>Ga0049099_1000008_pt1 | contig 185674 bp, 159 predicted proteins | sample WorMetimpBELIZE1_FD_55035 | JGI IMG/M metagenome (GOLD analysis project Ga0049099, IMG submission 55035) | Marine gutless worms symbiont microbial communities from Max Planck institute for Marine Microbiology, Germany - Olavius imperfectus... | ecosystem: Host-associated > Annelida > Digestive...
AAAAACTGGAACGTTGAAGCTGGCAAAAACGACCTGAAAATCAGCCTGACTGACAGCTTTGGTCAAGAGCAAGAAATCAACATCAGCGCGAAAGCGGGTGATGATATCGAAGAGCTAGCGACGTACATCAACGGTCAAACTGACCTAGTAAAAGCGTCAGTAGATCAAGACGGTAAACTGCAAGTTTTCGCTGGTAACAACAAAGTTGAAGGCGACGTTGAATTCTCTGGCGGCCTATCTGGTGAGCTAGGTCTAAGCGACGGCAAGAAAGTAACGGTTGATACTATCGACGTAACATCAGTTGGTGGCGCACAAGAATCTGTGGCAATCATTGATGCGGCATTGAAATATGTAGACAGCCACCGTGCAGAGCTAGGTGCTTTCCAAAACCGTTTCAACCACGCAATCAGCAACTTGGATAACATCAACGAGAACGTGAACGCGTCGAAGAGCCGTATCAAAGATACAGACTTCGCGAAAGAAACGACTCAAATGACCAAGTCACAAATTCTATCGCAAGCGTCAAGCTCAATCCTTGCGCAAGCGAAACAAGCGCCAAACTCAGCGCTAAGCCTACTAGGTTAATCAACCTAATACGACGCGATACAAAAGCCAGGCTCACCCCTGGCTTTTTGCTTATTCAAATCACGCATTAGGTACACCGAATAGGGCAGGTGACAAGGAGTTCGTATCGATTAGATGGTCTCTTTAAATACCAATGTCACTGCGATGATGACGCAGCGGCACCTCAGTCATGCGGCTGAGCAAAACATAGAGTCTCAGCGAAACCTCACCTCGGGTTATCAGATTAATTCCGCCAGTGATGATGCTGCAGGTCTGCAAATCTCCAATACTCTTAATGTTCAAACAAGAGGGCTTGATGTCGCCTTGAGAAATGCGCACGATGCGTATTCAGTGGCACAAACTGCAGAAGGCGCTTTGCATGAGAGCAGTGATATATTGCAACGCTTGCGCTCTCTGGGGCTGCAAGCGGCAAACGGCAGTAATGACTCAAGTGATCGGCAAAGTATTCAATACGAGGTCGTAGCGCTGCAAGATGAGCTTGATCGTGTCGCGATCACGACGACATTTGCAGATAAAAACCTGTTTGATGGTTCTTACGGCTCGCAAAGCTTCCATATTGGTGCGAATGCCAACTCTATCTCTCTGACACTGCGAAATATGCGCAGTCACATCCCGGAGATGGGAGGGCAGCATTATGTTGGTGATGCAGTTGATAAAGATTGGCGAGTCACTAAAGATAATCAAACCCTTAAATTTGAATACCAAGACAGTAAAGGGCAAACCCAAACAGAATCTATTGGGCTCAAGCTAGGAGATCGCATCGAGCAAGTTGCTACTTATATCAATGCGCAGCAATCGATAGTGAGTGCCTCAGTGACTGAAAACAATGAACTGCAATTCTTTGCCTCGACGCTGAATGCACCTGAAGGTGTAACGTTAGAGGGCAGTTTAGCGGATGAGCTTGATGTTAGTGCTGGTGGTTTAGTCACGATGGACGACATCGATATGTCGACTGTTGGCGGGGCGCAGCTTTCGATTGGAGTGATTGATGCGGCAATTAAGTATGTTGATTCACATCGAAGTGAAATAGGTGGCTTCCAAAACCGGGTGAGTGGCACGATGGATAACCTTAATACGGTGAACCGAAGTGTGACCGAATCAAAAGGGCGGATACGAGATACGGATTTCGCACGAGAATCGACGGAGATGGTACGCTCACAAGTGTTGCAAGATGCGACTACTGCGTTGTTAGCCCAAGCGAAGCAGAGACCAAGCTCGGCACTTGGCTTGCTTAGTTAAATGGGGTGCAGCGATGAACATCGCTCAGGAATAAAAGTTTCAGGTAATAAAAAACGCTGCCAATGGCAGCGTTTTTTTCGTGTTGGGCTAAGTAAAAATTACTTAGTTACACGTAGAACTGGAGTTTCACCAACAGTAACAGAACCAGAAAGCTTGTTCAGCTCTTTGATTTCGTCCATGTTAGAGATAACAACTGGAGTTAGCGTTGATTTCGCTTTCTCTTCTAGAAGAGCTAGGTCGAATTCAATTACAGTGTCGCCAGCTTTAACAGTTTGACCTTCTTCAGCGATACGCTTGAAGCCTTCGCCTTTAAGTTCAACAGTATCGATACCGAAGTGAACGAAAAGCTCAACACCGTCGTCAGACTCGATAGAGAACGCGTGGTTCGTTTCGAAGATCTTACCGATAGTACCGTTTACAGGAGCTACCATTTTGTTACCAGCAGGTTTGATAGCAATACCATCACCAACGATTTTCTCAGCGAAAACAACATCTGGCACATCTTCGATGTTCACGATCTCACCAGAAAGTGGTGCGATGATTTCGATTGCACCTGCGTCAGCGCTGTCGTCAGATACTAGCTTCTTAAGTTTGTCAAACAGACCCATTGTGTCATGCTCCTAACGTTTTATTTAATTCTGTCGAATTATAGTATACCAATCTTTCGAGATAGACGACTTTTTTTAACCGCCTATCTCATTGGAATTAGTTGATTATTGAGTTTTCTCTGCAATGAACTTTTCTACAACTGCTTCGATTTCTGCTGCTGTTGGTAGAGAAAGTGCTTCTTCAGCCATTGCTTTCACTTCTGCGAAGTTAGAGTTACGGATAACTTTCTTCACTTTGGGGATAGAGATACCGCTCATTGAGAACTCGTCTAGACCCATACCTAGAAGTAGAAGTGTTGCACGCTCATCACCTGCTAGCTCACCACACATACCAGTCCACTTACCTTCAGCGTGAGAAGCGTCGATAACTTGCTTGATCACAGTAAGTACAGCTGGTGATAGTGGGTTGTATAGGTGAGAAATCATCTCGTTACCACGGTCAACCGCTAGTGTGTACTGAGTTAGGTCGTTTGTACCGATAGAGAAGAAAGCAACTTCCTTCGCTAGGTGGTGTGCGATAGCTGCTGCAGCTGGAGTCTCAACCATTACACCGATTTCGATGTTTTCGTCGAATGCATGACCTTCAGCGCGTAGTTCTGCTTTGTACTCTTCGATCGCTTTCTTAAGCTCACGGATTTCTTCAACAGAGATGATCATTGGGAACATGATGCGTAGTTTACCGTGTGCAGATGCACGTAGGATACCACGTAGCTGGTCACGTAGGATTTCACGACGATCCAAGCTGATACGTACTGCACGCCAGCCTAGGAACGGGTTCATCTCTTTTGGAAGATCCATGTATGGAAGATCTTTGTCGCCGCCGATGTCCATAGTACGGATGATCACAGACTCACCATTCATTGCTTCCGCAACTTCTTTGTAAGCTTGGTATTGCTCTTCTTCAGTTGGAAGTGCATCACGATCCATGAACAGGAATTCAGTACGGTACAGACCAACACCTTCGCCACCGTTACGGATGATACCGTCACAGTCTTTAACAGTACCGATGTTACCGCAAACTTCTACGCGGTGACCGTCAGTTGTTTCAGCGTGTAGGTCTTTTAGCTTCGCTAGCTCTTCTTTTTCAGCAAGGAATGCAGCTTTAACTGCTTTCGCTTCTTCTAGTTCAGCTTCTGAAGGGTTGATAACGATTTTGTTGTTCATCGCATCAAGAATCAGCATGTCGCCGTTCTTAACTTGCTTAGTGATGTCGTTAGTACCAACGATAGCTGGAAGTTCTAGTGAACGAGCCATGATTGAAGTGTGAGAAGTACGACCGCCGATGTCACAAGCGAAACCAAGAACGTAATCTAGGTTGATTTGTGCAGTTTCAGATGGCGTTAGGTCGTAAGCCACTAGGATAACTTCTTCATTGATGTCGCTTAGCGAAACAATGTTGATGCCTAGAGCGTTCTTAACGAAACGAGAACCGATATCACGGATGTCAGTTGCACGTTCTTTCAGGTATTCGTCGTCTAGAGACTCAAGAGCCGTTGCTTGCTCTTCGATCACAGAGTGGATCGCGTGGTCAGCAGACATTTTGTCGTTTTTGATAAGTGCTAGGATTTCTTCTTCTAGCTCTTCGTCTTCAAGAAGCATGATGTGACCTTCAAAGATCGCTTCTTTTTCTTCGCCAAACGTTTCAAGCGCTTTTTGCTTGATAGTTTCTAGTTGAGCAGAAGATTTGTTACGAGCGTCAAAGAAACGTGCAACTTCTGCTTCTACTTGATCATCAGAAATAGTGTTTGTGTTTAGGACAATTTCATCTTCTTGAAGTAGTAGTGCTTTACCGATTGCAATACCTGGAGATGCTAGGATGCCTGAAATCATAGCCTTACCTTAAGTTGGTCAACTTTATAAAACGGGAGAATAATGGGTGCGCTAACGAATAGTATTAGCTTAGTTTTGAGCCTATTTCCAACGAAGCCATTTTGCTTTCACAAAATGGCTTCTGAAATAGGAGACCGAATTAGTGTAGTTGGTCCATTAGAGCAACTAGGTGGTCAACTGCTTGCTGAGCTTGTGGGCCTTCAGCTGAGATAGTAACTAGAGTACCTTTTACTAGGCCTAGTGTTTGTAGCTTGAATAGGCTCTTAGCGCTAGCGCTTTTACCGTTAGAAGTCACAGTGATGTCCGCGTCGAATGCTTTAGCTTCTTTAACGAACTGTGCAGCTGGACGAGTGTGAAGACCGTTTTCTGCTGTGATTTCTACTTGCTTCTCGTACATGTGATATACCCCAATAAATGTATTTTTTTGTTAGTTTGTGACTGAGTTTTAGCTTAACTGCTTTACACCTTGTGCGCTAGCACGGGAGAGTTCAAAGCGTGTCAGAACTGATACTAGTCAAAAGTTTGGTGATTGCGCAACTGTTTGCGTGCGTAATCACTCTGAAACCTTTTTGGTTTAGATTCTTTATTTTGAACCTAAAAATAAAACACCCTGATATTACCAAAGGTGGGGCAGGGATCAACAAAAAAGCCCCTGAACGGGGCTTTTTTAAACGAAAAATTGATTTGACCACATATTACTGTTGGTTCTCTTTCTCGGTAAAGATGCCGGCAAATAGTGCCGTACTTAGGTAACGTTCACCAGAGCTTGGAAGAACAGTTACAATCGTTTTTCCTTCAAATTCAGGTAGTTCTGCAAGGCGGTTTGCCGCAACGACTGCTGCACCTGAAGAAATGCCCGCTAGGATACCTTCTTCTTCCATTAGGCGACGAGCCATCTCAATCGCTTCTTCAGAAGTTACTTGCTCAACACGGTCTAGAAGTTCTAAATCTAAGTTACCAGGGATGAAACCAGCGCCGATACCTTGGATTTTGTGAGGAGCAGGTTGGATTTCTTCGCCTGCTAGCGCTTGTGCAATCACTGGTGATTCTGCTGGCTCTACTGCCACAGAAGTGATGGCTTTGCCTTTTTCCCCTTTGATGTAACGGCTTGTACCAGTGATAGTACCACCCGTACCAACACCTGCTACGAATACGTCGATTTCACCGTCTGTTGCTTCCCAAATTTCAGGCCCCGTTGTCTTCTCATGAATCTCTGGGTTTGCAGGGTTGTTGAACTGTTGTAGAAGCAGGTATTTGTCTGGGTTGCTTGCTACGATTTCTTCGGCTTTCGCAATCGCGCCTTTCATGCCTTTTGCTGCTTCTGTTAGTTCTAGGTTTGCACCTAGCGCTTTAAGAAGTTTACGACGCTCAAGGCTCATTGATTCAGGCATCGTTAGTGTTAGCTTGTAACCGCGAGCTGCTGCTACGAATGCAAGCGCAACACCTGTGTTACCACTGGTTGGCTCTACTAGCTCAACGCCTGGCTTGAGCGTGCCTGCTTTTTCAGCTTCCCAAATCATGTTTGCACCAATACGGCACTTAACGCTGAAGCTTGGGTTGCGCGCTTCGATTTTCGCTAGAACTTTACCCTTGCTCACTTTGTTTAGGCGAACTAGAGGAGTATTACCAATGGTAAGAGAGTTGTCTTCGTAGATCTTGCTCATAGTGATGTTCCTTCATTACACGTTTTGTGAATATGGATAGAAGAATATGCGGTATAAAAAAAAGGGAAAAGGATTAAAAAGTTATATCTTATGAGGTTGGTCAAGAAATCCACAAAATAACTGAGGAGGCGCATTCGGCCTCCTCAATTGGTTTAAAAAGCCACCTATTATTGATGCTTAAATTCGGTTACCCACATCGCGGTTGCGCCACAGACAGCAACAGGCATAACGATAAGATTGAGAATTGGGATAGTCGTGAATACAGAAACCAACACACCAAACCCATATGCCTTACCTTGCTTTTGTTTCAATTTGTAACGCATGTCGTTGAAAGGGACTTTGTGGTTATCAAATGGATAGTCACAATATTGAATCGCTAACATCCATGCGGTGAAAATAAACCATAGAAAAGGTCCAACGGTTTGACCTAATGCTGGGATGAGCAAGAGTAAAAACAGACCTATCGCTTTTGGTAACACGTAAAGTAGTTTGCGCCATTCACGGGCCATCACGCGAGGTACATCCTTGATGAGTGCCGCAAAGCCGTCGTCATTGACTTTTTGTCCTGTAAGAGATTCTTCTACTTTCTCTGCCAACAACCCATTAAAAGGCGCAGCGATGAAGTTAGCTAATGTACTAAAGAAGTAGGAGAACGTGGCCAGAATGGTCAACACTAATATCGGCCATAAGATGTACGTAAGCCAAGAGAGGAACTCTGGCAGCTTACCAATCCAATTCTCGATCCAAACATCGAGATGGGAAAATAAATAGAAGATAGCGCCACCAACAAGCAAAATGTTGGCAAGCAGCGGCAAGACGACAAAACGTCGGATCTCTGGGGAGAGAGCTATTTGAATTCCGTATAGGAAGTAACCGAATCCGGTTCTAGGCTGATTATTCGACTTCATATCCATTTTGTTTCTTGTAAGCGAAAACTCATTGTACCTGTGGATGCATTTCTTTCAATGCCCTAACAATTTGGGTCTTGTAAAGTGGAATCGTGGCAAGAATCACAACAAAAAGCGGAACTTCTTGCATTAAGTTGTTCTAAACCTACATATAGTTTTGGTAAAGTAAAAGCATCATTCGGATTTATTGCACTTGGGTTACTGCTCAAGGATGTGCGAGTAGTAAGAACAAGTAGATTGAGAGTAAATAATGCAGGAATTGCGATTCGTACTCATTGTTGTTGGCGCATTAGCCATCGCCGCATTGCTATTTCATGGTTTGTGGACAAGCAAAAAAGAAGGCAAAGCGAAATTTGGTAACAAGCCGCTTGGTAAGTTGGACGTTGACCAAGAGGATAAAGACTCCCTAGATCAAGAGCGTGAAATCGCTCCTGCTCCAGAAGACGATTTCGAAATCATCCGCAAAGATCGTAAAGAGCCTGACTTTGGGATGGAAAGTTCTTTCGACAACAAATTTGCCTCTGATCCACTGATCGATGATGTTCTTGATGTTAGAGAAAAAGAACACAAAGAAGAGCGCGAAATCCCTGCTTTTGTCGCAACGAAGAAAACCGAAGACGAATTAGAACCTGTTCTGCAAGAGCCAGTACAGTCGTCGGTTGTTGAAGAAGAAATTATTGAACCAGTCTTTGAAGCTCCTGAAGTACCAGTTATGCCAGAAGTCGAGGCGACACCGGTAATGGCTGAAGAAGTGATTGAAGAGCCAAAACCAGAACCTGAAATGCAAGTGATTGTGTTGAACGTTCATTGCGCGGGCGATGAGCCTTTCATCGGCACTAAGCTGTTCGATAGCATGCAGCAAAATGGATTGATTTACGGTGAGATGAATATCTTCCATCGTCATGTTGATTTATCAGGCAATGGCAAAGTGCTATTTAGCGTGGCCAACATGATGCACCCAGGTACGCTAGAACACGGTGACCCAGCTGAATTCAGTACTAAAGGTATTTCGTTCTTTATGACGCTACCTTGCTATGGTGAAGCAGACCAAAACTTCAACCTTATGCTGCGTATTGCACAACAAATCGCTGACGATATGGGCGGTAACGTTTTGGATGATCAACGTAACTTGATGACACCAGATCGATTGGCCTCATATCGACGTCAAATAGTTGAGTTTAATGCTGCTAGCGCATAACCTTAACACCAAATAATGATAGGGCTCCGTTAGGAGCCCTTTTTCTTAGATTCCCAACCTCATTGAACAATATACACGGGGCTTTAATATGTCTGAATCAGTACTTCAGCGACTAGAAGAATTAAAAGAGTCGTTGCATTACCACGCTGTTCGTTACTACGTGGAAGATAACCCAGAGATTCCAGACGCAGAATACGACCGTATGATGCGTGAACTATTGGATATTGAAGCCGAGCACCCAGAGTTGGTGACTGTTGACTCTCCAAGTCAACGTGTTGGTGGTCAGCCATTGTCTGAATTCAGCCAAGTCACGCACGAAGTGCCAATGCTGTCTTTGGACAACGCGTTTGATGATGCTGAACTGGATGGTTTTCACAAACGTGCTCAAGACCGTGTCGTTGGCCACACCATTAAACAATACTGCTGCGAGCCTAAGCTTGATGGTTTGGCTGTGAGCCTGCTGTATGAAAATGGCGTTTTGGTACAAGCGGCAACGCGTGGCGACGGTACGACGGGTGAGAACATCACTGAAAACGTACGAACTATCAGCGCCATTCCATTAAAATTACAAGGTAAAGACTGGCCGACACGTCTAGAAGTGCGCGGTGAAGTGTTTATGCCAAAAGCGGGTTTTGACAAACTTAACGAGAACGCACGAAAAAAAGGCGAGAAAGTTTTTGTTAACCCACGTAACGCGGCAGCAGGTAGCCTACGCCAATTAGATTCCCGTATCACGGCTTCACGTCCTCTCAGCTTTTATGCATACAGTGTTGGCGTTGTGGAGGGGGCAACCCTTGCTAACAGTCACTACGAACGATTCTTACAAATCAAATCGTGGGGCTTGCCAATGTGTCCAGAAACCAAGCGTGTCGATAGCTTGGAAGAGGTTAAATCATACTACCAAGATATTCTTACTCGCCGTGAAGCTTTGGCTTACGAAATTGACGGTGTCGTTATCAAAGTGGACGACATTGCGATTCAAGAGCGTTTAGGCTTTGTTGCTCGTGCTCCTCGTTGGGCTATTGCCTACAAATTCCCAGCTCAGGAAGAAATCACCACACTGAATGAAGTTGAGTTCCAAGTTGGTCGTACTGGCGCGATTACTCCAGTAGCCAAACTTGAACCAGTATTTGTTGGTGGTGTAACAGTCTCTAACGCTACGCTTCATAACGCAGACGAGATTGAGCGTTTGCAAGTGATGGTCGGTGACCAAGTCGTGATTCGTCGTGCTGGTGACGTGATTCCACAAGTGGTGTCTGTTATCAAAGAGCGTCGCCCTGAAACGGCTCGTGAAATCCTTTTCCCAGAGGCTTGTCCGGTATGTGGCTCTCACGTTGAGCGTATCGAAGGTGAAGCGGTAACACGTTGTACTGGTGGCTTAGTATGTCAGGCGCAACGTAAAGAAGCGTTAAAGCATTTTGTTTCCCGCAAAGCGTTAGACGTAGACGGCCTGGGTGACAAGGTGATTGAGCAGCTAGTGGATCGTGAGATGGTGGAAACACCAGCTGATCTATTTAAGCTTTCAGCGGGTGTCTTAACCGTACTAGAGCGTATGGGGCCGAAATCGGCAACCAACGTTGTCAATGCGCTTGAGAAATCAAAACTCACCACATTGCCACGCTTTTTGTACTCACTCGGCATTCGTGAAGTAGGGGAGGCTACCGCAGCCAACCTAGCACAACACTTCAAGAATCTGGATGCGATTCAGCAAGCGACAGAAGAGCAATTGATTGAAGTTCAGGACATTGGTGTGATCGTGGCAAAACACATTACGACTTTCTTTGGCGAAGAGAAAAACCAAGCTGTTGTTCGTGACTTGTTAGAACAAGGCATCAACTGGCCTGACATTGCGGCACCACAAGAAGGTGTTGAATTACCATTGGAAGGCAAGACGGTCGTATTAACTGGCACGCTTTCTCAACTAGGTCGCTCAGAAGCGAAAGAAGCATTACAGAACCTAGGTGCGAAAGTAACGGGTAGTGTATCGAAGAAAACAGACATTCTGTTTGCTGGTGAGAACGCGGGTTCTAAGCTTGCAAAAGCGCAAGAGCTCGGTATTGAGATTCAAACTGAGCAAGACTTACTCAACTTGATGAATTAACTCCCCTCAAAAAAGATAAAAAATACCTAAAAGCCCCAATTGCCAGTCAGTTGGGGCTTTTTCTTTGCAATTAAAAAGTCACTCAATAACCTCCTAATTCCGCTGTTTAGTGATTTCAGTGATCAGGATCGACCCTTCAACGATTCATCTCCTATAGACCAAAGTCTGCGATCAACTTCAAATTGAGCTTTGTTGTTTTTATCTAAGTAGTTGTATTTTAAGTACTTAATTGCTTGTTGTGTCTTTGGTGTTAAAAATAAGATCTGGATCAACAACTTATATGGAACTTTGGCGTTGGTCATATTTTTTTAGAAAAAAAATAAGTTCCATTTGGATGTTTTTAGATGCGAAGTTAGTCTTAGAAGCGTGGATACACGGTGTGTATGCAGGAACTAAAAAGAACCAATTTAGAAATATTGAGGTTCACTCAGGAATTTACTTCTCTCCTTCGGCGGCCAACTTAAGGTGAGATAGAAAAATACAGCTATATCCATTTTTAGGAGTTTTTTCCATGGACAAATTTTTTAAAGTATCTGCCCTTTCTGCGGCAATGATGGGTGCAGTAGTTGCTGCTCCAGCAATGGCTGAAGATCCATTAGGTCCAGAGTACGCTGGCGCAGTTTCAGAGTTTTTCTCTGAGTCGACTATCAGCGGTAACCTTAACTTTTGGATGCGTGCTCGTGACCGTGGCAATGTAGATGCAAATGGTAACGACACTAAAAAGGTAACGAACCTAGACCACGGTTCTATCTTTGCAAACCTAGGCTTCAACTCTGGCTATGTTGGCGGTGTTGCTGGTCTTGATGTTGTTATCTACAGCACATTCGACATGTGGCAAAACGGTGGTGCAGACCACGAAATGAACTTCTGGGGTGTAAACAACCCATACGATAAAGAAGCGAAAGACAGCGCATGTTCTGATGTATGGACTGACTGTACAGACAACGGCGTTTCATTTGCTACTGCGGCAGCGAAGTTCAAACTAGGTGATTCTGCTACTGCGAAACTTGGTTACTTCCAACCATCTGTACCTAGCTCTCTAGGTGTTAACTGGTCATTTGCTCCTGGTACTTACCTAGGTGGTGAAGTTGGCGGAAAAATCGGTGGTTTTGACCTAGGTTTGGTTGTTGCGACTGAATACAAAGCACCGTGGTTCAAAGAAACTTACGAATTCAGAACAACTAAGGGTGAAGACGCAGGTACACTTTACTCTGTAGGTGGTCGTTACACTCTAGACAACGGTATCTCTCTAGATGCAGCATACGGTGGTCTATCTGATGGTGACCGTTGGAACGCTCACTTTAAAGTGAAAGGTACAACAGAAGGCGGTCTATACTGGTCTCCTCAACTATACATCGTTGACGATAGCGAACAGTACGACAGCACTGCATACCAGCTAGCACTTTTGACAAGCTTCTCTTCTGGTCAGTACTCATACCGTGCTGAAGCGACATACACTGGCGCAGATTCTGGTGACCCAGCAAACGTTGGTAACATGTCTTACCGTCTAACTAGCCAATACGGTGGTTCAAACGGTGCTTACGAAATCTGGTGGAACAACCGTTCTGACTTTAACCACGATGAAGAGCTAGCGGTATTTGGTTCTGTGTCTCGTGACTTCTCTGATATCGGTGGTAAAGGCTTTAGTGCAGGTCTAAGTGGTGCATACGGCTTCGGTTCATCTGCTCAAGGTTATGATGACCTTAGCGAGTACGCATACAGCGTTTTTGCAAACTACGCAATCCAAGCTGGCGCACTTAAAGATGCTCACATCAGCTTCTACTACACTAACTACTACAATGATACAAACGCTCCGAACTGGACAGGTTACACTAACTTGTTCCAAGATGAGGAAGATTTCAAGCTAGTACTAGCAATTCCGTTCTCAGTTAAATAAGCGAACTGAATACACCATATAGTGTCTAAAAAGCTGAGCATACGCTCAGCTTTTTTTGTCTCAGAGACCAAGGAGCTAACCATGAAGAAAGCACTGATCATTCCATTTGTATTATTCTCCCTTCAAGCTTGCAGCACTGCCCCTAAAACTCCAGCCGAGTATTGGTATGGGCAAGGTGAACGGTTTGGCTCAAATGGCTACCGCTACGACAACGATGTTTTAGCGAACTTAAAAGAGAGTGTTTCTTTTGACGAAGCATCCTACAAGGCGGGCTATGAAGAAGGTAAAGCAGAGTACTGTGATCCTTTCAAAGCGTTTGAAAAAGGTATCCAAGGTACTCGTTATACTGACCAATGTGCAGGTCAGCCTCAAGAAGTAATGATCAAAGCGGAATGGCAAAGAGGGTGGGATGCATTTATCGGTGCTGACTTCTACAAGTTCTAAGTTTTTTCATTTAATGGCCAACGAAGTTTATCCCCGTAAAATAGATAAACTTCGTTAAAACCATTGATAACGTTAATTATTTAAATGTACCACCGTACATTGTGCATAATTCGCGTGGTAGGTGTTTTACTGTACCATCACTAAATGTGCAATCTACGCCGGCACCGAATGCATGTCCCGCTGAGTTTTGTGCTAAAGAAATTGGAGATGCAAAAATAAAGCACGCGATAAATAAAGCAGCAATCTTTTTCATGGTGAATCCTCTCACTCATTAAATTTCCAGCTTAGGCTGAATAATTAATTGATCTTTCAATTTAAAGTTAGAATTGTTTTATTTCTTTATCGTACCATTTTGATGTTGGCATAAGACGATTGGCATATAATCGCTCGTCCCATCTGGTAGATAGCATTGCACGTTAGGCCCTGTAGCGCTGTTACCGTTTGAGCCTGAGTAGGCAAACACGCTTGATGAGAACAACACCACAGCGAACAACATCATTGTCTTTTTCATAGTACTTCCTCTTACTTACCTTAAAAAAATATAAGCACTTAATTGACATGCTTATGCGTTAAGTATGTATAGAGACCTAGAAAGATCAAAATTAAATTCAACAGTGTTTTATTTTTTAAAATAAATTTAGATTTCGAAAAAGGAATTATATTTTTCTATGTGTCTGAATTATTTAATTTGAATAATTGAGTAAGAGTAGAAAAAGAGAGTATGCTGATAATATTTATATCACTTAATTTTTGTGGTTAATTTAAATAAGTGAATGAAATAAAAGAAGTAGTTTGAATAGATATGAAATAGGGTGCTTTGCACCCTATTATTTTGACACAAGTCAGCGAGAAACTGGTTTGATCTTAAGAATAATACCCTCAACGGCGATAATTTCGACTCGAGTTCCTGCTGGTAAATCGTGTTCTGATTCAGCAGACCAAGTAGTATCTGCCACTCGTAAGCGGTTCATTCCCACAGTGAAGTCTTCATCTAGCGTCACAATACTGCCGACTAATTGCTTCTGCTTTTGGTTAAGATCGCGCGCACTGTCGCTCTTACGATCTTTCGACCATTGCTTTCTCCACCACAGCCACGTTGTCATCAAGCTGAAAGCAGCAAAAGCTAACCATTGCATCTGCCAACTGATGGGCAAGAATGACAAAATGGTTCCGACGATAAGCGCCGATATGCCAAGCCATAAGAAATAGCCAGCAGTGCCGAGTAGCTCGATCGCTAGCAAAGCAAAGCCAAACGCAATCCAATGCCAGAACGTAACGCCTTCCAATAGGCTAAATAAATCCATAAGTAGACCTTAGTCTTTACTTTGTTTGAACATCTCTGCGATACCAGCAACGGAGCCCATGAGTCCAGTTGCTTCAATCGGTAACATGATAATCTTACCATTTTCTGCTTGGCCGATACTCTTCAATGCTTCAGTGTAACCCTGAGCAATAAAGTAGTTCACTGCTTTGACGTCACCTTTAGCAATGGCTTCTGACACCATGTAAGTTGCTTTTGCTTCCGCTTGCGCCGCACGTTCGCGGGCTTCTGCATGTAAGATCGCAGATTGCTTTTCACCTTCCGCTTTTAAGATCTCTGATTGTTTTTGACCTTCAGCGCGTAAGATTTCTGCTTGGCGCACACCTTCAGCTTCTAAGATCTCTGCACGTTTATTACGCTCTGCTTTCATCTGAGCATTCATCGCTGCAGTCAGATCTGCGGGTGGCTGAACGTCTTTAATCTCAATACGTGTCACTTTAACACCCCAAGGGTTAGTCGCTTGGTCAACAATAGAGAGAAGCTTGGTGTTGATCATGTCACGTTGGCTGAGCATTTCGTCCAGTTCCATTGAACCAAGTACGGTGCGGATATTAGTCAACGTAAGGTTACGAATAGCATGCTCTAGGTCGTTTACTTCATAGGCTGCTTTGGCTGCGTCGATAACCTGAACAAAGCCGACTGCGTCGATAACGACATTCGCATTATCTTTAGAAATGACTTCTTGAGCTGGAATGTCGAGAACTCGTTCCATCATATTGATCTTCTGACCGATTCTATCGACAAACGGAATGATTAAGTTCAAACCTGGTTTAAGAGTGTGGGTGTAGCGCCCAAAGCGTTCAACTGTCCAGTTGTTGCCTTGAGGAACGGTTTTAATCGCAGACGCGAGGAGGATGATGGCTAGAGCAACGAAAATACCGATGGTGATCAATGAGTCAATTGGCATGTGCTATTCCCTTAAGTGCATAGTATTGATTCATTTTTACTCATTTGGGCCTATGAAACAATCGTAGAAATGAGAGGTTTGATAAATTCCAGACAAAATAAAGACCGGAAATTCCCAGCCTTTATTCACTTTAATTTCAGATTGTTACTCTACGTCGAGCTTTACTTAGGATATTCAATCCAACTTGAACCATCTAACGAGACGTAGTACTTACCATTTACTTCAATCACCGTTGAGCCAGAGTTCTGCGCGACCACTTGTGTTTCTGGTAGGTTTCCTGCTAACTCATCCGGACTAAAGGATTTCTTCTCATAAATGTTTTGCTCAAGAATATTCGATACCAATTGCGATAGCGCTAAATAGCTTGATGGCGCTTTAACGTGCTTAGTATCGCCTTGGCGTTGGATACCTTCGCCGAAGACTTTAATTCCGACAGGAGTGTGAACGATCGTTGGTGCCGGAATCTCACGCATGCCTGAAATCTGCATTCTATCTCCTCGCATACCGGCGCCATGCTCTGGCACTAAAGCAACAACGATATTTCGTTTAGAAGCTTTAAGCTCTTGGAAGAACGAATAAAGATCATCAAGAAGGTTCTTTAGACGTTTCTTGTAACTCACCATAGACGTTGTCGAATTGGCATTGATGATGCGGTTACCATCATGCAATGAAATGGTGTTATACAACGCAACGACTTTCTCATCATCGCTTTTGATTCGTTGTTGCCACCAATCATCAAGCACCTGTTTGTCACGGAAGATTGACGAGCCATCAAATGATTTTTGATAAGGCTTGAACCCTTCTTGAGACATCAAGTTCGTTTTTAGGTCGCCATCTTTTTTGATCAGTTCCAAGAAGCTATCGAACACACCGTTGTGGTTCATCAACAGATTTTCTTTGAAGCCGAGATCTTTCAGGTTATCGAACAAGTAACATTGCTTCGGAGCAGGCTCGAACAATTTACTGTGCTCTTGTTGACCACAGCTCGCTCTCAGCAGTCTAACAACGGCAGGCCCGCTGTAGGATGTCGCCGCGCTGAAGTTATCAAACATGACATCAAACTCTTTGAACAACGGGTGATCAGCCATACCAGCAATCTCAATGTCATCCCAAGCGACGGAACAGATGCTCAAGAACAGCAAATCAAACGGAGCATCTTGTGCACTGTCAGGGCTGAACGAAACACGTCGTGACGCTTCTTTCGCAAAGAAATCGGCGGTCATACTGTTGAGCGACTCATCGTTGATTTCTGTAACTTGAGGTTGTGTCGTTTCCGCCACTTCCGTAGTTGCTGGTGGCGCAGGCTGAGTTGTCTCAACGGTGACTGAACTCTGTGGCGTTTTTGGAATGCTGACGTAAATCATTGCGATGACAACGAATACAGAAACACGTAAAAACTTACTCAGGATGAAATACGCTGCGCACAAAGCAAACAACCCAAGCAATGCTTGCACCGAGATGAAGCGTCCCATGAGTTCGACAAGATAGCTAAACTCAAACTGCATCAACTGACCCGCCTGAGCCCATAATCGCTCTAACGGAGGTAAGAAAGAGTCATAATGCAGTAGCCATGCAGCGATGATCACTGCGATAACATGCCGCAGGACATTCAATGCTCTTACTGGCACGGGTAATAGAATAAAGAGCAAGAGCGCAAAGTTTTCTAACGGATGGAAATCGATGATCCCTTGGAGGAAGAGGGCAACTTTGGCAATAAAATAAATGTTCCACCAACCCAATCCAATTGTGAACTGAGCGGGCTGTTTAGAGTGTGAAGTCATCACTTAAGCTTCTTGTTTTTGTTTACAGAAAGATCTTGTTCAAAGTATTGCGCGCGTTTTAAGTATCTATCGTAGAGTCGCTTTATCGCGTTGACTGCATCACGTAGAAAGTAGCCAAGGACTAATCCTACGCAAAGGCTAATGCCTACGGTGAGCATAAAGTCATCAATGTTCATTCCTGCTCCTTAATGTTGATGGCTTTCCTAACTGCGAACAAAGCAGGTACCTCGATCATAGGCTTTTTCGTTACCGCGAAAATCTGTTTCTCTGTGGTCAAGCTTGATACCTCCTCGGAGATGCTGACTTCATCCTCTAGGATGTATTTTAGTTCAGCTTCGATATCGTAATGGGTATCGAAGGTGCGCGTTGAGTGAAACAAATCTCGAGGTGGAAACTCGAAAATATTATTGAGTGCAACATCGATGTCGTTATGACGGATAGCACTGAACAAAACGTACAGTGCTTTGTTACAAGCGGTGACGACATCACCATCTCGTCGGATGTGGCACAAACGAAGGCATTCTTCAGGGCTCATTCCCGGTAGCAAATTCAACTTAATCAGAGCAAAGTTGACGTTAGAACGGCTCGAACTGGCGATCACATCTGTACAGTATTGACTGAAGTCTCTGTTATGCAGGTAGCCTTTGCTGCCAAATTTAACGTCGTACTTTAGTAAGGCCTCTAAGCTTTGAGGCAATGCACGCGTCAGCATTTGCCCTTGTATAGCCTCTACCTGAGTCATAAAGCGCATCTGAGGCACTTGCACTGGTGAAATCAGATTTACACCAGCACGAAGCAAAAACTTTTCATCCGCGTATCGTAAACATTGTTGTGTTTCTCTGATCACGAGCTTGAGTTGTCTGCCCGCTTTTGTGCGCAGTCGGTAGCAATCCAATGCCAACTGTTGCACTTCGCTCTGACTTGAACAGTTGAAAACGATCGTCGATGCTCTAGGGCTGTCTAACATCTCCAATAGCTGTTGGTTATTTTCTGCTAGGTGCATTCCTCTTGGCACTTTTGTGCTGTCACCCAGGGCTTCTTTTGTTATGTAAAGTCGTTCGCTATCGGCTTTGTCTTCTGTAACGTCGTTCGTTTGCAACTTTTCATATGGTGTCGCGAGCAAGTGGCCGTTCTCATCAAAAGATAGGATGTATTCCTCTTCTGATTTCACTCCATGTTTGTTGGACCAAAAGTCGACAAAGTAACTGTATCGTGTTTCATCTAATGCGCTCATTGTCGCTAGACCAGCAAGGTATTGATTATTCGTCAACAACTTAGGCTTAAGTATCGATGTCGCCAAATGACCATAGATACATATATTGATAATGAGCGATTTTTTATGGGCGAATTCATTTATTGTTCTTAGGAATATGCCTACATCTTTGTCGCTGCAGTGAGATAAAATCGAGTCGGGAATAAACAAAATATAGTTAGAGTTCTTACTAATATTTATTTTGTGAATGTCTTTGGCAAGATTAATTGGGTCTAACTTCTTTTTTTGACTTTTATTACTTATGAAGTAGATCTTATCAAGATAACTATCAGATAAGTCATTGAATTTTTGTGATGCTTCGCGGTTTAGACCGGAAAGGAAAGTTTCTTTATTGGTGAAACTTGTAAGTGAAGTGTTGTAATTTTGGCTTGATGCACTAATTAAGAAATCAATTGTCATGTGTTTGTGAGAAAATAAATTGACGTATACAGATCGATTTTCTCGTTCACTGGTAATTGCGGATAGACCGTTTATTAATGACATCAAAATAGCCTTTTAATCAGTTGGTTATGTTCATCTTTCTTTGTCTTTAAGCTGTCGCTGTATGTAAAACGTTACAGAAAAAAGTGCCAATGTGACAATAAAATGACGCAAAGATATTAAACGAAATTGATCAAAAATAAAATTAGATATAGCATTATCTGCCTTGATGTTTATAAGTTTAAAATTATGCATTTGCAAACTAATATGTTTATAGTTTGACTATAATTTTGGCTTATATGTCGTAAACGGATAATTACAACTCATCTTCATAATCTCAGTTTCTGAAGCCAAACATCATTTAGGAATTTAATAATCATGTGATCAATGACTTAGGTTGTTCACATTTTTTCTCATTCTATAAATATGTGATGCACGGGTTAGGTGCGTCAAATTTTCAGCATCGTATTTGATAAAAATTTAAGCAAGATAGGAGTGTCTTAGCGCTTTATCAGATGCGTGGATAACGTGGAAAGATGTCGTGACAGAGCCAGCAAAAGACATTAATTCGATCTACTCTTCATATGACTTAACTCAGCATCAATATGTTGAGACGACAGAAAACGAGTCGTATCTCAATGTGAAAAGTAAATGGTTGGTTTTTCAATCTCAACCGACCAAAGACAGTGGAACTGGGATCAAAAACAAACAAGCAGGTCTTGAAACGGAAGCGATATGAAGCGCCTTCTTTTTGTTAGCCTGAGGGGCGGGTGTGGAGCAACCACGGTAACCGCAAACTTGGCTCAAGCTTTAGTCAAAATTAACAAGCAGGTTCTTGCGATCGACGCAGTGCCTGAGAATCTGTTACGCCTTCACCTTGGTCTTCCTTATGAAGAGCGAGACGGTTGGGCTGCACGTGTGTTGTCTGGCGATGCTTGGGTAGAGGCCGGGTATCAAAGCCCGCAAGGCGCTCTGTTGCTGCCATTTGGCGAATTGGATGCCGACCAAAAGGGGCAGTTCGCTCAATCTTATCAATTCCTTCAAGCGCTTGGTCGTTCAACCTTGCAAGTCACAGATGCAGAGCAATGGCAGTTGTTCCACGGTGATATGTCTTACCTCATGACTCCAGAAATGAACGCGTTTGTTGAGTCGATGGACATGGTGTTTGTGGTTATTAACGCTGATGCAATGAACTACGCAGCGTTACAAACGGCGCTTAGACACTCGTCTCAAATCAGTAACCTAGTTGAGTCTGGTAAGCTGCGTTACATTCTTAATCAATATCAGCCTGAGACTGAGATTGGTCGAGATTTCATGCTGGTGTTTAAGAAGGAACTTCAAGCGTCGTTAGTGCCTGTTCTCATGCACCGTGATACGGCATTGGCTGAATGCGCCGCCAATTTGACGACCGTTCAGCATTACTCTCCGACGAGCCAAGCAGCGAAAGATTACCAGTCTTTGGCATTTTGGTGCGTTTCAACGCTTGCCGCTGCAACTTCTCAGGGCTAGTGCATGCGTAGCCTCAATCTTATCTTCCAGAGTTGGATAGTCGATCAATTTCAGTCGCACAAGCAGGCGTATGAGCAAGCTTGGGAGTGCAAAACCAATTGGTTGGGTAACATTGTGCTTTCTGTTTGGTTTTCATTGAGCTTTGTTTTCCTAAAACCTGTGATTTCTGGTGTTCCCTCTTGGAAGCTGCCTCTGGTCTATTTCCCACAAGTTAACTATGCCGCTCCTCGCTTGTTTGACCCGATTCGATTTGTTGTTCAGAGCGTTTGGTTACTGTGTTTTAAGCAAAGTGTGGCGTCTGCTTGGTCTCATCAAGCCAGTGGTGTCGTGATGCATCTTGCTGAGAAAATCCGCAATGCTTTTTACTTGCCGTTTGAGCTGGTGGCGAAAAGTGTTCGTTGGTTAGAACAAACGGCCAACCAAGTTAAAGATCCTGAAGTTCGTGAACGCATGAAAGCCAGCAAGTCTGCGATGGCATTGAACTATGCATTGCTGTTCCTCGTGGTGTTGCTCGCGTTGCTCTGTTTTACCGTGCCATTCGGCTATCAGGCACAGACTGTATTTGTGCTTTTATTGTGGGCACTTGCCATGATGGTGCGACGCATGCCGGGGCGCTTTCCGACCATGTTGCTCATCATTCTTTCGGTGACAGCATCTTGCCGTTATCTCTGGTGGCGTTACTCATCAACCTTAAACTGGGACGATCCTATTGCACTGATCTTAGGGGGTATTTTGCTTTTGGCAGAAACCTATTCTTGGATCGTGTTGATGCTGGGTTACTTCCAGAATATATGGCCGCTTAACCGTAAGCCAGTTTCGATGCCACAAGATCAATCGACTTGGCCAACCATCGACTTGATGATTCCGACTTACAACGAAGATCTCGATGTGGTTAAAGCGACGGTGTACGCCTCAATGGGTGTGGACTGGCCAAAAGACAAATTGAAAATTCACATTCTCGATGATGGTAAACGAGACAGCTTCCGTGACTTCGCAAAGAGTGTAGGGGTTAACTACATTCGTAGGCCGACTAACGAGCACGCCAAAGCAGGGAACATCAACTATGCGTTAAAGCAGACGGATGGTGAGTTTGTGGCGATCTTCGACTGTGACCACATTCCAACTCGAGCATTCTTCCAGCTGACTATGGGGATGTTCCTCAAAGATCCGAAGCTGGCGCTGATTCAAACTCCGCACCACTTCTTCTCTCCGGATCCGTTTGAACGTAACTTATCGAACTTCCGTAATGTGCCTAATGAAGGCAACTTGTTTTATGGGTTGATTCAAGATGGTAACGATTTGTGGGACGCGACTTTCTTCTGTGGATCGTGCGCCATTTTGCGCCGTGAACCGCTTGAAGAAGTGGGTGGTATTGCAGTTGAAACCGTAACGGAAGACGCACACACGTCACTGCGCATGCACCGATTGGGCTATCGCTCTGCTTACCTTAAGCAGCCAATATCAGCGGGTTTAGCGACAGAAACCTTATCGGCACACGTAGGGCAACGTATTCGCTGGGCGAGGGGCATGGCGCAGATCTTCAGGGTCGACAACCCGCTCACCGGTAAGGGGCTGAAGTTGTCGCAGCGGCTTTGTTACGTCAATGCCATGCTGCATTTCTTATCCGGTATACCGCGTATTGTGTTTTTGATTGCACCTCTGGCGTTTTTGTTGCTGCACTCTTACGTCATCTACGCACCAGCATTGGCGATCATCCTGTACGTTTTGCCGCACATGATCCACGCCAGTATGACCAACTCACGCATGCAGGGTGACTATCGTTACTCCTTCTGGGGAGAAGTGTATGAAACCGTGCTTGCTTGGTACATCGCAAGACCAACCACCGTCGCTTTGTTTGCGCCTCATAAAGGGACATTCAATGTAACGGCGAAAGGGGGCTTAGTTGAAAAATCGCATTACGACTGGGTGATCTCTCGACCGTATTTGGTGCTCGTGGCACTGAATATTCTTGGTTTTGCCGTGGGTCTGTATCGAATGGGGTGGGGGCCCCAAGATGAGGTCGGCACTGTCATCGTGAACTTAGTATGGACGATATACAACTTGCTGATCTTAGGTGCAGCGGTCGCGGTTGCGGTAGAAGCGAAACAGGTACGAAAAGATCACCGCGTCGAGGTGGCAATTCCTGTTGCGGTGAGATTGCACTCTGGGCATTTGATTCAAGCTCAGATGAAAGACTTTTCATTAGGGGGCGTCCGCATCGAAATCGATGGTGTTGACGAACAAACTTGCCAGTACTTACTCGGTCAGTCACTCGAAGTGATTCTGAATCGTGGCGGGCAAGAATTCGTGTTTCCAATGACGGTTGCCTATGCTCATAAAGGCATGTTCGGTATGCAACTCAATGAATTGTCGCATCAACAACAAATCCAATACGTCCAATGTACATTTGCACGAGCAGATACATGGGCGAAATGGCAACAAGGCTATCAAGCAGATAAGCCACTATCGAGTATGCAAGCCGTTCTACAAGTCGGCTTTAATGGATACAAGCGCTTGCTACAATACTGCCCGAAATTTGTCGTGGTCAGTGTGGATGCACTTTTATTTTGTATCGAATTTATTTGGTCACTTCGACCTCGCTATGTCCCAATCAGGACCACAAGTCATGCTAAATAATAAAAAACTAACAGCGTTGACGACGGCAATCACTCTGATGTGTATGTCGGGCAGTCTCGCGGCACAAGAAGTAAAACAGCAATTGTCGGAACCTCAAGCTCAGCAACAAGACGCAGAAAATGCCACCGTCTTTAAGCGAGTTGTTCCATTTAGTCAATTGGGCTATAGCGGCTCAATTGCGATTCAAGGCAGTGAAGCGAACGCTTATGTTGGCTTTGGCTCTCGCCTTGATGAGGTGGTTTCAAAAGCCACGTTGTACTTTGATATTACGCCTTCGCCAGCGTTACTTGCCTTGGTATCGCACGTCAAAGTGTACTTGAACAACGAGTTGATGGGCGTGGCGTCTATCGTTGATGGCCAGCAGGGTAAAAAGCTCAGCCTTTCTATGCCGCTGGATACGCGTTACTTCAGTAACTACAACCAAATTCGTTTTGAGCTGATTGGCAATACTCAAAAAGACTGTGCCAACCCGAATGATTCCAGTATTTGGGCCGAGATCAGCCAAAGCAGCCGCATCGAAATGTTTGTGCAAAAAACGCAACTAGAAAGCGACTTGAGCTTACTGCCAGCGCCTTTCTTTGATGTTCGTGACTTTAGCCAACTTAATCTGCCTGTTGTGATGGGCGATAAATATGACTTAGACGAAGTGAAAGCCGCGGGTGTTTTGAGTTCCTACTTCGGCTCTTTAGCGGCTTGGCGCGGTGCGCAGTTCCCTCTGAGCTTCGACACTTTGCCAGAGCGCAACGCCGTCGTGTTTATCACCAACGACAACAAACCTGAATTCCTAAAAGACTTCCCAGATACGGATGGCCCGCGTGTACAGGTGATCACCCATCCAACCGACCCATACGTGAAGTTATTGCTGGTGATTGGTCGTGATAGTGCTGACCTAAACACCGCGGTACGAGGCTTGGCATTGGGTAACCAAATTCTCACCGGACCCATTGCCAAGATCAACGAGGTGAAGCAAATCAAACCTCGCGTGCCTTACGATGCGCCAAATTGGGTGAGCACAGATCGCCCGGTTGCGTTGTCTGAATTGGTTGAGCAAAAGAGCATGCTGCAAGTGGAAGGTCGCACACCACCGCCTATCAGCGTGAGCCTACGTTTGCCACCAGATCTGTTTACTTGGCAGAGCCGTGGTATTCCAATGGATCTGAACTACCGTTACTCACCGCCGACGGAAGACCATTCTGGCTCCCGTCTGACGTTGAGCATTAACGACCAGTTCATCGAAGCCTTTAACTTGACCACTGCGGGTCAAGGTGGCGACTCTAACCGCGTCCGTGTGCCATTGTTGGATGACAGCATTCTTAGCAGCGACGACCGTGTACGTATTCCTGCATTCAAAGTGGGCAGCAAAAACCAGATCGATTTTGAATTTGGTTTTGCTTCTGTCACTGATGGCTTGTGTCAGGTGACTCAACCAAGCAAGCAATATGCAGTGGTTGATGGCGACTCGACGGTCGACTTTAGCGGCTTCCCGCATTACATCGAAATGCCAAACATGCGTGCGTTCGCAACATCTGGCTTCCCGTACACACGTATGGCGGATCTGTCTGAAACTGCTGTTGTGGTGCCAAAAAACGCACCAAAAGAAGCCCTGCAAACCTTCTTGAATGTGATGGGCTCTTTGGGCGGCGATTCTGGCTACCCAGGCATCCAAGTATTGTTGACCGATAAGTGGGATGCACAAGCGCTAAAAGACAAAGATATCTTGAGCATTGGTGTGGTGCGTTCATTAGAAGAAGCGGCGAACGATCCAGACCAAGTGAATCTGGTGGTTGAAGCAGGCGAGCGCCAAATTCGTCTACCGAGCAAGAATGAACAGCAGCTTGGTATGAACTGGATGAACCCAAGCGATGCTAACCAAGTGCCAGCTGATTATGTTTCAGTGGAAGCAGGCGGCTCCTTTGCTGCGATTTATGGTATGGAATCACCTTACACAAATAATCGCAGTTTAGTGTCTATCATGGCTGCTCATCCTGCTGATTTTGCTACGGTTGATGAAGCACTTGCGGATTCGGGCAAAGTGGAGCATATGTTTGGCTCTGTAGTGACGCTAAGAAACGATGAAGTCGCGAGCTATAACGTTGGTTCTCACTACTTTGTGGGTGAGCTGCCAGTGTGGCAATTAGTGTGGTTCCACTTCTCAAATCATCCAATTATCGTGGCATGCTTTGCTGCGCTATTGATGGTGATCGTGACTATTGTGCTTTGGCGTGTTCTGCGCCAGGTTGCTGCAAAACGTTTAGAGAAAACTGAGGAGGAAGAGGAATGAAAAAGCTGATTGCACTTATCATGCTACTGACTTCTCCTCAGCTGTGGGCAAACACGTGTGACTGGCCACAATGGGACACATTTAAGTCGGTTTACATCGAACAAGGTCGAGTCGTGGATGGCAGCGATGAACGCATGATCACCACATCGGAAGGCCAGTCCTATGCGTTGTTCTTTGCTTTGGTTGCCAATGATCAAAAAGCCTTTGCCGAGGTATTAAACTGGACTCAAGTGCATTTAGCTGGTGGCGACCTTACGGCAAGATTGCCAGCTTGGTTATGGGGCAGAAAAGCGAACGGCAGTTTTGGTGTGTTAGATACCAATGCAGCATCGGATTCCGACCTTTGGATTGCTTACGCTTTGGTCGAAGCAGGTCGATTGTGGGATAACTATTACTACCAATCGCTTGGTCATCTGCTTGCTAGTCGAATTTTGCGTGAAGAAACCGTGTCGATTGATGGCGTTGGTAGCGTGTTGCTGCCTGCACCAACAGGATTTGAGTTTGGTGATCGCTACCGTGTGAACCCGAGCTATGTGCCATTACAGCTGATTGCGCGAATGGAAGCTCTGTATCCGCAATATTCATGGGATGATATGTATAAAGCAAGCGCGCAAATGCTAATGCAAACCATGCCAAAAGGTTTCAGCCCTGATTGGGCAACGCTCAGACAAGGCCAGTACAGTGGCGATTCGGTGACTGGGCCAATTGGCAGTTACAACGCTATTCGTACCTACTTATGGGCGGGTATGCTTGATGACCAAGTCGCAGAAAAAGCTCAGCTGATTCAGCAAATGCAGCCCTTTGTCGCAGCGACTAAAGCGCTCGGCGCACCACCACGAGAAGTGAATACAGAAACGGGTGAATACACTCAAGTTGGCAGTGCAGGATTTTCTGCCGCTGCTTTGCCTTTGTTGGCGGCGTCTGGTGAGTCTAAGCTGCTCAAAGCACAAGCAAGCCGAGCGCAGCAAGAGCTTATCTCGGACAGAAACGACCACTACTACGACAATGTTTTGAGCTTGTTTGGCCTAGGCTGGCATCAGGCGCGCTATCGCTTTGGCGAGCAAGGTGAACTGTTGCCTGCATGGAGCGAGCAATGCCAATAACAAGACGTGCTTCGTGGTTGATCTCGGTGGCCATGATGGCGAGCGGGATTCCTCCTGTTTATGCTCAAAGTTTTAGCTCAAAACCGCTTAGCAAAGCGCAGTTAGCCGCAGTATACCAACCAGTTGAAACGGTCCAGTTCTCGACATCTCTTGCTCGGGTAAACTCGGTGGAGTGGCTGGTTGAACAACTGAAACTGGCGGATGCAATAGGACGCGACGACATTGTTGAAAGTACGTTAGAGCGTTTGTTTGCTATTGAGGAAGGCAACCCGATTGGTTTGTATTACCAAGCCAATATGTACTTAAAGCGTAAGCAACCTGAGCTGGCGAAGCAGACGTTTCAACGTTTAACTAAACAAGCGCCAAATTCTCCACAAGCCAAAGACTTGGCTGCCATCATGTCTCTTCAAGGAGATAAGAAAGGCGATTACCAACGAGCTAAGCTGCTAGCGAAATCTGGCCGTTACGAAGAAGCCATCCAAGCGTATAAAGTCATTTTTCCAAACGGCATGCCTTCTGCTGCATTGCAGTTAGAGTTTCTTCAGCTGCAAAGCAATCTTGATGGAAGTTGGCAGACAGTAAAACAAGGTTTAGAGCGCTTAAATGCAGATTACCCGGGTGTGCCTCAGTTTCAACTCGCATTGGCGAATCATATCCGCAAAGAGAATCCAGCTGACCCATGGATTTTGGATACTTACAAAAAACTCGCTTTAGCGCCAGTCATTGGCAGCAGTGCGGCAACATCTTGGTTGCGTGCTCTCGATCAACTGCCTATCTCAGAACAAGTGGTTCAACAATACGCGATTTTAGCGAGTTACTATCCATCAGATCTTGAGATACAACGAGCTAACCAAGGCGCGAATAAGCGCTGGGCAACCGAGCAAGATCTGCGTAAGGACCCAACCTATCTTGCTAAATTGAAAGGTCTCAAACTGCTGGATGAAGACAAAACCTTGCAAGCCGAGAAGCAGTTGCGCTATGCGATGACGACGCGTCCGAACGACCCAGAAATATTGGGTGGTATGGGCAAGGTATATCTGCGTAAAGGTCAGCAACAAAAGGCGCTTGAGTATTTTGAACGTGCACAGCAGCTAGACAAAGACCCAGATAGTGCTTCGAAATGGGCCACTCTGATTGAAACCTCGCAATATTGGGCCTATTTGGATCAAGGTGATGCACTGGCTGAGAAAGGGCAGTTTAAACAAGCAGAAAGCCTTTACCGTAAAGCCATTCAGTCTGATAACACACAGCCTTATGCCTTTACCTCTTTAGGGGTGCTTTACTTGGCACAAAAGAATTATGCTGCAGCAGATAAAGCTTATATCCAAGCACTACAACTTGAAGCGTTGAACGGATCTGCCTTACGTGGACGACTCGATGTTCGTATTGAGCAGCAGGATTGGGCGGGTGCGGCTTCACTTGCACAGCGTTTTTCTCCAGCACAAAAACAGGTGGTGTCTGAGAAAATCAATGGCATTCAATCTGAGATCATTCTGGCGAGATTGCGCATTGCGATAGCGAAAGATGACCAAGCAGGTATGCAATCTGCAGTGGAAGAATTGATTGAGCTAAAACCAACATCGCCGTGGTTGAGACTGGATATTGCTGATGTTGTTCGCTCTATGGGGGATAAACGTCGTGCCGACAAACTGATGTCTGAATGGGCGACGAACAGCACTGATCCGGAAATGAAGTTCGCTTATGCCTTGTACCTCGCTCAAGATTTTAAAGTAGATGCGGCAATTTCTGAGTTAGAAAGTGTGCCGAAACGCGAAGTTACCCCTGCCATGGAGCGTAACCTTACACGCTTAAAGCTCAATGCTGATTTACAAGATTTACCCGCGCGTTATCAGGCCTCACCAAAGACTGTCACTTCCATGTTGACGTCGCTTGAGTCTCAATATGCTGGGCAAGTTCAACCTCTAGCAAGGCTTGTGAGTGCTTGGGTAGAGATTGAAAAGGTCGATGAAGCGCAGCGTATTTATCAAAGTATTCGCCCCTCAAGCAAATGGACTACCGACGAAAAACTCGCTTACGGCAGTATGATGGTGAGCTTGAATCAGTTTGACGATTTCGCCCAATGGTACGAAGGCTTGGCGTTGAGTAAAGACCAGCAAGCAGTCAGTGCATCTGAAGCGCTGCAATTTGATGAACTCAAAACACGTCGTATTTTAGCGCAAGCGGATTTGTTACTCGCGAATCAACAGCCAGAGCAAGCAATGGCTTTGTATGAACGTATCTCATCAAAACCTGAACCATTCAAGACGCAAGCTCAGGTAGGGTTGTTGCAAGCCAGCGCCCTGAGTGGAGATGAGGCAACCTATCACGACTTGCATCTGATCTTGAATAAGAAACGCGATACGCTGAATGCTGCTCAGCTGATGACGGTTGCTTCGGTATTCAATCAACTTGGTTACCGCAATGATGCGAACACCCTGAACCGCTTGCTCGATGATACACAGGACGCTGACGCTCTGGCGTATCGAAACAGCATGTCTATTGCGATGGATAATCAGCAATGGACGTTAGCGGAAGAGCGCGGACGTCAGGCACTGAACAGTGATCGAATTGAAAAAAGTGAAAAACCAGATGAAGCAAGTCTAGAGACGCTTACTTTGCGTGAGTTGTATGACACAGCCGATGACTACTGGCTAACGCGCAATGTTAAGTCGGACATCGATACGCTCCATGATCGCAGTGATGGTCATGTACTTATTGGTTGGGATTACAGTGCGCGTGATGGGCGTAACTCATCCAACCAAGTGCCAATCGAAGCGCGTATTCCGATTGAATCACTCGATGGTCATCTGCTGTTGAGAGCGGATTACGTGTCTATCGATTCCGGCGAGCTTGATTACTACGAGAAAACAGACGGCTCTGACAGCACCTCATTCCAAGATGATGCGTCGGGTATGGCGCTGGGTGTGGGTTGGCAAGCCAAAGATTGGCAAGTGGATATCGGCACTACACCGATTGGTTTTGACCATACTACTTGGGTAGGTGGAATTAGCGTGGATGGTGATCTTGGGGACTTCGGATGGACAGCAGAAGCGTCTCGCCGACCTGAAACCAGCAGCACACTTTCTTATGCTGGAATGACAGTACCGAGTGGCACCAGTGATCCTCAAGGCAAAAAATGGGGTGGTGTAGTTCGAACAGGCGTTAAGCTCAATTCGAGCTGGGATATCGGTGGCCCTTACGGTTTTTGGAGCAGCCTGCAATACCATGCACTGACGGGTGAAAACGTTGAAGACAATACTCGCCTCGGTGTGCTTGGTGGGGCTTACTACAAACTGATCGCAACGGATGATCAGCGCCTGAGCATTGGCACTAACTTGATGTACCTCGACTATGACAAAAACTTGGGTAAATACACACTTGGTCATGGTGGCTACTACAGCCCGCAAAGTTATTTCTCTGTGTCATTGCCAGTCAACTATTACGGTCGCTACGACAGCACATGGTCGTATCAATTGAGTGCTTCCATTTCTAACTCATGGACAGAAGAAGATGCGCCTTATCTATCTTCTGGTGATAGTTCTGAGCGCGGTGGCGGTTTTGGTGCATCGCTGCAAGCCGCCGTTGAGAAGCGAGTGAGTAAACGTTGGTATATCGGTGCGCTGGTGGATCTGCAGCGTTCAGAGTTTTATACGCCAAACCATTTCATGCTGTACGGAAAATACACCTTCAATGACCGCTGGCAGCCGATTGAATACCCACCTGCGGTACCTACGCTGTACAGTGATTTTTAGTCCTCGTCTTTCTCGCGACGAGTGTTTTAAGAATGGTAGAAACAACAAAGGCCGGAGTTTTCCGGCCTTTTCTATTTAAGTTGTCCTGCTTTAAATCGATTCGCTTAGTACAAAATCGAGTAAAGTTGACGGCGGTACTTACTTGCCAGTGCGTTGCCTTGGCCAAGTGCGCTCAAGATATCCATAAAGACTTTCTTCACTTCACCATCTTGTGCGCCTAGGTTGGTCTTAAGAATGTTCCAAAGTAGCTCTAACGCTTCTTCATCGCGACCCACTTGGTTGTACTGAACTGCAAGTTCACACGCCAATTCAATGTTGTCAGGGTTTGCTGCTAGTTCTTGTTCAAGACGCTGAAGCTCTGGGCTTTCTGCTGCTTGAAGGTGCAGGTCTAACTTCGCGATCAAACCTTTGTAGTAGTTGTCTTGGTATTCCAGTGGAATCGCGCTTAACAGCGTTTGTGCCAATTCAAACTGTTTGGTTTCCAGCAAGCAATCTGCCATCGCCAGTTTCACGTCGCCACGGTTTTGAAGCTCTTCCGATAGCGTTTGAAGAATCGCTAACGCCTGAGCATGCTCACCTTGTTGGAGCAATTCACTTGCTTGCTTCAATTGCATCTCATCTTGGCTTGGTAGATGCTTTTGCAGCATTGCTGTAATCGCATCAATAGGCTGAGGGCCACCCATACCATCGACGGCTTGGCCGTTCATGAATAATGCGATGGTTGGTAGCACCTGCACTCCAAATTGAGAAGCAAGAGCAGGTTGCTGTTCACAGTTCAATAGAGCAAGGGTAAATGCGCCGTTGTATTGCTGAGTCAGCATTTGTAGATCAGGAATCACTTGTGCGCTTTCTGGTTGAGCGCCCGCCCAAAAGTGAATCAATACAGGCGTGTTCATTGATCCTTCAAGCGTTTCACGGAAATTTTGTTCTGTTAACTCAACGATAAATGGGGATTGCATCAGAGTATCCTTGCTTTTTGTTTCTTGTCGTTGATTGTAGATATGGAGTTGATATTTGGGAAATTCAAGCGATAGAAAGGAAAAACGCTGCCGAAGCAGCGTATTCCTGATAGCAAGCGAAAGTGCTATTAAATTTGGCTAGTCCAGCACGGTTTAGAGAGTCTTGTTAGACGTTATAGTGGTGTGCTGGGTGTGGTATCAAAATAGGATGAACATGGTCAACACTACACCCACACTAAGCCAGTTAAGCTGATTTAATGTCATTATTGTCTCGCGAAAATACAAAACAGAAAGGGTGGCGATACCAAATCTATAGTGAGTATCTACATCACGTTCAGGCACGATGGGTGAAGATACTGACTTAGAAATTGATTCGAACATTGAGGTTTTCTTAACCTACATGCTCATAATGACATCACATTGTTACGGTAAAATTACATCGTGATAAAAATTTTTTATGCTGCTTGTCGCAAAATCTTATCAAGAGCACGAGTTGGTAACAGGCGCTTCAATACCGCAAACACTTTGGTCGGTGTGGTGATTCGGTAGCGAATTTTGGGTTTATCACTGGTGAGTGCGTGAAGCACGGGCTCAATACAAGACTCAGCAGGAAGGACAAATTTGTTGTTCGACTTGTCGTTATCCAAACGCTGCTTTTGCCCTTCGTAAGCTGCTCTGTGGGCACTGTTTTCCACATCAATCCACTGCTCAAACGCTTTTAAGGCATTTTGTCTAAACTGGGTTTCTATCGGGCCGGGTTCGATCAGCGCAACTTTGATGTTGGTGTCCATCAATTCCAAACGTAGCGTGTCTGTCCAGCCTTCAAGTGCGAATTTAGAGGCGTTATAGGCACCACGATATTTCATCGCCGCAAACCCTAGCACAGAGCTGTTTTGGATGATTCTTCCTTCACCCTGTTTGCGCATGTGTGGCAACACTTCTCTTACGAGTTGGTGCCAGCCAAAAAAGTTGGTCTGAAATTGTGCTTGAAGTGCTTCTGTCGGCAGATCTTCTAATGCGCCAGGCTGTCCGTAAGCGCCATTATTAAATACGGCATAGAGTTTTCCCTCAGTCAGTTCCAGAGCTGTTGAAACTCCAGCAGAAATACTTTGAGGATCATTAAGATCTAACTGAATGCAGGTTAAGCCTTCACTGGTTAAGCGTTGAACGTCTTGCTCGTTGCGACAAGAGGCAATAACGTGAAAGCCCTCTTTTTGTAAAGCATGGGCACATACGTATCCGATGCCTGTGGAGCATCCGGTGATCAGAACTGACTTTTTCATATTAGGGCTCACAAAAGGAGGTAGTGAGCCTTATGATTCAACAACTTCTGTCTTGAAGCAAGTTCTTGAGTGCTGGCTCAACGCGAGAATAACTGAACTTGAAGCCAAGCTCGGTGAGCTTTTTAGGTTTGGCTCGAACGCTATCAAACAGCAAACAAGACGATTCGCCCATTGCCATGTTCATGACCCATTTAGGGGTAAACAGGATATGTGGTCGTTTGAGAGTTTTCGCCAATGTGCCGCTGAAGATTCGGTTGCTGACAGGGTGCGGGGCACACAAGTTGAACTCGCCATGAGCATGCGGTGTTTCGAGTAAGTACATAATGGCTCTAACCATATCCAAAATATGAATCCAAGGCATGTACTGTTTACCGCTTCCTAGTGGGCCGCCTAAACCGAGCTTATAGGGGAGAAGCATTTTGGCAAGTGCTCCACCATTTTGTCCAAGCACTAAGCCCGTTCGAAGTATGCAAACTCGAGTTTGCTCGGATTCTGCACGCTTGGCAATTTGCTCCCAACGAGCACAAACATAGTGCGCAAACGCCTCACTATTTACGTGTAAGCATTCGTCAAAAGGGTGGTCTTGTTGATCGCCGTAATAGCCAACCGCAGAGCCGCTAATAAATACCGCTGGTGGCTCGGTACTGGCGTGAATCAATTCAACGATCCGCTCGGTCACTTTCCAACGACTGTTACAAATGACCTCTTTCTGCTCCTTGCTCCAGCGTTTATCTGCAATCGGTTCGCCTGCAAGGTTAATCACCGCATCGACGTCATTGAGATCTTCAATCGAATCTAGGGAGTCTAGATATTGAATGTTACCGACATCGGCATGCTGTAATCGCTGTTTTGCCTGCGCAGGGTTACGCGTCAACAAAATAACTTGGTGCGTAGTCAGGAGCTTAAGGAGCTCTGAACCAATAAAGCCCGTACCGCCAGTCAGTAATATCTTCATGTCATCCCTTTGATTGTAAAACCATTCAAACATTATAGTCGTTAACCGCCTTGCATGATCATTTCAATGACTTGCGATGTCGATTTTATTATTAGTTCCTAATGGTTTAGTAGCGATTTCTTACCAAGCGATGCAAAGCTCACAGTTTGAGTAAATGTAACAGAATGTTATCAAGCATTGAGCGTTGCTCACACTTAGCTTCAGCAAACTGTGTCATGCTGAATTTAGAAAGGATGAAGCGTTGCTAGGAGGGGAATATGGAAGCATTTGTTGCTCTGTTTCGAGCCTTGCTAAGTAGCGCCCGTGATTTGCTGCCGATTGTCCTTGTTATTACCTTCTTCCAACTTGTGGTGCTTCAAGAGCCACTTCCTAATCTGGTCTCGATTTTATTTGGCCTCTTACTGGTTATTCTGGGTTTAACCTTTTTCATTTTTGGCTTAGAGCTGGGTTTATTCCCGATTGGCGAAAACATGGCGCAAGCTTTTGCCAACAAAGGTAGCGTGTTTTGGCTGCTGATTTTCGCATTCTGTTTAGGCTTCGGGACAACCATTGCTGAACCGGCATTGACGGCTGTAGCGGAAGAAGCTTCGGAGGTGGCGGCCGAGGGAGGGATGATCGCCAATACTGAGCAATCAATGGAGGAATACGCAGATGGCTTGCGCTTAACGGTTGCTTTGTCGGTGGGCGTGGCGATTGTATTAGGCGTGCTTCGGATTCTTAAAGGTTGGCCGATTCAATATATGATCATCGGAGGCTACATCGGAGTTGTGATCCTGACGGGGTTTGCGCCGGAATCCATCATCGGCGTGGCTTACGATTCTGGCGGTGTGACGACTTCTACCATCACGGTGCCATTGGTGACTGCGCTTGGGGTTGGACTGGCTTCGGCGATTAAAGGTCGAAACCCCATGATTGATGGGTTTGGACTTATCGCTTTTGCCTCTTTGTTACCGATGATGTTTGTCATGGTTTACGGGATGGTGGTGGCATGATTTCCTTTGCGCATTTCATCGATACTTTTATCTCAACCATCAGTGATGTGGTTCCTATCGCGACCATTATTTTTGGTTTTCAGTTGGCAGTGCTGCGTCGTCCTGTTTCAAACTTACCCAAAGTAATACTTGGCTTTGGTTACGTTATTTTAGGGTTATCGTTGTTTTTGCTTGGTTTGGAGATGGCGCTGTTTCCACTTGGTGAAACCATGGCGACGCAACTAACTGCTCCTGATTTCCTTCGGGAGTTTAAAGTTTCAATTGGGCAAGCTTTAAGTTGGGTTGATTACTACTGGGTGTACATTTTCGCTTTCTTTATTGGCTTTAGCACTACCATCGCGGAGCCTTCTCTCATCGCGGTCGCCATCAAGGCCAATCAAGTGTCTGGTGGCAGTATTAGTGTGAATGGGTTACGTGTTGCTGTCGCATTAGGTGTCGCGGTGGGTATTGCACTTGGAAGCTACCGGATTGTGGTGGGCGACCCGATTCATTACTACATCATCGCGGGTTACATCGTGGTGGTGATTCAAACCTTTTATGCGCCGAAGCTGATTGTGCCTTTGGCTTACGATTCCGGTGGTGTGACGACGTCGACGGTGACCGTACCCTTGGTGACTGCACTTGGCTTGGGGTTGGCGTCAACGGTTCCGGGACGAAACCCAATGATTGATGGCTTTGGTTTGATCGCCTTTGCCAGTTTATTCCCAATGATTTCCGTCATGGGTTATGCCCAAATCACCCAGTGGTTGAACAAAGAGACCGCGGAGGAGAAAGAAAATGCGCTTTAAATTGATTCTGGCCTTTGTTGAAGACAGCAAAACTGACAAAGTGCTCGATGCCGCACGTGATGCAGGTGCGACAGGTGCAACCGTGATCAACAATGCTCGGGGGCAAGGTTTAAACCAAAAACGAACTTTCTTTGGTCTGACTCTAGAAGTACAAAAAGACGTGTTGTTGTTTGTGGTGGAAGAGCATTTATCGAGGCACATTTTGGAGACCATCAGTGAGGTCGGGGAGTTTGATCAAGAGTCTGGTCAAGGCATCGCCGTGCAGATTGATGTGGAAGACGCAGTGGGCGTCGCACACCAAGTAGAGAAACTGACCAAAGTAGTAGAGGACGAATTATGAGCCATCATGAGTTGATTCGAGTTAGAGACGTAATGGCAGCGACCTACATCATTGTTGATGGGTTAATTACGGTCCATGAAGGGATAACCCTAGCAAGAAAGAGTGAAGTGAAAGCGCTTGTGGTGAAAAAACGCGATGAGGATGATGAGTACGGAATTGTACTAATGAACGATATCGCGAAAAAAGTATTAGCGAAAAACCGTTCGCCACAACGAACCAATCTTTATGAAATTATGACCAAGCCAGCGCTCTCTGTCGATCCTAATATGAACGTGAAATATTGCGCGCGTCTATTTGAGCGCTTCGGTATTAGTCGTGCACCCGTGATTGAAAATGGTGAGGTTATTGGCATGGTGAGTTACAACAATATCGTGATTAATGGCATGGCACGAGAAGAGTTATAGGCGTGTGCGTTGTGAGGCTCACCCATAATTCGGGCAAGAAGGTTTCTCAGGTGAGCGACATTTAGCAAACCCCATTCGAATTGCTTATCTGTGCCATTGCATATCCGCAATCTGAGGCTTATTCTTTGAGAATTAAAGAAATAATTGAGGATGTCATGTCATGCCGCTAGTCGCTTGTCCTGTATGTGAGAAACAAATTTCAAAACGAGCTCATACCTGTCCAGGGTGTGGAGAACCCGATCCATTAAATCATTTAGCCAAGTCTAAGTTCCTATCGATGATCTTTTGGGTGGTGGTCTTGGTCGGTGCCGGTTACTTTGCGTGGTTCTACTTGGTGCCAATGTTGGTTGAAATGCTTCGTAACCACTAGTTTCTTACTTCGGTTGAGCTTCTATAAGAATGCCGTAGAATACCCTCATTACTTTTGAGGAGACGATGTCGTGAAATTATTTTTTGCCTCAGACTTGCACGGCTCTTTGCCAGCAACCGAAGAAACCATTCAGCTTTATTTAGCCTCTGGTGCCGACCATCTTATCTTGTTGGGTGATACGCTCAACCATGGGCCAAGAAACCCGGTTCCAGAAGGTTACAATCCCCCACAAGTAGCGGAGTTGCTTAACCAGTACAGTGAGCAGATCATTTCTGTGCGCGGTAACTGTGACAGCGAAGTAGACCAAATGCTGCTGAACTTCCCAATGATGACAGACTACGCTTGGCTGCTATTAGAATCAGGCAAGCGAGTGTTCCTCACTCATGGTCACTTGTACAACAGCGCGAAACGTCCACCGCTGCGTGAAGGCGATATCATTGCTCATGGTCATACTCATGTCCCAGTAGCAGAGATGCAAGAAGGGGCAGTGATTTTCAATCCTGGTTCTATGACCTTCCCAAGAAACGGATTACCACGCAGTTATGGTTTGATGGAAGGCAATACGCTGACAGTGCAAACACCAGAAGGTGAAGTGCTAGCTCAGACCACGATTTAACGATCGAGTTATCGAATAAATCGTGAATTGGATAAAGAAGCAAGGGAGCCAATTGGCTCCCTATTTTGTATCTGAATGACCTAAATCGCGCTCTGGATCGATGATGTCTCTGACACGTTGTTTTAGAATTTTGGCTTCAGGGAAACCTCCGTCTTTTTTACGTTCCCAAATCTGGACGCCATTGCAAAAAATCTCAAAACGGCCACCCGTATCAGGATGTAAGCTGACGGTTTCAATCTCTTCACTAAACGTATGAAGCAATTCTTGTGATAGCCAAGTTGAACGCAGCATCCAATTGCACTGACGACAGTAGTGAATGTCTATGATGGCTTTATCCATTTCTTATTTCCTTTGTTTAAACACTAAAGCAGTAGCTTTATTCCCACCGCAAAGGTGAGGATCTCAAACGCGATTTTGATAACTCGATTGCTGTACTTTGTCGCAGCCCATGCACCTAAGCTGCCGCCTAAAAATGAACTCACTAATAAAACCGGTAACCAGGCCCAATGAATTGGTGCTCCGGCTTGTACCACTGCGACGCCACCAATACCGTTCCAAAATAGACCGACACAAATCATTGTATAGGCCACCGCTTGCTTGTAGTCGTAACCAAACCAACGAACAAGGAAGAGGGTAACAAGTAAGCCAGAACCTGCAGTTAACGAGCCATTCACTATACCAATGAGCATCAAACCTAACCCGCCGACTATCCAACCAAAGGTATCACGATGAGCTGGTATCTCTGTCTGACCTAGTTGTTTCTTAAAGCGAGAGTAAATTCCAAGAGCAAGGATCATCGCCCCGAGCATTTTCTCAGCGATGTTATCGGGGATTTGGACAATCAGGTTTGCGCCAATCACGACTCCAATGCTGCCCACCAGAATCAGATAAAGCGCGACTTTAGGTTTTATTGTGCCTGCTTTTAGGTGTGTGCTCGCAGCTCCCAGTCCAAGGGCAACGGAAGCGACTTTATGTGTTCCTAGTGCGACGGAGAAAGGCAAGCCAAGAAAGATCAATAACGGAAATTGCAGTAACCCTGCGCCACCACCAGAGAGGGAAGCGAGCGTATTTGCGATAAGAGAACCAAAGAAGAGAGTGAGGGTATCTAGCCAGTCCATGTGCAAAATAAAAGGGGGCATCTTGCCCCCTTATCATCGAATCAAAATCAGTTTCTAAACAGTACCGTAGAACCGTGGTTCAGGCTAGTTAGTAGTAACGTTTTTTCGTTCACTACGTCAATGCGACGGCTTTGCTCTGCATCCAACTTAAAGATTTGTGTGATGAGACGAAGTTGTGACTCAGAGAAATCTTTTGATTGAGAAGCTGAAATATCTTTGAATTCAGCTGGTGAGACAAGCAAGTAGTTGTCACTCACTTCCCAACGGCCTTTTTCAGAAATATTGATCGTGGATTCTGTATTAGAACCTTGAGCAAACAGGCGAATGTTTGCCACGCGGATGTAATCGCCATTAGGCAAGTACTTCACATTCGATTCCACATTGACTTTACGTAGAGGACCAACCGTATCGTCTGGCAAGTTATCGGTGATCAGTGTCACCATAGTCGATTGCCATTCGTTTGATGTGAGAACCTGTTCTATCTTCAGGTCACTTCCCCAGTATAACCAACCACTAAAAAGGATTGATACGGCCAAAACCGCAGATGCTATTTTAATCTTCATTTCAGCCTCCTTTAATTGCAGATGTCTGTTGGGTCATTACGACCAGCGAAAATACGCAACGTCACGTTCTCGTAGGAATGCTCGCTGTCGTGAATGTAGTTCAGTATCAGTTGGTTGTTTTGACCACCAGTTGCGATCACTTCTACCGGAGATGACTCTTCTGCGTGGTGTTCCACGTAGCGTTTGATGCATTGCTCAATCGAAGGCATCCAATCATTTAACTGTGGGTGGTTAACTGGTGTCATTACCGGAACGTTGTGGTATTCACCAATTTGACGGAATTGAGATTCCGCAGGGTTAGTCAGCATCAGTACACAAACAGGGAGTAACACTGCAACCACAACTAAAATACGAAACAGCCAGTTTGCGTTCTTTTGTGATGGGGCTGTTTTAGGTTTTTCAACCGTCACTTCAGCTTCTGTTGTCTTGTCTACCGGAGTCTCAACCGCAGATTCAGCAAATTGCTCTAGGTCGACAACAGGTGCTTCGTTCTCTTCTTCTTGTTCATCAAGTTCAGAGATGGAATCAGAAGAAAGCGGGCTTAAGCGCTCAACAGTACTGATAAGTTGGTAGCCGCGTTTTGGCACGGTTTTTACGAATTCTGGTGATTTTGTTGAGTCCTTCAACATTTTACGCAGCGTCGAGATAGCCTGAGTTAGGCTTGAATCATCCACCTCAAAGCCTTGCTCACGCCAAACGAACTCGTGCAGCTCGTTACGCGTTATCACTTCGTTAGGTCTCTCTGCCAACATGAGGAGAATACGGCTTTCGTTGCTTCCTAATCGTACAACTTCGTTGCCATTTTGTTGGTCAGCAAGCGAATTACTATTTGGGTCAAAGACAAATCTTTGAGCAAGCAGAAATTTGGTGCCTATGTTAGTCATTTAGTTCTTCTTAGATGGATGATTCTGTAATTATAGTGATTTGCGTCACATAACAAGGCGTGCGCAAAAAGACATGTGCTACGTTTTAGATGCTTTTAGGGACGTAGGATAATTAAAATTTTCTAAAAAAACACCGTTTTTAGCAATATTGACCTTGAATTTACATTTGTCAGCCACATGTTAAATGACATCTTAGTAATGTCGCTTTTATGAGGCGGCGGTTAGGGCTTTGTCATTAAAAGTCTATTTAGTTTAGATGTTATGGAGCAAACATGAGCGAAACCGTATCTCAAAACAAAGAAACTCGTGGCTTTCAATCAGAAGTAAAACAACTACTTCACCTGATGATTCACTCTCTTTATTCCAACAAAGAGATTTTCCTACGTGAGTTGATCTCAAACGCGTCTGACGCATCAGATAAGCTTCGTTTCAAAGCGCTATCTACTCCAGATTTATACGAGGGTAATGCTGACCTTGGCGTTAAGCTAGCGTTTGATGAAAATGCTAACACATTAACCATCTCTGATAACGGCATCGGTATGAGCCGTGATGATGTGATTGAACATTTAGGCACGATCGCAAAATCAGGAACAGCAGAATTTTTCTCAAAGCTGTCGGATGAGCAGAGCAAAGACTCTCAACTTATCGGTCAGTTCGGTGTGGGTTTCTACTCTGCATTCATCGTTGCGGATGCCGTAACGGTTCGCACTCGTGCGGCTGGTCTTCCTGCTGAAGAAGCCGTTCAATGGCACTCAGCTGGCGAAGGTGACTACACCATCGAAACTATCACGAAAGACTCTCGTGGTACTGACATCGTGCTTCACATGCGTGAAGAGGGCAAAGAGTTCCTAAACGAATGGCGTCTACGTGATGTGATCAGCAAATACTCTGACCATATTGGTATCCCTGTTTCTATCCAAACTGCGGTTCGCGATGACGAAGGCAAAGAAACGGGTGAGAAGAAGTGGGAGCAAATCAACAAAGCTCAAGCACTTTGGACACGCAATAAATCCGATATCTCGGATGAAGAGTACCAAGAGTTCTACAAACACGTTTCTCATGACTTCGCTGATCCTCTTACTTGGAGTCATAACCGTGTAGAAGGTAAGAACGATTACACGAGCTTGCTTTACATCCCTGCGAAAGCACCATGGGATATGATGAACCGTGATCATAAATCAGGCTTAAAACTGTATGTACAACGCGTATTCATCATGGATGACGCTGAGCAGTTTATGCCTTCTTACTTGCGCTTTATTCGTGGTTTGATTGATTCAAACGATCTGCCTTTGAACGTATCACGCGAAATTCTGCAAGATAACAAGGTCACTCAGTCACTTCGCAACGCATGTACCAAGCGTGTACTTACTATGCTTGAGCGTATGGCGAAGAATGACGAAGAGAAATACCAATCATTCTGGAAAGAGTTCGGCCTTGTCATGAAGGAAGGCGTTGCAGAAGACATGGCAAATAAAGAGAAAGTTGCTGGTCTATTGCGCTTTGCGTCTACTGAAGTGGACTCTGCTGAACAAACCGTTGGTTTGGCTTCTTACATTGAACGCATGAAAGAAGGCCAAGATAAGATCTACTACCTAACGGCAGACAGCTACGCAGCCGCGAAGAACAGCCCACACCTAGAGCAGTTCAAAGCAAAAGGCATCGAAGTTATCTTGATGTTTGACCGCATTGATGAGTGGTTGATGAACTACCTGACTGAGTTTGATGGTAAGCAGTTCCAATCGATCACTAAAGCAGGCTTAGACCTAAGTAAGTTTGAAGACGAAGCGGAAAAAGAAAAGCAGAAAGAAACAGAAGAAGAGTTCAAATCTGTTGTTGAGCGCACCCAGTCTTACCTAGGTGACCGAGTAAAAGAGGTTCGTACGACGTTCAAACTTGCGACTACGCCAGCCGTTGTCGTGACGGATGATTTCGAAATGGGTACGCAGATGGCGAAGCTTCTTGAGGCCGCTGGTCAAGCGGTGCCAGAAGTGAAATACATCTTTGAAATCAACCCAGAGCATGAGCTAGTGAAGCGCATGGCGGACGAAGCGGATGAAGAAGCATTCGGACGTTGGGTTGAAGTGCTACTAGGCCAAGCGATGTTAGCAGAGCGCGGTTCAATGGAGGATCCAACGCAATTTGTTGGTGCCATCAACAAGCTTTTGACTAAGGTTTAATAACCAAACATCAATAAAAAGCTCGCGAAATGCGAGCTTTTTGTTTGTAAACGCATAGATTCACACTTTGATTGTTGAGTTAGTAATCAATAAAGCTCGAAAGCAGGCATCGCTAACATTCTTTAGTCTTAATCTGCTCATTGCGCAGTGAACCTGTGTTAGAATCGCAACACTTGAATGTGAGTAATAAGGCGTGTATTTTGGCTCGCCTAAACGTTATACCGAAACTTATCGTTGTGAGCACTTCGTAGGGTTAATGACCTAGAAGTCCAGTTATTGTGAGCTTCGGTATAAATCTTAAATATTAAAGAGGATAAATCATGCGCATCATTCTTCTAGGTGCTCCAGGTGCAGGTAAAGGCACACAAGCAAACTTCATCATGGATAAATACGGTATTCCACAAATCTCTACTGGTGATATGCTTCGTGCTGCTATCAAAGCAGGTACAGAACTTGGCAAACAAGCTAAAGCTGTTATCGACGCTGGTCAGCTAGTTTCTGATGAAATCATCCTTGGCCTAATAAAAGAGCGTATCGCTCAAGACGATTGCGAAAAAGGTTTCCTACTAGATGGTTTCCCACGCACTATCCCTCAGGCTGATGGCCTAAAAGAAATGGGTGTTGACGTAGATTACGTTATCGAATTCGACGTAGCTGACGATGTGATCGTTGAGCGCATGGCGGGTCGTCGTGCTCACCTTCCTTCAGGTCGTACTTACCACGTTGTTTACAACCCACCTAAAGTGGAAGGTAAAGATGACGTTACTGGTGAAGACCTTGTTGTTCGTGATGACGACAAAGAAGAAACAGTACGTGCACGTCTAGGTGTTTACCACGAGCAAACTGCTCCGCTTATCAACTACTACGGTAAAGAAGCTGAAGCAGGCAACACGAAGTACCTTAAATTCGACGGTACTAAGCAAGTTGCAGAAGTAAGCGCAGATATTGAGAAAGCGCTAGCATAATTTGCTAACGGCAAAATTTAATATTTTGATATATTTAAAAGCGACCCTCGGGTCGCTTTTTTATTTAGCCTGAAAGTACGCTGAACCATTTGGTTCGATGCGCCGTACAAACCAAGCCGTTTACCATGAATAGGATGTTATGAAAAACAACAATAATAAACAGGGCGTGTTACTGGTTAACTTAGGTACGCCTGATGAGCCAACCGCACCGGCCGTTAAACGCTTTCTAAGTCAGTTTCTTCATGATCACCGTGTCGTTGATATGACGCGTTGGCTTTGGTGTCCGATTCTTCACGGTGTCATTCTACCAATCCGCTCTCCAAAAGTAGCCAAGCTTTATCAATCGGTATGGATGGAAGAGGGCTCACCTTTGATGGTGTATTCAAAACGACAAGCTCAGAAGCTTGCTGTAGCTCTTGATATGCCCGTTGAGTTGGGCATGACTTATGGCAACCCAAGTCTGCAATCAGGCTTTGAAGCGTTGCAAGCTCAAGGCGTAGAAGAAGTGATTGTATTGCCGCTTTACCCGCAATACTCAGGCACTACGACTGCGGCTGTCTCTGATGGCATGACGAAAGCATTCAAAAACATACCAGTAATGCCAGAGTTTAGCTTTATCCGCGACTACCACAATCATCCTAGGTACATCGCTGCACTTGCTCAATCAGTTCGTGATCATTGGGCAGAGCATGGTCAAGGCGATTACCTACTTTGCTCGTACCATGGTATCCCTAAGCGCTACGCAGACAACGGAGATATCTATCCTAAGCATTGTGCAGAGACAACACGCTTGCTAGGAGAAGCGCTAGGTTTGAGTGACGACCAGATCGGCATGACTTACCAGTCTCGCTTTGGTCGAGAAGAGTGGCTACAACCATACACGGACAAGACACTAGAAGTGCTACCAAGTAAGGGCAAGAAGAAGCTCAACGTGCTGACTCCTGCGTTCTCTGCAGACTGTTTAGAAACGCTAGAAGAGATCTCAGAAGAGTGCCGAGAGATTTACCTAGAAGCAGGGGGCGAGAGCTTCAGCTATATTCCATGTCTGAATGATAACGATGACCACATCGAGATGATGGTAGAGTTAGTTCGCTCTAAGCTGTAACCGTTGATTGAAAGTGTCTTAAAGTGGCGCGGATAAAAGACAACAAAAAGGGTCGCGATTGCGACCCTTTGTTTTTATTTGCACTTTATATTAAGCGATTTGAGTTTGTTGCTCTTCAATCTGTTCCGCTGTGCTGTGCGTGTTTTCAGCGCCATGCATCCAACGAACAAGTGTGTTAGAGAACAACAGTAGAATCACACCAGAAACAGTCGCTGTTACTGCAATACCGCTGAAGATTGCTAGTGCGCCTAGTTCACCTACGTGAGAGCCAACATAACCAGCAACGTAGTTTGCGATTGCGTTACAACCGAACCATGCACCCATCATTAGTGATGCAAGACGTAGCGGAGCTAGCTTAGTTACTAGAGATAGACCAATAGGAGATAGACACAGCTCACCCAACGTATGGAAGAAGAACGCACCTACTAGCCATAGCATTGATGTTTTAACCGCAGTATCACCACCTTGCTCCATAACAGCACCAACCATACATAGGAAACCCAGTGCTAGGAAGAACATCGCAAAAGCGAATTTCATTGGTGAGTTAGGTTCACGTTTACCCAGTTTCACCCATAGAACGGCTAATACAGGTGCAAGAGTAATAATGAAGAATGGGTTTAGTGATTGGAACCACGCAGCAGGAACTTCAAAGCCACCGATCATACGATCTGTGTATTGCTGCGTGTAGATGTTCATTAGACCGCCAGCCTGCTCAAAGCCCGCCCAGAAAACGATAGTAAACAGACTCATTACAAGGATAACCTTGATACGATCGACTTCTTCTTTCGTTAGAGGCTCTTTTTTCGCAGATTTCTTAATTGCTAAGTCACGTTTAGCTGCTGGTACACGGCCAATGTCACCTAACCAAGATTGCGCCATAGTCATTTGCATCACAAGGCTGATGATCATACCAACACCAGCGGCAATGAAACCTGCTTTCCAACCAAATTCATTGGTTACTGAACCTGAAACGACACCAGCAAGTAGCGCACCTAGGTTGATACCCATATAGAAGATAGTGAACGCGCCATCACGACGGTTATCGCCTTCGTTGTAAAGGTCACCAACCATGGTTGAAATGTTTGGCTTAAATAGGCCGTTACCGCAGATAAGCAGAGCAAGACCTAGGTAGAAAGTGTGTAGAGAGCCAAGACCTAGTGCATCTGCTGGCATTGCTAGTGTGAACTGGCCAATAGCCATTAACGCACCACCAATCAGGATTGAACGGCGTTGACCCAAGTAGTTATCCGCAAGGTAACCACCGATAAGAGGCGTGATGTAGACAAGTCCAGTATAGATGCCGTAAAGGTCTAGGGCATCTTTAGTCGACCAGCCAAGACCACCATTCATTGTTGTGTCAGTTAAATACAGTACTAGAATGGCGCGCATTGCGTAGTAAGAAAAGCGTTCCCATAGTTCTGTACCGAACAGAAGGAACAAGCCACGTGGGTGACCAAAGTATTGATGTTGGTTTGACATAAGCTCTTCTAATAGTAGTTATTACATTTTTTAACGAAATCTACGTATACATGTCATTTTGATGACTTACAAACAATAAAATTTTATGTGACGATTCGTTTGCCTTATTAAATGATGGTTCTACGTTGATTTGGTGGGCTTTTCGTCGGTGAATTGGTCGTGTTACAAACTTACTTTTCATTTTTGTCTATAGACTTATTTTCTTAACCTTATGAAAAGGTGTAAGTTGTATGTGCAATATAAAGTGGCTTATTGATAGGTTGCTTGAATATCCATGACTCATCTTGGCCTTAATGCTAGGATGAAACAAAAACATAATTGGCTAGTAATAAAATGAAACGTTGGTATTTATTGTATTGTAAACGAGGAGAGCAAGTTAGGGCTAAGCAACACCTTGAAAACCAAGGCGTAGAGTGCTTTTACCCAACTTTCGAGGTCGAAAAGATCTTGCGAGGTAAGCGACAGAAAGTCGAAGAACCTTTGTTCCCTTGTTATGTTTTTGCCCGATTTGACTACGAACAGGGCCCTAATTTTACTTCAGTTCGCTCTACGCGAGGTGTAGTAGACTTTGTTCGTTTTGGCGCTCAGCCTAAAGAGATACAGGGCGATTTGGTCTATGAGCTCAAACAGCTTGATAAATGCGTAGACGAGCAGGCAAGTGATGAATGTATGCCTCAACCTGGCGATCAGGTTCGTGTGAAGAGCGGACAGTTTGCGGGTATTGATGCCATTTTCCAAGAACAAGATGGTGAGAAACGTTCAATTATGCTGGTTCAGATGATCACCAAGCGTGTGCCTGTCAGCATAGACAACAGCGATTTAGATTTAAAATAGTCTAATTCCATTAAACATAAAAAAGAGGTGCGAAAGCACCTCTTTTTGATCGTATCTATTATGTCTGTCATAAAGGGCTGGTGGAGCCAACCCTTATTGATATCGCTTAAAACTAGTATGAATCGTTGTGAACGGTCTGTACTGCACGGCCTGATGGGTCAACACAGTTTTGGAACGACTCATCCCATTCAATCGCTTTCGCTGAAGAACACGCTACTGAAGGGCCGCCAGGAACACACTCTGCCGCAGATGGCAGTGGGAACAACTCTTCAAAGATTTCGCGGTATACATAACCTTCTTTTGTTGTTGGTGTGTTGTAAGGGAAACGGTATTGCGCTGTTTCCATTTGCTGGTCAGTCACTTTCTGTTCTGCTACTTCTTTCAACGTATCGATCCAGCTGTAGCCTACGCCATCAGAGAACTGCTCTTTTTGACGCCATGCGATCGATTCTGGCAGGTAGTGCTCGAAACACTCACGAAGAATGTGTTTCTCCATCTTGCCGTTGCCACACATCTTGTCGGCTGGGTTCAAGCGCATTGCCACATCAATGAACTCTTTATCTAGGAAAGGTACACGGCCTTCTACACCCCACGCCGCTAGTGATTTGTTAGCACGTGCGCAGTCAAACATGTTTAGAGCTAGAAGTTTACGTACAGTCTCTTCGTGGAACTCTTGAGCGTTTGGTGCTTTGTGGAAGTACAAGTAACCACCAAAGATTTCATCGGCGCCTTCGCCAGACAGTACCATCTTGATGCCCATCGCTTTGATCTTACGACCCATTAGGAACATCGGAGTAGAAGCTCGAATCGTTGTTACATCATAAGTTTCAATGTGGTAAATCACATCACGAATCGCGTCCAAACCTTCTTGGATAGTGTACGTCATTTCGTGGTGAACCGTACCAATTTGGTCGGCAACTTCACGAGCCGCTTTCAGATCAGGTGCGCCTTCTAGACCGACAGCAAAAGAGTGAAGTTGTGGCCACCAAGCTTCAGACTTCTCATCATCTTCAATACGCATCGCTGCAAAGCGTTTTGCTACCGCAGATGTAATAGAAGAATCTAGACCGCCTGAAAGAAGTACACCGTAGGGCACATCTGTCATCAGTTGGCGCTTGACCGCTGCTTCTAGCGCTTCAGTCAATTCTTCTTTGCTAGTGCTGTTGCCTTGTACTGCTGCATACTCGTTCCAGTCGCGAATGTAGTAGCGTTGAGGCTCTGCATCTGCACTGCCGTAGTGACAACCTGGAGGGAACTCGCTCACGGTCTTACATACTGGCACTAGTGCTTTCATTTCTGAAGCAACGTAGTAGTTGCCGTGCTCATCGTAACCTTGGTAAAGCGGAATGATACCAATGTGGTCACGGCCTACTAGGTATTCATCTTTTTCTTCATCGTAAAGGACGAATGCGAAAATACCGTTTAGTTCTTCAAGAAGGTCTGCGCCCATGTCTTGGTATAGCGCTAGGATAACTTCACAATCTGAATCGGTTTGGAACTCGTATTTGCCTTCGTAGCGAGCACGAATCTCTTTGTGGTTGTAGATTTCACCGTTTACAGCAAGGATGAGTTTTTTATCAGGGCTGTATAGTGGTTGCGCACCACTATTTAGGCCAACGATCGCTAGACGTTCATGCGCTAGAATTGCGCGCTCTGATGAGTAAATACCAGACCAGTCTGGACCGCGGTGACGAAGCTTTTTCGACATCTCAAGGGCGATAGGGCGCAATGCTGCTGCATCGCTCTTAATGTCTAAAATGCCAAATACTGAACACATACAACATCCTTTTTAAACTAAACAATTTTTAATCGGTATGGGTTCAATTTGCCATTCTGAGTAAAAAAAGCAACGTTTGATGATTAAAAAAATGATAAAAAGGCTTGATGATTAGATGTTATTTAAAAATAGCTTTGATTTGGTGAATGAGATCAAGGTTTGGTTTAAAAAATGCACAAAAAAGCCCTCTTATTAGAAGAGGGCTCAATAAAGATGGTTGCGTTTTATGCTTATTTCATCGGTGTAAATTGAGGTTGAAGTTGCTCGCAAACATGACGTGCGAAACCACTACCAGCTTCGCTGTAGATGTTGAATGCAGCATCGACTCCCGTCTCTAATAAACCTTCAAGTTGATCTGGATACTCGGCAATCGCTGCAATCTGCCCTTTGTAGTTTCGGCTTTGAAGCTGTTCAAGTGCCGTTTGGTTACCTTGGTGATGTGGCATTGCCAGAAGCACCATTTTCACGTTAGCCGTATCCAAAATGCGTTCCCAGAAATCCGGGTCAGTTGCATCTCCCGAGATCACGTTACGACCTTCCGAGCGATGTTTATGCGCAGCTTCTTCACGAACCTCCACACCAAGTGAAATCTTACCGTATCGAGAACGCAGTTCATCGTATGCACCGGTACCAATTCGACCCATACCGAGGATCAGTACTTGGGCATGACCTGGGTTGATGAGCTGATCGCGTTGGTTCAGTTTCTCTGCTGCGGTTTCTTGCAGCCATTTACCTGAATGTTGGTAAATCTGATGGCCCAAACGGTTAAGTGGCGCTGAGATGATAAACGAGATAGAAACGGCAACGGCAATCGCTGCCAGCATGTCACTTGGCATCCATCCCATTTTGTATGCGAGACCACCAACAATAAGGCCGAACTCACTGTAGTTGAAAAGTGATAGCGACGTCAGCAATGAAGTACGCACACGGAACTTAAAGTGGTTGATGGTTAGGAAGTACAGTAGCCCCTTGATTGGCAATAACAAGATAAATAGCAGGGCTAAGCCAACTCCCGTAAAGCTCAAGGATGCAGATAAACCGATATTGAGGAAGAAACAAACTAAGAATAGCTCTTTCATATTAAAGAGCGATTTTGATAGCTCGGATGCTTTGCGGTGGCCAGCCAGAAGCATGCCTAAAATCAACGCGCCTAAATCAGGTTTCATTCCCACCAGTTCAAACAAGCCTGCGCCAACTACTAATGCGAAGAAAATGCCGAATAACACCAGCATTTCCCCGTGGCCTACTTTATCCAACAACTTGTAAAACAGAGGTCGAGCGAGTGGTAGGGCAAACAATCCAATGGCGTACCATTCTGGAATTTTACCGGTCGAAGCTGTAAGGAATACTACGGCAAAGATATCCTGCATAACCAGAATACCAATTGCGAGTGTGCCGTAAGTCGCGTTCATTTCCCCTTTTTCTTGCAGTGTCTTAACCGCAAATACCGTACTGGAGAAGGAGAGGGCGAAGGCGAGAAGCAGAATCTGGCTGTGATCCATCGTGGAGAGTGATGACAACCCTAATAGTTTTAATCCAACTAGAACCAGCGCGAAGAAAAGAGTAGAGAGAATGTTGTGCGCGGTAGCGCCGCCCCAAATTTCTTTAGAAAGCAGCGTTTTTACATCCAGCTTTAAACCAATGGTGAAAAGCAGCAATGTCACACCAAGGTCAGCAAGCGTGACAATGACGTCATTACTTTGGTAGCCAAACGCGTGAAGGCCGAAACCAGCGAGTAGGAAACCGACCAAAGGGGGCAGGTTACATTTTAGAGCGATGAAGCCGGCGAGGAACGCCGTTGTAATTAGAATAATTTCCATACTGTTGAGCTATATTCCTGATATACAAAAACGGGCTGTGAAACCACAGCCCGAGATTGTAACTCAATTGGTTGTATAAACTTAGTCTTCTAGTAACTTTTGTAACAAAACTCCGTTTAACATAGCGCGTTTGATCATCGCAAATGCGCCCATCGTTGGTTGCTTATCAATGTGAGATGCAACAATTGGAAGCTCGTTATGGAAAGTTTTCAGAGATTGGTTTTCTACATTGCGCTGAATTGCAGGGAACACAATTTCTTCAGCGGCAGTAATGTCACCGGCAATGACGATCTTCTGAGGGTTAAACAAGTTGATTGTAATCGCGATAGCTTTACCAAGTTGGTTACCTACGCGTACAAGGCTTTGCTTCGCCAGCTCATCACCGTTCATCGCGTGCGTACAAACGTCATCAATGCTGATGTGCTCAAGCTGAGTCAGGCTTGATTCGTAGCCCTGAGCAATCAGTTTTTTCACACGTTGTACGATGGCTGGGTTTGCTGCAACCGTTTCTAGACAGCCGAAGTTACCACACTGACATTGCTCGCCAAGTGGGTCGATTTGGATATGACCGATTTCACCTACGTTGCGGTTAAAGCCAAGGAATACCTGACCATTCACGATGATGCCCGCACCAGTACCACGGTGAACACTAACTAGAATCGAATCTTGGCAGTCTTGGCTCGCGCCAAAGTAGTGTTCAGCCAGTGCCATACCACGAACGTCGTTACCAACAAAACACGCGGTGTTGAACTTCTCGCGAATAATTTCGCCCAGCGCTAGGTTATCAATGTCGGTATTCGGCATGTATTCAACGACACCAGTGGTTGGGTTTACCAAACCAGGCAGCGTGATACCGATAGCGATAAGTTGGTCGATTTTGTCTTGGCAGCGATTCACAAAGTCCTTCAATAAATCAATCAAACCGGCGATTAAGTCCGCTTGGTTGGTGTAGTGAAGCTCGTGCTGGTCTTCTGCTAGTGCTGTGCCGCCCAGGTCATACAAGCAGAATTGCACGTAGTCACGACCTAATCGAACTGCGATAGAGTGGAAGGGTTTTACTTCAGTGGTCAGCGAGATAGCTCGACGACCACCGGTAGAAGCTTGTTGCGCGACTTCTTTGATTAAGCCGCGCTCTAAAAGTTGGCGGGTTATTTTGGTAACACTCGCTGGGGCGAGCTGACTAACATCCGCTACCTGAATACGGGAGATTGGACCTTGTTGGTCAATCAGCCTGTATACCGCAGCGCTGTTAAGCTGTTTTACTAAATCTACATTACCAATCTGTCCGCCATTCATGCTTAATTTTGCTCGTATTGTCCGTTAACAACCGTCGCTTTTACATTGAAGTCACGATCGAAAATAGTCAGGTTAGCTACCATTCCTTTTCGAACTCGGCCTAGATGTTCCTCAACACCGATTGCGGTTGCTGGGTACAGTGTCGCCATTCGTAGAGCTTCGTCTAAAGCGATGCCTGCGTGCTCAACTGTGTTCTGAACTGCTTCGATCATAGTCAGAGCTGAGCCGCCTAGTGTGCCGTTTTCATCAACACACTTACCATCTCGGTAATATACTTTCTTACCGACAAAAATAAAGTGATCAATGTTAGCACCTGCTGGAGCTGTGGCATCCGTCACCAAAACAAGCTTTTCGCCTTTGATTTTATGAGCGATTCGGATGTTTGCGTAATCAACGTGAAAACCATCAGCAATGATGCCTGCATAAACTTCTGGTGTATCGTAAATCGCACCAACTACACCTGGTTCACGACCAACCATTGGTGTCATCGCGTTGAATAGGTGAGTCGCAAATGAGATACCTGCTTCAAAGCCTTGGCGTGCTTCTGCGTATGTTGCGTTGGTGTGACCGATAGAAACCACAATGCCAGCTGCTTTCAAACGAGAGATGTGCTCAGGGTCATTTTGTTCTGGTGCAAGTGTAACTTTTGCGATGATGTCAGCGTTCGCGCAGATCAAGTCAATCATGCCGTCGTCAGAAGGGCGGATGAAGTCAACGCTGTGAATACCTTTTTTCGCTACGTTAAGGTACGGACCTTCAAGATGCAGACCTAGCGATTGGTTTTGGTATTTGTTGTGGTACTCGCGAGCCGCTGAGATTGCAGCGCGCATATCTTCGTCTGAAGAAGTGATAAGAGTTGGTAGGAAGCTTGTACAACCAGATTTTAGGTTAGCTTCGTGCATGATCTGCATTGTTTCTGGTGTGATTTCGTCGTTAAGCATCACACCGCCACAGCCGTTTAGCTGTAGGTCGATAAAACCAGGGCTTAGGTTAGCACCGTCCAGATCTTTAACTTCAATACCTTCTGGTAGTTGAGTTACTGGCACAACTGATTGAATCTGGTCATTGTCGATGATGACAGCATGATCGGTAAGAACATCACTACCGGTATAGATTTTACAGTTACTTAGCGCGTACATAGTCAGCTAGTCCTTATAGATGAGAATTCATTTTCTGTTCCGTTATCTAACTGGTGACTCTGTGAGTCGGGCTGGTACTTAGTTTGTATCACTGAATTAGATAACGAGTCACATACAGCAAGTCGCGTTTTATCGATGTCATTATCAGAGTAACTAACTGAAAAATAATAAATGAATTAGTTTTTATGATTGTTTTCCAGAGCAAAGTTACTGCGAATCATCTGTAGAGATACCAAAATAACACTGATTCTGTCTTGCATAAAGTACGAGAATCTTATCTCTAAAACGCCATTTTTTCGTATAATAAAATAAGTTTTATGATCTCGCTAGCAAAAACCTTCTGAATGACCAATTTCTGGTGATTATGATCACAAACAATGAGGTTTTAATTTGCGGAGCAAAATTAATGTCATAAACTGGTAGCGACTAAATTGAACGACTGAAATAAGTTATTCAACAAAACATAAAATCCTATAGGGGGAACTTAAGGTGAATATTCTTGGATACGCGCAGAAGTTAGGTAAAGCTCTTATGCTTCCTATCGCAACGCTTCCAGTTGCAGCGCTTTTACTACGTTTGGGTCAGCCTGACCTTTTAGATATCGCGTTTATGGCATCTGCTGGTAACGCAATCTTTAGTCAACTACCACTACTATTCGGTCTAGGTATCGCGATCGGTCTTTCTAAAGACGGTCAAGGTGCTGCTGGTCTAGCTGGTGCAGTTGCTTACTTCGTTCTTACTGCAACAGCAGCAACAATCGATGCAAGCGTTAACATGTCATTCTTCGGCGGTATCATTGCTGGTATCATCGCTGGTCACTCTTACAACGCTTTCCACGCTACTCGTCTTCCTGAGTGGTTGGCATTCTTCTCTGGCAAACGTCTAGTACCAATCATGGCGGGTCTATTCTCGCTAGTTGCTGGTGCAATTGCTGGTGTTGTATGGCCAACAATCCAAGGCGGTCTTGACGCTCTAGCGCACGCAGTTTCTACTTCTGGTGCTATCGGTCAGTTCGTATACGGTACTCTTAACCGTGCACTTATCCCTGTAGGTCTACACCACGTACTAAACTCATACTTCTGGTTCGGTATGGGCACGTGTCAAGAAGTTCTAGTGTCTGGCGCAACTGCTGCTGGTCAAGCGCTTCCTGCTCTACAACAGCTTTGTGTTGACCCAGCTCTAGCTAAGACTCTTGTCGCTGGTCAAACTCACACATTCGAATTCGCTAACTCTGTAACTCCAGAAATCACAGCAACAGTTAAAGAAGTAACTGAAACTCTGAAATCTGGTGACCTACACCGCTTCTTCGGCGGCGATAAGAGCGCTGGTGTATTCATGAACGGTTTCTTCCCTGTAATGATGTTCGGTCTACCAGGTGCGGCACTTGCAATGTACCTAGCAGCACCAGTTGAGAAACGTAGCCAAGTTGGTGGCGCACTATTCTCAGTAGCATTCTGTTCATTCCTAACAGGTATCACTGAGCCTCTAGAGTTCATGTTCGTATTCCTAGCACCTGCTCTATACGCAATTCACGCAGTATTTACAGGTCTATCTCTAGTGCTTGCAAACATGCTTGGCACGCTACACGGCTTTGGTTTCTCTGCGGGTCTAATCGACTTCGTACTGAACTACGGTCTAGCAACTAAGCCTCTAGTGCTTCTTGCTCTAGGTCTAAGCTTCGGTGCTCTATACTTCTTCACATTCAGCTTCGCAATCCGCGCTTTCAACCTGAAATCACCAGGTCGTGAAGATGACGACGAAGAAGCGTCTGCAGCTCCAGCTGGTGATGCAGCAAAAGGTGACCTAGCTCGTCAATACCTAAAAGCGCTAGGTGGTCACGATAACCTAACTTCAATCGACGCGTGTATCACTCGTCTACGTCTAACACTTAAAGACCGCTCTGTTGCTGACGAAGCTGTTCTTAAGAAACTAGGCGCGAAAGGTGTGGTTAAGCTTGGTGAAAACAACCTTCAAGTTATCCTTGGTCCTCTTGCAGAAATCGTTGCTGGTGAAATGAAAGCAATCGGTGCAGGTGAAGACCTATCAGATGTAAAACTTCCTTAATTACATCTTACTGACTCTCTATAAAGACCTCCTTCGGGAGGTCTTTTTTTGTTTGTGCGGATCTAATATGCTGCGCTTTCAAGCGAAGAAGAGAAATATTGTCGTTTTAACGACGGTTCTTGTTGTCTAATCGCTAAGAATTGTGGATCATTAGGAACAATGCACTCTGTAAACCGAGTAAGGCTACGGAGTACTGTTTTCTCTGACAATACTAATATTTTTGAGGTGCTATAGATGAGTGAAGCTGATGCTCGTCCATCAAACTTTATTCGCCAGATCATTGATAAAGATCTAGCGGATGGTAAACACACTAGCGTGCATACTCGATTCCCGCCGGAGCCGAATGGCTACCTGCACATCGGTCATGCTAAGTCTATCTGTTTGAACTTCGGTATTGCTCAGGACTACCAGGGCCAATGTAACTTACGTTTCGACGATACAAACCCTGAAAAAGAAGACATCGAATACGTTGAGTCTATCAAGAAAGATGTAAACTGGTTGGGCTTTGAGTGGGATGGTGAAGTATGTTACTCATCAAACTACTTCGACAAGCTTTACGAATATGCAATTGAATTGATTAATAAAGGCTTAGCGTACGTTGATGAGCTAAGTCCTGAGCAGATTCGTGAATACCGCGGTACGCTAACGGCTCCGGGTAAACCAAGCCCATACCGTGACCGTCCAGTAGAAGAAAACCTAGCGCTATTTGAAAAAATGCGCGCAGGTGAATTCGAAGAAGGCAAAGCGTGTCTACGTGCGAAGATCGACATGGGTTCTTCATTCATGGTAATGCGTGACCCAGTTATTTACCGTGTACGTTTCGCGACTCACCACCAGACTGGTGATAAGTGGTGCATTTACCCAATGTACGACTTCACGCACTGTATCTCTGATGCGCTAGAGGGCATTACGCACTCTATCTGTACTCTAGAGTTCATGGATAACCGTCGTCTGTACGACTGGGTTCTAGACAACATCACGATTGATTGTCGTCCACACCAGTACGAATTCAGCCGCCTAAACCTTGAATACACAGTGATGTCTAAGCGTAAGCTAAACCAACTAGTGACTGAGAAATTGGTTGATGGTTGGGATGACCCACGTATGCCAACAGTCTCTGGTCTGCGTCGTCGTGGCTTCACATCAGCATCTATTCGTGAATTCTGTAAGCGTATTGGCGTAACGAAGCAAGAGAACATGATTGAGTTCGGTTCACTAGAATCTTGTATTCGTGATGATCTAAACGAAAACGCACCACGTGCGATGGCCGTTCTAGATCCAGTTAAGATCGTTATCGAGAACTTCGAAGAAGGCGCGGTAGAGACGCTGACAGTTGCTAACCATCCAAACAAACCTGAGATGGGTGAGCGTGAAGTGCCATTCACTCGTGAAGTTTGGATCGAGCGCGAAGACTTCCGTGAAGAAGCAAACAAGAAATACAAACGTCTTGTTCTAGGTAAAGAAGTACGTCTACGTGGCGCATATGTGATCAAGGCTGAGCGCATCGAGAAAGACGCGGAAGGCAACATCACAACAATCTTCTGTACTTACGATGCTGAAACGCTAGGTAAGAACCCAGCAGATGGCCGTAAAGTGAAAGGCGTAATTCACTGGGTATCAGCAGACAAAGCATTGCCTGCAGAAATCCGCATGTACGATCGTTTGTTCACAGTACCAAACCCAGCTGCTGCGGATGACTTTGCTGCGACAATCAACCCTGAATCACTAGTGGTTCTAAACGGTTTTGTTGAGCCAAGCCTAGCAACTGCAGAAGCGGAAACAGGTTACCAGTTTGAGCGTATGGGTTACTTCTGTGCAGATTCAAAAGATTCTTCAGCAGATAACCTAGTATTCAACCGTACGGTTGGTCTGCGTGATACTTGGGCGAAAATCGAGAACCAATAATCTCTATTCTTCGCTAACAAAAATGCCAGCATCATTGCTGGCATTTTTTATGATTAATCTAATCGAGTCGGTTTGGATGTAGTGACACTACCAGTTTTTGAGTCGTACCATATGACGAAGGTTGAACGCTCAGGATCTCGTTCGTAACCTTTCTTGGTATACGTGTAGTAGCAAACAGATTGATGAGAGTCTTTGTCTTGAACTCGACGAGTAATAAAGTCAAATTGATCGTTAGCGTTACGATTATTTGATAGAGAGTATTCATTTCCAATCAGAGCTTGCCATACTGCAATGCAACCTGCATTTCCCTGTCCTATATTGTAGGGATTGCCAATGACGCCATTACGGTTACCTTTGTCAGTGCCAAGTGGAAAGCCAAACTCATTTACATCCAATTCTCCACCACCATAACCGTCAATGTTTTGCTGTGCCTCAGGTGTGCCACCATTCACTAGCCATTGACTTTGTGTAAACCGAACAGCTGTTTCAAATTGGTCTGCGATCGCTTCCATTTTTGCTTCGTAGGCGTCATCCTGAAGGTTTAGGAATCGCGGTGCGACTACAACAGCAAGTATCCCAAGAATAACAATCGCAATAATCAGCTCAAGTAGGGTAAAGCCTTTAGAATTCCTTTTCTTCATCGTTTTTCTCCATAAAAAAACGCCAGCCTTAGCTGACGTTTTACTATGTTTATGAGTAAAAAGAAATACTTCTTACTTTGTTGGCTTGTGCGCGTTTGGATTGTCTTTACAAGAACTGTCCGTGCATTTGCCGTATAGGTACAAGCTGTGGTTAGTTAACGTCACGTTGTACTTAGCTGCGATTTCTTTTTGACGCTGTTCAATCACATCGTCAGAGAATTCAATCACTTCACCACAGTCTAGACACACTAGGTGATCGTGGTGGTGTTGAGTAGACAGTTCAAATACTGACTTACCACCTTCGAAGTGGTGGCGAGTTACAATACCAGCATCATCGAACTGGTTTAGTACACGATAAACGGTTGCTAGACCGATCTCTTCACCTAGATCAATCAGCTTTTTGTACAAATCTTCAGCACTGATGTGCTGGCAGTCTGGCTGCTGAAGTACTTCTAGAATTTTTAGCCTTGGAAGGGTTACTTTTAAGCCCGCATCCTTCAGCGCCTGATTATTATCTGACATATACTTTCCCGTTGGATCATCTGCAGCGATTTAACAGAATTCAATATTCCTACCATTATAGGCGAAGCGTACTGAACATTAAACCACGAACTTCAAAGGGTTAATAGATTCTTTTTGTAAATTGGAAACAGGTCGATTATATTACAGATCAGACCAGTTACAAATTGATAACATTAGAACGCAAAGACTACGGATAGTTATGAATAAGCGACTTGCTAAGATATATAAACCGGGATTTGTGAAGTTTGCGCTCAATATTTGGCCGCCATTTTGGGGCGCAGGTATCAAAATCTTACATATTTCTGAAGATTTTCGAACGGTTAAAGTTCGCTTGAAGCTTCGCTGGTGGAACAAAAACGCCAATCGAACCCAATATGGTGGCAGCATTTTCTCGTTGACCGACCCGATCTACTCACTGATGTTGATGGGAATTCTGCGTGAGGAATATTACGTCTGGGACAAAGAAGCCAGCATCAATTTCATTAAACCTGGACAGAGTGATTTGTTTGCTGAGTTTGAAGTAACCGAAGGCATGTTAGACGATATTTACCAAATGACTCGTAATGGTGAAAAGTGCTTTCCGGAGTTTATTACTCACGTGAAAGACAAAGACGGCAATGTTGTGTCCGAAGTGCAGCGCAAGTTGTATGTGAGGAAGAAACCTCAATACAGAGAGGAAGAGGTAGCTACGGAAGCTTCCTGATAGGCAGATACAAAAAGACCTCCAATTAGGAGGTCTTTTTTAATGAATGCGTTATTAGCCTTCAAGCTCAGCTAGGCACATCTCTTCGTAGATTTGCTTAACCCAGTTTTCAACGCGCTCGTCAGTCAATTCTGGTTGACGGTCTTCGTCGATACATAGACCAACAAACTGGCTATCATCACCTTCTACGAGTGCTTTAGACGCTTCGAACTCGTAACCTTCAGTTGAAGTGTGGCCCAGGATAGTGCCGCCTTTTGCTTCAACGATGTCACGTACTGTGCCCATTGCGTCACAGAAGTACTCTGCGTAATCTTCTTGGTCACCACAACCGAAGATAGCAACAAGCTTCGTAGAGAAGTCTACTTGCTCAAGCTCTGGGAAGAAATCGTCCCAATCACATTGTGCTTCACCGTAGTACCAAGTTGGGATACCTAGAAGTAGAAGATCAAAGTTATCAATGTCTTCTTTGCTGCTTTTTGCGATGTCTTGAACGTGAACTAGTTGTTTACCTAGTTGCTTTTGAATCATCTTTGCAACGGCTTCAGTATTACCTGTGTCGCTACCGAAGAAGATACCTACACTTGCCATAGAGTCTATACCTTTACATTGTTTGTTACTGGCGATGGGGAGAGGAGCTTAACCTAGCCCTGTGCCTTCCCAACTGAGCTGAATCAGGCCTTTAGCGATGAAACCAGCGCAGCCTAGGAAAAGAACTAACCATACAATACGACGACCAAAAACAGGTACATTGCCTTGCTTTAGTACATCTTTTATCGCCATCCCGATGAAAAAGAAGATAGCAGCAAAAAGAAGATCGAGCCCGATCGACTCGAGCATGTCCATATAGTCGTATAGCATTGTCGTCCTTCATGCCAAAAATTCTTGGGCGCACTATACCACTGTTAAACGGTAAAGTTAATGCACAACAAGAAGGGTTATTTCAATAATCTGGCGTTGTTTTTCGAATTTGTTAACTCGAAATATATTTCCTGATCACCCGCATGACTTCTGCTGGTTTTTCAGCGTGTAGCCAGTGTCCTGTATTAGCAATAATGTGCGCTTTTGCATTGTTAAACTGTCGCTTAACGGCTGTTTGGTGCTCAGGCATCAAGTAATCAGAATCACCACCTTTGACAAAAAAAGTTGGGATGTCTGTTGGTGTGATTTCTTGCCAACCAATGATGTTGTCGTAGTTGTTGAGCAAGCTAGCAACGTTGAAGCGCCAATCCATTTTATCGCCGTTTTTGTATAGCGATTTCGATAAGAATTGTCTTACACCATCCATTTCAATATGTTGAGCAAGAATGTCCATGGTTTGTTGGCGGTTAGTTGGTTGTTCTTTTACTACGGCTTGCACACCATTAAAGACGTTGTCATGGCGATTAGTCTGGTAAGCCACTGGCGCCATATCTAAGACAATAAGGTGTTTTACGAATTCAGGAGCGATATCTGCCAGTTTCATCGCAACTTTTCCACCCATAGAGTGGCCGATGACAAGTGCTGGTTCGATGCTTAAATGGCGAAGCAAATCAGCAACATCTTGTGCCATCACTTCGTAATTGTGTGTGTCTGAATGGAAAGAGAGGCCATGATTTCGTAGATCAATACTGATCACACAGTGATCTTGAACGAGGTCGCGAGCCAGTAAACCTAGATTACTGAAGCTGCCAAACAATCCATGAATCAAAACAACCGTTTGGCCTTGCCCTTCCTGCTTATAGTTGAGTAATGCTGACATTTTATCTTATTCGTGATGGGTTTAACGTGGAGTATCCGCGAGGATCTCGTTATAATCCCCCAGAGTTTAAACATTGAGAATGTGAAAAGCGAATGAAAACAATTGAGGTTGATGAGGATCTATACCGTTACATTGCGGGTCAAACCAAGCATATCGGTGAAAGTGCCTCGGATATTTTACGACGCCTTTTGAACCTTGATGGCCAGTTGCAGGAAGCAGTTGTTGCACCTGTAGTAGAACAGCCACAAGGGATTGTAGTAAGTAAAGATGCTGGCAAAGCAGAATCAGTAGATATCGTAAAAGAGATGCGTTCTCTACTTATCTCTGATGAGTTTGCTGGTCTTAAGAAAGCGATTGATCGCTTCATGTTGGTATTATCAACCTTACACAAACTGAATCCAGAGAGCTTCTCTCAAGCGACAAAAGTGAAAGGACGCAAACGCGTTTACTTTGCTGATAACGAAGAGACTCTGCTAGCAAACGGTAACACTACCAAACCTAAAGCAATTCCTGGCACGCCATTCTGGGTAATCACCAATAACAACACCAGTCGTAAGCGACAAATGGTGGAGCAGGTGATGACTCACATGGAATTCCAGCCTGACTTAATAGAGAAAGTAACAGGTTCAATCTAAGAAACCTGATAGAAGCCTCATAATGTGTAGCGTTTAGCGGATATTATGAGGCTTTTTTAATTTTATTTGTTTTTAAAGAAAGGATGTCAAACATGGCTATGCACCCTCGTGCTGGGCAAAAAGCGCAGCAGGAAGATCTTCACAATATCCCAGCACTCGTTGCTAACTACTTCTTACTTCAACCAGACGCAGCAAACGCCGAACACAAAGTTCAATTTGGTACTTCTGGCCACCGCGGTACCGCAGACAAGCACACTTTTAACGAAAACCACATTTTAGCGATCGCTCAAGCGGTAGCAGAAGTTCGTGCTGAGCAAGGTACAACAGGTCCATTGTTTGTGGGCAAAGACACGCACGCGCTATCTGAACCAGCGTTTTCAAGTGTGATTGAAGTATTGATTGCAAATGGTGTGAAAGTGATTGTCCAACAAGACAACGGTTACACGCCAACGCCAGGTATTTCACACGCGATTCTGACTTACAACATCAAGCACGATGATAAGGCAGACGGCATTGTGATTACTCCGTCTCATAACCCACCACAAGACGGCGGTATCAAATACAACCCGACTCATGGTGGCCCAGCAGAAGCTGAACTGACTCAAGCGATCGAAGATCGTGCGAACGCTCTGATTGCTGAAGGTTTACAAGGTGTTAAACGCCTACCACTAGCAGAAGCTAAAGCATCGGCTCTGTTTGTTGAGATGGACTTGGTGAAACCATACATCGATGATCTAGTGAACGTTATCGATATGGAAGCAATCCAAAAAGCAAACCTGAAGATTGGTGTAGATCCATTGGGTGGCAGCGGCATCGATTACTGGCGTCAAATTGGTCAGGCATACAACCTAGACCTAACGCTAGTAAGTGAAGCGATTGACCCTTCTTTCCAATTCATGTCATTAGATAAAGACGGCGTTGTACGTATGGACTGTTCTTCTCCTTACGCAATGGCAGGTCTATTGGCATTGAAAGACGAGTACGACCTAGCATTTGGTAACGACCCTGACTACGACCGTCACGGTATCGTTACGCCAAAAGGTTTGATGAACCCGAACCACTTCCTAGCGGTATGTATCGACTACTTATACCGTCATCGCGACGCGTGGGGTAAAGATGTCGCTGTTGGTAAAACGCTAGTTTCAAGCGCCCTGATTGACCGTGTTGTTGCGGATCTAGGTCGTGAGCTATGTGAAGTACCTGTTGGCTTTAAATGGTTTGTAGATGGTCTGTACGCTGGTAAGTTTGGTTTCGGCGGTGAAGAAAGTGCTGGTGCATCTTTCCTTCGTAAAGATGGTACGCCTTGGTCAACAGACAAAGATGGTATCTTGCTATGTCTTCTAGCTGCAGAGATCACTGCGGTAACGGGTAAGAACCCTCAAGATTACTATGAAGAGCTAGCGGCGAAGCATGGTGAGTCTAAGTACAACCGTATTCAAGCTGTAGCAAATGGCCCACAAAAAGACGTATTGAAGAAGTTGTCACCAGAAATGGTTGCGGCTGAAACTCTAGCTGGTGATGCAATTACTGCTCGTCTGACGCACGCTCCAGGTAATGGTGCTGCGATTGGTGGCCTTAAAGTAACGACAGCGAATGGTTGGTTCGCTGCTCGTCCATCAGGCACTGAAGACATCTATAAGATTTACTGTGAAAGCTTCAAAGGTGAAGAGCATCTGAAACAAATTGAAGCTGAAGCACAAGAAATCGTTAATCAAGTATTTGCAGCCGCTGGTTTGTAATTCAAACGATTAAGGTTCGAAAGGGTCGACATTGCGTCGGCCCTTTTTGTTTGTGAAGAGGAAACGCTGCGCTTCGAGAGTCGGGAGCGCTTCGCTTTAGGAATAGAGAGGTACTCGTTGAAAGTACGAAGAAAAGGTATTTTGATTAAGAAGGTGTTGACCGAACTTGTTCCCAGAAAAGCAAAATAAAATCGTTTCCTGTTTCCTGTTTCCTGTTTCCTGTTTCCTGTTTCCTGTTTCCTGTTTCCTGTTTCCTGTTTCCTGTTTCCTGTTTCCCGCTTTAGTTCGGCCAAGTATCCGGTACAACAAACCAAAATTGACCGCTCTTGGTTTGAGCGTGAACAAACCTATCTGATGGTTTTTCGATGGGCTCTAAGAACTCCTCATTGCCAATTGCCCACAGTGGTTTGGAAAGAGCGTATAAAGGTTCATTAATTTCTTCCCATTGACTTTGATAGCACCAGTAACCGGATATTTGGCTTTGGTTTAGTTCGTAACCTAAACAGGTTGTAGGGATTGGTTCGGTCGAGAACGGATTTACATAGAGACGACCTTGCATCAGCAAGTGTTCACTCGGTGTGGCGTCTAACGGTAACTGTTGGTGGAACTCTTCTCTCTGGCTCATTTTTAGTTGGTGAGTGAGCATACGATCGAGTTTCTTATGCAGTTGATCGTGTGCATTCGGGCCATACCAAATGCCTTCGTGGAGTAAGTAGAATTTAATGGCGACTTCCCAATGCTCGTGTTGGTTTGTTTCCTGATTTTCGAGGATTAAATCAACGGCGCCAATTGTGCGTCCAGTAGTGTCATTAAGTTGGATTTCTTCGGCAATAAGTTCATATCGTGAAGAGCAAGTCAGCAACTTGGTACAAAGGTGTTGGTAGAGGAATCCGAGTCGTCGGTTGCCATCATAATTTTCGTTGTCCGATAGAGGTAAGGTCGGAATATCTTCAACAGTGACGAAAGGTTCCTTAAGTTTGAAAAGAGGTGGGGTGTTAGCAATCCATTGATGGAAGCGTTGTAGTGAATTCATCCATTATCCTTGTTGTCACCGGCAAAGCCTTTCTATTGTATCGAAATTTATTCTGGTTGGGGATGCCACAACTAGCATCCTGATCGTGGTTCGATATACACTTTGTTCAAGCCACAAGTATTGGAAGTAACAATGAACAATTTACAGCTGGAAAAGATCCTTAACGAGAAATTATCGCCGCAACTTATTAAAGACTACGCACCGAATGGAATGCAAGTTGAAGGCAAATCAGAAATCAAACGCATCGTCACAGGCGTAACAGCTTCACAAGCATTGATCGATAAAGCGATCGAGTTAGAGGCTGATGCTCTGCTTGTCCACCACGGCTATTTTTGGAAAGGTGAACCAGAGCCAATTCGTGGTATGAAAGGAAAGCGTATCCGCAGTTTGATCAAAAGTGATATCAACCTTTACGGCTACCATTTGCCGCTAGATATTCACCCAGAACTAGGCAATAACGCAGAGCTTGCACGCTTGCTAGACATTGAAGTGGAAGGTGGCTTAGAAGGGCACCCTCAATCTGTCGCTCTGTTTGGCCGCTTGAAACAAGCAATGACTGGTGCTGACTTCGCAAACAAAATCAATCGCGTATTAAACCGCGAACCTTTGCATATCGCGCCTGACAATGCAGAAAAAATGATTGAGACAGTCGGTTGGTGTACCGGCGGTGGTCAAGACTTCATTGAGCTTGCGGCTCAGCATGGATTAGATGCGTTTATTTCGGGCGAGATCTCAGAACGTACGACTTACACGGCTCGTGAATTGGATATCCATTACTTCTCTGCAGGTCATCACGCAACTGAACGTTACGGCATTAAAGCGTTGGGTGAATGGTTAGCACAAGAGCACGGTTTAGACGTTATGTTTATTGATATTGATAACCCAGTATAGAAGGGACAGGCTTTGTCCTTTGAGATGAGAAAGTGTTACGCAATTATCTCTCGCATCTCGAGGCGAAGCGTTCCATAGAGCGCAGCTCGTTCTCATCTCTTCAAAATAGAAAGGGTTGACGTTTTCACGTCAACCCTCATATTTATTCGATTCTCGATTCTCGATTCTCGATTCTCGATTCTCGATTCTCGATTCTCGATTCTCGATTCTCGATTCTCGATTCTCGATTCTCGATTCTCGATTCTCGATTCTAACGCTTACTCGCGCTCATGCAGTGGAGAAAACTCGCGTTGAGTTTCACCAGTGTATAGCTGACGAGGACGACCGATTCGGTTTAGCGGATCGCTGTGCATTTCGTTCCAGTGAGCAATCCAACCGATAGTACGAGAAATCGCGAAGATTACCGTAAACATCGATACAGGAATACCGATTGCTTTTAGGATGATGCCTGAGTAGAAGTCTACGTTCGGGTATAGCTTCTTAGACACGAAGTATTCATCAGAAAGCGCAATACGCTCAAGTTCCATCGCTACGTCTAGTAGTGGATCTTTGATGTTTAGCTCTTTTAGAACTTCATGACATGTTTCACGCATTACCGTTGCACGTGGGTCGTAGTTTTTGTAAACGCGGTGACCGAAGCCCATTAGACGGAATGGGTCATCTTTGTCTTTTGCACGCTCTACGTACTCAGGAATGTTGTCTACGCTGCCGATCTCTTCAAGCATCTTCAGACATGCTTCGTTTGCACCACCGTGTGCAGGACCCCATAGAGAAGCAATACCTGCGGCAATACATGCGAATGGGTTCGCACCAGAAGAACCAGATAGACGAACCGTCGACGTTGATGCGTTTTGTTCGTGATCTGCGTGAAGCGTGAAGATCTTATCCATCGCACGCGCAACAACAGGGTTTACTTCGTATTCTTCACATGGGTTTGCGTACATCATGTGTAGGAAGTTTTCTGCGTAGCTTAGGTCGTTACGAGGGTAGATAAATGGCTGGCCGATTGAGTATTTGTAACACATCGCCGCCAAAGTAGGCATTTTCGATAGTAGACGGTACGCCGCGATTTCACGGTGTTCGTCGTTGTTGATATCTAGTGAATCGTGGTAGAAGGCCGCTAGTGCACCAACCACACCACACATTACTGCCATTGGGTGAGCGTCGCGTCGGAAGCCGTGGAAGAAGCTTGCGATTTGCTCGTGCACCATAGTATGGCGAGTAACCGTTGTTTTGAATTGCTCGTATTGCTCACGGGTAGGGGCTTCACCATAAAGCAGGATGTAACATACTTCCAAGTAATCTGCGTTATTGGCTAATTGATCAATCGGGTAACCGCGGTGCAAAAGAATACCTTTGCCGCCATCGATGTACGTGATTGATGATTCACAAGATGCAGTGGCAAGAAAACCTGGGTCAAAAGTAAAGTAACCATTGGCTCCCAGTTTACGAACATCAATCACAGGTGTACCTAGCGTACCGTCCATAATTGGCAGTTCGATTGGCGCATGACCTTCGATGTGAAGGGTAGCTTTCTTATCCGCCATAACAATCTCCTTTGTTTATTATTTAATCCGTCCAGGATGTTTATGTGCCATTTTTGTACTGTTGTTAAAGCTTAAAGTCAATTTTTCTCCATTTTTGTGTGCACTTGTTATGATTTTTCTCATGAAAATCGTTAAAAATCTGTTCTATGTAGCATAATTTGTTACATCAATTGTATTAGAATGTTGCTGGCCGTATATTGGCACAGAAAATTTTAGTTAAATCCTTATAAATTCGGGGCTAGAAACAAAAGTGAGGTTTGTTTGTGGACTCCGTTTGTTAACAAAGTGTTTACAATTATCTCCGAGCTTATTGCGAGTACTTGTTAATTAAATGTTAACTTTTGTACGTTTGGAAGCTGAAATTGGTTATAACAATAAATGCTCAATGGAGCTGAGTGAGCAAGCCCGTGAAAGAAAGAAAGTCAAGACCTGTTAATTTAGATTTACAGACCATCCGCTTTCCCATCACAGCAATCGCGTCAATCCTGCACCGTGTGTCGGGTGTGATTACGTTTGTTGCGGTGGGTATATTACTTTGGTTACTGTCCATTTCTCTGTCATCCCCGATGGGTTTTATGGAAGCCGCTGACATCGTCGATAGCTTCTTCGTGAAATTCATTCTGTGGGGCATTCTAACTGCACTTGCCTACCACATTGCTGGTGGTGTTCGTCACTTACTGATGGACCTAGGCCACTTTGAAGAACTAGATTCAGGCGCAATGAGCGCTAAAGTCGCGTTTGGTGCTACTGCAGTGTTATCACTATTGGCGGGGATCTTGGTATGGTAAAACACGTTTCTTCATTCGGTCGTAATGGTGTTCACGATTTCTTATTGATTCGTGCGTCCGCCATCATTATGACTCTATACACGATTTATCTGGTGAGCTTCTGTGCTTTCTCAGACATCTCTTACGTATCTTGGACCCAGTTCTTTGGTGGCACGTTCACTAAAGTCTTCACCATGTTGGCACTTGTTTCTATTTTGATCCACGCGTGGATCGGCTTATGGCAAGTTTTAACGGATTACATTAAGTGCGCGAAACTTCGTGGTGCACTTCAACTTGGTGTTATTGCCGTGCTATTCGGCTATGTCTTCTCTGGTCTATTTATTCTGTGGGGTGCGTAAGTGTCTATTCCAGTTCGTGAGTTTGACGCCGTAGTAATCGGCGCTGGTGGTGCGGGCATGCGCGCTGCACTACAAATTTCGGAGCAAGGCCTTTCTTGTGCGTTGCTATCTAAAGTTTTCCCAACACGTTCACACACTGTTTCTGCTCAAGGTGGTATTACGGTTGCGCTAGGTAACGCGCACGAAGACCATTGGGAACAGCACATGTACGATACGGTTAAAGGTTCTGACTATATCGGTGACCAAGACGCAATCGAGTACATGTGTAAGAACGGTCCTGAATCTGTTATCGAGCTAGAGAAAATGGGTCTTCCTTTCTCTCGTTTTGATAACGGCACTATTTACCAACGCCCGTTTGGTGGCCAGTCAAAGAACTTTGGTGGTGAGCAAGCGGCACGTACCGCGGCAGCGGCTGACCGTACTGGTCACGCACTTCTGCACACGCTTTACCAACAAAACATCAAGCATAAAACAACGGTATTCTCTGAGTGGTATGCTCTTGATATCGTTAAAAATGAAGATGGTGTTGTTCTAGGCTGTACTGCGCTATGCATGGAAACGGGTGAAGTGTGCTACTTCAAATCGAAAGCAACCATCTTAGCAACTGGTGGTGCAGGTCGTATCTACGCATCAACAACTAACGCGCACATCAATACTGGTGATGGTGTTGGTATGGCACTTCGTGCGGGTGTTCCGATGCAAGATATGGAAATGTGGCAGTTCCACCCAACGGGTATCGCTGGCGCAGGTGTGCTTGTAACCGAAGGTTGTCGTGGTGAGGGTGGTTACCTTCTAAATAAAGATGGTGAACGCTTCATGGAGCGCTACGCACCAAACGCGAAAGACCTTGCTGGTCGTGACGTGGTTGCTCGTTCAATGATGATTGAAATCCGTGAAGGCCGGGGCTGTGATGGTCCTTGGGGTCCACACATTAAACTGAAACTTGATCACCTGGGTAAAGATACTCTGGAGTCTCGTCTACCAGGCGTTTGTGAGCTTTCTCGTACATTTGCGCACGTTGATCCGGTCAAAGAGCCAATCCCTGTAATTCCTACGTGTCACTATATGATGGGTGGCATTCCTACTCAGGTATCAGGCCAAGCGATTCGCCAAGACGAAAATGGCGCTGACGTTGAAGTTCAAGGTCTATTTGCTTGTGGTGAGATTGCTTCTGTATCGGTACACGGTGCAAACCGTCTAGGTGGTAACTCACTGCTTGACCTTGTGGTATTTGGTCGTGCGACGGGTCTGCATCTGGGTGAAACTCTGCTTAAACAAGCTGACGCGAAACCTGCGACAGAAGCTGATATTGAACGTTCACTAGAGCGTTACAACCGTTGGGAAAATAGCACTGACGGTGAAGATCCAGCGCAAATTCGTAAAGACCTACAACAGTGTATGCAAAACAACTTCTCGGTATTCCGTGAAGGTGACGCAATGGCAAAAGGTCTGGTAGAGCTGAAAGCTATCCGTGAACGTCTGAAAAACGCTCACCTTGCTGATAAGTCGACTGAGTTCAACACACAACGCATTGAGTGTCTTGAACTAGAAAACTTGATGGAAACTGCTTATGCGACGGCGGTGGCGGCTAACTACCGTACAGAAAGTCGTGGTGCGCATGCTCGCTTCGACTTCCCTGACCGTGATGATGAACAGTGGCTATGTCACTCTATCTACAACCCGGAAACGGAAGCAATGACGAAACGTGGTGTAAACATGGAGCCAATCCATCGTGAAGCATTTCCGCCAAAAGCACGTACGTACTAAGGAAAGGAGGGTAATATTATGAAACTGAATTTCTCTTTGTACCGCTACAACCCGGATGTCGACCAAAAGCCGTACATGAAAGACTACACGCTTGAGGTGGAAGAAGGATCAGACATGATGCTTCTGGATGCATTGATCCTTTTGAAGGAGCAAGACCCTAGCATTGCATTCCGTCGTTCATGCCGCGAAGGGGTATGTGGCTCTGATGGCCTAAACATGAATGGTAAGAATGGTCTAGCGTGTATTACACCGCTATCTGCACTGCAAGGTGACAAGATTGTCATTCGACCTCTACCGGGCCTACCAGTAGTGCGTGATCTTATCGTTGACATGACACAGTTCTACGATAACTATGCGAAAGTTAAGCCTTTCTTGATTGATGATGGTGCTCTACCTCCATCTCGCGAGAACTTACAATCGCCAGATGAGCGTGCGCATTTAGATGGATTGTACGAATGTATTATGTGTGCATGCTGTACAACTTCTTGTCCATCATTCTGGTGGAACCCAGATAAATTTATCGGCCCTGCTGGTCTTCTAGCAGCTTACCGTTGGCTAATTGATAGCCGAGATACGGCAACTGATGAACGTTTGTCCGATCTTGATGATGCATTTAGCGTTTTTCGTTGCCATGGCATCATGAATTGTGTAAGTGTTTGTCCTAAGGGGCTAAATCCAACGAAAGCCATCGGTCACATCAAGTCGATGCTAGTCAATCGTTCGATTTAATTAACAACAAAAATTGCCGACCCAAATGGGTCGGCTCTTAATAGCTCGGCGCAGACCGAAGCAAACGTGAAAACTACTGGTTAAGGGAAAATATGCACAACGGCGTGATGAAGGCATGGCTCGAGTCTTCACACTTGGCTGGCGCCAATGCAACGTATGTAGAGGACCTCTACGAACTGTATCTAAGTGACCCCGATCTGGTAAGTGAGGAGTGGAAACGCGTATTTGATGAGCTGCCTAAAAGCTCAGAAGAAGTGGCTGAACAGCCGCATTCGCGTGTCCGTGACTACTTCCGACGACTCGCTCAAGAAACAAAGCATTACAGTGTCCAAGTTAGTGATCCAGATGTCGACGCTAAGCAAGTAAAAGTTCTCCAGCTTATCAACGCATACCGCTTCCGCGGTCATGAAGCTGCAGAGCTTGATCCTCTAGGTCTATGGCAACGTCCACCTGTGGCGGAGCTAGACCCTGCATTCCACAATCTCACCGAAGATGACTTCGCAGAAACTTTCAACGTAGGTTCTTTTGCCATTGGCCAAGAGACGATGCAGTTGAAAGACATCTACTCAGCACTAAAGAAAACCTACTGTGGTTCTATTGGTGCAGAATACATGCACATGACAGATACAGAGCAAAAGCGTTGGATTCAGCAACGTTTAGAGTCTGTGGTTGGTCAGCCATCTTTCGATAAAGACGAAAAACGTACATTCCTTGAGGAGCTTACGGCTGCTGAAGGTCTCGAGCGTTACTTGGGTGCTAAGTTCCCAGGAGCAAAACGTTTCTCGTTAGAAGGTGGTGATGCACTGATTCCGATGACAAAAGAACTGATTCGTCATGCAGGTACTAGCGGCATGCGTGAAGTGGTCATCGGTATGGCTCACCGTGGACGTTTGAACATGTTGGTCAACGTTCTTGGTAAGAAGCCTCAAGATTTGTTTGATGAGTTCGCGGGTAAACACGACGAAACATGGGGTACCGGCGATGTTAAGTACCACCAAGGTTTCTCGGCAGACTTTGCAACGCCAGGTGGTGATGTTCACTTAGCGCTCGCATTTAACCCATCTCACCTTGAGATTGTAAACCCAGTAGTTATCGGTTCGGTTCGTGCTCGTCAAGATCGCCTTGGTGACTTTGATGGCAGCCGAGTACTACCAATCACTATTCACGGTGATTCTGCGATCGCAGGTCAGGGTGTTGTAGCTGAGACGTTCAACATGTCTCTTGCTCGTGGTTTCTGCGTTGGTGGTACAGTGCGTATTGTTGTGAACAACCAAGTTGGTTTCACAACCTCTAATCCTCGTGATACGCGTTCTACCATGTACTGTACTGATATCGCTAAGATGGTACAGGCTCCGATTTTCCACGTTAACGCTGACGATCCAGAAGCGGTTGCTTTCGTAACGCGTATTGCATTGGATTACCGTAACGAGTTCAAACGTGATGTTGTCATTGATTTAGTTTGTTACCGTCGTCATGGTCACAACGAAGCGGATGAGCCAAATGCAACTCAGCCGTTGATGTACCAAAAAATCAAGAAACACCCAACGCCTCGTAAGCTGTACGCTGATGTGTTGATTGATAAAAATGAATCAGACATCGAAGTGGCAACTCAGCTTGTGAATGAGTACCGCGACGCACTGGATAAAGGTGAAGTTGTGGTGAAAGAGTGGCGCCCAATGGCACTTCACTCTGTTGACTGGTCTCCATACTTAGGTCATGACTGGGATGTTGAGTGGGACAACAAGTTTGATGCAACTCGTTTGAAAGAGCTTGGTCAACGTCTAATCCAATACCCAGACAGCCATAAGCTACAAAGCCGTGTAAATAAGCTATACAACGACCGCTCTGCAATGATCAGCGGTGAGAAACCACTTGATTGGGGTATGGCTGAAACACTCGCGTACGCAACCCTAGTTGATGATGGTAAGCGTATTCGTATCTCTGGTCAGGACTCAGGTCGTGGTACTTTCTTCCACCGCCACTCTGTTCTGCATAACCAAAATGATGCGAGCACTTACATCCCGCTGGCGAATATTCATGACAAACAAGGTCCATTCCAAGTTTTTGACTCTGTGTTGTCAGAAGAGGCGGTATTGGCATTTGAGTACGGTTATGCAACGGCAGAGCCAAGCGGCTTGACCATTTGGGAAGCACAGTTTGGTGACTTCGCAAACGGCGCGCAAGTTGTGATTGACCAATTTATCTCGTCAGGTGAGCAAAAGTGGGCTCGTCTGTGTGGCCTAACTATGCTGTTGCCACACGGTTATGAAGGTCAAGGTCCAGAGCACTCATCAGCGCGTCTAGAGCGTTACTTACAATTGTGTGCTGAACAAAACATGCAAGTTGTAGTGCCATCTACACCAGCACAGGTTTACCACATGATCCGTCGTCAGGTGGTGCGTCCTATGCGTCGTCCACTGATTGTTATGTCACCTAAGTCGCTACTGCGTCATCCACTTTGTACGTCTTCATTAGAAGATCTTTCTGAAGGCACATTCCAGCCAGCGATCCCAGAGATTGATAATCTGGAACCAAGCAAAGTGAAACGTGTTGTGTTCTGTTCAGGTAAGGTTTATTTCGACCTTCTAGAACAGCGTCGCAATAACGAACAAGATGATGTTGCTATTGTGCGTATCGAGCAACTGTACCCATTCCCTCTGGATGAAGTACAAGCGGCGATTGCGCAATACACGAATGTTGAAGATTTCGTTTGGTGTCAGGAAGAGCCTCAAAACCAGGGCGCTTGGTACTGTAGCCAACACAACTTCCGTGCTGCTATTCCAGCAGGTGCAGATCTTAAATACGCAGGTCGCCCAGCTTCTGCTTCGCCAGCAGTAGGCTACATGTCGGTGCACTTGAAACAACAAAAAGCGTTGGTTGAAGACGCTCTGAACGTGAACTCAAAAACTTCGAATTAAGAACTAGAAGTTAAAGGAAGAAACAGATATGACAATTGAAATTCTGGTTCCAGATTTACCTGAATCAGTTGCTGACGCAACCGTAGCGACATGGCACAAACAACCAGGCGACGTAGTCGAGCGTGATGAAGTTCTGGTTGATATCGAAACCGATAAAGTAGTGCTTGAAGTTCCAGCTCCGGAAGCCGGCGTTTTAGAAGCCATTATTGAAGAAGAAGGTGCAACAGTACTTTCTAAGCAGTTGATCGCGAAGCTTAAGCCTGGTGCTGTAGCGGGTGAGCCAACAACCGATTCAACCGAAGACAAAGAAGCGTCTCCTGATAAGCGTCATAAAGCTGCGCTTACAGAAGAAAGCAACGATGCGCTAAGTCCAGCGGTTCGTCGTCTTCTAGCTGAACACGGCCTAGAAGCAAGCCAAGTGAAAGGCTCTGGTGTTGGCGGTCGTATTACTCGCGAAGATATCGAAGCTCACCTTGCAAACGCAAAAGCGGCACCAAAAGCAGAAGCTCCAGCAGCAGTTGAAGCACCTGCAGCCGCACGCAGCCAAAAACGTGTTCCTATGACGCGTCTACGTAAGACAGTAGCAAACCGTCTTCTAGAAGCGAAGAACAACACGGCAATGCTAACTACGTTTAACGAAGTAAACATGAAGCCAATCATGGATCTTCGTAAGCAGTACAAAGACCAGTTCGAAGAGCGCCACGGCATTCGTCTTGGCTTCATGTCTTTCTACGTGAAAGCTGTAACAGAAGCACTAAAACGTTACCCAGAAGTGAATGCATCTATCGATGGTGATGACATTGTTTACCACAACTACTTCGATATCAGCATGGCGGTTTCTACGCCACGTGGCCTAGTGACACCAGTACTTAAAGACTGCGACACGCTAGGTTTTGCAGATGTTGAAAAGGGCATTAAAGAGTTAGCAATTAAAGGTCGTGATGGCAAGCTAACCGTTGATGAGCTAATGGGTGGCAACTTCACTATCACTAACGGTGGTGTATTTGGTTCACTGATGTCTACTCCGATTATCAACCCACCACAATCAGCAATCTTGGGTATGCACAAAATCCAAGAGCGCCCAATGGCCGTTGATGGCAAAGTAGAAATCTTGCCAATGATGTACCTAGCACTATCTTACGACCACCGTTTGATCGATGGCCGTGAGTCAGTGGGCTTCCTAGTAACCATTAAAGAGCTACTCGAAGACCCAGCGCGTCTGCTATTAGACGTTTAATATCGCTAAAACGTCGAGTTGTCCCTGATAGCTCGACGTCTACAGCATCCAAGGCTAGACTGGCTCAGCGTCTGGCCTTCACTTGAACTGCCCCCGATATATCTATAAGCAGTTGATTTGAGAAGACCCTACAGACGTACCGCATCAAGCGGCGTTATGGAAATAATAAATCCCTTAAGGGATAAACAAACGGAATATCAAAATGAATTTGCATGAATACCAAGCCAAACAGCTGTTTGCAGAATTCGGTTTGCCTGTACCGGAAGGCTACGCATGTGATACGCCACAAGAAGCTTTTGAAGCTGCGGGTCGCATCACTACTGAAAAGAAAGTTGTAAAGTGTCAGGTTCACGCTGGTGGCCGCGGTAAAGCGGGCGGTGTTGAGCTACACGATACAAAAGACGGCGTAAAAGAATTCGCACAAAAATGGCTAGGTAAGAACTTGGTTACTTACCAAACAGACGCAAATGGTCAGCCTGTTACTAAAATCCTTGTAGAAGAAGCGTCTAACATAGCTAACGAACTTTACCTTGGTGCGGTTGTAGACCGTGCGACTCGTAAGATCGTTTTCATGGCTTCTACTGAAGGTGGTGTGGAAATCGAAAAAGTTGCGGAAGAAACGCCGGAGCTAATCCACAAAGCAGCAATCGATCCACTAGTAGGCCCTCAGGCTTACCAAGGTCGCGAGCTAGCGTTCAAACTTGGCCTTGAAGGTGACCAAATCAAACAATTTGTTAAGATCTTTATGGGTCTTGGCACTATGTTCTCTCAGTACGACCTAGCGCTACTAGAGATCAACCCGTTGGTTATTACTGGTGAAGGCAACCTGCTATGTCTTGACGGTAAGATCAACATCGACTCAAACGCGCTATACCGTCAGCCTAAGCTTCGTGAAATGCACGATCCTTCACAAGAAGACGAGCGTGAAGCACACGCAGCTCAGTGGGAACTGAACTACGTAGCACTAGACGGTAACGTTGGCTGTATGGTTAACGGCGCAGGTCTAGCGATGGGGACAATGGACATCGTAAACCTACACGGCGGCAAGCCAGCTAACTTCCTAGACGTAGGTGGCGGCGCAACCAAAGAGCGTGTAGCAGAAGCATTCAAGATCATCCTATCTGATGACAACGTAAAAGCCGTTCTAGTAAACATCTTCGGCGGTATCGTTCGTTGTGACATGATCGCAGAAGGCATCATCGGTGCAGTGAAAGAAGTTGGTGTAACGGTACCTGTTGTTGTTCGTCTAGAAGGTACTAACGCTGACCTAGGTCGCGAAGTTCTTGCTAATTCTGATGTTGATATCATTGCTGCTGAGTCGCTAACAGATGCTGCTCAGAAAGTTGTTGCTGCTGCGGAGGCTAAATAATGTCTGTACTAATTAACAAAGACACTAAAGTAATCTGTCAGGGCTTCACTGGTGGTCAAGGTACTTTCCACTCAGAGCAGGCAATTGCTTACGGTACACAAATGGTTGGTGGTGTATCTCCAGGTAAAGGTGGTCAAACTCACCTTGGTCTTCCTGTATTCAACACGGTTCGTGAAGCTGTAGAAGTGACTGGCGCAACAGCAACAGTTATCTACGTTCCAGCACCATTCTGTAAAGATGCAATCCTAGAAGCGATCGACGCAGGCATCGAGCTTATCGTAACGATCACTGAAGGCATTCCAACAACAGATATGATCGACGTTAAAGTGAAGCTAGAAGAAACTGGTGTTCGCATGATCGGTCCTAACTGTCCGGGTGTTATCACGCCTGATGAGTGTAAGATCGGTATCATGCCTGGTCACATCCACAAGAAAGGTAAAGTGGGCATCGTGTCTCGCTCAGGTACTCTAACGTACGAAGCGGTTAAGCAAACGACAGACGAAGGCTTTGGTCAGTCAACGTGTGTTGGTATCGGTGGCGACCCAATCCCAGGTTCAAACTTCATCGACATCCTGAAGCTTTTCCAAGAAGATCCAGAAACTGAAGCAATCGTAATGATTGGTGAAATCGGTGGTACTGCGGAAGAAGAAGCGGCGGCTTACATCAAAGAAAACGTAACGAAGCCAGTGGTTTCTTACATTGCTGGTGTTACCGCTCCTCCAGGTAAACGTATGGGTCACGCAGGTGCAATCATCTCAGGTGGTAAAGGTACTGCAGAAGACAAATTCGCAGCACTAGAAGCGGCTGGCGTTAAGACTGTGAAATCTCTAGCTGAGATTGGTAAAGGTCTACGTGAAGTGACAGGTTGGTAATCAACCAAACCATTGTATAAGCATTAAAAAGCCTGCGATTTCGCAGGCTTTTCTTTTTCTGTTTCACAATGGTTTGTGTTTAATCTTTAACGCGATTTAGCGATTTAGTTATTCCGTTACTAGGCTTTGCGTTTAATCAGCTGGCTAAGCATAAATAGGAATGTCGCGCTAATCACAACTGAAGGGCCTGCTGGTGTATCGAAATGCCAAGACAGGCTTAGGCCCATCAGCACCGCGATAGAGCCAATAATTGAGGCAAACAAGGCCATTTGTTCTGGTGAAGACGACACTTTACGTGCAGTTGCGGCTGGGATAATCAATAGAGAAGTCATGATCAGCGCACCCACAAACTTCATCCCGACAGCGATAACGACACCGACCATGAGCATTAGCACTAAGCGCACTAAATCGGTATTCACGCCCTCAACGGCAGCTAGCTCCTCACTTACAGTGCTTGATAAAAGCGGTCGCCAGAATGCATACAGACAAGCACTGACACCGATCACTCCAGCGTAGATGAACATTAAATCCTGTGGTGAAACTGCAAGCAAATCACCAAACAGGTAGCTCATCAAATCCACGCGAACGTTCTCTAGGAAGCTGACCGACACCAAGCCAATCGATAAGGCGCTGTGTGCCAGAATACCTAGCAGCGTATCGGTAGCGACAAGCTGTTGTTTTTGCAAAGTAACCAGCAGTACAGCAAGTGCCAAGCAACAAACCAACAATGCTAGGTAAAGGTTTATGTTGAGCAAGAAGCCTAGTGCCAAGCCCATTAAAGAGGCATGGGCGAGCGTATCGCCAAAGTAGGCCATTTTTCGCCAAACCACGAAAGAGCCGAGTGGACCAGCAATGATTGCGATACCGATACCGGCTAAAATTGAAGGCAATAAAAACTCAATCATGATGATGGTGTCCGTGAGAGTGGTTAGAACATGATGTTGCATCACCCGTCACTGGAGAGCCTGCTAAATCGTGGTGATGATGGTCGTGGTCATGGTGATAGAATGCCAATGACTCACGAGTCGCATTGCCAAACAACGCGATATAAGACGGGTGCTGAGTAATGGTTGCCGGTGAGCCAGAGCAGCATACGTGATGATGCAAGCAGATCACATCATCGGTCTTAGCCATGACCAAATGCAGATCATGAGATACCATAAAAACGCCACAATCGAAGCGATGGCGAATGCTCTCGATCAGATCGTATAAATCGATTTGACCTTGAACATCAACACCTTGAGCTGGTTCATCAAGCACGAGCAATTCAGGACGTTGAAGTAGGGCGCGAGCAAGCAGCACACGTTGGTTTTCACCACCAGAAAGACGGTGCATGTTACTTTTGATGAGATGTTCAGCGCCGACAAGACGTAACGCGTCGAGGCATTCCTGCTTGCTATACTTGCCAGCAAGGTTTAGGAAACGAATGACATTCAATGGAAGAGAGTCGTTGAGTTTCAGCTTCTGGGGTACATAACCAATTTTCAGCTTACGTTGCTTGGTTAATTTACCACTGGTTGGTTTTTGGAGACCTAGAATGACTTTAACTAACGTCGATTTTCCCGCTCCGTTGGGGCCAATTAGGGTAGTGATCTTGCCCTTTTCTAATTCCATTGTGACATTGTCGAGAACTCTGCGTTCGTCAAACTCGACGCACAGTTGCTCAAGACGGACTAGTGAAGACATGAATGAAACTCATTTGCAAATTGTTAATGTTATAATGTAACATTATCTCACTTTCCACGCTATACCCCAAGTAAAACTATGAAAAGAGCTATAATTCTTGCTGTTTCAGCAATGTTAACCTTACCTGCTCATGCGGTAACCGTGTTGACTAGTATTAAACCTATTCAAATGATCACAACCGAGCTGACGGAAGGCGTTACTGAGCCAGAAGTTCTGCTACAAAACAATGCTTCGCCACACGATTACGCTTTGCGCCCATCGGATGTGAAGAAGGTAGCTGCTGCCGACCTTGTTATTTGGTACGGCCATGATCTCGAACCTTTCCTAGAGAAAGTGGTGACGGATAAAGGTAACACGCTAACCGTTAGCGAAATTCCGGGCCTATCGTTACGTGCATTTAGTGGTGAGCATGACCACCATGATGGTCACGATCACGGCACACACGATCCACATTTCTGGTTGGGTGTTGAAACCGTAAAACAAGTTGCCAACGCTATCGCTCACAAACTCGCAGAAATCGATCCTACGAATGCAGACACTTACGCAGCAAACTTGAAGAAGTTTGAAGCGGAGTTAAAAGCTACGGATGCGGAGATTAAGCAACAACTGACACCAGTGCAAGACAAAGGTTATTTTGTTTTCCACGATGCTTACGGCTATTTTGAATCACGTTACAACCTAAATCAACTCGGGCACTTTACGGTTTCTCCAGATCGTAAACCGGGAGCAAAAACATTGATTCATATCCGTAAAACATTGGGCACGGGTGATGTCGCTTGTGTGTTCTCAGAACCACAATTCACCCCTGCTGTGGTTGAAAGTGTGATGCGTGGCAGCGATGTTAATGCTGGTGTTCTTGACCCATTGGGTAGCGGTGTTGATGTTAAATCAGGCAGTTACTTTGTATTCTTGAAAGGAATTTCAAACAGCTTTAGTCAGTGTTTGAGCGAAAAGTAACAATTGTGTTGTTGTTCTCTACACAGAACACGCGTTTAACGTGATCTGGCAGTAAGAATTACAAACCTTTGGCGCAGTGAGTCTTTTCTATCAATGGAATTGAGATATCATTATCAATAATTAGCGGCTCAAAATAACCATATATGTACTCAGCTATGGAAGGCATGAGTAAACCATGAGTCGCACGTATTGATACATGTAAGGATTTTATCTTGCTGCGCCAACTAGCCCTATTTTTTGGGGCTTTTATCCTCTCATTTCAAGCATTTGCTTCAAGTGAAGCGAATGCGATCTTCTACCCTTTGCCAAATCAGGTTAAGGGGACTTTTATTGCGGCGAAAAAATTGTTTCCTGGTGAGCATGGTGGGCTTTGGATCCACGATGTTCATGGCCGAGTACTGTTCTACAATGGGCAGACAACCCTGCCTAAATCAGGAAGTTTTCTGCAAACAAAAGCCGAGCAACTGGCCTACCATAAAGGCTCATTCTGGACGTTTGTTGAAAATGAAGTGTACCAAACTTATCCCAACCAAGAGCGTCGCTTGGTTTTTAGCCTCAATCCTGGCTCGCAGATTCGAAAGATTGGTTCATCGGGTAACTTTATTTGGGTGAGCGATGGCGCGCATTTCTATACCTACAATATTGAAACCAGCGAACTGAACTCTTTTTCTTTGCTTCAGCTCTATCAGCACAGCAACAATAGCTACGTTTATATTAATGACGCTATTTTTGTAGAGACAAAATGGGCATTAGCGACCACGTCAGGCGTTTATTTATCTGAAGGAAGTAAATTCAACCACGTGGTTTCTTCTGGTAAGCATTACATTGAAAAAGTGTATTACTCCCATACAAGGCGAGAGATTTTAGTTGGCACGCTTAAAGGGGCGCTGATCTTCAATATCTATGAGCCAAATAAACCGGTCATTAGAATCGGTGCCTCGCATGTACTGACTTTTGCGGAAACCAACCAAGAATACTGGGTAGGAACGGAGCAGGGGCTCTACTTGTATTCTTTCTTGAGTGGAGAGGTGACTCAAGTAACCCCAGCAAGCTTCCTTGAGTTGGAATTAGCGAGCACTAAAATCTACTCGTTATTGAACGACAATATGGGTGGTATGTGGATTGCGACCAACCAAGGTATTCGCTATTACTCATTGTTCAGTAAAAAGTTTGAGCGGATAACCTTCAGTAGCTATGACCAACAAACACTGACCGGACGTATACGACAAACGTTGACAGGGCCGGATGGCGCATTATGGTTTGCTGATGACCACAAGTTGTATCGTTCAGGAAGTTCAGAAATTACTGAAGTCTTACATCTGCCATCCCAGATAAATGAATTTGCTTTTCAAGGTGAAAAACTCTGGATAGCCACGTCTTCCGGTTTAGAGATTTACAACCTAAATAACTTACAGCGTGTGACGTTCCCATACCTTCGTGTCATTGCTGGAAGGGAAATTGATCATATCGTCTCTGATGGAACTGACCGACTTTGGGTTTCCAGCGGCTATCAACTATTTAATATCGATGCTGCGAGTCAGCAGATGAGAAACTTTGGCAGCGATTGGTTAGTCAGTCAGTTTTTGCCTGCGAAAATCACCCGTTTATATGACAAAAAAGATTTGCTTTTGATTGGTACTGACCACGGCGTCTATGAATACGATGGTGAGCGAATTCGATTTAACCGCTTTTCAGAAAAGTACGGTGAGTCACTCGATATCATTACCGCGATTGATGGTTCTCATTGGTTTTCTTCTGCTTATGGTGTTTTCAAAACGGTACCGGGTAGCGATGCAAAAGAAGTGATGGAAATGAGCGTATCAAACTCTCGCCCGGCCTGTTTACTCAGTGACTCAGAAGGTGTGTGGCTTGCTTCATCAGTGGGGCTCAGCTATTACCATCTCTCAGGGCAGTTGATGAAGCATTATTCTTCTGCATCCGGCCTCATCAATAATGAATTTCTTCCGGGTGTTTGTAATGTTATTCGTCGCTCTGAAGATAGTGACCGCCAACTTATCTTTGGCTCTCAATATGGTTTAGTCAAAGCTGACTCGTCAAAGTTACTCGTATCCAACACGCCAGAATCCCAACTGATCGTTAGTCAAGTCATGCTAGAAAATGAGGTGGTTCAAGTTGGTAGTGCTGACCTAGAAAGTATGAAGCTGCCTTATGGTTCTTCGTTAAGCTTTCTTTTTGGGGTAATGCCGAAACCAGATAACCAAAACCTCTATTATCGCTTGAACGAGAGTGACCAATGGCAATCGCTTGAAGGTGGTCAATTAACACTAGAACACCTCAACTCAGGTGATTATCACTTGCAGGTGAGTAATGATTCGCAGCTCGCGTCTGGCTTAATCGGTTTGGAATCAAAATTTACTGTATTAAAACCTTGGTATTTGTCCAAACTGGCGATCACTGGATTTACTTTGGTCACCATCGCCATTGTCGCTCTTTTGATGTATTGGCGCTCACGGTATGTGTTGCAAGCGAACCGTGACTTGGCAGCACAAGTGACGTTAAAAACCAACCAGCTTCGCCATCAAAGTCGAGTTTTATTGACCAGTAACCAGCAACTAAGAAAGCAGATTCAAGTGAGAAACTTGCTGGTGGACCATGTTGCACAGTCAATTAAGTCGAGCGTTGACTCGATAGCGCATAAGTTACCTGTTGATTTAGATTCAGTGACTCAAGATCATCTATCAAAAACGTATTGGCAGTTAAACGAATTAAAGAGCTCTCCGGGAGACACCAGTAACGGAAGTCAAAACTATAACCTGAGTCAGATAACGCAATCTGTTGTGGATGTTTGGCGTGAGGACTTTTCTAAAGCCGGTATCAGTGTTGAGCTGCAAGACAATCACAAAGCAAGCCGTATTTCATTAGAAAGCTTTAACCTTGATGTCATATTCAACAGTATTTTCGCCAATATCATCAAACGCTCTTTCCGAGGACAGTCGGTTAAATTGGTATTGGATGAGGCTAATGACATCGTCTCATTGAGTTTTATTGACTACGGAACGCAATTACCAAGTAAAGCGGCAGTAATGCGCCCAACCAATGCCAGTAATGTAGATTTGAGTATGGATAACTTACCTCAACTTGTTGCCTCAAGTGGAGGGCATTTATCTATGTTTGCTTCTGATGCTCAAAATAAAATAGAGATTACTTGGCCATGTGCTCAAGAACCGAGCCATGTTGAAGAAGTATTGCCCGAGTTTACGGAAGTTGAACCACAGCAGCAAACTACCTCACCAGAGCAAGAGTGGTTGATGAAAGTCTACCAATTGGTTGCTGAGCATTATCACGATCCGGAGTTTGGTACGGCATCTGCTGCGAAGATGCTTTATATGTCTGAGCGAAGCCTACAGCGGCGCTTTAAGTCGGCTTCGTCAAGAACGCTAAAAGACTACGTGACAGAAGTAAGATTAGAAACAGCCTGTGAACAGCTACTTGCAGGAGAGAAAATCAGTGAGGTTGCATTTAACTGTGGTTTTAATGACCCATCGTACTTTAGTCAGAAGTTTAGGTTGCACTTTGGCTTGCCTCCTTCTAAGTTTGCCATGACTCAAGATAGTCAGACGAGCCTTTAGCTCTTAATTTGACATTAGCTAGCCCAGCCTTAGTGCTGGGCTTTTTCATGCCTGTGAGACGAACGGTGTCGTAAATAACGTCATATAGATATTGGACAGAAGGGCATGACATGTAACCTTGCAGGATAAGGGATAAGGGATAAGGGATAAGGGATAAGGGATAAGGGATAAGGGATAAGGGATAAGGGATAAGGGATAAGGGATAAGGGATAAGGGATAAGGGATAAGGCGCACAAACCATCTAATGAAGAACATGTGTAGTAAAACGGTTATGAAAGATGGTGACAGATAATAGAGATAATTGGGCTTTGTTTGAGAAGAAGTTTGAGAAATTATAGGGAGTTAATTGAGAAGCGAATGAAGAAAGAGAAGAAAAAAAATATCGTGGTATAGCCGGGGGGACTATACCACGGGTGTCAATGACACCTTCGCTTGCTGCCGGAGTGACATGTTGCCATGCCACCTCTGGAATTCTTTTGAGAGGCTGTTGTCTCTCGATGGGTTAACTATACGAGACCTTACTTATTTTTCTTATAAAAATAACGACAGCTTTATGTGAGAAAAGCGACAAGTTGTATTTTTATTTATAACTAACTGTATTTAAAATGATTTTTACTGTTGAAGAGTTTGAATGTTACGTTTGTGTTAATCTGTATTTGGCTGAAAATATTCGATTTTGACGAAAATGACGTGAGATTAATTAACGGAGTTGACGTTTCATTTCGCCAAAAGCATTAATGAAATCTTTGATTTCACACAATGAATGAGAGGGTATAGAAGAGTAACATTAGCGCTCTATACTATTAATAATAATATTTATCATTTGCACTACTCTTAAGGGCCACTATGAAGCTATCAGAAATTAAACCTGGCGAAACAGTGACAATTCGGTTGTTAGAAGGACTTACGTCGGACGTCAGAAAAAAGCTAATGGTAATGGGATTACTTCCAAATACTGAGGTTAAAGTTATTCGACGTGCTCCAATGGGCGACCCACTGCAAGTTGAAGTTCGTGGTGTTTCTGTTGCATTGCGAGAGGCCATTGCGCAGAACATTGAAGTGGAGCGAGCATAATGCAATACCAAATTCTTACAGTCGGTAACCCAAACAGCGGTAAAACGACACTTTTTAATGGCCTTACTGGTGCAAAACAACAAGTCGGTAACTGGGCTGGTGTAACGGTTGAAAAGAAAACTGGCCAGTTCAAACACGCTGGCGATGAATTTCTGCTGACAGACCTTCCGGGTATCTACTCTCTAGATAGTGGTAATGACAGTAATAGTATCGATGAGTCTATCGCGTCTCGTGCGGTTCTGACGCACCCTGCTGATCTGATCATCAACGTAGTCGATGCAACAAGTCTTGAACGTAGCTTATATATGACACTGCAGCTGCGTGAGCTTGGTCGTCCTATGATTGTTGTATTAAACAAAATGGACGCGCTTAAGCGTGAACGCCAAGTCATCAACGTTGCAGAACTCGAAAAAACGTTGGGTTGCCCGGTAGTTAGCCTGTCAGCAACAAACAAAGCACAAGTAGCAGAATTTAAAGAGAAGTTGCACAAGTCTGTGGTTCAAGGTGTCGCGTTAAAAGAAGTCGCTTTGAATTACGGTGAACAAATGGAAGCGGCGATCGGCAAAGTTTCGGCTCTTTTCAATGATCAAACCGTTTCTCACCGAGCATTGGCGATTCGCGCACTAGAAAAAGATGCACTGGTTCTTAACAGCATGTCGGATACAGACCGCAATAGTGTTGAAAATACGATTGACGAGCTAGATCTTGATGTTGACCTTCATGTGGCTGACACCAAATACACACATCTTCATGAAGAGTGTAAGAAAGTACGCCGTAGCGAAGGCAAGCTAAGCCGCAGCGTGACTGAAAAGCTAGACCAGTTCATTTTGAACAAGTGGGTGGGCATCCCATTCTTCTTTGTTGTGATGTACCTAATGTTCATGTTCTCTATCAACATTGGTAGTGCATTCATCGACTTCTTCGATATCGGTGTTGGTGCTCTGTTGGTTGATGGTGGTCACCACTTGTTAGACGGTCATTTACCTGTGTGGTTAGTGACGGTTCTTGCTGATGGTATCGGTGGTGGTATCCAGACGGTCGCAACCTTCATTCCAGTTATCGCGTGTTTGTACCTGTTCCTAGCGGTACTTGAGAGCTCAGGTTATATGGCTCGTGCAGCATTCGTACTAGATAAAGTGATGCAGAAGATCGGTCTACCGGGCAAAGCATTTGTACCGTTGGTTCTTGGTTTTGGCTGTAACGTTCCGTCAATCATGGCAACTCGTACTCTAGACCAAGAACGTGAGCGTAAACTGGCTGCATCTATGGCGCCATTTATGTCATGTGGTGCTCGTCTGCCTGTATACGCGCTATTCGCTGCGGCATTCTTCCCTGGTTCTGGTCAGAACATTGTATTCGCACTTTACTTACTTGGTATTGTGGCAGCGATCTTCACAGGTCTTTTCCTTAAGCACACGCTTTACCCAGGTAGCAGCGATAGCCTAGTGATGGAAATGCCAGATTACGAGCTTCCGACGCTACAAAACGTGGTGATCAAAACTTGGCAAAAGCTAAAGCGCTTCGTACTTGGTGCAGGTAAAACCATCGTTATCGTTGTTGCTATTCTGAGTTTCTTCAACTCATTGGGTACTGATGGCAGTTTCGGTAATGAAGACAGCGAAAACTCTGTGCTTTCTAAAGCAGCGCAAGTTGTAACTCCAGTATTCTCACCAATCGGTGTTCAAGAAGACAACTGGCCAGCGACGGTAGGTATCATTACTGGTATCTTCGCAAAAGAGGCGGTAGTTGGTACGCTGAACAGTCTATACACTACGCCAAGCGACGGTGAAGACGCAGAATTTGATCTAGTGGGCAGCCTAGAAGAGGCAGTAATGAGTATCCCTGAAAACCTAGCCGGTTTGAGCTACTCAGATCCACTAGGCATTGAAGTGGGTGACTTAACTGACTCAAATGCAGTTGCAGAAGAACAAGAAGTCGATGCTTCTATCTTCGGTAATATCAAATCGCAATTTGCTTCTGGCAATGCCGCATTTGCTTACCTAATCTTTATCCTACTGTACACTCCTTGTGTGGCGGCGATGGGTGCTTATGTACGTGAGTTTGGTCATAAGTTCGCACGCTTTATCGCGGTTTGGACAATGGGCTTGGCTTACCTATGTGCGACGTTCTACAACCAATTGACGCATTTCGCAGATAGCCCAGTGACAAGTGGCATTTGGATGGCAGTGATCGTAGCTATCTTCTTTGGGACATACCGTGTGTTCAAACGAGTTGGTAAGAAGCAAAACGGTGCATTAGAGGCGCAAGTAGCATGATTTTAAAAGAGCTTTATCAATACATTGCAGACAAAGGAACCGTCTCCCAGTCAGATCTGGCTAAGCAGTTTGGGATGAGTGAAGATGGTGCCGACGCGATGTTAAGCGTGTGGATTAAGAAGGGTAAAATTAGCCGCTTAGTCGACACCAATAAAGCTCATGACGTGACTCGAGTTCGTTACTCAGTGACTAAACAGGATGGTTTGTCTCTGACAGTCACCATGTAGCGACTATCAAAATTAGCCACCTAAAAAGTTATCACGTAAAAACGACAAAGCCGCATCAGTAATGATGCGGCTTTTTTCAACTTATAAGCTCGGACTTTGCAAAGTTTCCAAGTTACGCTTTTTGGAAAATAGAGCTCAGTGACAGCACGTTTTTAATGCGACCAAGTAGTTCGTTTTGCTCTTCTTCTGTACGGGATTCACCTTTGGTGTTACCCCAAACCGGTCCCGGCCATGCTACGTCATCTTTGAAGCGAGCAATATGGTGAATGTGTAGCTGAGGCACCATGTTACCTAGTGCGCCTAGGTTTAACTTGTCTGGACGGAATGTTGCTTCCAGTGCTTGGCTTACCGCTTGAGACTCTAGCAAAAACTGTTGCTGTTCTTTCATTGGCAAGTGGTGAAGCTCTTTTAGGTTTGCACGTTTTGGTACCAAGATAACCCATGGCACGGCATTGTCTTTATGCAGAAGCGCCACACACAGTGGGAAGTGACCGATAACGGTAGTGTCTTTTGCCAATTGAGGGTGCAGTTCAAAACTCATTATATTATCCGATTTGAATTGAATGACATCAGTATACGCCAGATAAAACAAAAGGTTGACGCTTTCACGCCAACCTTTCTAAATCGTCTCGATTCTCGATTCGCTTACATACGCTCTAGAGTATCGATACCTAGTAGAGACAGACCTTGCTTGATGGTCTTCGCTGTTAGGGCTGCTAGTTTCAGACGGCTTTGTTTCACAGCTTCGTCTTCAGCAACTAGGATAGGGCACGCTTCGTAGAAGCTAGAGAACTGACCTGCTAGTTCGAATAGGTAGCTACACATGATGTGTGGTTGACCTTCGCGAGCAACAGATTGAACCGCTTCTTCGAACTGCATAAGTTTTGCGATAAGCGCTTTTTCTTTCTCGTCAGTGATCTTAATTTCACCTTGTAGATCATCCATAGAAACGCCTGCTTTAGCGAATACAGATGCTACACGAGTGTAAGCGTATTGCATGTACGGTGCAGTGTTACCTTCAAACGCTAGCATGTTGTCCCAATCGAACACGTAGTCCGTGGTGCGGTGCTTAGAAAGGTCTGCGTATTTAACCGCTGCCATTGCAACTGTGTTTGCGATCGCTTTCTTCTCGTCTTCTGCTAGTTCTGGGTTCTTAGATTCGATCAGCTGTGCTGCACGAACTTCTGCTTCATCAAGAAGATCAGCAAGACGAACCGTACCGCCAGCACGAGTCTTGAATGGCTTACCATCTTTACCTAGCATCATACCAAACGCGTGGTGCTCAAGAGATACTGAATCTGGTACGTAGCCCGCTTTACGAACGATAGTCCAAGCTTGCATTAGGTGTTGGTGCTGACGAGAGTCGATGAAGTAAAGTACGCGGTCTGCGCCTAGTTCTTCGTAACGGTATTTCGCACATGCGATGTCCGTTGTTGTGTATAGGAAGCCGCCGTCGCGTTTTTGAACGATAACGCCCATCGCTTCGCCGTCTTTGTTCTTGAATTCTTCAAGGAACACAACTTGCGCGCCGTCATCTTCAACCGCAAGACCTTGTGCTTTAAGGTCTGCTACGATCTTAGGTAGCATGTCGTTGTACATGCTCTCGCCCATTACGTCATCACGAGATAGAGATACGTTTAGACGATCGTAGTTACGTTGGTTTTGGATCATGGTTACGTCAACCAGCTTCTTCCACATTTCTGCGCAGAACTCGTCGCCGCTTTGCAGTTTCACAACGTAGTTACGTGCTTTCACTGCGAATTCTTCGTCTTCGTCGTACAGTTTCTTAGACTCACGGTAGAAGCCTTCAAGGTCAGCCAGCTCCATAGAAACTTCGCCAGACTCTTGTTGTACACGCTCAAGGTTTGCGATAAGCATACCGAACTGAGTACCCCAGTCACCGATATGGTTCGCACGGATCACTTTGTGACCTAGGAACTCAAGAGTACGTACTACTGCATCACCAATGATGGTTGAACGTAGGTGACCAACGTGCATTTCTTTAGCAACGTTTGGTGCAGAGTAGTCAGCAACGATAGTTTGAGCTTCGTCTGCTGCAACGCCAAGACGTGAGTCAGCCAGTGCTGCTTCCGCTTGTTTTGCTAAGAACTCTTCGCTTAGGAAAATGTTGATAAAACCAGGACCAGCGATTTCTGTCTTGCTCGCAATACCGTCTAGGTCTAGAACATCCAGTACTTTCTGTGCAAATTCTCGTGGGTTAGTACCCAGTTTTTTAGCAACGCCCATTACGCCGTTTGCTTGGTAGTCACCAAATTGTGGCTTTGCTGATTGGCGTACTGCCGCAGGACTGCCTGCAGGTGCGCCAGCGGCTTCTAGAGCCTGAGATACTTTGTCATTAATAAGTGCTTGGATATTCACACGCGTTTCCTTCAATTCAAGGACGAAGAACTCGGCGAAGTAAGTGCCGAGTTCTGTTGGAGTTCACAAAAATGGGGCTAATGATAACAACTTTATTGCTTTTCATACAGAGAGGAATTGGGGAAATTTATACTTTTTCGATTGAATGGAAATGTGGCTTGGTTTGCGTTTACTATTGCGCTCAGAGTAATGAGATAAATCGCCCCATAAGAGAGCCACAATGACGACTCAACTAGTTGAAAAACGCCTAGCGCCTGAATTGATGATCCAAGATCTGGATGCATTTATGGCGAAGATTGAAGAGCTTGCATCCCTGTTAAAACTGGATATGAGCTTTGCTCAAGCTGATCATATTGCGCTGCGTATTAACGATACTGAAACAGCGAAAGCCGCGCATGAAGCATGGAATCAATACGGTAAGGTGATTTCACAAGCGAAAATCAATGGTCGCCCGATTATTGTTATTGAATTCGACAAAGCGTTAGAAAGCCGTGGCTGGAAGATAGAGTGTCTGGAGTTGCCTTACCCTGCGGAAGGCAAAATCTACCCAAGCGAAAGTTGGGAGCATGTGGAGTTCGTGATTCCATCTCACGCCGATACCGCAGATGAGTTTCTTGCTGATTTGAAACACACTTACCCAGCGTTTGGTGAGCGTTTTGACGAGTTGGAAGAGCTGGGGGTGAAGATCAAACTGTCGAGCCCGAAAGGGGAAGGCGAACGCTTAAACAACCCAACCGTGGCGTTTAAGTATCAAGGTATTTGTATCAAGCTGCACCCACACTCACTCAAGCGTATTGTGGAATCTGAGCAGGCTGAATAAGTTGGCTCTGAATAACTATAAAAAAGAAAGGGTTGCCAAATGAGCAACCCTTTCTTTTTTCAAATGCGGTGAACTTAAAGGATAACCGTCTTATTGCCGTAAACAAAAACGTGGTCATTGATCACTTTATTCAAAGCCTTGCTCAATACGTTCTTCTCTACATCGCGACCTGCTTGCGCCATATCTTGTGCGCTGAACGTGTGATCCACAGGAATAACGTCCTGCTTGATGATTGGACCTTCATCCAAGTCATTTGTTACAAAGTGCGCTGTTGCACCGATGATCTTCACACCGCGGTCGTAAGCTTGTTGGTATGGCTTAGCACCGATAAACGCGGGTAAGAAACTGTGGTGGATATTGATGATCTTGTGACGGTACTTCTCTACGAAAGTCGGAGTGAGAACACGCATGTACTTCGCAAGTACAAGGTAATCGGCATCGTATTGGTCAATCACTTCAAGCATCTTTTGTTCGTGCTCTTCACGGCTAAGATCTTCGTGAGTAACGTGATGGTAAGGGATATCAAAACGCTCAGTGAGTGTTTGCAGTTTGTCGTAGTTACCAACAACCGCAGCAATTTCAACATCTAAGCTGCCATCGTAAGTCTTCATCAGAATATCACCCAGACAGTGCGCTTCTTTGGTCACTAGAATAACGATACGTTTGCGGCGAGAGCTAATAAGTTTGCGTTTTGCACCTTGTGGCAGTGCTTGGTCTAAATCGGCGAGTAGCGTTTGATCGTTGAAGTAACCCTCCAACTCGGTCCTCATGAAAAAGTGTCCACTGGTGTTATCAACAAACTCGTTATTATGAACGATATTCAGCTGATGCTTATAACAGATATTGGTGATTTTTGAGATCAAACCCGGTGCGTCAGAACAATGGGTTAACAGTGTTTTCTTTTCCATAAATCAGATACTTCCATGCATTATTTTTCAAGCGTACGAACTAAAGGGTCACGTCAGAAGCGTGAATCGTACTGCAATCTGACTTCATAAATAATCTATTCTCGGCGTGGTTTCAACAAATTATCCGCGCGATGCTAAAACCTAGTGCTTTTGTTGGCTGATGTTTACGCTCAACTCCTGATATACTCTCGACAATTTTTCCAACCAGATGTCAGGCATGATCGCAAAAACATTCTCCTCTGAGGGCGCGTTAGGCAAAGCCATTCCGGGCTTTCAAGCTCGCCAGCCACAAATCGATATGGCAGAAGCTGTCAGCAGTGCGATCAAAGACCAAACTCAGCTGGTGGTTGAAGCAGGAACGGGAACGGGTAAAACCTTCGCTTACCTTGTGCCTGCGCTATTAAGCGGCAAAAAAGTCATCATCAGTACGGGGTCGAAGAACTTGCAAGAGCAGTTGTATCACCGCGACCTGCCGTTGATGGTCAGAGCTTTAGGCTTTTATGGACAAGTCGCGCTACTAAAAGGTCGCTCCAACTACCTATGTTTGGATCGTCTTAGCCGCCAAATGGTCGAGAGCCATACTAATGAAGCCGATCCAACATTGTTGACTCAATTGGTGAAGGTTCGCACTTGGTCGTCTGAAACCAAAACGGGCGATTTAGGTGACTGTGATGATCTGCCAGAAGACAGTATGATCATCCCGACCATAACCTCCACCAACGATAACTGTTTGGGCAAAGAGTGCCCGAGCTACACCGATTGTTTCGTCTTAAAAGCACGCAAACGCGCAATGGATTCAGACATTGTTGTCGTTAACCACCACTTGTTCCTTGCAGACCTTGCGATCAAAGAAACCGGTTTCGGTGAATTGATCCCAGAAGCTGACGTATTCATTTTCGACGAAGCCCACCAGCTTCCTGACATTGCCAGCGAATACTTCGGACAATCGATCTCTAGCCGTCAGATCCAAGAGCTCGCCAAAGACATTGAGATTGCTTACCGCACAGAAGCAAAAGACATGCGCCAGCTACAAAAAGTCGGCGATAAGCTGATGCAAAGTGCAATGGATATGCGCATCGTACTGGGTGAGCCGGGCTTTCGTGGTAACTGGCGTGAGGCGTTGCAATCAGAATCGATCAAGCGTGAGTTGGTGCGTTTAACCGATAGTTTAGATTTGGCGATTGATGTGTTGAAACTGGCGCTAGGTCGAAGCCAATTGCTGGATACTGCCTTTGAGCGTGCCAACCTGATCAAAGGACGAATTGACCGCGTCTGTGATGTCGATATTACCGGTTACTCATACTGGTATGACACGTCTCCCCGTCATTTCGCTCTGCACATTACGCCGCTATCGGTGGCGGATAAATTCCATGAGCAAATCGAAATCAAACAAGGCGCGTGGATTTTTACCTCAGCAACCCTAGCGGTATCGGGTGACTTTAAACACTTTACCGACCGTCTTGGATTGAAGCCGAAGCAGCAGTTTTCGTTGCCATCTCCGTTCGATTACGAGAAGCAAGCGCGCCTATGTGTGCCTCGTTATTTACCAGAACCAAACAGCCCAGGCTTAGCCGACAAACTGGTGCGAATGCTTGCGCCTGTGATTGAAGAGAACGACGGGCGTTGTTTCTTTCTGTGTACTTCGCACAGCATGATGCGTGAGCTTGGTGAACGCTTCCGTGGAGTACTGGATCTGCCTGTGCTAATGCAAGGTGAGATGAGCAAACAAAAGACCCTTGCCGAGTTTATGGAACTGGGTAATGCACTGCTGGTGGCGACGGGTGCATTCTGGGAAGGGATCGATGTTAGAGGTGATGCGCTGAGCTGTGTTATCATCGACAAATTACCGTTTACTGCCCCTGATGACCCGCTACTCAAAGCCCGAATCGAAGATTGTCGATTACGTGGTGGTGAGCCGTTTGCAGAAGTGCAAATCCCGGATGCGGTTATCACGCTAAAGCAGGGCGTAGGACGTTTGATTCGAGACCAAAAAGACCATGGTGCCTTAATCATTTGCGACAATCGTTTGGTAACGCGTGATTATGGTGGCATCTTCCTCGGCAGTTTACCGCCAATCCCAAGAACACGGGATTTGGAACGAATCAAAACATTCCTAAAAACAGAACAACCTGCCGCAGACTAATGCGCTGCGGCATCAATAAATTAAAGAAGAATTGTAGAGAGTTACATGAGCGCAAAAATTCTTGCTATCGATACGGCAACTGAGAACTGTTCAGTTGCGCTACTGGTTAATGACCGAGTGATTTCACGCAGTGAAGTGGCTCCTCGTGACCACACTAAGAAAGTACTGCCTATGGTAGACGAAGTACTGAAAGAAGCGGGTCTGACTCTACAAGATCTAGACGCATTGGCGTTTGGTCGTGGTCCGGGCAGCTTTACTGGCGTTCGTATCGGTATTGGTATCGCACAAGGTTTGGCGTTCGGTGCTGACTTACCAATGATCGGCGTTTCAACGCTGGCTGCGATGGCACAAGCAAGCTACCGCCTACACGGTGCTACAAATGCCGCTGTTGCGATTGATGCTCGCATGGGTGAAGTTTACTGGGCACGTTACACTCGCCAAGAAAACGGTGAGTGGGCAGGTGTGGATGCAGAATGTGTTATTCCACCAGCGCGTCTAACGGAAGAGGCTCAAGCAGACGACAAAACGTGGACTAAAGCAGGTACTGGTTGGGATGCTTACCAAGAAGATCTTGGCAAACTGCCATTCAACGTCACCAGTGGCGATGTTCTTTACCCTGATTCACAAGACATTGTGATTCTTGCTGAGCAGGAACTTAAGAAAGGCAACACAGTCCCAGTAGAAGAATCGAGCCCGGTTTATCTGCGTGATAATGTGACGTGGAAGAAACTTCCGGGTCGCGAATAATCGGACTTTCAATGACATGACAAAGTGCAGGGCGTTTGCCCTGTATTTTTATGGAGCGTTATGGCGTCTATCAATGGTTTACCTCCTGCGTTAATACCGGGTGCAAATCGCACCAATAAAGTCGGTAAAAAAGGACAAGTAAAGAAAGCTCAAGATAAGCAGCCCGTTGGTCAACCTTCTAAGGTGGCGAATGCTGTCGCGCATTCCATTAAGCAAGTGGATGAGTCTCAGATTCATCGCGCTCAAGTGCAATATGATTTGCCCGAGGGTCATGCTCGCAAAGCAATGGAACAGTATATGGACGTCATGAATCGAGCGAAGAAAGAGGAACTTGCTCAGTTACTTGGTGTCGATATCTATGTGTAAAACAACGAATTTATAGTGGGGGTTTATGAAACTTTCTGGACGTATTTTTCTGGTTATTATCGCAGCATTCGGGCTTTCTGCCTGTAGTTCTCTTCCTGAAGAGCTGAATGCAAGCACCGAGCAGGTTTTGACGGATTACAAAGCCTTTGCTGAAGACCAAGGACAGGCTGCTAATGATGTCCGTCTTGGTGGTGTTATCGCGAAAGTGGATAACTTGAAAGACCAAACGCGTCTGGAGATTGTAAACCTACCAATCAGCAAATCAGGCAAGCCGGACATCGACCAAGAACCAACGGGTCGCTTCGCGGTTTATTTTGATGGTTACCTAGAGCCAGTAGCTTTCAGTAAAGGTCGAATCATTACTGTGGTGGGTAAAGGTGCGGGAGAAGAAGAAGGCAAAATTGGTGAACACCAATACATCTTCCCAGTCATCAAAGGCGATGGTTACCGCTTATGGAAGATTGAAGAGCGCGTACGTATGTACGACACGCCAACCTATTACTACCCTTGTTACTCCATTAACTGCCGCATGTGGCGAAATGATTTCCCTCAAGACGGCAAGGTGATCAAGAAGGTTAAATAATCTGTGATGAATGAGCGCCGTTTCGAACTCCCAAACGGGAGCATGGCAGCCTTAGAGATCGGAAACGAAAAAACGACTGCTTGTTCAGTCGTTTTTCTTCATGGGTGGATGGATAACGCGGGTAGCTTCAAAACCTTGATGAAAGCTATCCATCACTGCAACCCTGATCTTCATTTACTAGCAATTGACCTATTTGGTCATGGCTTATCCAGTCATAAATCCTCAGACAATTACTACCCCTTCCATGACTACATTGCTGATTTACACCAACTATTGGATGAATTATCGCCAAACAGACTGGTGTTAGTAGGGCATTCACTAGGCGCTTTAATCGCAAGTTGCTATAGTGCTGCCTTTCCTGAACAGGTCGAAGCGTTAGTGCAAATTGAAGGAGCGGGTCCACTCGCAGAACAGCCTTCCAATAGCGTAAAACGACTGCGTGATGGCGTCCTTAACCGACAACGTCAACGCAGCAAACCGGAGCGAGCTATCGCTTCTTTCGATCTGGCGTTAAAGCTACGCATGCAAGCGAATCACCTGACCGCCGAGCAGTTGATGCCAATCGTAGAGCGCGGGACTGAATGTCGTGAGAACCAGTGGTTTTGGCGACACGATGCCAAATTAAAATGCGATTCTCTTTATCGCATGGCACAGGATCACGCGAACTCGATCACCAGCCAAATACGCTGTCCGCACCTAATCATATTGGGTGACAAAGGATTTCAGCATTTACAGTCTAACCAAGTCGATTGGGGCGAAAATCCACCGAAAGTGGTTTCTGTCGCGGGTGGGCATCATTGCCATTTAGAGCAAACACTCGAGGTCGCAAAGCGAATTCTTGGTGTAGTTAACAAAATTTAAACAAGTGTTTGAGAGTTACGTGCTCAAGCACGTTTGCTGTGCTGTAATAGTGCTCAAAATAAAAAGGACGCTATTTTTTAGCCAGTTATAAACGAGGAGTAACATCGTGGATAAACCATGGCTTTCACGTTATCCAAGTGACGTACCTGAAACCATTAATCCAGAGCAATATGAGTCTTTGGTAGAAATGTTCGAGCAGTCTGTTCAAAAATACGCAGACCAACCGGCATTCATGAACATGGGCTCGGTCATGACCTTCCGCAAATTGGAAGAGCGTAGCCGCGCATTCGCCGCATACCTACAAAACGAACTTAAGCTGAAGAAGGGCGACCGCGTTGCTCTTATGATGCCAAACCTGCTTCAATACCCTGTCGCGCTATTTGGTATTTTGCGTGCAGGCTGTATCGCTGTGAACGTGAACCCACTTTACACTCCTCGTGAGCTTGAGCACCAGCTAAACGATGCTGGCGCAACGGCGATCGTTATCGTTTCTAATTTCGCGAACACACTAGAGCAAATCGTAGAAAATACGCCTGTAAAACACGTGGTCCTAACCAGCCTTGGTCAAATGCTGCCACGTGCGAAAGGTACGCTTGTCGACTTCGTGGTTAAGTACGTGAAGGGCATGGTGCCTAAGTACGATCTACCGGGTGCAATCTCAATGCGTAAAGCACTGCACAAAGGTCGTCGTCTTCAGTACGTGAAACCATTTATGTCTGGCGATGATATTGCATTCCTACAGTACACTGGTGGTACAACGGGCGTAGCGAAAGGCGCAATCCTGACGCACCGCAACATGATTGCTAACGTAATGCAGGCGAAAGGTGCTTATGGTCCAGTATTGTCTCCGGGTCGCGAGCTTGTTGTAACGGCGCTGCCGCTTTACCACGTATTCGCGCTGACGGTGAACTGTCTACTGTTCGTCGAAATGGGCGGCAACAACCTGCTTATCACTAACCCGCGTGATATTCCGGGCTTTGTGAAAGAGCTACAAAAATACCAGTTCACTGCGATTACTGGCGTAAACACGCTGTTTAACGCGCTAGTGAACAACGAAGATTTCCATGAGCTAGATTTCAGCAACCTTCGCCTAGCTGTAGGTGGTGGTATGGCAGTGCAACGCGCCGTCGCTGAAAAATGGCAAAAGACCACGGGCTGTTACCTACTAGAAGGTTACGGTCTAACAGAATGTTCTCCATTGGTGGCCGCTTACCCGCACGACCTAGTGGAATACAACGGTTCTATCGGTCTGCCTGTACCATCAACTGAAGTACGTATTGTTGATGAAGAAGGTAACCCACTAGCAAATACTGAGACAGGCGAGCTTCAAGTTCGCGGCCCTCAAGTGATGCAAGGTTACTGGCAGCGCCCAGAAGCGACTAAAGAAGTGATCAACGAAGACGGTTGGTTATCGACGGGCGACATCGTTAAGTTTGATGATGAAGGTTTCCTACACATCGTTGACCGTAAGAAAGACATGATTCTTGTGTCTGGCTTTAACGTTTACCCGAACGAAATCGAAGATGTAGTCGCACTGCACGGTAAAGTGCTAGAAGTCGCGGCAATTGGTCAGCCTCACGAAGTGTCTGGCGAGTTGGTGAAAATCTACGTTGTAAAACGCGATCCAAGCCTAACCAAAGACGAAGTGATTGCACACTGTCGCCAACACCTAACTGGCTACAAAGTGCCGAAGTTGGTTGAGTTCCGTGAAGATCTACCGAAGACCAACGTAGGTAAGATCCTTCGTCGCGTACTGCGTGAAGAGAACGACGCAGAACTAGCGAAGAAGAGCGCATAAGCGGATTTCTTTGTGCAACAATCATTTATTGCCAAATAGTGTTAGAATGCCAGCGTTTTGCTGGCATTTTTTTATAGCGAGAAGCATGTGAACTATCAGATCATTAAGAAAAACAAAGACCTAGAAGAAGTCTGCGCTCTAGCAAGAGAAGCCGACGTAGTTATGCTGGATACCGAATTCGTGCGAATCAGGACTTACTATCCGCAACTAGGTTTGATTCAGCTTTTCGACGGCAAACAACTTTCCCTTATCGACCCGACGGAACTGACGGACATGACGTCGTTCGTCGAGTTGTTAAAAGACACCTCAGTACTCAAAGTGCTGCATGCGTGTGGTGAAGATTTAGAAGTCTTCCAAAATGCCTTTGGCTGCACACCATTCCCGATGGTGGATACGCAGTTGATGGCGGCATTTCTAGGTCACGGTCTGTCGACGGGCTTTGCTACGCTGGTGGAAGAATACCTAGGCGTAGAGCTAGACAAGAGCGAGTCTCGCACCGACTGGATGGCGCGTCCACTGACTCAAAAGCAGCTTGATTATGCCGCGGCTGACGTACACTACCTAATGCCTCTTTACGAGAAGCTACTAGATAAAGTGAACGAAGCAGGCTGGTGGGAAGCGGTTCAACAAGAGAGCGACCTACTGGTATCAAAGCGTATTCGTAACTTAAATGAAGAAACCGTTTACCTAGATATCAAAGGTGCATGGCAGCTAAGACCGGCTGAACTTGCGATTCTTAAGCCTTTAGCGACTTGGCGTTACCGTGAAGCGATCAAGCGCGACCTTGCGTTGAACTTTATTTTCAAAGAAGGCGACTTGCTGACGGTGGCTCGCCTTGGGCTGACAAACTTTAAGAAGATGGAAGCGGAAGGCATCGACATTCGTGCGATTAACCGCCACGGCGCACGAATTGCGGCTATCGTGAAAAGTGCAAAGCAAACTCCTGTCGATGATTACCCAGCGAAAATTGAACGTTTGATGGATTACCCAGGCTACAAGCAAATCTTCAAGAACATGAAAGATGTGGTGAAGGTAGCATCGCAAACATCAGGCTTGGCGACCGAGTTCTTGGCTTCTAAAAAGCAGATCAACCAAATCATCAGTTGGGTATGGAAGAAAGACCGTGACCCAGCGCGCCTACCAGATGTCATGCAAGGCTGGCGTCTTGAATTGCTCGGCGAGAAGATGAATAAAGTGCTGAAGTAAGTAGCAAATAAAAAAGGTTGGCAATATCGCCAACCTTTTTTGTAACACGCATTTGTCTTTTGTTTTGAGCACTCAATTGCTTAGAGCGCTCAAGCAAAGTCGAAAAGTAATTACTTTTCGTCTTCTGGCAACTTCACGTTTAGCTCGAGAACCGAAATATCATCGTCCTTATGCTCAAATGTCAAATCCACCATGTTTGGATCAATCGCAACGTATTTGCTGATCACCTTCAAGATGTCCTCTTTCAATTGAGGTAAGTAAGAAGGCGCAGGATCGTTCTGGCTACGACGCTCAGCAACGATGATCTGCAAACGCTCTTTGGCTAGATTCGCAGAAGTTTTCTTTTGTGGGCGGAAAAATTCTAGTAGTGACATGTCTAGCCTCCGAATAGTCGTTTAAAGAGTCCTTTCTTCTCCTCAGTAAGGAAACGAAATTCAACCTGGTTGCCCAGTAGGCGGTCTACCGTATCAGAGTAAGCCATGCCTGCGTCTGTGTTCTCGTCAAAGATCACTGGCACACCTTTGTTTGATGCGTTTAGAACGGCTTGGCTTTCTGGAATCACGCCCAGTAGAGAAATGTGTAGGATCTCTTCTACGTCTTCAACGCTTAGCATCTCACCTTGTGTTACGCGAGAAGGGTTGTAACGCGTCAGTAGTAGGTGTTGCTTAACTGGCTCAAGACCTTGCTCAGCGCGTAGTGACTTAGAATCCAAAATACCTAGGATACGGTCAGAGTCACGTACCGAAGACACTTCTGGGTTAGTCGTTACAATCGCTTCATCTGCGTAGTACAGCGCCATCAGAGCACCTTGCTCGATACCTGCTGGAGAATCACAGATGATGAAGTCGAAGCCCATTTCATCCAACTCAGTGAACACACGTTGCACGCCATCTTTGGTTAGCGCGTCTTTATCACGTGTTTGAGAAGCTGGAAGAATGAATAGGTTATCTGTGCGCTTATCTTTGATCATCGCTTGGTTAAGCGTTGCTTCACCGTTGATGACGTTAACAAAGTCATACACCACGCGGCGCTCACAGCCCATGATAAGATCGAGGTTACGCAAGCCGATATCAAAATCGATCACCGCAGTCTTTTTGCCCTTAAGAGCCAGACCAGAGGCGATGGCTGCGCTTGAAGTGGTTTTACCAACGCCACCTTTACCAGACGTTACTACAATAATGCGTGCCATTTTATTTCCTTTTTAGACTAAATCGTGAGTGTTTCTAGATGTAATGATTCTTCGGCTTTACTGATCATTACTTTCTTTTGCCAATACTCACTCTCAATTTGATCGCTCAACCAGTAATCTCCTGCAATGGAAACCAGTTCAGCTTGTAAATCGTGACAAATAATTCGTGCTTCTTGTTGGCCGCTCGCCCCAGCAATGGCGCGTCCGCGTAGGGTGCCATGAATGTGGATAGAGCCATCAGCAATCACTTCTGCACCAGCGCTTACGTGTGCCAGTACAACCAAGTCACCGTCTTTGGCGTAAATCTGCTGACCAGAACGTACAGGAGTACGAACGATTTTGGTCGGCGCCATTTTCGCTGGTGCTTGAGTTGGAGATTTGCTCGCAGACATGATGGCGAAGCCCGCTTCTGAGGCAAGGTTTTGAACGCGCTTATCTTTACAGCCAGTCACACCAACCGGAATAAACCCTGCATCGGAGATGCCTTGTTTAAGTGCGGTGAAATCAATATCGCCTTCTACTTTTGCTATATTGATAACCAGAGGTGCGGATGCGAAGAAAGAGGGTGCTTGAGAAACCTTTTCTTGCAAAAATTCGACAGTCTTAGCGATCTCGTTGTCAGAAAGGTGTAAAACTGACAATGTAAAACTGCTACCTTTAAGGTCAGGTGAATGGGTCATCGTGGACTTCTTGCCTTTATTGAAAGAGCGTTGCCTTAAACTAGGTCTGTCATGTTATATTTCATCCTTTAGCGCAGCAAGTTCTCAAGCGGGCAAATAAGTGAATTAATCTCAAATTTGCTATCAAGTTTGCGAGAATTTTACGTTTTCAACAAAATCCGCATTCAAAGCGGGTAAATCAGCACAAAAGGCTCGTCATGCTTTGTTCTATTTATAAAAGTTCCAGAAAAGAAGGCACTTATCTCTATATTCCGAAAAAGGATGATTTCTCACAGGTTCCTGACACGCTAATGCAGATGTTCGGTAAGCCTATGCCGGTGATGACAATCAAACTTGATGGTCGCACTTTGGCACAAGTTGATGTCGAGAAAGTGAAAGCGTCATTAATTAATGATGGTTTCTTCCTACAGGTTCCGCCTCCGCCGGAAAACCTACTAGAAAAATACAAAGAACAAAAAGCCCAGCAGAAAGGCGAATAACGTCACCGCTTTTCATCTGGGAATTCTGCCTCGCTCAAGGAGGGCGATATGAAAAAGATACTGGCAGCAATGCTCAGCGTTGGTATGTGCACTTCAGCCTTTGCAAGCAGCGATGGCTTTGATGAATACCTAAATAAATTGCGTGCAGAAGCGCGTGATAAAGGCATTTCCGAACAGGTGATCAGTGCCGCTTTTGCTGATGTGGAATACAAACCACGCGCAGTCAAAGCCGACCGTAACCAACCTGAGAAGAAACTGACGTTAGACGAATACATTCCGCGCGCGGTACCTGAGTGGAAGGTAAAACAAGCGAAGCAACTGTATAAAGAACACTACGCTGAGCTAAAACGCATTGGCGATGAGTTTGGTGTGCAGCCGCGCTTTATCGTTGCACTTTGGGGCGTAGAAAGTAACTTCGGTAAGTTCACTGGTAACTTCCGCGTGATCGACGCGTTGTCGACCATGGCATTTGAAGGTCGTCGTGAAGAGTTCTTCCGTAAAGAAACCATGGCGGCACTACAAATCCTAGATGAAGGTCATATCGAGCTAGAGAACTTCAAAGGTTCTTGGGCCGGTGCGATGGGTCAATGTCAGTTTATGCCAAGCTCATTCCTGCGCTTTGCCGCGGATGGTAACGGCGACGGCAAGAAAGACATCTGGCAATCAGAAGCGGACGTGTTTGCTTCTACTGCGAACTACCTAAGCAAATCTGGCTGGGATGACAAGTTCACTTGGGGTCGTCAGGTTAAAGTGCCACACGGCATTGACCACAACCTGCAAGGTCGCGAAGCGGAAAAAGGTAAGTACCTACAAGAGTGGAGCAAGCTTGGCATCACCAAATACGATGGCAGCCCACTTCCTAAGCTGGACGAAGACATCAAAGCTTGGCTGATCATGCCAGACGATGAGAACGGTCGTACTTACTTGGTGTACAACAACTACAATGTGTTGATGAAGTGGAACCGCTCTTACTACTTCGCACTGGCGGTAAGTCACTTAGCTGACCGCATCACATTCTAGGTTGAATGTATAAACGAATAAAAAAGGGCTCTTCGGAGCCCTTTGTTTTCTCTATTTGAAACGAGGTTTGCGTGTTATCTGAACGTGCTGCACAAATGGTGATCTTCTCAGCGTTGATCAAACATAAGAACTTTACCGCCGCGGCAAAGAGCCTAGGTGTGTCTGTTTCTCACGTCAGTAAACAGCTCAGCCAGTTGGAAGCGTCACTAGGCATCAAGCTTGTGCAACGCACCACGCGCAGCTTCACGCCAACCGAAGCCGGTCAAACCTTCTACCACCATTGTGAGCAAGTGGTGCAAGCCGTTAGCAGCGCAACGTTAGAGATGGAAAGCCAACGCGATGAAGTCGCCGGTTTGGTTCGTCTTGGTTTGTCGCAGTCTTTTGGCACGCTGCACATCATTCCTGCTATTCAAGAACTTCGCGAGAAATACCCGCAACTGCAAGTCGAAGTGCATTTGTTCGATTACAAAGTCGATATGCTCGAAGAAGGTTTGGATTTGTGGATCACTAACAATGAACACCTACCAGAAGGCTACATTGCTCAGCGTTTAGCGGATTGCCAATTCGTGGTTGCAGCATCGCCAGATTACCTACTTAAGCACGATACGCCAACTGAACCGAATGACTTATCGCAGCACAACTGTCTTATTTACCGCAGTTGGGAGCGTGACTACACCAGTTGGGCGTTCACCAATCGCGAGCAAGAGCTCAACGTGAAAGTCTCTGGCAACTACTCAGTCGATTTAGCAGAAGCGGTGCGTGATGCCGCAATCGCAGGGTGGGGGATAGCTTACTTAGCCACTTATTTGCTAGGGGATGAATTCCGCTCAGGCAAATTGATCCAGCTTCTACCTGATTGGAGAGCTAGCCAATCCATGCCGTTTTATGCGGTGTACCCAAGCCGTCAACATATGCCGAAAAAGATCTCAGCAGTGATCGAATTCATCAAGCAGAAGATCGGATCGCCTTGTCATTGGGATCAGCGATTAGCACCGTATATTTCGATTCCCAAGTAGGGAGTACATAAGGTGATTTGAATCACAAAATTTTTCCAAATCCAGAAACATCTTTTCCATTTGGAAATAATAACTTTAGGCAAACGTTTATCTTTATTTAATTCAATGAGTTATTTTTCTGGTTAAAGAGTGAACAGACGAGATTCTCAGCCTGTTAACATCCCCAACTTGCAGCATTTCTTTCACTCTATACAATCCGACGCCTTTCCTGTTCCCCCTTTTGTCGGATTCATTTTATGAACTCAATTCTTGGTATCGTAGCCATCCTATTCGTAGCATGGCTGCTTTCGACTAACCGTAAGAACATTCGTCTACGAACGGTGTCTTTGGCTTTTGCTCTGCAAGTAATCTTCGCGCTATTGGTGCTGTATGTACCAGCGGGTAAAGAAGCGCTTAACGCAGTAACTGGCGCGGTTTCTAACCTAATAAACTACGGTCAAGAGGGCATCGCGTTCCTATTCGGCGGTCTTGCGACCAACGGCTTTACCTTCGCGATTAACGTACTTGGTATCATCATCTTCTTCTCGGCACTGATTTCTGGTTTGTACCACATCGGTCTAATGCCAAAAGTGATCAACCTAATCGGTGGTGGTCTTCAGCGTTTGCTAGGCACAGGCCGTGCAGAATCACTATCTGCAACAGCGAACATCTTCGTTGGTATGATTGAAGCGCCGCTAGTAGTAAAGCCATACCTAAAGCACATGAGTGATTCTCAGTTCTTCGCAGTAATGACAGGTGGTTTGGCATCGGTTGCTGGTGGCACGCTAGTGGGCTACGCATCACTGGGTGTGGATCTTAACTTCCTGATCGCCGCTGCTTTCATGTCTGCGCCTGCGGGTCTTTTGATGGCAAAAATCATGATGCCAGAGACAGACACCACAACACCAGATATCGACCTAGACCAAGTAGAAATGCCACGCGCAACCAACGTGGTTGAAGCAATGGCAGACGGTGCAATGTCTGGTCTACGTATCGCAGTGGCGGTAGGTGCAACCCTGTTGGCGTTCGTGAGTGTTATCGCGATGCTAAACGGCATTCTAGGCTGGTTTGGTGGTCTGTTCGGTATGGAACTGAGCTTCGAGCTAGTACTTGGCTACCTATTCGCACCAATCGCATGGTTGCTAGGTATTCCTTGGAATGAAGCTATTGTGGCCGGTTCTCTGATCGGTAACAAGATTGTAGTAAACGAGTTCGTAGCCTTCATTCAACTGATGGAAGTGAAGTCTCAGCTAAGCGCGCACTCACAAGCTATCGTAACCTTCGCACTGTGTGGTTTCGCGAACATCTCAACCATGGCAATGCTGATTGGTGGTCTAGGCTCACTAGTACCAGAGAAGCGTTCATTCATCTCGAAATACGGCTTCCGCGCAATCGCAGCAGGCGTAATGGCGAACTTGATGAGTGCATCAATCGCAGGCGTGATTTTGAGTTTGTAACAGAACCCCTCCCTAACCCTCCCCTTAGAAAGGGGAGGGGACTAGGCTTGAGTGCGCTTAGTGTGAAGCACCAGTCGACAATTAATATGATGTGCGCTGTGATTTCATAGGGAAAAGCGATCTCAGTCCGGTCCTCCCCATTTTCAAGGGGGAGTTAGAGGGGGTTGTTACTCCAAACTAAATCCGGTTTCGATATTTGAATAAGTCAGCTAGCCAAAAGCGATCTCAGCCAGCTCCTCCCCATTTTCAAGGGGGGAGTTAGAGGGGGTTGTTACTCCGAACTAAATCCGGTTTCGGTATTTGAATAAGTCAGCGGACTAAAAGCGATCTCAGCCCGGTCCTCCCCATTTCTAAGGGGGAGTTAGAGGGGGTTGTTGCTTCTAACTAAATACAGTTTCGGTATTTGAATAAGTCTGCGAACGAAAAAGCGCTCTCTGTCCGGTCCTCCCCATTTTTAAGGGGGAGTTAGAGGGGGTTACTGCTCCGAACTAAATTGAATAACCTTTCCAAAACAGACTCGGTTTGCTTCATCACTTCTTCGTTGGTAAATCGCAGAACCTTAATCCCCAATGTTTCCATGAATGCATCCCTAATTGTATCTTTCTCTTTTCCCTCATCAGAGAAATGGCTATCGCCATCAATCTCAATAACCAAGTTCAACTCCGCGCAATAGAAGTCGACAATATAGCGACCAATGCCATGTTGCCGTCGAAACTTCACGCCAAGCTGTTTACGTCTGATTCTTTGCCAGAGTACCTCTTCAGGTTTTGGCATATTTGCACGTAACTGACTCCTGATTTGCTTTTGGTACTTTAAGTTAAAAGTTCGTTGTGGCACTGGCGCTTCCTATGCGTTCTTAACCCCTCCCTAACCCTCCCCTTAGAAAGGGGAGGGGACTAGATCGGAGTGCGCTTAGTGTGAAGCACCAGTCGACAATTAATATGATGTGCGCTGTGATTTCATAGGTAAAAGCGATCTCAGCCCAGCCCTCCCCATTTTCAAGGGGAGTTAGAGGGGCTTATTACTCCAAACTAAATCCGGTTTCGATATTTGAATAAGTCAGAAGACAAAAAGCGAACTCTGTCCGGTCCTCCCCCTTTCAAGGGGGAGTTAGAGGGGGTTGTTGCTCCAAGCTAAATCCGGTTTCGGTATTTGAATAAGTCAGCGAACCAAAAGCGAACTCAGTCCAGTCCTCCCCATTTTCAAGGGGGAGTTAGAGGGGGTTGTTGCTCAGAACTAAATCTAGTTTCGGTGTTTGAATAAGTCAGAAAACAAAAAGCGAACTCAGTCCAGTCCTCCCCATTTTTAAGGGGGAGCTAGAGGGGGTTGTTACTCCGAACTAAATCCAGACTCGGTATTTGGATAAGTCAGAAGACCAAAAGCGATCTCAGACCGGTCCTCCTCATTTCCAAGGGGGAGTTAGAGGGGGTTATTACTTCAAACAAAAAGGGCTCCTTGCGGAGCCCTTTCAGTATCTGTACTTCTTTATTTCTTTGTATGGAACTGCTCGCAAGCCAGCATCGTGTTCTCAATTAGGCTTGCTACTGTCATTGGGCCAACACCGCCCGGTACTGGAGTAATGAAGCTCGCGTTCTCACGTGCTTTATCGTATTCCACGTCACCGACTAGTTTGCCTGATTCAAGACGGTTGATGCCCACATCGACCACAACCGCGCCTTTCTTAATCCACTCGCCAGGAATGAAGTTCGGCTTACCAACTGCGACCACAACAAGGTCTGCTTGACGAACGTGACCTTCTAAGTCTTTGGTAAAGCGGTGACAAGTTGTTGTCGTACAACCAGCAAGAAGCAGCTCAAGTGTCATTGGGCGACCAACAATGTTTGATGCGCCAACCACTACCGCATGCTTACCGCGTAGCTCGATGTTGTAACGATCAAGCAGCGTAATGATGCCTTTTGGCGTACAAGAACGAAGCTTAGGAATGCGCTGCGCTAGACGACCCACGTTGTAAGGATGGAAGCCATCCACGTCTTTCTCTGGGTGAATACGCTCAAGAACGTGTGTTGCATCAATGCCAGCAGGAAGCGGCAATTGAACAAGAATGCCGTCGATTTCTGTGTCGTTGTTCAACTCGTCGATAAGTGCCAACAACTCTTCTTCCGACGTTGTCGCAGGAAGGTCAAAAGACTTAGAGACAAAGCCAACTTCTTCACACGCACGGCGCTTACTGCCAACGTAAACTTGAGAAGCTGGATCTTCACCAACTAAAACAACTGCAAGACCTGGAGCACGAAGGCCAGCCTCAACGCGAGCTTTCACACGTGCTGCAACTTCGGATCGAACAGTTTGGGAAATGAGAGTTCCATCTATATTTTGAGCAGTCATGACTTTCCTTTTTAAATTGAGAAGGCAAATTATTTGCGGCGCATTGTCGCAGAAAATCTATTTAACATCCATACGCAAACGTTTGCTTTGTGGTGTTTTTGAACATTTATCGTTTTGGTGCCCTTTTTTTAGGCATTCAGATCAGAATGTTATGAAAACCCGTTGATTTAAGCGCTTGAACTCGTATAATCCTGTCCCTGTAGCGCGCCCTTAGCTCAGCTGGATAGAGCACGTCCCTTCTAAGGATGTGGTCATAGGTTCGAATCCTATAGGGCGTGCCATTTATTTTGAAAGCCCCGATAACTCCCAGAGTTATCGGGGCTTTTGCGTTTCCAATTCATTCACTCTAGGTTTTTTGAATCCGTTGACGAGTTAAAACCTGATTTAGAGCTCATTACAAATAGATAATCTGCTGTGGGCTGTTTATTTATACAGGTTATTTTTGCTATGATAAACGGTATTATTAGCGATCATTCATTGAATAGTTCAAGTGCTCTGTTTCTCTTGGTTGAGCACACTTATGGGTTGTAAGAACCAATATGAAATTAAATAAAAAAGACAGCGCTTTTGGGCGCCATGAAACATTCCAACTTCGTTACAGCTGGTTACCTAAAGGTTTTCAGGAATTTAAAAAAGATAACAAAATTTTTGAGAATGATGAATCCACAGTAAAGCTCGGTGTTGGTAAAAATATGGTTTCGTCTATCAAATTTTGGATGAAGGCAACCCAGCTATTAAGTGAGAATAATGAACTGACTCTGATGGCAAATTACCTACTTGATGAGGATGAAGGCCAAGATCCATACCTTGAAGATGAGGCCACTATTTGGCTTCTTCATTGGTTGCTTTGTACTAACAGCAAGCAAGCAACTACATGGTTTTGGTTTTTCAACAAGTATGTATCAACAGATTTTGATGCTGCTTCGATGCAAAAGGCTCTCGAAAGCTTTATTGATCAAGAGTTAGATATTAAGCAGCCCTCGCGAATAACACTAAAGAATGACTGCTCTGTTTTAACTCGTATGTACTCATCTGTTGATGAAATGCAAAAGCAGCAACTTGATGACGTTTTAGATTCACCTATGTCATTGCTAGGGTTAGTGAAGAAATTGGATACGAAAAGGTTTAGTGCTTCACTAGCTCATCGCCCTGATTTGCCTTTGGGGATTTTTGGTTATGCACTGGCTGATTGTATAAATGAGTTTGTATCTGATTCATCTCGTTCGACAATCCCAATGAAAGAGCTGATATATGGCTCAGGAGAACAGACTTCTATTGCTGCTGTCTTTCGTCTGACTGAATCTGACTTCATGACTAAACTTGAGCTTCTTCAACACGCTTACCCTGAAGCATTCACTATCAATGAAACTGCCGGCATCTCGCAATTATACCTCGGACAAAAAGAATACTTAGATCCATTTATGTTCCTGAATGCACACTACAAAGGAGAACTTACAGTATGAGTTTAACCAATTTGGTATCTGTTCGTTCTTCATATACTCGTTCAATTAATGTTGAGAAGCATAAGTCTTCTCTAGATAGTGTTATTGGATATCTGCCAACTTCGCGAGCAGTCAACACCTTAGAGCGAGTTGTCGGGACGTTGAATAGTAATGAAATCCCTCGCTCTTGGTCATTAGTTGGCCCTTATGGTTCGGGAAAGTCAGCGTTTGCGGTTTTTCTAAGTGCTTTGTTGTCTAATCCAGAATCAGAGTTATTTAAGAATGCCAATACGAACCTTATGCAAGCTGATAGTAAGCTTGCAAATTTGTTTTCCAAGGATGTAGCGGAAACGCAGGGTTATATTCGAGTTTTAATCAGCGGCTCTGCAGAACCATTAAGCCGACGTATAATCAAGTCTCTACACCAAAGTTGCGAAGAAATCTGGGACTCTGTTCCAGGCAAAAAGCCAATAGTATTCCAGAAGATGTTGGATGCGATTAATGAAAGTGAAATTAGTGCATCATCGATCGTGAGTTTGATAAATGAAGTGCAAGATGTTGTTGCTAGCAGCAAGGCTGTCAAGTCAAAGGGTATCCTACTTATCATAGATGAGTTAGGTAAGTTCCTTGAGTATGCGGCACGGCATGCAGAAAACAATGATCTTTTTGTTTTGCAAGCTATCGCTGAACATGCACTGCAGCCTCATGATGTGAGGCTTCTACAGTTTGTTATGCTTCATAAATCCTTTGAGCACTATGCACAGGGCTTAACTGAACATGCAAAAAACCAATGGGCAGCAGTACAAGGCCGATTTGAAGAAGTGCCCTTCATAGAAAATAGTGAGCAAGTTTTACAAGTTGTATCAAAAGCGATTGAACATGCACCTGAGATCACTAGTAATTCGAACTTAAAGACGCAAGTTAGTGAGATCACTAAATCGATTATTGCAGAGTCGGCAGTGCCAAGCACATTAAAAGAACAGGCGGCGAGTAAGCTCTTTTTCGATTGTTACCCTTTACATCCAATAAGTGCGTTGTTGCTACCACTTCTATGCCAACAAGTTGCTCAAAATGAACGTACTCTATTTAGTTATTTAGGTAGCTCAGAAATGTTCGGATTTCAGAGTATGTTAGAAGGGTTAGATGAAGCAAATGGATTCATCTACCCAGCAGATATCTATGATTATTTTATATCCAATCAATCAGCTGCTTTGGGTGATATGCAGACGAGTCGCCGTTGGGCTGAGGTTGTAACTGCCGTTGAGAGGCTAGGGGATGTTAGCAGCAAAGTAACCATCGATGTATTGAAAACTATAGGTATTTTGAACATCGTTGGAGCACGGGGTGGCTTTAAACCATCATATGCAATACTAAATACGTGCTTTGAAGAGAGTGCACTCAAATTAGCAATTGATGAACTAAACACCAAGTCAATTGTGACTTTAAGAAAGTTCAACAATGAATATCGTGTATGGCAAGGAAGTGACTTTGACTTGCATGCTGCAGTTTTGGATGAAATTGAGAAGTCTAAAGGGTCAAGCTATTCGTTGGCACAAAATCTCGCATCTTCCAATCCGATGTCTCCAGTAGTGGCTCGTAAATATACAATACAAACAGGTAACCTACGTTATTTCGCTCCAGAGTACGCGGATCAAACAACACTGAAAAACAAAGAGTTGTGCTCTGATGACTCAAAGATCATTTTTTATTTAAGATCAGAAGGTGAGCCAACATCCGGTGAGCTTGATTTTGTAGAAACTGACAAGAGCAGTATTTTTTGTGTTGTCTCCAATAGCGCTCAGTTGGCGAGTATTACTCGTGAGATTAACGCTTATCGAATCATCGCTACTCGTCAGGAAATTCATGCTGATCCTGTAGTAAAGAGAGAGCTAGAAGTTAATTTATCTGTTTTACTAGCAACTCAGAAAGTGCTACTGAATGAATTGATTAGTTTACCGCAGAAGTCAAATTGGTACTACGGTGGTAAAGAGCAAACTATCTCGAGTAAACGTGATATTCAAAGGCTGCTCTCGACCGCAATGGAAGATAAGTTTGGTTTAACGCCTAAAGTGTTTAATGAACTTATAAACAAGGATAAGCCATCTTCACAGGCAGCATCAGGTAGAGCAAAGTTAATGAAGGCTATGCTAGCTAAGTCTGATTGTGAAAATCTTGGAATTGAAAAGTTTCCTCCAGAAAAAGCGATGTACATGGCTATTTTCAAAGAACTTAAGATTCACATTAAAGTTGGTAATCAATATGAATTTCAAGCGCCCCCTGGAGGTTCATATGTTCATGTATGGTCAGAAATTTCTAAGTTTTTAGACTCTACAGAAGATGCTGCTAAGTCGTTCTCGGAATTGGATTGCATTTTGACCTCTGCTCCATATGGAGTAAAGAGAGGGCTGCTGCCAATATTTTATCTTCACGCTTATCTTGTGTATCAAGATGACGTTGCGTTATTTGAAGATGGCAAATATCAACCTTCGATGACCGAAGAGCATGTAGAGCGATTCATTAAAAAACCTGATAGCTTTAAGTTCCAACTTTACAAGCTCGAAGGTCTCAATGGTTCTTTATTAACTGCATATAGCAAAGCTCTTTATCAAGGTAGCAAGCAAGACAAGAAAGTTCTGCAGATTGCCCAGCCTTTAGTTAAGTTCTTTACAGAGTTGCCAGAGTTTACACAGTCTACTCGTGAAGCTAATTTACTTAGTGGAGAATCGATAGCGATTAGAGAAGCTATCAAAATGTCAAAGTCTCCAGAGAAATTAATATTCGTTGATTTGCCAAAGGCAATGGATGTTGAGAAATACACTGATAAAGACAGTGTTGATGCTGCAGTATTCGGTGAGGCACTCATAAGATCATTACGAGAGCTCAAAGAGGTTTATTCAAACCTTTTAAAACACTTAGCTTTAATGTTATCAGAGCAGCTTATTGATGGAAGGCATCATACGATCAGTGAATTGAGAAAAGTATTGTTAGGTCTGGGTCTTACTGTTCATAAGTTAGCTGCAGGCCCAGCAAGAACTTTCATAAATAGCCTTATTGATGAGAAGAGTGAATCGGATGAACTTTGGTTAGAGAACGTGTTTGTCTCTCTAAGCCGTAAACACCCAAGCAAATGGAAAGACCAAGACTTAGCTAAAGCAGAAGCAACATTAGCTGATCTAAGTCGCCGTTTTAGAGAGCTTCAAAGTATCGTTCAGGATGATAGCTATAGATCTATCTCCAAGAACGATAGTGACTTTGAAGTGATTATGCTTCGTTCTATCAAGCAAAGTTCGGAGCCTAAACAAAGCGTAGTTACAATAAACAAGAACCAACGAAAGCTGATTGACGATGAAGTATCTAAAGTGCGAGAGTCTCTTCACGGTTTGAAAGGTCAAATAAGAATGGCTGTTCTTGCTCAACTTGTTGAGTTAGAGCTACCAGAGGTTAAAGACAATGAGCAATAAAATATCCATAAATGAAGCATTAACACGTACGAATGCTCGACATGTAATTGGAATTTCTGGTGGTAAAGATAGCGCGGCTCTCGCGATCCATATTCGAAACAATTATCCAGAAATTCATGAAAAAGTTGAGTACTTCTTCACTGATACAGGTGCAGAGCTAGAGGAAGTTCTTGATTTTATTGATAGTCTTGAGTCTTATCTAGGTAAACCTATAGCTAGATTGTCCAGTGATAAACCTTTTGAACATTGGCTTAAGCTCCACAATGATTATTTACCCTCACCTCGCCAACGGTGGTGCACGGTGAAGTTGAAGCTAAAACCGTTTGAAGAGTTTGTAGGTGATGACGAAGTTATTAGCTATGTTGGTATTCGAGCAGATGAAAACCGAGAAGGTTATGTCAGTCAAAAAGAAACTATTAGTGCTGTTTTTCCATTTATTGAAGATGGTTTAGTGCGTGAAGATATCTTTCAGATTTTGAAAGATACAGTTGGTATTCCTGAATATTATAAATGGCGTAGCCGTTCAGGGTGCTTTTTTTGTTTCTTTCAACGACAGGACGAGTGGCTGGGGTTGAAGCGAAATCATCCAGATTTGTTCGAGAAGGCAAAAGAGATAGAGAAAACTTCAGGTAATGGCTATACATGGGTCCAAGGTAAGACTCTAGATGAAGTAGTTGCTCATGCAGAGAAAAGAGAAAAAGAGAAAGGTATTATCTTCAAAACGTCTTCAACATCAGAGGATACATGGCAAACAATTTTAGCCAATATGGAAGAAGATGATGCTGATGATCAAGCATGTGTAATTTGTAGCTTATGAAATTTAAATGGGATGAAGTGTATTTAGGAAATGATGATATTCCTACGGAAAGTGGAATATATGCTTGGTATTATGTGCCTCAACTGAGCGATATTGATATTCAGAATATGTATGCAGATTTGGATAAGAATAAAGGGTCAGTAAAGGTACGTAAAAGTATTATTTATCAATTTTTAAACAAAAAACTATTTAGTTTTTATAGCGAAGATCCTTATAACATAAAGATTTCAGGTTCTTTAAAGCCAACTTATAAAGGTTCTGTTTATCATGATGAATCTGTGTCGGAATCATTAGTTTCTAAAATCGAAAGCGGAGATGTTTCAATTAGTCAGCTTAAGGTGTTGTTATCTAATGTTACGGAACCTTTCTTGAGTCCAGTTTATATAGGCATGGCTACTAATCTTAGGAAACGAATTAACCAACACAAATCCAAGATTATCAAGATTCGTGATGGATTACCGCAAGAAGACGGAAAGGAAGAGTACGAACTTAGAGATAATAATTTTGCATCTCGGGTTTGTGAAAGGAAATATATTACCTCTTTTATGTTCGTAGTGTGTATGTCAGTAGACTCTGAAGACAAAGTACAAAATCCATTTGAAAACGTATTAAATCGGATAAACTATCCAATTTTAGGGAGAAATTAATGGCTATAGGGTTGAAACGTCAGTCATCATTGGACCTGCATTTAGAGGGGTCGATAGGTAGCTTCAAAGTTAGTAAAGAAAAACAGGAGTCCTTAGAAGTTAAATATTTTCTAACTCACGTGAGCCTAGATCTTGCTGGCGGGGGACAGAATGAAAAGTTTTTAAAGCAATTATGTCCAGTCAGAGAAATATTTGATGTGAATCAGCAAGAATTTGATGAAATGATGCAGAGAGATATTGATGATGCTCGTGTATCCAAAGATCTTGTGCCGTATATACTAGATTCCTCACAAACTGGGACTATCAAATTTTTTCCCCCTATAGTTGTAATGTGTTTACCGATCAAAAATGATAGTAATAACCCAGATGATTTTTATCCAGAAGTTTTTCAAGGGCAAGTAGAAGGTGATGACTTTAGCCCTGATGGATATGCAGTTACACGTTCTGGGAAGTTTGGTTCTGAAGTTTTTGAATTCAGACAGCCGATTTCTGATGGTGAGGCTCTGTCCCATGATTTAGCTAGACTTTCGATAAATACGTCCAAGACTAGAATGATAATTGTAGATGGTCAACATAGAGCAATGGCTTTGTTAGCATTGTATCGAAATTTACGGGATGATTGGTCGGACGAAAAACGAAGACCTTTCAAAAGTTATTATTCTGAATGGTCTCCAGAATATATCAAAGAGTTCGATTTAGACTCTATTCAACTTCCTGTGATACTTTGTACTGTCCCTACTTTAGACAAAGCATATATAGGGGATGCAGACCTTAAAAAGGCCGCACGCTCGATCTTTTTGACACTAAATAAAAATGCCAAACCAGTGACAAAAACTAGAAATATGTTACTTGATGACAATGATTTAATATCACATTTCATGCGAGGAACGCTTTCAAAAATCAAGAATGGTGATGAGCGTTCGAATACTGCATTAGACATATACTGTATTGAATTAGATCAGGATGGTGATAAGCAGAAAATATCAAACCCGATTGCTTTATCTGCAGTAAATCATTTTTATTATATGGTTGAGCATCTAATGCTAAACACTCAGGAAGATGTCAATGGAGTAAGTGCTAGAGGGGGGCGTTTCTCTACACGGACAACTAATGAAAAAATACGACCAGCATTGGAAAGGTTAGATTGTTTTAACCTACTAGGCTCGGATGCTATGAATACGATTAGGCGCGATTTTTTCAGTAACCAACAGGTTGAGTTGCTTACAAATACTTTTGAATCTCGTTATGGTCAGTATATAGCACGCATGTTTCAACGTTTTGGTGTGTTTTCTGCTCATACTAAAGCCGCAGAAAAGCTAAGAAGGGAAGTTGAAAGCCACTCAGATGTGCATCTAAAGCCAATGTTGTTTGAAGGGCAAGGTATGATTCGCACATTTGAAGCTCATCGAGAGAACCTTGCCGAAAAATTAAAGAAAGATAGTGGTTATTTCACTGATGAAGTTCCGAAAATTGAGTCAATTAAATCAAAGCTCGACTCTACTAAAATTGCGCTAGAGGAAGCTATTGATAACTTTAAGGAGTACCGAGCACGAAACTTCTTATCTGCACTTCCTGATTCTCAAATTATTGAAGGTGAAAAAGTTAAGCCATTTTTAAGAAAAATGATTGATGAATGGTATTCTAACATTTTTACGAGTGTCGCTTTTCAAAGTGGAATCATTTGTGGTTTTTTCTATGAACTAGAAAAGAAAAAGGAACTTCTTCAATTTGATGAGGTAACTTTAGCTTTGTTTGATCAATATTTAGAGAGTATCGAGGCTTACCTTGTTCCTCAGAGCATACCAAAACTTAGAGGAATGATTTCATTACTTTCAGGTAAAGTTGAAGGCTCTGTTGTAGATGATTTCATCAACATTTCTCGCGGTTCATCAGACTCTTTTAGATCGGTTGTATATCCAGCCGAGATGCAACCCGATGCGTGGACCTCTTACAAATATCTTTTTTGTGAAATGTGGGAAAAACGCATAGATAATGAAGGAATTAAAGAGTCATTGTCGGCAGGATTAGTTGAGTGTCGCGAGCAGATTAAATCTAACCTTCTCGAGCGAATGAAGAGCAACTATATCAAGGAACATCGCCTTCCGACGGACGAGTCTCTTGATGAAGATATTTTAAAAGTTCTCAAAGCTACGCGAACAGAAAACTTTAAGCTAATGCTTAGCTATATAGAAAAAAGCTCGGTTCTATAGTTGAATATAGAGCAATACCATCCATCACAGGGTATGAAGCGAGTATCCTGTGATTCTTTTCTTTTCTCTTTCCAGTAGCACCTCAAACTCTGCTCGAACCATCTGAGTCTCTTCAGTTGGTTCAAACTCCATTAACTTCCCTAATCGCTTATCAAAGCTCAGCTGCTTTTTATAGTTCTCGTGTTCGGCTGGCATGTAAAGGTGCTTATTGAGCAGTGGTGGTCTGCGCTTCTCATCTACATAATCAAAGAAGTCGATATCTTGTTCTGCCATTTTTATTTTGATGCGCTCGACCAGAAATGGTACAGAGTGCTCGAAGTTGTCGTAAGCGGTTAAGGTTAGCTTGCCTGACGTGATATGGATTTTGATTAAATCGATTTCTTCATCCAGTTCGCCATACATTTGTAAACCCGCACCTACGTATGTACGCAGTAAGAGTGGTAAATCATCGATGTAGTCACGATGTAGGATAAGAGAATGTCCCTCATTCAATAAACTTGCAGGTAATTGCTTGTGGGCCTTTTCACATTGCGTGTGGATTAAGTCTGTATCAGCTATTGCGAACAGCAATTCTGCAGCGAGATTAAGTGCGGTTTTATAATCATCAAATAGAGCTTTGATATCGCGCTTGAGCGTTTCTGGTTGCTGCGTATAAGGTTTTCTCTTCTCAAATAGCCCCATCGCAAAGTAAAGCAACAGGTCTTCTTTGCGGCGTTTTTCTGCTTTTTCGAACTCTCCGGTGTCGAACATTTCTTGCAACAGACCAAACACTTTTTTATGTGAGCCGATAAGCGCTCTTACTTCGTCTGATTGCTCAAATTCTTCGTTAGCGGGTATGCGACCTAGCGTTAAGCATGTGTTCCAAAATGCGTCGAACAGTTCTTGGTTTTGGGTGATGAGGAGCTTGGCTTTGTCTTTTGCTTCGACAGGCTCTGGAGAGGTGAGTTGCTGCCATTTATGGTGGCGCTTGTATTTGCTTTGTAAGTACTGCTGCTCTTCGAGTTTATCTTTGAAGATGTAAAAAATTCCGGGTGAAACGGTAATGGCATCCTCTTGCAAACTGCGTTCAATATAAGCTTTTATCTCTGATTGAGCGTAATACTTTTGAAAGGTGTTACGAGAGGTAATTACACCATCTTTGTAGGGTTTGAACTGGGCGATGTAGCTTTCGTTAGCAAGCATGACAGAAACAACGAGAAGCTTATCCGTTAGTTCCCAAGCGCCTAACAAAGCATCTAGACGTTCATCTTGGTTTTCAATCACGTTTAGAACAAAGCCAAGGTTGACGATGTCTGAACTCACTTTGTCGTTATCAGGCTGAAAGTTAGGATCCCAGCCAAGCGCATCTAGCCCATGAGCCTCCAGTTCTCGTAAGTCATCACCGCGTCCGCAGCCATAATCAAAAATGGAATGACAGCCTTCTAGGTAACCATGCTTTACCAGTGTTTTCATAGGTGCAGACAGTTCATGGCGAACGAGTGCCGTTTTGTGTCTATCAATTCCAGTTTCTTCGACTTGAGTGACAGCAGAGCTGCGGAACAAACGCCCGTCGACAAGTTCATAGCCATGACGCGCAATGAGGTTTTCCCAAGAACGCTTAAACCCAATAAGTCGGCTATTTTCATACAGCCCCGCGTTTTCACCTTCTTGAGTGACTGAAGTGAAATGATCAAAGTACTCACTTTCTGGCAAGATCATGGTCTCTTTGCGATGAAGGATCGGTGGGTTGTCAGAATCCGAGTAGCTTGTGATTTTATGGCTTAATTTAGATAGGTCGACGTTTAAGCTCTGTCTTAGCGCAGGGTAGGAGTCAGTGTAAAAGTCAGGGTAGTGAAGCAAAGATAGACGGAATTCTTTTTTAAACAGTTTCACTAGATTCCAGTGTTCATCATCTAGGCTAACGGCTTTTGCTACCGCAGGTATAAATTGTGTGAGGACTGTCGGTAGGGCGATAAAGGCATCTTTATGAAGGTAGATAGCATCCGGCAATTGTTTCCCTACTTTTATCTGCGCAATAAGCTCAGCAAACTGTTCTTCATTCATTCTATGTCCTCGATGATGTTTCCTCGATTATAAGTTATCGAATAAGGTCCTTGTGGCGGTGCCTTTTGCACTTTTCTTGTTTACGCGAAGTCCATCACTGCGTTTTGCTCGAATCAGTGCATAGCGTGTGTTTTCAGGGCCGACACTGATGTGAATAGGGCGGTCTTTTCCGTAGAAGTAGAGGCGATCGAATTCGAGGTTCGTGCAAATATATTTTGCGACTTCATCCATTCGCTGTTCATAACCTTGTACATAGAAGTCACAGGCAGCGCCATCTCGCTTGCAAATTCGATTTCCTTGGCTGTTGAGCTCCATGGAAGCATGCTGATCTATATCTGGGCCCATGTCTCTTGGGCTGTTTCTCAACAAAAAGCGAAGAAGTTTATGGTTGGTAAAGCCGTAGGTGATAGTAAGCTCCCCAAGTTGGCTAAGCGGTTCTAATATGTGAGCTTGCAGCAACATCAGCTGTTCTTGAGAGGCGTTCGATGGTGTATTCTCGCCAACAAATGCGCGATGTTTTTGTCGATACCAATTGATCAGTGCGTCTTGCATATTAGGGTCAGTAAGGAAAGGTTATTGACTGACAAAATAGTTGCAGATTAGGTTGAAGTCGACTCTATTTTCCGTTTTTTGCGCCAAAGGTTTAGCGAATTTTTAGTAGTTTCACGTCATCAATCATTAGTGGAGGGTGACGATGAAACTTTCTCATACTGTTGGCTTAAAGGGCATCAACAAAAAGGCTGATGTTAAGTTAGTGCAAGAGGCGCTCAATCGAGCAACGATAGGCCCATTGAGGTTGTTGTCGGTAGATGGGTTATGTGGTGCGAACACACGGCAACGTATTTACTGGTTTCAAAAAGAGGTGCTGAAGTTTCGAAGGCCAGATTCTTTAATTGATGTGAAAGGTAAAACGTGGAAAGCGTTGTCGCTGTTTCTTGTTAAACCAAAAGAGCAGGCGAAGAGTTTTGCTTCTTTATTTTCTACTTCACACAAGCAAGTCGTTGAGAAAGCGGAGCCAAGCATTCAGTCCATTCAAACTATCGCTTGGGGTGCGAAGGTCTCGCCAGAGTTTAAGCAGAAGGTTCTTTTGGTTTGTAAGGAGTTGGATATTCACCCTGACTTTTTAATGGCTTGTATGGCGTTTGAAACTGGCGAGACGTTTAGCCCGAAAATAAAGAATGCCGCTGGAAGTGGGGCAACGGGTCTTATTCAGTTTATGCCAGCAACAGCCAAAGGGCTTGGGACAACGACCGAAAAATTGGCTCAAATGACTGCTGTTAAACAGCTTGATTATGTTAAGAAGTACTTTTGGCCGTATCGAAAGCGTATTAATAAGTTGGAAGATGTGTATATGGCCATTCTTTACCCCGCAGCAATTGGTAAATCGACTTCTCATGCGTTGTTCAAAAGAGGCACCATTGCTTACAAGCAGAACTCAGGCTTTGATAAAGACAAAGATGGCAATATCACATTAAGTGAAATTTCGAGCAAAGTGACAAGTAAGTACCACAAGGGATTAAAAGCAGGGTATATAGGCTAGGATATGAACGAATTATTAAGCATGCTTTTATTGAGTTTTGCTGCATCGGCTTCGCTAACTCCTTCTTGGGATGGCAATTACCGATGTGAGTTAGATTTAGGGGAGAATGCAGCAGGACAGAGTACATGGGCAGAATACGAACTGAGCATTTCGGAAGACTCTTGTTCTCTTGAGGCAAAAGGCTTCCAGTTGGATGAGTCGATAGTGTGTTCGACGAGCGCTCAAGGCGATCGTTTAGATGTGCAGTTTAAATCCTATTCTAATGGGGATCTAAGCAACCTGTATGGTGTTCAAGTTTATAGAGTTAACGAGACATTATTGTCGTTGGAGAGGGAGCAAAAAGCGCTCTTAACGCATTGGCTGTCGTATTGGCCTGGAGAACCCGCACCGAAGTCCACATCGTGTTTTGAAAAGAAGTAACAGTTCAGCATCCTCAAATCATTCTCTTATCTTGGCGTTCAAATGCTCAAGCCATCAATTCGTGAGCTCTGACGCCAATTTCCCTCTCTAAAAGCATTGATTTCCAAAACTGTGTCTATAGTTTTAATAATGTAATCATCAATTATTCTCCAATACGCCTCGAAAAAATGACTCGATATGGAGGGCGTTATGTTGTTTTTTCTCTCTTTAATTTGTATTGCGATCTTAGGCTATTTGGCTCAAACCACTGGGTTATGTATGGTGAGAGGAGTTAAAGAAGCTTCATCTGGTAAGCCAATGTTTCTATTGGCTATCATACTGAGCGGTACTTTATCTTGGGTGGCAGTAGGCTTTGCTTATTTTTTCGATGAAGGTCGTCACTCTGTAGCATTTCAACCCACGCTTTACTCTGCTCTTGGCGGTTTCTTATTTGGTCTTGGGGCGGCATTCAATAGTGGATGTGGCGTTTCAACAGTAAGTCGCCTTGCTCGCGGCGAGTTGGTCATGGTCTCAACGATACTTGGATGGTTTATCGCTTGGGTGTTCTTTTCTAGTCTGCTTCCGTCTAATGTGATTGGCCGAGAGATCACTCTGCCTCATTTGTATCGATATACCGCTTTAATTGGTTTATCTATTTTGTTGGTTATGTTCGTTTGGAGACTAAATCGAGAAGACAAAGTGTTGTGGGCATCGATGCTAGGAATTGGAGTAATGGCAGGATTGGTGTTTGTTTATGAGCCACACTGGACACCGAGTGGGCTGCTTAAAGACATGAGTCTTTCTATTTGGCATCAAAATGACATGAAGTGGCCTCAGCTGGAGCGCTTTGCATTAATGGCGGCGTTAATCGGCGGAATGGTGATAGCGGCAATCGCTAAAAAATCTTTTGAATTTAGGCCTTCTGCAATTAAACATTACATGCGTCATTTGGCTGCTGGAATCTTGATGGGATTTGGTGCGGTGATGGCTGGTGGCGGTAATGATTCACAGTTGCTGGTTGCGTTACCTGCACTTTCTCCCGCAGGATTGGTTGCAGTGTTGAGTATTATTGCCGGAATTTTCGTCGGGGTTAGAGCTGGGAAGTAGCGGAGGTGGTAAGGCTCATATTGTATATGAGCCTTATGTTGCAACGTTATTCAATCAGTTCAGGGATTTCTTCAACGCCACTTTCAGCAAGGGTTGATGCTCCTTGAACGGTTACACCATCACAGCTGACGTAGATTTTCCCGTTACGTCTAACTTGGGTACACTCTTCTGGGATAACTTCTTTTTCTACGGTCTCTGTTACGGTCTCTGTTACTGTTTTTATTATTGGTTCTTCCGTCACCATTCGGAACAAATAATACAACCCTAAAGCAGCGGCGAATAAAAGTGTTAGCAACAGTAGAGTGAGAAACGCTACTTTCAACCATCGCAATGCTTTGTCTACTTTGCTGTTCCATGCGCCATCGTTACTGTCTTTATGGGCTTTTGACTCGACTGATATAGCTTCTGCTTTTGCTAGAGCGGTTCTCCGTTTCGCTTCTTCTATTTTTCTGGCTACGTTTGCTTCATTTAGCGCAGCATAGGTAGTTTTGGTTTTTTCTTTGAGTAGTTTGAGTTTTTTTTGCTCTAAAGCAGTCTCTTCTTCGATGTTTTTCTCATTCATCAGCTCGGAATCTTTAACTTTAGACTCCAATTTATGCTCATCATCCTTTCGTGTTTTTGAGTTACTATGAGAGTAATTTCCCTCGTCAGATGGCTTTATCGAGATCTCTGAAGTCGAAGTCTGTGGTTTGTTCGCTTTCTTGATCGCTTGTTGTCTTCGAATCTCGTGTAGCTGAGTTAAGTCGAGGCTGCGCATTTAATAATTCCTCTAATTCTTGTCCAGTGATATCTGCAGGAACAGGAATGATTCTTTCATGAATAATGATTTGCGGATCGTTAATGAACATTGGTTCCGGTACTTTTTTGATCTTGTCTACGTAGACGGGAACTTCTGTTGGTACCTCAACAATACGTTCAACTTCTACCGCAACTTCTTTTTCGACGATTTTTTCGACTTCAACAATTTTCTCGACCTCTACCTCTTTTTCGACGATTTTTTCGACCTCAATTATTTTTTCAACCTCTACTTCTGTTGGTACCTCGACTTCTACGATTTTCTCGACTTCGACTTCTGTTGGGATTTCGACAATTTTCTCGACTGCTACTTCTTTGGTTTTTTTACGTCGATGTGCCCATACACGGAAGTATTTCATCATCCTTTTATAGGTAACTTCTCTTCTTGATTTACGCTTTCTTCTTAGCTTGAAGCTATCTGCAAGGTTATCTAAGCTGGATTTTTTCTTCCTTAGCATTCGAGCTCTTAGATAGCGAGCGATACTTTGAAGTAGCGTATGTTTTATTTTCTTACTCTCAATTCGTTTTTCTCTTGCTGCTCTGTTTGCTTCAGAGTTGAGAGAAATAAATAGGTTTAAAAGAAAGTAAACGGGGTAGATGAGCCCAGATACTAACATCATGAATAAGTCGAAAGGTCGCTCTACTTCGATATTTGCAATTGATAAAATAGACACCACAGCCTTTTCATAAGCTGCTTTTTTCAATATAAAGCCAGATTCTGTACCTGCAAACTCATTCATGTTTTGAGTGTTGGCTAGTTTGATTTTGTCAATTTCAGTTTGAGATGAATCAAGATCGTCTTGTAGCTTTGATAGGCGTTGCTGGTTTTGAGCGCGAGTGATATCAAGACTTTTTACATCATTTGCGATTCGATCTGATTGATCTTCGAATGCAGCAACGGAAGACGCACAGTCAGGAACCAATGAACAATCAAGCGCTTTTAGTCTTCTAGCACTAGCTTTCGCATTAAGGTCTTGAATCTGCGAGTTTTTTATAGAAATCTGCTCGTTGATAACAGATTGCTCGGTTCGCAGCTCTGTAAGTTGGCGTTCATATTTTTCAACGTTACTATTTAGAGTTCTCAAATAATCTTCGCTATTTGATGTAAGTTTTTTTGCTTCTTCTACTTTACGTATTTCAGCTGTTGCTAGAGAGTCTAAGTAACTGTTTACACCTGAGTAGCAAAGAAACCAGAATGATGGTACAAGAAGAAACATAGATGCTTTGAGTACTCGGCTAGATACACTCCACTCCTTTATCACTGCAGATGTCCAAGCAAGTACAGCAATCTCTGCACAACCTAGTAGTATCCCAAACGGTGAAATTGGAATAAACGGAACTAATGGCTCCGCGTGAAAAAGTACTTCATAACCTTTCACGTTAAATAGGATAATCATTGCACCCATTACAAAAAGCATGACTTTAAGCCATAAATGCTCAGGCAGTTTTAGAGTCTTGATTGCCATTAATATTTCTCTACATGCATGTATCTGCGAATATTGTGTGTGTTGAGTATGTACATATCCTCACGACCATACTCTCGCATAAACTTGTTGTATAACTCAGGAGAGCCTCCGACTGCTCGCCAGTAACCTTGATATTCGTTGTAAACTCGCTCAATAAACTCGGGAGTATCCTCAACTTGGGGAAGGTAAGGGCGGTGAAACCCAACCTCAGCTCCATCTTGAATTCTCTTGCTTACACCAGCCGCATAGATAAAACCGCATGTTGAATAACATCGCATGTATTTGTCTGCATCAGTCTTCCAATTATTGTCTAAGAGATATTCGCCAATTTTTATCCCTTCGTTTAGTACTCCGCCTGGGCTATGAAGCATTAAGCGATCGAGATGTATTCCAAGCGACTTATAGTGTTCTACATATTTCAAGAATTTTTCATAAGCCCCTGAAATTATTGGTCCTTCACCATATAAGTATGAACCCTCTGAATCTTCACCAATCATGAACGTGAGGTTCTTAGCATTACGTAGTGGGTGTTTGTATTTTGTTGGCGCATAAAATTCAGGAAAAATAAATTCTTGCACTGCGGTATTTGCCTTTGACTTTGAAGAAAGCGGTTTACGGTTCTTCTCGGTTAGCTTGTCATTAGTATCCTGAGCAGGGGTCGGTTGTTTATCTTCAGCCAACTTTTGAGAACTCTTTTTATCTGTATTGGGGGACTTAACGTTTTCTGGGAGAGCTTTCTCTATTGGTTTGTTTATTTTTTCCTTTACGGCTTTCTGTGAGTTGTCTTTCTCTATGGCGTGGGGGACTTTCTCGACATTTTTGGGAATCTGCTGAGTTGTTGTTTCTGAACTTAGAGTCTGTATTGATTCGGTTTTATTGTCTCTAGCTTCTTCAGGCTTGGATTTTAAAGGTGAGGATTGCCCTATACGGCTTTGTTGTATGTTAGTACTTTGACTACATCCAATAAGTAATAATCCAAGGGTCGTACATATAGAAAATTTTACTAAGTTCATGAAATTAATGGCTATTACTATCTTATAATTTGATATGTATATTTAATATACAGTATCACGTGCTGTAAATAAAGAGTTTATTTATGAATTGAGTTGAATCTTGTATGTGACTTTAGTTCAGAAAAACTTGCGGGATTATATACTGTTAAACTAAAAAGTGAATGATAACTGTGTCGTATATTTAAGATGGACATAACGAAAAGCCGTCTTTGTATTGCAGAGTGGTGATCTCAAACTGAACGTTGTTCTGAAAGCGCAGCGAACACTTTTCCAACAACTCCAATTATTGATGTGATGTTTTCTATAAAGCTCATAGATCTATCTCACACTTTTGTGCCTCACAATTGATACTGATATTAAAAAAGTAAGAAATGGATTACAGTTTGGGAAATGTTTTCCAAATGTGGTTGTATCGTGAAAACGGTTTCTAAGCGCTTGTATAAGCTACTAAAAATAACAAAGCATAAGCACAAAAAAGATAAGGTTTTTTCCTTTCCTAACAGCCTGATACGTAAGAATCAGAAATTCCTGAAAATTTTCTCACCTTCGTCTTTATCCCTTAAGAAAAGTGATGTTTCTCATGCATCTTTTTCGCCCTCTTCTGTGGATGCCCTTGCTTGGGGAAATCGCGTTTCGCCTGAGTTCAAAAGTAAAGTGAACGACATTTCTCAAGAGCTCAATATTGATCCAAACCACTTGATGGCTTGCATGGCGTTTGAAACGGCAGAGACATTTAGTCCGAGCATCAAAAATGGCTCTGGGAGTGGGGCGACAGGGCTTATTCAGTTTATGCCATCGACGGCAGAAGCTCTGGGAACCAGCACTAAGAAACTGGCTAAAATGAGTGCTATTGAACAGCTCGATTATGTCAAAGCGTACTTTATGCCTTACCGAAATCGCATGGCTTGTTTAGAGGATGTTTACATGGCGATTCTCTATCCCGCGGCAATTGGAAAGCCATCTTCGCATGTATTGTTCAAACAAGGGTCGATCGCCTATCGCCAGAATGCGGGGATCGACCGTAAAAAGACGGGCAGGATTACTCTGGGTGATGTTTCTTACAAGGTGCGACGCAAACTAGAGAAAGGCATGCACCCTAACTTCCACGGTTAATCTTTTCATTTTATGGCGGAGGATCAGAACGTTGCTCCGCCATCCACTCTCAAATCATGCATGGTGATATGGCCTGATTTGTCACTGAGTAAAAATTCAATCGCGTTAGTGATGTCTTTGGTTTCGGCAATCTTGTTTAACGGAATACCCATGCGATGGGATGTTAAGTTGCCTTGAATCGTTTCTCGCTCGCCATAAGATTTATTCCACATCTGCTCTTGCATTGGTGTTCTGGTCGAGCCGGGGCTAACGATGTTGCAGCGAATACCATGCTCTGCCAGCTCTAATCCCAAACATTGCATCCACATGTGCAAGCCTGCTTTGGATGTGCAGTAGGCGGACATCTTAACGCGTGGTGTATCGGCCGCATTGGAACCGACGGCCACTATTGCGCCTTGCTTACTGTGTTTCACCAGCATTTTTGCCAGTTGTTGGGTGAGCAGCATGGTGCCTTTTAGATTTACGTCCATAGTTTTGTTTAGTGCCTCTAAAGGCAGATCTAAAACGGATTCAAGGTGCAAAGTACCGGCACAAGTGACGATGTAATCGGGGATCAGTTGGTCTTGTTCTAGCTTTCTGCAGGCACTTTGAATAGCAGTGGAATCGGCCAAATCGAAAGGGAGCAATGTGGCTCGCTGTTGTTGATCGCTTGGCAAAGATTGTTGCAACGCATCGAGTGCCTTTTGGGTCACATCGCAAGCGATAACACGTGCGTTTTGAGCTAATAAGCTTTTGGCACATGCTAGGCCAATCCCTTGTCCCGCACCCGTGACGAGACACAATTTGCTGTCGAATTCTGAGCGGTTTTCACTCATCTCCATCTCCTTTCGCGATACAAATATCAAATCAAAGTTGGCTAGATGATAATGATTTTTGTTATCGTTGTCATGATGTTAACAAGGAGGTCATGAAATTGATGAATAAATTAGGCTGGAAAATCAAGCCATTGCTTCTGGCAGTGGGGCTCGTTGGAATGGCAGGGTGTGAATATTTACCACACTTTGCCGAGGTGGATTTGCCGGAGCAAAAAATCGAACAAGTGATTGCGCAAGCTAAGCCTGCTGATGCGGCCATTCTTGACGCATTTAAGCAACACAATTTTGTTGGGATAGGTGATTATCACTGGAATGATGCTTTTCTGCGTTACGCCACGGAATTGGTTTCTAGCGAGGCGTTCTCTGACCAAGTGACACACATCGTAGTGGAATTTGGCAACGCGAAATATCAGTCTGTCTTAGATGAATATCTCGCGGGAGGCGATGTCAGTGAAGCGCAGTTGAATCAAGTGTTGCGCGGTTCGATCTATTTTATGGCTTGGATGCCAGACGCGTACATTAATTTCTTCAAAACGATCAGAGTGCGTAACGAAGCGTTACCAGAAGGGAAGAAGATTCAGGTTCATTTAGCGGAAGCGTCGTTTGACTGGCAAGGTGTCCAAGACGAGAAAGTGTGGAAGCAGGCGGCAAAAAATAAGACGGATCATTTCTATCAAATTGCGGCAGAGCGGATGGCGAAAAAAGAAAAAGCTTTGTTGATTTTTGGCGCTTTTCATCTGGTGAATGCGCCGAAAGACTATGTTGCTAAAACGCAGGATAGTGCTTGGCCACTGGCGACGCGTTTGGAGCAAGCGTATCCAGACAGCACGTATTTAATTTGGCCAATGACTGAACCGGAAGTCGTGGAAACTTTTCACAGTGTACAGGCTCCAGCTTTGCTTGAAGTCGCGCATAGCCCGATCGCGGAATTAAGGTTTATCGATCTTCTACCTAAAGCACGCTACAAGCTTGCGGCGATGGACAAGATGGATGCGCAGGTGGGGGAGTTATTTGATGCGTATCTTTACCTTGGAGACAACCAACGCACAACGGTATTTCCTCGTGACGTGATGGCAGACCGAGATTGGGTGAATGAGATGCAAAGACGCGTCGACTTGATTGGTGGCAAGATGCAAGATCGTTTTAACGAAATCCGATCTCAGAGTGACGAAAAGTACGGCTTTAGCGACAACAGCTAAACTCTGCTTTGTTGTGCTGTTAGATTGATGAAAAGAATGAATGATGGCTGACCTTACAAGGGGTTGGCCATTTATTGTTCACCAATTTTTACGATGAATCTTATGCTTACTATAAGTAATTATTTGCTTTTTACCGTATTAATACTAAGGAGTTAATTTATAAAACTATAAATAATACGAATGATAATTATTATCAAAAGTGTTTGATAAATTAAATCTGTATGTGTAGTCTCACTTCTCAAATGAGAAGGAGTCTCATTTGGAACGCTATGTTTAATACAGTTTGAGAGATGATTATGCTTCGTAACTCAATGGGAAGCGGCGCTATGCTTACAGAGTTTCTTAACGCTCATACGGATGATGCTTCGTTCTTCTTTAGCTCACCCACAGTGACGTTGCTTACTCAAGGCATTGCTGCAGAATTTACCCAACAAGTCAGATTCTCAGAGTTAGATACTCACATCAGCCAATTACTTGAATCGGCGAAGGAAGAGGGGAATGAGAACCCGATTGCCGTTGGTGTGATCCCATTTTCTGAACACAATCCGGTGCACTTTATTGTCCCAGAACGTCTCATCACGACGTCACCGATCAGGCCGGATAAGATCTCTGATGTCGATGGCTTTGCCGATTGCCCTCCATCATCCATCCAACCGATTCCAGACCCAAGCGAGTACAAACGTAGTGTCGAACTGGCAGCAAAGCAATGCCAACGAGAAGACGCTGAACTCGACAAAGTGGTGTTATCACGCACCATGCAAGTGGATACAGAAGAAGAGATTGACCGCGCGCGCTTTTTGAAAACCTTACTGAAGCAGAACCCCGGTGGTTACACATTTTCAACCCGCATTGGTGGCAGTCAGTCCGATGCTTATTTGATGGGTTCGAGCCCTGAGCTTCTTGTCTCTCGTAAGGGGCCACATGTTTGCTCTAATCCTTTGGCGGGGTCTCGTCGACGCAGCGAAAATGCTTCAATGAATCAACAGCAAGGCGAGCTGATGATGGAGAGTGCAAAAGATCTTCATGAGCACGCTGTGGTGGTGGATGCCGTCGAAAAAGCGCTACAACCTTGGTGTCATAACTTGTACGTGCCAATGGTGCCGTCAGTGATTGAAACCAAAGCCATGTTGCACTTATCAACCCGAATCGAAGGCACTGTGTCTGATGCCAACACGAGTGTGCTGAAGTTGGCAAGTGCACTGCACCCAACACCCGCGGTGTGCGGCTATCCTACTGCCCAAGCTTACGATTTCATCAGCAATGTTGAGCCCTTTGACCGCGGTTACTTCACCGGACTTGTCGGTTGGGTTGATGCTCGTGGCAATGGCGAATGGGTGGTGGTTATTCGTTGCGCCGAGGTAAAGAAAAAACGTCTCCGAGTTTATGCCGGAGCAGGCATTGTTGCCGGGTCTGAGCCGCAAAGTGAGCTTGAAGAAACGGGTAACAAGATGCGCACTGTACTCAATGCGTTAGGTATTGAGATCCGCGAAAATATGGAGGTGGTGCAATGAGCCGCCAAGCCATGAGAGCGTCAGGGTTTACGCCTTGGCCAGAAGCGCGAGCAGAGCAATATCGTCAAGCCGGCTTTTGGACAGATCAAACTATCCCGCAAATGTTGCAAGCGAGTGCAAACCAATTTCCAAATCAGACTGCGTTAGCCGAAGGTGAACGTCAGTGGACGTATCAATCTCTAGTTGAACAAGTCGATCAGCTTGCAGCAGGGTTCCAATCCAACCTAAACCTCAAGCCGGGTGATAAAGCGGTATTGCATTTACCTAATATCGGCGAATTCTATCTGAGTTTCTTCGCGTTACTCAAAATTGGTGTTCAGCCTATTCTGGCACTGCCCGCGCACCGTTACTCGGAGATTCGATACTTTTGTCATTTTACTGAGGCAAAAGCGCTGATTACCGCTCCTCAAATGGGAGTCAACACCGCAGAGATTGCCCTGCAAGTTGCGGCTGAGCTACCGAGCTTAAAGCATATCGTTTGGGCGGGTGAAACGAGCTTAATGCCTATCGGTGGTAAACAGCTAAAAAGCTTGTTTTTAACGGATGCAGAGCTGTGCGAGAAGCAGGATGAAGACTTCGCGTTTTTCCAACTATCAGGGGGGACGACGGGAACGCCAAAACTGATCCCTCGCACTCACACCGATTACCTCTACAGCGTTCGCGCAAGTAACGAGGTTTGTCAGTTCTCTGATCAAACTCGTTATCTTTGTGTCTTGCCCGCCGCGCACAACTTCCCACTTAGTTCTCCAGGCGCGCTAGGTTGCTTGATGGCTGGTGGCACAGTAGTTCTTGCACCGGATGCCACACCTCAAACCGCGTTTGCCCTGATTGAGAAGCATCAAATCACTGTGGCGGCTTTAGTCCCACCGTTAGCTTTATTGTGGCTTGATGCAGCGGGTCGCACTCAGCATGACATTCGTTCACTGGAAGTTTTGCAAGTGGGCGGAGCTCGCTTTAGTGAAGAGGCCGCAAAACGCGTCAAACCGGAACTTGGTTGTACGTTGCAGCAAGTGTTTGGCATGGCAGAAGGGCTAGTGAACTACACCCGTTTAGATGATCCAGAATCTGAAATCATCTCTACTCAAGGCCGTCCGATGTCTTCCGAAGACGAGTTGTTAATCCTCGATGAAATGGGCAATCCAGCTCCACAAGGAACAGAAGGCATCTTGTTTGTTCGAGGGCCTTATACCATTCAAGGTTACTACCAAGCACCAGAACACAATCAACGTTCATTCAACGAGCAAGGTTACTACCGCACTGGCGATATTGTTGTGCTGACAGAACTGGGCAACTTACAGGTGGTTGGGCGCGACAAAGACCAGATCAATCGTGGTGGAGAAAAGATTGCTGCTGAAGAGGTAGAGAACCACTTACTTGCACACGATTCGGTGCACGATGCCGCAGTGATTGCGATTCCCGATGATTACCTTGGTGAGCGAAGCTGTGCAGCCTTGGTTTGCCCAGAACAAAACCCCAAGCCGATTGAAATCAAACGCTTTCTAAGAGGCCGCGGACTTGCCGATTTCAAGATTCCCGATCGGGTGATTTTTGTTGATGTGTTGCCTAAAACGCCGGTTGGCAAAATCAATAAAAACAAACTTCTAGAACTCGTTTAACTGACTCTGTGTCGCCAACAATGTTTTGGCGTGCCGAGCTATTTTTGAATATTTTGGAGAGAAGCCCAATGGCCATTCCATCTATCTCTGGTTATCCGTTATCCAAAGCGATTCCAGAAAACCGCGTTAACTGGTCTGTAGACCCGCAACGCGCTGTGTTGTTGATTCATGACATGCAGCAATACTTCCTTAACTTCTATGATGTGGAAAGCGAGCTGATCCAAACTCTTACTCGCAACATTCAAACCATCAAACAGACGTGTATTGATGCTGGCATTCCTGTGGTTTATACCGCGCAGCCAGGTGACCAAAAACAAGAAGATCGCGCGTTGTTGACCGATTTCTGGGGACCTGGTTTAAAAGCCGATGACAGCATTACACGTATCTTTCCTGCACTTGCACCAACCGAGCAAGACATTGTTTACACCAAGTGGCGCTACAGTGCATTCCAGCGCACACCACTCAAAGCCATGATGGATGAAACAGGCCGCGATCAACTGATCATCGTTGGTATTTACGCGCACATTGGTTGCTTGCAAACCGCTGCAGAAGCCTTCATGACTGATATCCAAGCCTTCATGGTGTCTGATGCGGTGGCGGATTTCTCTGAAAGTGACCACGAAATGGCACTCAACTACGTTGCAGGTCGATGTGGTTATGTTCTGGATAAGCAGCAATTGCTTTCTCAAGTCGAGAGCGCCAACGAGTTAGCCGCTGGTGATTACAGCATTCCTCAATCTCAACAGCACCTTACTCAGCAATTGGCCGCGCTACTGGAAGTTCCGGTTGATGAAATGACGCCTGATGACAGCTTGCTCGATTTTGGTTTGGATTCGGTGCGCATGATGTCGCTGGTGGGCGATTGGCAGCAAGCGGGACTGGATGTGAGTTTTATGGAACTTGCCGCCAAACCCAGTTTGCAAGATTGGTGGCAACTGATCGAGAAGAAGCTGACTTAACAGCCCAAGAGGAAGAGTGACAAAGGAATGAACATGTACGATTTACCTTATACAGCGGAACAATTGCTGCCGTTGACGGATGCCCAAGCAGGGATTTGGTTTGCCCAACTGCGTGACCCAGAAAACCCAATTTACAAGACAGGCGAATACCTGGTGATTGATGGCAAGGTAGACGAACCTTGCTTTGTTGAAGCCGTAAAAACCGCCATTGATGAAGTTGACTCATTACACGCTAAGTTTGTCACCACCACCGAAGGTCCTCGCATGGTGATTGATAGACAAAACTGGCAAGTAGAACGAGTCGATTTCTCGAATCATAATGCACCGCTAGATGCAGCAGTCGAATGGATGAAAGCAGAGCTAAAACAACCGGTTGATTTAGAGCAAGGCCCGTTGTTCATTATGGCTTTACTTAAGCTTTCAGAAGACCAGTTTGTCTGGTTCTTATCGCTCCATCACATCGCTATTGATGGCTACAGCATGTCGCTAGTCGCAGGACGTGTGGCACATATCTACGGCCAACTTACAAAGGGCGAGCACTTCGACAAGATCGAATTTGTCGACCAACAAGCCTTGCTCAAAGAAGACGACGACTACAAAGCTTCAGAAAAATACCAAAAAGACCGAGCGTTCTATCTGCAACGTTACGCTGATCACTCAGACACGGTGAATCTCGCAGGCAAACCGACCGTCACGTCTGATCATTTCTTGCGCTTAAAAGGTGCGATGGAAGTGAGTGATTTCCAACGCATGGAATCACTGGCAAAACAGTGTCGCACCCACTGGTACAGCGTGCTTATCGCATCCATTGCCGCTTATGTTCACCGTATGACTCGTTCTAATGAAGTAGTACTTGGTGTGCCGTTGATGGGGCGTTTAGGTTCTGTAGCGATTCAAACCCCAGCAATGCGCGTAAACATTTTGCCTGTACGCGTGAGCTTTGAACAAGGGTTGGATATCAAGACGCTGGTGAAACAGGTTAACCAAGAGTTTTCCTCAGTACGTCGTCATCAGAGCTACCGTTATGAAGAGCTGCATCGCGAGCTCAACTTAGTAAAAGACAACCGAAACCTTTTCGGTCCGCTGGTCAACATTATGCCGTTTGAGTATGAGCATAAATTTGGTGAGCTAACGTCAAAGGCGCACAACTTGTCGGCAGGTCCGGTAGATGACATTTCGTTCTACTGTTATGAACTCGGCGGCCAACTTCATATCGATATGGATGCCAACCCGGAGCTTTATTCCGAGAAAGACATTCACGAGCACCAAAAGCGCTTGTTCCATTTTATGAGTGACTTCTTTGCAAGCGCGCAAGCTCAAGACCCTTCGTTATGCCAAATCAGTGACGTGAGTATTCTTCTCTCTGGGGAGGAAAAAAAGGTCATCGAGACTTGGAATGATACAGCGCACGACCTCCCTGAAACGACGCTAGCGGCACTCATGGCGAGACAGCGAATTCTTACCCCTCATTCACCTGCGTTGATTTTTGAAGGTCAAACGCTGAGCTATGAGCAGTTAGCAAAGAAAGTCTACTCGTTGACGAACTGGCTGACAGCACAGGGCGTTGAATTGGGTGATCGCATTGCGGTCTGTGTACCAAGAAGTGAAGAGCTGATCGTCGTGCAACAGGCCATTTTGGCTGCAGGTGCGGTTTATGTGCCAGTCGATCCAGATTATCCAGAAGGCCGTATCCACTACATGTTGGCGTCTTCTTCACCTAAGTTCGTCTTTTCTACCACGGCACTGCAAGACAAGTTGCCAGAAGACGTTGAGGTGAAGATCGTTGATGACGAAACTCTGCCTACCATCTACAAAGTAGTGGAGCCGTTACCACCCCAAGTTCAGCCAGAGCCTCACTCTCCGGCTTATATGATTTACACCTCTGGCTCCACAGGTAAACCAAAAGGGGTTGTGGTTACCCATGACGCTATCGTAAACCGACTGCTGTGGATGCATGACCAATACCCAATTGATGGAAAAGACCGCGTCTTGCAGAAAACGCCAGCAGGCTTTGATGTGTCTGTGTGGGAGTTCTTCTGGCCGATGATCGTAGGTTCTTGTTTAGTGGTTGCTAAACCAGATGGACATAAAGATCCAATCTATCTACAAGATCTTATCCAACGCGAGAAGATCACTACGCTGCACTTTGTTCCGTCTATGCTGCAAATCTTTGTTCAGCAAGCCGACGCCAATTTGTGCCAAAGTTTGCGCCAAGTGTTCTGTAGTGGTGAAGCATTGCCTATCGAGTTAGTGAATCACTATTACCAAGAATTTAATGCTCCTCTACATAACCTGTATGGCCCAACAGAAGCGGCCGTGGATGTGACTTACTGGCCGAGTGAAGCCAATACCGAAGGTAACTCGATACCTATCGGTCGTCCGGTGTGGAACACACAAATCTACATTCTTGATGATGCGCTTAACCCAGTACCACCGGGTGTGGTAGGACACCTATATATTGCGGGTCGACAGTTAGCGCAAGGCTACCACGGACAAGAACAGCTAACGACAGAGCGTTTCATCGACAATCCATTTGGTCCGCAGGGCAGTCGAATGTATCTATCGGGTGATTTGGCTCGTTGGCGTGAAGATGGGGCGATTGAATACTGCGGTCGAAGCGATTTTCAGGTCAAGATTAGAGGCTTCCGTATTGAGTTGGAAGAGATCGAGAACGCTTTAGCCAACCATCCAAGTGTTGCTCAAGTTGCCGTACTGGCTCAGGAATACAATGACGGCGACAAGCGTCTGGTCGCTTACGTTACCGCAGAGGATACAGAGCAGGGCATTGATAGTAATGCTCTACAAAAATACCTTGCGGAACCGCTGCCAGAGTACATGGTGCCGAGTTACTTTGTTGAGCTTGAAACCTTCCCGCTAACGCCGAACGGCAAGTTGGATCGTAATGCGCTGCCTAAGCCTGATTTATCTGGCCAAGTCGGTACGAAAGGGCCAAGCAACTTGGTGGAAGAGCGCTTATGTAAGCTGTTCTGCCAGTTGCTGGAACTGCCTGCTGTTGGTGTAGAAGACAACTTCTTTGAACTCGGTGGCCACTCATTGTTAGCTGCTCAGTTGATTGCGCATGTGAAAGAGATCATGGGTGTTGAACTGTCACTGGCCGCTGTGTTTGAGTCGCCAACCGTTTCTGGCATTGCTGCCAAGTTAAACGGCAGTGAGAGTGATGATGCGCTGAGCATTCTGTTACCGCTACGCAAGCGAGAAGGTAAAGCGGCGATCTTCTGTGTTCACCCTGCTGGTGGTCTAAGTTGGTGTTATGCGGCGCTGACGCCAATCATCCCATCCAATGTTCCGCTCTATGGCGTGCAGGCTCGTAATCTTGGCGACCCTTCTGCACCACTGCCGAAGAGCATGAAAGAAATGGCAGAAGACTACGTGGCTGCCATTCGTGAAGAGCAACCTTTCGGTCCTTACCATCTTCTGGGGTGGTCGATTGGCGGCATGATTGTTCACTTGATGGCGGGCATCTTACAAGAGCAAGGCCAAGAAGTAGGTCTAGTAACGCTGCTGGATTCTTACCCTGCTGAGCAGTGGCAAACCATCCATCCACCAGGAGAAGAGCAAGCGCTCGGCGCACTGATCCGTATGGCCGGTGTTGAGTTTGATGAAGCGGCGCATTCAAGCATCACCAAGCCAGAAGTGATCGATATCTTGCAAGATGCAGGGTCGTCCATGGCGCACCTGAGCACCGAAACCATCACGGCCATGATTGAGGTGGTGATCAACAACAACCAGCGTGTGCGCGATGCTGTGGATTACCAATACCAAGGTGACGTGTTGTTCTTCAATGCAGAGAAGCCGCCGGAAGAGGCCTTCCTTGACCGCAATGGTTGGTTCAAATACATGGATGGTGATCTCAAAGTAGTGGATGTGGCCTGTATTCACCGCGACATGATGCGCCCGGATATGCTCCGACTGATTGGTACTCACATGGTTGAAGAGTTAAGAGAGAGATTCGATGTTTGATTCATCCACTCAAGCTAAATCGAACGCTCAGTTGGAGGGGATGATTTCCCCTCTGACTTTCCTTAAAACCAAACTGGCCTCTGGCTGCGTGGTAGCGATTGGTGAGGCGCATTGGTACGCCGAGTTATTCGAACAAATGACCAGCACTCTGCTCAATCCAGAGTTAGACGGAGTCTTCTCTCACTTATTCATTGAGTTTGGCAATGCGAAGCATCAGGCATTACTCAACAATTATTTGATAGGGGAGGCGGTGACCGACGCTGAGTTGGCCGCTGTCTGGCTGGATTCTGTTGCGTTCCCTGCTTGGATGCATCCTTGTTACGGTGATTTCTTCAAACGGTTAAGAGCGGCGAACGCACAACGTAAAGTCCCGATCAAAGTCGTGCTGACGGAGCCTTCTTTCCACTGGAAAGACATTACCCATGCCGGAGAGTTGGTCAAGCTCAATGCACAGCGTGATCAAGCGTTAGTCGAAGGGGTCGAAAAGCAGTTTGCTAAGAACGAGCAGGGAGTCGTCGTTTTAGTTGGTGCGAGACACATCCTAAAGCGTTCTCCTACGTTAGGTTTTATGTCCAAACACAAGACATTTGGTGATCTGGCGAAACAGAAGTTCGCAGATCGCTACGTGTCCGTGTGGCCCCACATTTTACCGACTGACCTCGATGAGACGGAGTATGGAATCTATGCCACCACTCAACCGCAACTGAGTAAAAAATCGTTCCTTGATTTGATTCCTAAGAAGCCACCAGTTAACCCTTACGCGTTTATCTCACTGGATAAACTGGTGGATGCTTATTGGTATTTAGGACCACAAAGCCGTCAGCTCGATGCACAAGGTGTGAGTGTGCCGCAAATGTGGAAATCACGCTTGGAACAACGACTGCCGCTGGTCAACGAGCGGCAGCAGATGGTGATCAAAAAGGTCATCGAACAAAAAACATAAACAGATTCATCAGGAAAAGTAGCACAGCGAGAAAACGTACTGCTGGTCAAAGCAGTAGTAACCATGAAACCCGAGATTCGGTAATTTTTCGCGTAATGCAGCTTGGTTGCGGCCAATCAGCTCAAAACGAAATTGCCCCGAATATTCGGTCGCTGGCTCTAACGTAATTTGTGCATCAAGAAAGTCGAAGTACACCTGAACAAAAGGAAAGCAACACTTAAAAAGGCTTTCTTTGATGCTGAAGATAAGCGTATCGGGAATATTACTCGTGCTTGCAAGCAATTGCTGCTCATCACGGGTGTAGACCGTTGCAAAGAGGTGAGTGGCAAGCGGCTTGTTGGTTTCAATATCGATGCCCAAGCTCGCGATGTTGTTTTTTTTCGCGCAAGCCGCAAGGCAAATGTTATCCGTGTGACTGATGCTACCACTGATGGTCGCGGGAAATAGAGGCTCTCTGGCATTGCCAGACAAAATCGGCACATTCGCATCATTGCTGGTTGATGGTATGAGTTTCTTGATCGCGGAGCGGGCAGCATGGCGACCTGCTCTGAATTCTTGCTGGCGTTTCGTTACCGCCTTTTGGATGAGTTTTTCTTCCTCGGGAAAGCCGTTTTGGCAATACATGTCCGCAGTGGCTTTCACGATGTAAACCTTTGGACTTAGACCTTCTAAGTGAAGACAGACAGGGGGAAGGGAATTACCTAGCTCTTTGTTTTTCAATGGCGTCACTTTGCAATGAGTTGCAGTTCAAAAATATAACTTAGCTCAAAATTGAATGTTAATACGAATAATAATAATTGTTATTTATACATTCGTTCTTTACAGTTTGCGAGCTCAAATTATTTATAAAATAGATATAAGGAAATGCAGTGAAAAGTTTAGTTAACAAGCCCACGTTTATGCCCTCTGTGCTGACAGGTGCACTTTTGACAGCGCTTAGCGGTCAGGCAATTGCAGACGACAAAGAAGACGTCGTAGCAATGGAGCGCATGGTAGTAACCGCGTCTCTTACTCAACACTCTGAGTTGACTGCACCCGCATCGGTGTCGGTTATTACCGCAGAAGATATTGCGAAGATGCCGGTGAAAGACATCTCAGAAGCGGTACGTAGTGCGACGGGTGTCAGTGTACTGAGCAGCACCGCTTATGGTCGTAACACTATTCGTATTCGTGGTCTGGATTCTAAGCACACCTTGGTTCTCATTAATGGTCGCCGTATCAACTCTCAAGATGCGCTGATCCGAGGTAACGATTTCGATCTATCGAGTATTCCTCTTACCGCGATTCAACGTATTGAAGTCGTGCGTGGTCCGGTATCGTCTCTGTATGGCTCAGAAGCGATGGGTGGCGTGGTGAACGTGATTCTGAAGTCACCAACCGAAGAGCTATCCGGCTCGGTTGGTCTTGAATACGAAAGCATTCTTGAAGGTGATGGCGGTGATGGTTTGAAAGGTCACGCTTACGCAAGTGGCACGCTGACGGAAAATGTCGAAGGCAGCATCATTGTTGAAAGCTCTGCTCGTGACCCTTGGCGTACTGACACTAACCCAGATTTCGATGCATTAGAGCAGAAAGACACCACCAATGTTTTTGGTGAGCTTGCTTGGCAACTGACAGAAGAACAACGCCTGATCGCGGATGTGATTTACACCAACGATGAGCGTGAAGCGGATTGGGTTCACCCTCGTTCAGGCCCACAAACGAACACTCAAGACTCAACTCGTTGGAATTACGGTCTGACCCATGAAGGTGCTTGGGATACGGTTGATTCACAAGTGCGTTTATACGGCGAAAACATGCAGCTGGATGACGCAAGTACGGCGTATACCAACGGCGCAGCAGACGTTGAGCTACAAAACAACACACTTGATTTTAAACTCTCTGGTTTGTGGCGTGACTCGCACGAGTGGGTATTCGGTGGTGAATACCGTACTTCCGAGTTGAAAAACAGTCGCGATGTGCCTTCTGGCGACATCGATAACTACCAAGGTGCGGTGTTCGTTCAAGGGGAGTTTGACCTAGATAAGTTGGCGTTGACACTGGGTGGTCGTCAAGACTTCCATGAAGTGTATGGTAGCCACTTCAGTCCACGTGCTTACGCGGTTTACAGCTTCACCGATGAGTTTGTCTTGAAAGGTGGCGCTGGTGGCGGTTTCCGTGCTCCGGGCATGATGGAAAGCAGTGATCAAGTTCGCGTGATCAGCTGTGGTAACCGTTGTTGGCTCACTGGTAACGAAGATTTGAAACCGGAAGAGTCAGAAAGCTACGAAGCTGGCCTAGCGTACGAATCGACGTCTATGGGTTTGGGTTTGATGTACTACTACACAGACTTGAAGAACAAGATCGAACGTGACCTAACTCAGGTTGTTGGTATGGATGGCCCAATGCCTATCTTCACTTACCAAAATATCGGTAAAGCAGAAATCAAAGGTATTGAGCTAGATGGTTGGTACGACATTACCGACAGCATCAATCTAAAAGGTAACTACACCTACACAGATGCAAAAGACAAGAGCACGGGTGATACGCTAACGCAAACTCCTGAGCACTTGGCAAACCTTGATGTTAACTGGGAAGTGTTTGATTCATTCACCACCTTCGCTCGCGTCAACTACATTGGTGAACAGGTGATCACGAACCAAAGCCGTGAAAACGTAACAGTCGATGGTTACACGCTAGTCGGTCTGGGTGTGGCTTATGACTTCCAACAGCTAAACCTGAAAGCGGGTTTGAACAATATCTTTGATGTTGAGTTGGATGACGAAGACGATTACTACGGATACTCAGAGAAAGGTCGCAGCGCTTACGTTAGTGCTACGTACCTGTTCTAACAGAGCTCTAAAATGTAATGAGTTAAAAATAGCCTCCGTATAGAGGCTATTTTTTCGTTTCTAGCGAATGACCTCTAGCACTCGGCTTCGAGTGCCGTGGCCATTTCGGTTACTTTGACCTGAACGATACGATTGCTCTTCACATGCAGTATTTCGAATCGCCAATGCTGATACTCAACAGTTTCGCCTTGAGTTGGCACCCGTCCGATTAACCACGTCAAAAAACCGTTTAAGGTTTGAAAACCTTCGCTCTCTTCGCCTTCAATGGTGTTGAGTTCAAGTTTGTATTTCAGCTCGTTTAGCGGGATAAGCGCATCCATCAACCAACTGTTATCTTTTTGCTTTTTCGCCCAGACATGCTGAGGAGCCATACCTAATTCACCAGCGATGGATTTGAGTAAATCGTGGTGTGTCACCAAGCCTTGTACATCACCATATTCATCGACAATGAAGACCATCTCAGTGCTGGTTTGCTGCATGTAATTGAGCAGCGGTAAGCCTTTCATCGACTCTGGTACAAAGCGTGAACGTTTGAGCAACTTGGCCAAGCGAGAAATCGACAGCTCGTCATATTCATCCAACAAGACCTTGGAAGAAATCGTACCGATGATGTTATCCAGCCCGCCTTTACACACTGGCCAAACGGAATGCTGCGTTTGGCGCAAGTTTCTGAGCGTTTCTTCAAGGGGTAAATCGAGGTCGAGGTAATGCATATCGCAGCGAGGCGTCATCAGCGAAAGCGCAAGGCGATCATTAAGGTGCAGTAAATTACGAATCATCAGCTGTTCTTGCGGTTCGATAGCACCGCATTCAGACCCTTCGCTCATCACGGCAAAAATGTCTTCCTCTGTGACGACTTCCCCAGCGTTGTTCTGACGCAATAGCTTGAGTAAAGCATCGGTCGATAAGGTCAGCAATAGAACAAACGGCGTGGTCAGTTTGGCTAACCAATGAATAGGGTAGGCAACGATAACGGCAATGCGCTCGGCATTGTTCTGAGCAAAGCGTTTTGGGACCAATTCGCCTATCACAATGGCGAAGTAGGTGATGACGACAACGACAATCGCGGTGGCGAGTACAGTGGCAACTTCGCGCTCAATACCTTGAGTCACGAGCCAGTGTTCAAACGGAGCCGAAAGCGTAGCTTCACCAAAGATACCGCTAAGGATACCGATCACTGTGATGCCGATTTGAATAGTTGAGAGGAATTGCGTGGGATTGTTTTTCAGTTGTAGAGCGAGGCGGGCAGAAGCGCTGTGTTCGGCAAACCTTTTCAGTCGGCCGCTTTTGGCGGTGACTAACGCAATCTCAGACATGGCAAACACGCCATTGAGAGCGATTAATCCAACCAGTAATAAAATGTCCATGAAGTTTTCCAGTGATGCACACGCTAGCAGCATAACGAGCTTTGCAGGACAGAAACGTGAAGTGGCGAATAATTCATCACGCTGTAACAATGAAATGCGTGATGAAAAGGATAGAATTTGATTATCGAACCTGCTGTTGCTTGAGCGATGATTGATTCTGTTACTTAGGGCGGATTCTGATACACTACGCGCCCATTTCTTCGTTGAGACGTTTCTATGCCATTTTCTAAGCTTGGTTTAAGCGCTCCTATCACAGATGCTGTGAAGGCGCTGGGTTATGAAAAACCGACTTCTATCCAACAAAAAGCCATTCCAATTGTTCTGCGTGGTAGCAACCTAATTGCCGCAGCACAAACCGGTACGGGTAAAACTGCCAGCTTTGTATTGCCAATCTTAGAAAAACTGAGCCAAGGTGAAACGCAACGTAAAAAGCGTGCACGTGCGATCATCCTAACGCCAACACGCGAGCTTGCACTTCAAGTACACCAAAGCATTGAAGCTTACGGTAAGAACTTGCCTTTGCGTTCAATGGCGATGTTTGGCGGTGTGGATTACGCACCGCAAAAACAAGCGCTGATCGAAGGTGTCGACATTGTGGTAAGTACGCCGGGACGTTTGATTGACCTATACGGCCAACGCGCGATCCACTTTGATGAAGTAGAAATGCTGGTTCTGGACGAAGCCGACAAGATGTTGGATATGGGCTTCATCGATTCAATCGATAAGATCGTCGATTGCATGCCAGAAGACATTCAGAGTTTGTTGTTCTCAGCGACGCTATCTAACCCGGTGCGTGACTTAGCGAAGAACGCGATTGTCGATCCTGAAGAAATTTCGATTGCGAAACACAGCGCATCAAAATCAAACATCAAGCAGTGGATCACTACAGTCGATAAAGACATGAAGTCTTCACTATTAAGCCACATGCTGAACGAGAACGACTGGTCACAAGTATTAGTATTCATCGAAACTAAGCACGGCGCAGCGAAACTGGTTACTCAGTTAGAGAAGCGCGGCATTGTGGCAGAAGCGTTCCATAGTGGTCGTAACCAACGCGTTCGCCAAGAGTTGATTGAACAGTTTAAAGCGGGTGAAATTCAATACTTGGTTGCAACGGGTGTTGCGGCACGCGGTATCGATATCGACAACTTGCCAGTGGTGATCAACTACGATTTGCCGTTCCCAGCAGATGAATACGTACACCGCATTGGTCGTACTGGCCGTGCTGGCGCTCAGGGTGAAGCGATCTCTTTGGTATCGAAAGATGACTTCAAAAACCTGTGCATGATTGAAAGCCGTCTTGGTCATTTGCTAGAGCGTGTAGAAATTGAAGGTTTTGCACCAAGAAAACCAGTGCCAATTTCTATCTTGAACTACGTGCCGAAAAACAAGCGTAAACCGCAAGATCAGCGTCCTCGTCGTGACAACGGTGATAAGCGCAACGCGAAGTAATTACGCTTGAACCCTAGCGTATAAACTTGAATAAAAAAGAAGCCGCATTTGAATGCGGCTTCTTTGTTTTTCGCTTTAGTCTTTAGTCTTTAGTGCAGTTCAGTTTAGCTCGCCTTAGCTTTGGCTAAACGTTGCTGAACATATTGAGGCTCAGTACGCATGCCCATCACCAAGCTCACACACATCACCAATAGAATGATGGTGAAAGGTAAGCCAGTTGAAATCGTACCTGCTTGCAGAGCTTGAATCGCCTCTGTCCCGCCAATCCAAAGTAGAACCGCTGCAATTGCACCTTCTACGCTTGCCCAGAAAATACGTTGTGGAACGGGCGCATCGACTTTACCGCCAGCGGTAATGCTATCAACAACCAGTGATGCCGAATCTGAAGACGTGATAAAGAACACCATGATCAAAACGATAGAGATAACCGATAACACAGTGCTCATTGGCATCGCTTCGTATGCGTAGAACAGAGACAGCGTAATGTCCGTTAGGCCGTTTGTGCCTAGCTCACCGACTTTATTCATGACTTGCTCAATCGCGATGCCACCAAATGCTGACATCCAAATCAGAGTAATTGTGGTTGGAATCAAGATAACTGCGGTAATGAACTCGCGAACGGTACGACCTTTAGATACGCGCGCAATAAACATACCGACACATGGTGACCATGAAATCCACCACGCCCAGTAGAATACCGTCCAGCCGTGCATCCAAGCTTCGTCTTCACGACCGTAAGGGTTGCTCAGTGGAAGAATGTTTTCTACGTATCCCATCAATGTGGTTGGGATCGTGCTCAACGCTGCGGCAAGGCCAGCGAGAATCACGAACACAAGCAGAGCAAATGCAACAGTGAGGTTGATGTTACTCAATACCTTCACGCCGCCATCAATTCCGCGCACAACAGAGAAAATTGCCAGAGTGGTTACGAAGGCAATGACCGCCAACTGCATACCCAAGCCACTTTCGATACCAAATACATGTCCTAAGCCACTTGCCGCTTGCTGTGCACCCAGACCAAGAGAAGTCGCGAGACCAAACAAGGTTGCCAGTACAGCCAACACATCGATCACGTGACCAAACCAACCCCAAGTGCGATCGCCTAAAATAGGGTAGAACACAGAGCGAATAGACAGCGGCAAACCTTTGTTAAAGGCGAAGAAGGCCATAGAAAGTGCAACCACTGCGTAAATTGCCCAAGGGTGTAGACCCCAGTGGAACATGGTTGCGCCTAACGCGACTTGTTTGGCTTCTTCGGTAAATGGCGTTACACCAAGTGGCGTTTCATACCAACCAGTGAAGTAGGCTACGGGTTCTGCGACGCCCCAAAACATCAAACCGATACCCATGCCCGCGGCAAACAACATCGCAATCCACGAGATGTTCGAGTGCTCAGGTTTGGCATCTTCACCGCCAATACGGATCTTACCAAAAGGAGAAAAAACAAGGCCGATACAGAAGATCAGAAAGATATTGCCAGCCCACATGAAGAGATCATCAAAAGAACCGATGATCTGCCATTTGACGCCATCAAGAGCGGCTTTTGCTGTGGCAGGATCGACTAAAAGAAGTGCGATTAAAAAAACGATGATCAGACCCGCGCTAGTACCAAAAACAGGGTTGTGAACATCAAATCCCCATTTTTGTACGTTGTCTTGGCCGACCGTATAGTCAGTATTCTCGATACTGTACTTATCCTTAGTTGTAGACATCATCCCTCTCAAACTACTTAGAGAACAAACTAATTTGTCGGCGCGCACTATAACAAAACTCAGATTAAATGGCTAATTTGCTGATTAATAGATCAGTAATGTCAGTTTTTATGCATATAAAAAGCAAAGAACACGAAATAATTTTTGGTGTGGATAAGCAAGTGATACAAATCATTTGTCAAAAAAATGCATCGATAAATCTGTCGATAAGTGAAGTGTGAGGTCCGTGGCTATTCTTTTGATTTAATTGCCAATAATCAGGAAAACTTGAGAGATGTGTCTTACGCTTTACACAGATCGTACGCGAACGTTTGAGTTAGGGTTTTGTCAATTTTTTGTCGTCTTGTTTGCAGATGATGAGGAATAGGCGCAGACTTTCGCGCCTGCTATTCAACGCATAAATGAGGCACGAATGAAAACTGGTGATAAGCAATTTGCTGTAATTGGCTTGGGTCGTTTTGGCTTGGCCGTTTGTAAAGAACTGCAGGATTCCGGTTCACAAGTTTTGGCGGTAGACGTTAATGAAGACCGTGTGAAAGAAGCGGCAGGATTTGTTAGCCAAGCCATCGTGGCGAACTGTACTCAAGAAGATACGGTAGCTGAATTAAAACTCGACGATTATGACATGGTCATGATTGCCATTGGTGCCGATGTGAATGCCAGCATCCTCGCAACGCTGATCGCAAAAGAGGCGGGTGTGAAATCGGTTTGGGTAAAAGCGAACGACCGCTTCCAAGCCCGAGTGCTGCAAAAAATCGGCGCAGACCACATCATCATGCCTGAGCGCGATATGGGTATTCGTGTTGCACGTAAGATGCTCGATAAACGTGTTCTTGAGTTTCACCCACTAGGCAGCGGCTTAGCGATGACAGAGTTTGTTATCGGTTCTCGTTGGATGGGTAAAACCTTGGGCGATTTGGCTTTGTGTAAAGTCGAAGGCGTACAGGTACTTGGCTTTAAGCGCGGCCCAGAAATCACTAAAGCACCTGATTTAAATTCAACGCTAGAAATCGGCGACCTCATCATTGTCGTTGGTCCTCAAGACAAACTTGCGAGCAAGTTGAAATCACTATGAAGCAATTTCATCAGAGAGGCGTTTTTTACGTCCCAGATGGCAAACGAGATAAAGCGAAAGGTGGTGAGCCGCGCATTATATTGCTGAGCTTTCTCGGTGTGTTATTGCCTTCTGCTGTACTGCTTACTTTGCCTGTATTTTCTGTTACCGGCTTATCACTGACGGATGCGTTGTTTACTGCAACGTCTGCCATCAGTGTGACGGGGCTTGGCGTGGTCGATACGGGCCAACACTTCACATTGGCGGGTAAAATCCTGTTGATGTTTTTGATGCAAGTGGGTGGGTTAGGGCAAATGACCCTTTCAGCCGTTTTGCTGTACATGTTTGGTGTTCGGTTAAGTCTGCGCCAACAAGCACTTGCGAAGGATGCCCTAGGCCAAGATCGCCAAGTGAACCTGCGTAAGTTAGTGAAGAAAATTGTCATCTTCGCCCTGATTGCAGAGGCCATTGGCTTTGTCTTCCTATCGTTCCGTTGGGTTCCTGAAATGGGTTGGCAAACAGGCATGTTCTATGCGCTGTTCCACTCTATCTCGGCCTTCAACAACGCGGGCTTTGCGCTCTTCTCCGATAGCATGATGAGTTTTGTGAATGATCCAGTGGTTATCTTTACACTAGCGGGCTTGTTCATCTTCGGCGGTTTGGGTTTTACGGTCATCGGTGATTTATGGCTGCATTGGCGCAGAGGTTTCCACTTCTTGCATCTGCACACCAAAATCATGCTGATTGCCACACCGGCATTGCTCGCTGTGGGCACAATCATGTTCTGGTTATTGGAAAGACACAATCCGAATACGATGGAGTCTCTACCAGTTGCAGGGCAGTGGCTCGCCGCCTTCTTCCAATCAGCCAGTGCGCGTACTGCGGGTTTCAACAGTGTCGATTTGGCGCAGTTCACTCAACCAGCGTTACTCGTGATGATTGTATTGATGCTTATCGGTGCGGGTTCTACCTCAACCGGTGGTGGTATTAAGGTATCGACCTTTGCTGTGGCATTTATGGCAACGTGGGCATTCTTACGCCAGAAGAAACATGTGGTGATCTTCAAACGGACTGTGAACTGGCAGACGGTGACTAAATCGTTGGCGATCATTGTGGTCAGTGGCGCTATCTTAACGACCGCGATGTTCTTACTTATGATCACTGAGAAAGCGGCCTTTGATAAGGTGATGTTTGAAACCATCTCAGCTTTTGCAACTGTAGGCTTGACTGCGGGTCTGACGGCAGAACTGTCTGAGCCGGGTAAATACATCATGATTGTGGTGATGATCATCGGACGTATCGGACCTTTGACGTTGGCGTATATGCTAGCGCGTCCTGAACCAACGTTGATCAAGTACCCAGAAGACAATGTCTTAACTGGCTAATAATAGATCTATTATCAGCAAACGATTACGCGAGTATGACGGTTAAACCGCTGCTCGCGTTTTTTATAAATACATCAGCAAAATGAGAATAATTTCGATTTATTTGCGATCGCAGTATTTCAATCTTTAACGATTTCTGTACTATCCCATAGTTCTTTCATATACAACTTGTTGTTTTTATTTGCGTATGGAATGCGTAATCGCGCATCGAACTCATGGAGCCGTAGTTTGAAGTTCAAGACTCTAGCACTCACCATGTTGGCCACTGTCATCTCTGGTCAAAGCATGGCAACCACACCCCCTTCTCCTGTTTGGCAACCCGTTACCCTCAGCGATGGAACATCCAGTGATATTATTTTACGCGGAACCGCTGCGTTTCACTGGCATGAAGACAAGCAAGGCAATGCCCTGATCAAAAAAGATGGACATTGGTTCTTTGCTGAGATTAAACGTGAATCCGATTCTCCAATTTTGGTTTCAACGGGTGTAGAGAAAACACAATCAACGTCAGCACCAGAAGCTTCACAGCTTCGTCCGAGTGTGTTGGTTAAGCCTGCTTTGTCTTCGTTGAGAACGATTGAGCCAAGAGCGCGTGCAAACCTGATGCGTCAACAAGCCCAAGGTTACCGTGCAATGAGCTCGTCAGGCGTGACAGAGCAACCTCTGTTGGTGGTTGAAGTCTCTTTCAATGACCAGAAAATGGTGCATGACTTCCAACAGCTTGTGTTTGGTGAAAACCGTCAAAGTGTCGTGGATTTCTACGATAAAAACTCAAAAGGTCAGTACCGAGTTGTACCAGCAAACGAGAACTATGGTACGACAAATGATGGTGTGATTAGCGTTACTGTGAATCAAAACCACCCGGACTGTAACAGTAATAGTCGTGGTGACGAGTGTGACGTAAAAACCAACGCAGTTTTTGCCGAGGCATATCAAAAGCTCGATCAATACATCAACTTGGCGCAATACGACATAAACAACAGCGGCAGTGTTGATCCGACTGAGCTGTCAGTGATGTTTATTTTTGCGGGTGGTGATTTAGCCGCTAACCAAGTCGATCGTCCGTCTATTTGGCCGCATAAGTTTTCTCATGATGACGTGACGATTGATGGCACTGTCATCAGAGATTACTGCGTATTTGCTGATTTTCAGCTAACGCACCAATCGACACTGGGTGTGATAGTGCACGAGCTTGGTCACCTAATGCTAGGACTTCCTGACTTGTATTCATACAGTGGCTCAGGCTCTATTGGCGAATGGGGTGTCATGGGCGGCGGTTCATGGGCAATGAAGCCTGGTGATAGCTATGCGGGTGATACGCCTGTAAACATGAGTGCTTGGAGCAAACATGCGGCTGGCTTTGTTGTCCCTCAGGTTGCTCATGGTAACGAACCTTTTTCATCGATTAAAAATGGCGAAGTGAAGCTGGTTTATCTCGACCCATATTTAAAAGAGCACGGCCCTAGAGTTTATCTTGAGAACCGAACTTATTCTGGTTACGACCGAGCGCTTGCTGGCGAAGGTATGTTGGTTACATCTGTCAACATCATGAACCGCTTCAATGACACAGGCGAGATGCAGGTTCAGATCATGCAGGCAGATGGCTATGGTGAGCTAGAAAGCCGTTGGGGAACCAGTGATAGTGGTGACTTGTATCCGAACGGAGGCCTGTTCATTACAGACAGCACTAATCCGGGTTTTTATGACATTGCTGGTTTCAATACTGATGTAGCCATTTTGAACTTTGTCAGTAATGCCACCGATGCGGCTTTCTCATTAGAGATGCCAAGCGAGCCAAATAAATCGGCATGGAAGAACTCATTTTACCGTGGTTTTATCTACCCGGGCTCTGATGATGCATTAGCGATTACTGTCGACCTTGGCGTTGACTCAGAACTGGATGGTTTACAGCTATTTGCTTCAACCAATATTTGGAGCAACACGATGAGCTACAAAGTGTGGCGTTTCCCTGTACCTGCATTTGAAAATTACCGTTTGTCTTTACAAGAAAGCGACGCTCAATTGCTACAAGAGGGGACGTTCGATTCGTCTTCACGCATTATCTTTGATCAGCCAAGTCAGTTAAGTGCGGGTAAACACCTTCTTCTCGTTGAAATTGAGGGCGGTATCTTCGAGACTAACTTCAACTTTGACAGTGAGCTAGCGACGGAGATTTCACCTTTGCCAACCATGTGGGCTGGCAACAGCAGTGATATTTATTCTTCAGGCCTATCACGACAAGGGTTCTCTTTTGTTCCTTTCGCAGCACTGTTTGATGTCGATGCCAGCAGCATTGTTGAAGCGAAATCGGATGCGATTGAAACCGACAAGAACGTGGCTGCCGAACTTAACCTGATGTCCAACGATTTTATCGCACCAGGCTATCAGTTTAGCGTTGAGTACACGCAACAACCGACACATGGCACCATCAATGATGATCAATATGTGCCTAAAACTAACTTCGTAGGCAGTGATAGCTTCCAGTATCGCTTGGTGTCTTCGGATGGCTCTCTCTCGTCTCAACCTGTTTCGGTTCAAGTTACGGTGAATGGACAAAACGACGCACCAACCGCAAGTGTGGAAGCTGACACGAGCAGCATGAGTACCAATGGCCAGGGAAGCCTGTCTGCGACATCAAGTACTGACCCTGATGGTGATGCGCTTGAATACGCTTGGCAGCAAACCGCAGGTACGAATGCGACGCTTTCTGACGCAAACACGGCAGAGGCGAGCTTTACGGTTGCACAGGGCACCAAAGCTGGTGAGGTTCTGACATTCCAAGTAACGGTCAAAGACCCAAGCGGTTTGTCTTCAACCGCCAATGTGGATGTCGAAGTGGTCAACACCGCCCCAATCACAACTCAAGATGTGGCAAGCGTGGAGGAAGGTAAGAGCATCACCATTGATGTGTTATCGAATGATTATGACTTCAACAACGACTCTCTAACACTTCAGTCGGTAAACAATCCGTCTGGTGTGGGTACTGCCAGTGTGGTTAACGGCAAGGTTCTTTACCAAGCACCTAAAGAGGGTGTGGCAAATGTACAACTGCAGTACACAGTGTCTGACGGTAATGATGGCACTGCGACAGGGTCAGTGAATGTCTCGGTGGTTGCTTCAGTTAACAGTGTGAGCTTCGAAAGCTCTGATAGCGGCGGTAGTGTCTCTTACTGGGCGCTCATGTTATTGGCATTGTTAGGTTGGCGTCGTCGCGCTTAAGCTTTAATTTTTAATATTGTTAAGCCACTCATTTGAGTGGCTTTTTCTTTGGCTTATTCAAACCTCAATAATTCACCCATTAATCTTTTTGTTATGAGATGAGTTTCACCTTTATTTTTGTACGCTTTGTGCTTTTGAGGCGTAGTCTATGGCTAAATCATTTATAAAAAGTAAGGATATTTTTATGTCTGATAATTCGTTTTCTGTTGCTGCTATTTGCCAAGAGGCAGTGGGCATGGTCAGGGTTAACTTACTCGCGATTGTAATAGCGTGTATTCCTTTGATCGTGGTTCACACGATATTTATTACTCAATATCAAGGAGCCTTGGTTCAAGGATCGCAAGAACCTGACTTTTCGAACGTTGGTGCCGGCTTCTTTATGACGACGTTCCTGCTGTATCCACTGGTCGCGGCAATGGCGGTAGTACGTATCCATCGTATCTACCTTGCACATGAGTACATGCATTCTGCTTTAGATGTGATGCGATTATCGATGCGCGAGCTGCGCTTTATTGGTTGGTGGATTTTGTTTGGTTTGTCGATGATGTTTACATTGGCGCTTCCTATATTCATCGTCACCTTTTTGTATGCGGCAGAAGGTGGAGAAGCGAGTGAGTTAACTTTCACTATCATTACCTTGCTTGCCAGTATCCCGGGTCATTGGATCCTTTCGCGTTGGTCGTTAGTTTTGCCAGCGACGGCGCTAGATCGTGAACCTAGAAGCCTTGGTGACGCATGGAGACAGAGTAAGCCTTATAACAAGCAGATATTTGTCTTGATGGGGCTCATTCCTCTGCTGGTTGGCGCTGTTAACCAGTTCATTTTTGCCGAGTTTAATCACATATTGGCATTTGTTGTGTCTGGTGTGATCTTCGGTATTTTTGGCGCTTACCAAATAGCACTCTTGTCTTTAAGCTACCGAACGATTCTGAACATTGAGCGCGCTAAATTCAAAGGTGTGCCTGACTCTCAAAGCGATGCTTATGAGTTTCGTGGTTAATTGAAACTCATACTTGCCCCATGATTACCGATGGTTCTTGGGGCATGCTTCCAACTTCTTTTCCTCTCCTAGTAACCCAAAGTTCTTCGTGAATCGTAAATACCCATGAATAATTCGTGGCTGAAGGTGACCTTGCACACAGCTTATACTGTTGGTTAGGAAGTCGTTTATTAAGGAACTGCTATGTCCGTTTGGGAAGGTGTGAATTTTACCCATCGATTCAGTGAACTGCCGTCGGCATTTTTTACCTATGTTACGCCACAGCTTTTAGATAACACTCGCTGGGTGGTGTGGAATGGTGAGTTTGCGCAGCAATTTGGTTTACCAGCAATCGAAAACGAAGAGTTGTTGAATGTGTTTGCCGGACAAAAAGAATTTGCGCCATTTGCTCCTCTGGCAATGAAGTACGCGGGCCATCAATTTGGTGTGTACAACCCGGACTTGGGTGATGGTCGTGGCTTGCTGCTCGCTGAAATGCAGCACCAAGATGGCACTTGGTTCGACATTCACCTCAAAGGGGCCGGTCTTACGCCTTATTCTCGAATGGGTGATGGTCGAGCGGTATTGCGTTCTACGATACGTGAATATCTGTGCAGTGAAGCCATGGCAGGGCTTGGTATTCCCACTACCAGAGCGTTGGGTATGATGGACAGCGATACACCCGTTTACCGCGAGAAGATGGAATACGGCGCACTACTGATTCGTGTTGCAGAAACCCACATCCGTTTTGGTCACTTTGAGCACTTCTTCTACACCAACCAACTTGCGGAGCAAAAGCTGCTCGCTGACAAAGTGATCGAGTGGTATTTCCCTGAGTGCTCCCAAGCGGAAAAGCCATACGCAGCCATGTTTGAGTCTGTTGTGGAGAAAACCGCAGAAATGACTGCGTACTGGCAAGCTTATGGTTTTGCCCATGGTGTAATGAATACTGACAACATGTCGATTCTAGGACAAACCTTTGATTACGGGCCGTTTGGTTTCCTCGATGACTACGATCCTAATTACATTTGCAACCATTCGGATTACCAAGGTCGTTACGCCTTTGAACAGCAACCGCGTATCGCATTGTGGAATCTCTCTGCTTTGGCGCACTCCTTGTCACCTCTTGTACAGAGAGAAGATCTTGAGGCTGCACTCGGGAAATTTGAAGTGCGTCTGAGTCAAAAATTCAGTGAACTAATGCGTGCCAAACTTGGTCTTCATACCAAAGTGGACGAAGACGGCCGCTTGTTCGAAGCCATGTTTGAATTGTTGAACCAAAACAAAGCTGACTACACTCGCTTCTTCCGTGAGTTGTCTAACCTCGACGTGAAGTCGCCTCAAGCTGTGATTGATTTGTTTATTGATAGAGAAGCGGCAAGTGCATGGGTAGACTTATATCTCGCTCGCTGTGAATTAGAAGTGGACGATCACGGTGAGCAGGTATCAGCACAAACTCGCTGTGAAAAGATGCGTCGAACGAATCCGAAATACATCCTACGTAACTACCTAGCTCAACTTGCCATCGATAAGGCAGAGGAAGGAGACTTCAGTGAAGTAAACCGACTGGCTGAGCTATTAAAGCGCCCTTATGATGAACAGCCCGAGTTTGATGATTATGCCAAGTTGCCTCCCGAGTGGGGCAAGAAGATGGAAATCAGCTGTTCTTCTTAATGTGTCATTTTCCACCCATCTCGTTGGTTCGTGTGGGTGGATTTGACCCCTTATCTTCCCCCATGATTTCTCATTTCTACTTAACTTGCTGACTAATAAAGAATAATTAACTTGGTCTGCAACTTGCTCTTTGTTGAACATCCGTACCCATTACCCTCTACCGATTTAGGTACTCATGGAAAGGATGGGATGTGATTCAACAAGGAGAATAATAATGTTTAAGCCTCTAACCCTATTGTCTGTTTCTGCTCTGGCTATCACTAGCTTTAACGCTGCCGCAAACTGTGACCCTGGTGAAACCGTGATCAAGTTCAGTCACGTAACCAACACAGATAAGCATCCAAAAGGCATTGCTGCTTCGTTACTGGAAAAGCGCGTGAACGAAGAGATGAATGGCAAAGTCTGTATGCAGGTTTTCCCTAACTCGACACTGTACGATGATAACAAGGTGCTTGAAGCGCTACTTAATGGTGATGTTCAACTCGCTGCCCCCTCTCTTTCAAAGTTTGAGAAATTCACCAAGAAGTACCGAATCTTTGACCTTCCTTTCCTATTCGAGGATGTGGCGGCTGTTGACCGTTTCCAAAACTCGGAATCAGGTGAAAAGCTGAAAAATGCAATGAAACGACGTGGTCTACAGGGCTTAGCTTTCTGGCATAACGGTATGAAGCAAATGTCTGCCAACAAGCCATTGATGGTGCCGAGCGATGCAGAAGGCTTGAAGTTCCGTGTACAAGCTTCAGACGTTTTGGTTGCTCAGTTCGAACAGCTTGGCGCAAACCCACAAAAGATGTCTTTCAAAGAAGTGTACGGTGGCCTTCAAACTAAGGTTATCGATGGCCAAGAAAATACGTGGTCGAACATTTACGGTAAGAAGTTCTTTGAAGTACAAGATGGCATTACCGAAACCAACCACGGCATTTTGGACTATCTAGTGGTGACATCGAACGACTTCTGGAAAAACCTGCCAGACGATCAGCGTGAACAGCTTAATACCATCATTCAAGAAGTAACGGCTCAACGTAACGCTGAGTCAACCAAAGTGAACCTAGCAAACAAGAACAACATCATCGAAGCAGGTGGTGTGGTACGTACCCTAACGCCAGAACAGCGCCAAGAGTGGGTAACTGCACTGCAACCTGTGTGGAAGAAGTTCGAGAAAGACATAGGTTCAGACCTTATCGATGCAGCACTCGCATCTAATCAATAGTCCGCTCGCCCAAGCTCTTTGGGTGAACAAGTAAAAATACAAAGCACTACGATTGGCCCTCATGTACTCATTCATGGGGAAGAGGGCCCTTTTCTCCCAATAATGACGTGATGTAATTATGGAACAGACTTTTTTTGCCAAGGCAGGGCGAATCACCGACGCCATTGAAGAGACGTTAATTGCGTTCTTTCTTGGCGCGATGACATTGCTGACATTTGCCAATGTGATTTTTCGCTATGTCTTCAACGACAATATTCTTTGGGCACTGGAACTGACGGTGTTCATGTTCGCATGGATGGTGTTGGTTGGCGCATCTTACGGTGTGAAGAAGCATTTTCACATCGGTGTCGATGTCATCATCAATATGGTGTCGGAGCCGAAACGAAAAATCCTCGCACTGCTCGCAGCCGCTGGTTGTTTAGCGTTTTCCATTCTGCTTTTAGTTGGTTCTTGGAACTATTGGTATCCGTTTGTCACCGAGCGAGCGTGGTATGAGACCGATGATATTCCGATGCCTGAGATGTTTCAGTTTCTCGCCGATTGGCTCAATGAAGGTGAGCGGTACGAGAAGCTGCCTCGCTTTATTCCTTATTTTGCTTTGCCCCTTGGTATGGCGCTACTCACTTTCCGTTTTGTGCAAATCACTTGGCAGATCGCAACAGGCAAACTGGATCGCTTGATTGCAGGCCATGAAGTAGAGGAAGAGTTAGAAGCGCTAAAAGAAGAACTCAGTGAAGCCGCAGATGCGATTCCGAATGGTTCTTCATCATCAGATCGCAAGGAGCAATAAATCATGGATATTTTGTTTTTATTCTTGATGGTGATTGGCTTCATGCTGATCGGTGTGCCAATTGCTGTCTCGCTGGGTCTTTCCAGTATTCTTTTCTTACTAATGCACTCGGATGCGTCTTTGGCTTCCGTTGCCCAAACACTGTTTAACGCGTTTGCTGGCCACTACACTTTGTTAGCGATTCCTTTCTTTATTTTGGCCTCAAGCTTTATGTCTACCGGCGGCGTTGCTAAGCGCATTATCCGCTTTGCAATTGCTATTGTCGGCTGGTTTCGCGGCGGCTTAGCCATGGCATCGGTCGTGGCATGTATGATGTTTGCTGCGCTATCGGGCTCGTCTCCTGCAACGGTAGTGGCGATTGGTAGCATCGTTATCGCTGGTATGATCAAGAATGGTTACTCGAAAGAGTTTGCGGCGGGTGTTATCTGTAATGCGGGTACGCTAGGCATTTTGATCCCACCTTCGATCGTGATGGTGGTGTATGCTGCCGCAACGGATGTGTCGGTTGGGCGTATGTTCCTCGGTGGTGTTATTCCAGGCTTGCTCGCGGGTGTGATGTTGATGATCGCGATTTATATTGCCGCGAGAATCAAGAACCTGCCAAAACAACCTTTTGTCGGTTGGAAAGAAACCTTCGATGCCGCTAAAGACGCAAGCTGGGGTTTATTGCTGGTGGTTATCATCCTTGGTGGTATCTACGGCGGTATCTTTACGCCAACAGAAGCTGCTGCGGTGGCGGCGGTGTACTCTTTCTTCATCGCCAACTTTGTCTACAAAGACATGGGGCCATTTGCCGACAAGCAGAATACCAAACCTGCATTGGTTAAAATCTTCCAAACGTTTGTTCATAAAGATACCAAGCATACGCTTTATGAAGCCGGCAAACTGACCATCATGTTGTTGTTCATCATTGCTAATGCCCTGATTCTTAAGCACGTGCTTACCGAAGAACGCATCCCGCAAATGATCACCGAATCTATGCTGTCAGCGGGGCTTGGGCCGATTACCTTCTTAATTGTGGTTAACGTGTTGCTGCTGATTGGCGGTCAGTTCATGGAACCGTCTGGCTTGCTCATTATCGTCGCGCCGTTGGTGTTTCCAATCGCGATTGCACTGGGTATTGATCCGATCCACCTTGGCATCATGATGGTGGTGAACATGGAGATAGGCATGATAACGCCACCTGTAGGGCTCAACTTGTTTGTGACGGCTGGGGTAGCGAAGATGTCGATGATGAATGTGGTGAAAGCAGCTCTACCATGGGTAGCGGTGATGTTCCTCTTCCTCATTATCGTAACGTACGTGCCTTGGGTATCCACTTGGCTACCAACGACGTTGATGGGACCTGAAATCATCACCAAGTAGCGACATAGAAAGTAAACCTAATTCGCTGTTGATGAAAACCAAAAGAGGTGTGACGATTCACACCTCTTCGTCTATTGATTTGTAGGTAGGTCTGCGCGGGTCAGGCTTTACTCTACGCTCGTAACCATGCCACTTCTTTTTGTTCTTACGCCGGTCTTCTCCCGAACGCCTCTCTTCTTGATAATGCCCATCGATCATCACGGTATCGGTGATAACGGGGATTCTAATTTTCTCTGTCATATCCGTATGAACCATCAATCCGTTGTTACAAAAAGTATGATTCAAGTTGGATATAACGACAAACCGTAAACGGCGTTTTATTTATATAGATCCTTATCTATCTGATAGCGTTGCATTTTGTCGTACAGGGTTTTTCGAGGCACATTCAATTGTTCCATGGTTTGTTTGATACTGCCGCTGTTCTCCAGTAACGCACTTTCTATCGCGGCTTTTTCAAATTCTGCCACTTGTTCAGCAAGGCTAGATGAAGGTGGTGAGATCGAGGCGGTATCTCCCAATTGGATTAATTTACCGAGTAGGACAAACCGTTCAGCCGCATTTCGTAGTTCGCGCACATTACCCGGCCAATCATGCGCCATTAATTGAGCCAAATCTTGTGAGGAGAGGCTAGGAGAGGTTTTGCCGTAACGAGACGCGGCAACCAATAAAAAGTGATGGAACAGCGCAGGAATGTCCTCTTTACGCTGGCGCATTGGTGGTAGATCGAGCGTGACCACATTAAGGCGATAATAGAGATCCTGACGAAATGCACCTTCCTCTGCGGCTTGTTTTAAGTCGACCTTGGTTGCGGCAATGACGCGAATATCCAACGGCAGCAACTCGTTAGAGCCAACACGCTCAATCACTCTTTCTTGAAGCACTCGTAGCAAACGGATTTGTGCCTGAATCGGCATAGATTCGATTTCATCCAAAAACAGTGTGCCGCCCTGAGCAAATTCAAACTTACCAATTCGGCGACTTTCTGCTCCAGTAAACGCACCTTTCTCGTGCCCGTACAACTCGCTCTCAATCAGGTTTTCCGGTACGGCGCCGCAGTTTACGGCGACAAAGTTATGGTTGCGACGAGCGCTTTGCTCATGCAATGAACGGGCAATTAGCTCTTTACCTGTGCCTGTTTCTCCAAACAGCAAGATATCCGCATCGGTATCGGCAATGTGAGTGATAGTTTCACGCAGCATTTGGATACTCGCGGTTTCGCCAATGATACGCGGACCAAGGGTTTTACTGGCTTTGAGTGACTGGCGTAGTTTTTCATTTTCATTGGTGAGTTTGCGTTTCTCGATTGCCCGCTTAACGGTTTCTACCAAATGTTCTGGTGCAAAAGGTTTCTCAATAAAGTCGTAAGCGCCTTGATGGAGGGCTTGCACTGCCATAGAAATATCACCATGTCCGGTGATCATGATGACGGGTAGGTTGGAGTCGCGCTGAGTGATTGTGGTCAGCAAATCCATACCAGAAATGCCCGGCAAACAGATATCGGTGACCACGACGCCAACTTCTTCGCCTTGCTGCATGGCAATTAAAGCCGATTCTGCATCCGGGAAAAACTTGGCATCGATGTCCGCCAGTTCAAAGGTTTGCTCAATGGCGAGTCTGAGATCGGCTTCGTCGTCAATAAAAAACACCTGACACATGGTCTCATCCTTCTGGTTGTGCGGCGATTGGTGAAACAATAGGTAAGCAGAGTGAGAATCGAGCACCGCCTTGTTCTCGATTCTGAGCGCTTAATTTGCCGTTCATTCCGGCTAAGATTTGTTGTGAGATAGATAGCCCCAACCCCAAGCCGTTTTGTTTGTTGGTGAGGAAAGGTTCACACAGCTCTGAAAGGGTAAAATCGCCAAGCCCTGTGCCGTTGTCATCCACATGAATCCAGACGAGTTTGGCCTCGCTGTCTTGCTCTACAAAGAGCACAACTTGTTTGTCGTCATGCTCCTTAAGCGCCTCTATCGCATTGGTGAGTAAGTTTACTAACACTTGTTCTAACTGGATGGTATTGATCTGCACCTCTACATCTTGCTGTAGCAAATTCGTTTCCAAGGTTACGCGAGCTGATTTTAGCGCTGGCTTCATCAATTCTTTTACTGAAGCGATAACCGGTAAAAGATGAGTGTGTACCAATTCATTGCCACTGGTTTTCTTCGCGAATGAGCGCAACTGCTGACTGATGTTCGCCATCCGGTCTGTAAGGGCAGAAATGCGAGTGAGGTTGTCCTCAACACGTTCGAACTTTTCCTTCTCTAGGAACAATTTACCGTTCTCAGCAAAACTGCGAATGGCTGCTAATGGGTTGTTGAGTTCATGACTGATGCTGGCTGACATTTGCCCTAACACCGCCAGTTTCGCTGCTTGCACCAATTCATCTTGAGTTAGACGAAGGGTTTGTTCGGTTTCAATGCGTTGAGCAATCTCTGCTTGTAACTCAGCCGTTCGTGCCATCACTTGGTATTCCAGCTTTTGATTGGCTTCTTGTTGAATCCGTTCCAGTTGAAGGTGACGTTGTTGGCGATGATAGATAAGCTGACCAACCAAAAACAACACAGTGAAGACAAGCGTCAAGACGAGCAAATAGCCCATCGTTATCCAAACCACGGACTGCTTTGGAGACAATACTCGAATCGTGAGTTTGAGCTCTTTCAAAGGAAGAGAAGAGATCACCAAGGTTCCTTTGTTGTAAGGGTAGCCTTGCTTCGCCTCTGTGTGGGTTAACCCCATATCGCCAACAAAACCCAAAGATTCAATCGTCGTATCTAAATATTGGCGACTTGCCCAAACTTCAGCAGCTTTTGGTTCGTCGAGTGGCTGTAAGCTTTTGAAAAGCCAATCACTACGACTGCTCATAAAAATAATGCCGTTTGGGTCACTCGCAACAAAAATGCTTTTCGGCTGCTGCCAATTGTCTTCTATCTTGCTCAAATCCATTTTGACTACAACGACGCCTAAAACGCCTCCTGCATACACAAGAGGATAGGAATAGTAATAGCCTCGCGTTCCTGAGGTAGAACCCAGTGCATAGTATTCCGCTCGCTGACCAATAATCGCCTGTTTGAAGTAAGGGCGGAAAGCGAAGTTGCGGCCAATAAACGAACGCTCTTTACGCCAGTTACTTGCTGCGATCGTTGTGCCCCATTTGTCGATCAAATAAGTGTCCGCTGCAGCAATAACATCATTGACGGACTCTAAGTACCGATTAGTGATTTCTAGCTGTGCACTGTTGTTCGGATTGAGCAGCGCTTCAACCAAAGGTTCGTCTTTTGAAAGTAGGTGAGGGATGTGGGCGTACTTGTCTAACTTGTTTTGAATGTGGCTAGAAAAACGTTCCAATTGGGATTGGTGTTTATCGAGCAAGGACTGGTAGCTGGCATTCCAAACCCAATGTCCGCCGGCGAACGCGCAAAGGAAATAGAAGGCGAAAAAAATCAGTAGAATACGGTTTCTTTGCGACATCCCTACGCTCCTTGCTACCTTCCCTTTTACCACATAAGAAAATGTTAATGGTTTGTAGGAATGAATAGGGATTTAGTTTCCAACTCTGTGGAGTAAAACAAGAGCAAGATCTCTTTTTAGGCTTTTCAATAAAAAAAGCTGTCGATTCTCTTGAAAAAGTCGCTATTGTCCCCATTCTAGATATGCTGGCAGCGTTGAAGCGGTATTTAAATCGCATTTTTCGCTATTTTTTGAGTCGGTATTCGAGAATTTAGCGCAGACAATGTCCACATAGTGGCTATTGGCTCGACAGGGTTGCGACAGATCGCTAGAATGTCGCGTCTAAAAATTCTGTCCTGAGGCTAATAGGAGATACCTTTGGTGATGACGCCGAAGATATCACTGATTAGTCCGGTGTTGAGATTCAGCATCGATACTCGATTTTAAATTAGGTGTTCGGACAGGACACTACACAAGGATGAAGCGTGAACTCACAGAGTCTCGCTCATACGCTCGGGAAGACCGGGCCACTTTAGAGGTTTATATATAATGCAAGTTACTGTTGAAACGCTAGAAGGCCTAGAGCGCCGTCTAAACATTACTGTTCCAGCTGCAAACATCGAAGACGCTGTAACAGCTGAACTACGCAACATCGCTAAAAACCGTCGTTTCGATGGTTTCCGTAAGGGTAAAGTGCCTCTAAAAATGGTTGCTAAGATGTACGGCAAAGCAGTACGTCAAGACGTTCTTGGTGAAGTTATGCAACGTCACTTCATCGAAGCGATCGTAAAAGAGAAAATCAACCCAGCTGGCGCACCAACTTTCGCTCCAGTTGAAAACAACGAAGGCGCAGATCTAGTATTCACTGCAACTTTCGAAGTTTACCCAGAAGTTGAACTAAAAGGCCTAGAAAGCATCACTGTTGAAAAACCAACAACAGAAGTTAACGATGCAGACGTAGAAGAGATGATCGAAACTCTACGTAAGCAACAAGCTACTTGGGCAGAAGTTGAAGAAGCTGCAGAAGCTGGTAAGCGCGTAAGCATCGACTTCGTTGGTTCTATCGACGGTGAAGAGTTCGAAGGCGGTAAAGCTGAGAACTTCCCACTAGAAATGGGCGCTGGTCGCATGATCCCAGGTTTCGAAGACGGTATCGAAGGTAAAACTAAAGGTATGGAATTCGAAATCGACGTAAACTTCCCAGAAGATTACCACGCTGAAAACCTAAAAGGTAAAGCAGCTAAGTTCGCAATCAAAGTGAACAAAGTTGAAGCTCGTGAACTACCTGAACTAAACGACGAGTTCGTTTCTAAGTTCGGTGTTGCTGAAGGTGGCGTTGAAGCACTTAAAGCTGAAGTTCGTAAGAACATGGAGCGCGAACTTAAGCAAGCTGTTAAGAACCGCATCAAAGAGCAAGCTATCGACGGTCTAGTTGAGCAAAACGAAATCGACGTACCAGCTGCACTTATCGACCAAGAAATCCAAGTTCTTCGTCAACAAGCTTCTCAACGCTTCGGTGGCAACCCAGAAGCAGCTGCACAGCTTCCACGTGAACTGTTCGAAGAGCAAGCTAAACGTCGCGTTGTAGTTGGTCTTCTTCTAGGTGAAGTAATCAAGTCTGAAGAGCTAAAAGCTGACGACGAGAAAGTTAAAGCGCTAATCGAAGAGATGGCAACAGCTTACGAAGATCCATCAGAAGTTATTGCTTACTACGAGCAAAACGAGCAAATGATGAACAACATGCGTAACGTTGCTCTAGAAGAGCAAGCAATCGACGCGATCATCGCTAAAGCACAGGTTACAGAGAAAGAAGTAAGCTTCAACGAGCTACTTAACCAACAACCTGCTGCTTAATAAGCAATATCTTGCGTAGAAGGTTGACTTAACGTCGACTATTCTGCTAACAATGGTCCGTATGATACACATCATCCGGGCCATTTATTTTAGGGACATAAGAATATGAGCTACCAAGAAAAAAATGCAATGTCGCCAATTATTGACGCGCTAGTGCCAATGGTGGTTGAACAAACTTCCCGCGGCGAACGCTCTTACGACATTTACTCACGCTTGCTTAAAGAGCGCGTGATCTTTTTAACCGGTCAAGTGGAAGACCACATGGCAAACCTTGTCGTGGCTCAGCTACTTTTCCTAGAATCTGAAAATCCAGATAAAGATATTTTCCTATACATCAACTCACCAGGCGGCAGCGTAACAGCAGGTATGTCTATTTACGACACCATGCAGTTCATCAAGCCAAATGTGAGCACAGTATGTATGGGTCAAGCTTGCTCAATGGGTGCGTTCCTGCTTGCAGGTGGTGCGCCGGGTAAGCGTTACGTTCTGCCTAACTCACGTGTGATGATCCACCAACCACTAGGTGGCTTCCAAGGTCAGGCTTCTGATATCCAAATCCATGCTCAGGAAATCCTGACCATCAAGCAGAAGCTAAACAACCTATTGGCAGAGCATACAGGCCAGCCTCTTGAAGTGATTGAACGCGATACTGATCGTGATAACTTCATGTCGGCAGATCAGGCTGTAGAATACGGTATTGTGGATGCAGTGTTGAGCCACCGCGGCGAGTAATTTAGCCAGCGCATTTTGGCTAAATTTGATATACACTCATTCATAAAGAGTAAAGGCTAAGAGGTTAGCGAATGACAGATAAAAGCAAAGAAAGCGGCAGCGGCAAATTGCTGTACTGCTCTTTCTGTGGCAAAAGTCAGCACGAAGTTCGCAAGCTAATCGCAGGTCCGTCAGTTTACATTTGCGACGAGTGTGTCGACTTATGTAACGATATCATTCGCGAAGAAATCAAGGATGTTCTCCCTAAGAAAGAATCTGAAGCGTTACCAACGCCAAAACAGATCCGTGAACACCTTGATGACTATGTGATCGGACAAGATTACGCGAAAAAAGTGCTCGCAGTTGCGGTATATAACCACTACAAGCGTTTACGCAATGGTGATACAACGAGCGAAGGTGTGGAGCTTGGTAAGAGTAACATCCTTCTAATTGGTCCAACGGGTAGTGGTAAAACTCTGCTTGCTGAGACGCTAGCTCGATTCTTGGATGTGCCATTTACAATGGCCGACGCAACCACACTAACCGAAGCTGGTTACGTTGGTGAAGACGTTGAAAACATCATCCAGAAGCTTCTGCAAAAATGTGATTACGATGTAGCGAAGGCTGAACGCGGCATTGTATACATTGACGAAATTGACAAGATTTCTCGTAAAGCTGAAAACCCATCTATTACGCGTGACGTATCTGGTGAAGGTGTTCAGCAGGCGCTACTAAAACTTATCGAAGGTACGGTTGCATCGGTTCCACCACAAGGTGGTCGTAAGCATCCACAGCAAGAATTCCTACAAGTGGACACGTCTAAGATCCTGTTCATCTGTGGTGGTGCATTTGCTGGCCTAGATAAAGTGATTGAACAGCGTGTAGCGACAGGTACAGGTATTGGTTTTGGCGCAGAAGTGCGCTCTAAGAACGAAACCAAAACAGTCGGTGAACTATTTACTCAGGTGGAGCCTGAAGATCTAGTGAAATACGGCCTGATCCCTGAGTTTATCGGTCGTCTACCAGTAACAACAACACTGACTGAGCTTGATGAAGAAGCGCTAATTCAGATCCTATGTGAACCGAAGAACGCACTGACCAAGCAATACGCAGCATTGTTCGAACTAGAAGACGCTGAACTTGAGTTCCGTGAAGACGCGCTACGTGCTATCGCTAAGAAAGCAATGGAGCGTAAAACGGGTGCTCGTGGTCTACGCTCAATCTTAGAAAGCGTTCTGCTAGAAACCATGTATGAACTGCCATCAGCGACGGACGTAAGTAAAGTCGTGATTGATGAATCAGTGATTAACGGTGAATCAGAACCATTGCTCATTTACAGCAACGCCGACAATCAGGCCGCTGGAGCAGAATAAATTCAGCCATGAATAGAAAGGAGGTAAGTAATTACCTCCTTTTTTTATTTCTCTTATTGAATCCAAATAATTAGACCCCATATACTGCCTTAAGTAATACGTTAAACGTGAAAGCGGAAGAGAGAATTATATGAACTTGGAACGTTCCGAGCGTATCGAGATCCCGGTATTACCTCTACGTGACGTAGTGGTCTACCCACACATGGTTATTCCATTGTTTGTTGGTCGTGAAAAATCGATTAGCTGTCTAGAAACAGCGATGGAAACAAACAAACAAGTTCTGCTTGTGGCACAAAAGCAAGCGGACACTGATGAGCCGACGGTTGACGACCTATTTGAAGTAGGTACGGTTGCAACCATCCTCCAACTTCTTAAGCTACCTGACGGCACGGTTAAAGTGCTGGTTGAAGGGCAGCAACGCGCGAAGATCAACCACTTTAAAGAAAGCGAATTCTTCCTTGCTGAGGCAGAGTTTGTGGTAACGCCTGAACTTGAAGAGCGTGAACAAGAAGTGATTGTTCGCAGCGCGATCAACCAATTTGAAGGCTTCATCAAGCTAAACAAAAAGATCCCGCCAGAAGTGCTAACTTCGCTAAGCGGTATTGACGAAGCGGCGCGCCTAGCAGACACCATTGCAGCGCACATGCCTCTTAAGCTTGTAGACAAACAACAAGTACTTGAAATCATCGATGTAACTGAGCGTCTAGAGTTCCTAATGGGCCAGATGGAATCAGAGATCGATCTTCTTCAAGTTGAGAAACGCATCCGTGGTCGTGTTAAGAAGCAGATGGAAAAATCTCAGCGCGAGTACTACCTGAATGAGCAAATGAAAGCGATTCAGAAAGAACTTGGCGAGATGGAAGATGCTCCTGACGAGTTCGAGACACTGAAGCAAAAGATTGAAGAATCTAAAATGCCTCAGGACGCGCGTGAAAAGACAGAGCAAGAGCTGCAAAAGCTTAAGATGATGTCTCCAATGTCTGCAGAAGCGACAGTGGTACGCAGCTACATCGATTGGATGGTAAGCGTGCCTTGGAACAAGCGTTCTAAAGTTAAGAAGAATCTTGCGAAAGCAGAAGAGATTCTGAACGAAGATCACTACGGCCTAGAGCGCGTTAAAGAACGTATTCTTGAGTACTTGGCGGTACAAAACCGTATCAACAAACTGAAAGGTCCAATCCTTTGTCTTGTTGGTCCTCCTGGTGTTGGTAAAACATCGCTAGGTCGCTCTATTGCAGCGGCAACGGGTCGTAAGTACACGCGTATGGCACTGGGTGGTGTACGTGATGAGGCTGAAATCCGCGGTCACCGTCGTACATACATTGGTTCGCTACCTGGCAAACTTATTCAGAAGATGTCGAAAGTAGGCGTGAAAAACCCACTGTTCCTTCTGGATGAAATCGACAAGATGTCTTCAGACATGCGTGGCGATCCATCTTCAGCACTGTTGGAAGTTCTAGACCCAGAACAAAACAACGCGTTTAACGACCATTACCTAGAGGTAGATTACGATCTATCTGACGTTATGTTCGTTGCGACGTCTAACTCGATGGATATTCCTGGTCCTCTACTAGACCGTATGGAAGTGATTCGTCTGTCTGGTTACACAGAAGACGAGAAACTAAACATTGCAAAACGTCACCTTGTTGATAAACAAGTTAAGCGTAATGGTCTGAAACCAAACGAAATTACCATTGAAGATTCTGCAATCATCGGCATTATTCGTTACTACACGCGTGAAGCGGGTGTACGTAGCCTAGAGCGTGAGATTTCTAAGATCTGTCGTAAAGCAGTGAAAAACATCCTGCTGGATACGAGCTTGAAGTCAGTGACAGTTACGATGGAAAACCTAAAAGAATACTTAGGTGTTCAACGTCATGATTTCGGTAAAGCGGATGACAGCAACCGTATCGGTCAAGTAACTGGCCTAGCTTGGACACAAGTGGGCGGTGACCTTCTTACGATCGAAACGGAAGCGATGCCGGGTAAAGGCAAGCTAACGCAAACCGGTTCTCTTGGCGACGTTATGAAAGAGTCTATCCAAGCAGCAATGACGGTTGTTCGTTCACGTGCCGAGAAACTGGGTATCAACTCAGACTTCTACGAGAAACGTGATATCCACGTACACGTACCAGAAGGTGCGACACCAAAAGACGGCCCAAGTGCGGGTATCGCAATGTGTACAGCACTGGTTTCTAGCTTGACGGGTAACCCTGTAAAAGCAGAAGTGGGTATGACAGGTGAGATCACGCTACGTGGTGAAGTTCTACCTATCGGCGGTCTGAAAGAGAAGTTACTTGCGGCACACCGTGGTGGCATCAAAACTGTACTGATTCCGAAGGACAATGAGCGTGATTTGGAAGAGATTCCAGAAAATGTTATCGCGGATCTGCAGGTTATCCCAGTACAGTGGATCGATGAAGTTCTTAAAGTTGCACTAGAGCGAGACCCGACAGGCGTTGAGTTTGAGTCTCAAAAATAGTGATGTGCAGCAAAAATAAGTAAAACTTTACGCTGATAGGCCTAAAAAGGCTTGTCAGCGTTTTTTTTGGACGCTAAGTTAAGTTCGATAGCTTCCAGCCCTTGAAGAATAAGGGGTGGAGCATATTTTCTTAATTATGGAACGAACGTCATCACAAAAATAATCACAGATGACACAAAGGGGAAATCACAGTGAATAAAACTCAACTAGTAGAACAAATCGCAGAAAACGCAGACATCTCTAAAGCATCAGCTGGTCGCGCTCTAGACGCATTCATCGAAGCAGTAAGTGGTACGCTTCAGTCTGGTGACCAAGTTGCTCTTGTTGGCTTCGGTACGTTCAGCGTACGTACTCGTGCAGCACGCACAGGTCGTAACCCAAAAACTGGTGAAGAAATCCAAATCGCAGAAGCTAAAGTACCTTCTTTCAAAGCTGGTAAAGCTCTAAAAGACGCTTGTAACTAATTCTTTGTGTCACTGACACAAAGCTAGTTCTGCTGACGGCCATTGCATAACTTTTGCTCAAATAGTCAAATTTGAACAAAAATTTACAAACTAAGAGCCGAACTTTTTTAAATTATGCGCATCCTACTGATGCGCATTTCTTTTTCTGATATTATCGCGACATTACATTTTCTATTAGAAGCAGTCGGCTTCAATTGTGGAGAGCAGTTAAATTATGATGGATCGACTACGCGAAGGCGTGAACAGCATCGCGGTCAAAATTATCCTTGGACTTATCATCCTATCTTTCGTATTTGCAGGTGTAGGTAGCTACATCGTTGGTGGCAACAACAACTCAGCAGCGAAAGTAGGTAACACTGAGATTGCTCGTGGTGAGTTCGAGATGGCATACCAAAATGAGCGCAACCGCATGCAAGCTCAATTGGGTGATTACTTCTCTCAAATGCTGGCTGACCCTGCATACGTTGAATCTTTCCGCAAATCTGTTCTAGATCGCATGATCAACGACGTGCTGCTTGACCAACAAGCAGAAGCGCTTGGTCTACGCATTAGCGATGCACAAGTACGTAGCATGATTCTAGACATGCCTCAGTTCCAATCTAACGGTCAATTTGATCAAGACATTTACCAAGCGTCTCTGCGTCGTGCTGGTTTCTCTCCAGACTCATTTGCAGAGTACATGCGCCGTGAATTGGTTCGTGAGCAACTATTGAACGCACTTCAAACAAGTGAATTCACACTACCTGGCGAAGTTCAGGCAGAAGGTAAACTGTTCACTCAAACTCGTGACGTTCGCACAATCACTATCGATTTGAATGAGTTTGCTAAGAAAGTAGATTTGACTGATGAAGAAATTCAAGACTACTACAAAGCAAACCCAGACATGTTCACTCGTCCTGAGCAAGTTAAAGTTGCTTACATTGAGCTTTCAGCTGAAGAGCTTAAGAAGCAAGTTCAAGTTTCTGACGAAGACGTTAAGAAATACTACGACGAGCACCTAGACAAGTACTCTACAGAAGAGCAACGTCGCGTAGCGCACATCCTTGTTGAGGGTGATGACGAAGCGAAAGCACAAGCGATTCTTGACGAGCTAAACGCAGGCGCTGACTTCGCAACAGTAGCGAAAGAAAAATCAGACGACTTTGGTAGCGCAGAGAACGGCGGCGACCTAGGTTGGATTGAGCGCGATGTAATGGACCCAGCATTCGAAGAAGCGGCATTTGCTCTTAAGAATCCAGGTGACATGACTGGTCTAGTGAAGTCTGACTTCGGTTACCACATCATCAAGCTTGAAGAGCTAAAAGGTGCGGTTGCTAAGCCTTACTCAGAAGTTGCGGCTGAAATCAAACAAGAGATGATTGACCAGAAAGCGGTTGATCAATTCTACGAACTACAAAACGAACTTGAAAAAGTGGCGTTTGAGTTCCCTGATTCTCTAGATGACGCATCTAAAGCTGTTGGTCAAAAAGTGAAGACAACAGACTTCATCTCTCAAGCTGATGCTCCAGAAGTGCTGAAGAACCAAGCGGTAATGCAAGCAATTCTAAGCCCTGAAGTGAAAGAAGACGGCCTAAACTCTGAAGCAATCGAAGTTGCACCAGAGCACATCATCGTTGTTCGCGTTGAAGATGCTCGTGATGAGACTGTACTTCCTCTAAACGAAGTGAAAGACCAAGTGGTTGCTGAGCTATCTCGCGTTAAAGGTGAGCAAGGCGCAATCGAACTAGGTACTAAAGTCGTTGCGGCTCTGAAAGAAGGCAACAAAGACATTCTTGCTGAAAACAACCTAGCGTTTGGTGAGCAAGAGTCTGTAGACCGTCGTTCTCCGCTAGCATCAACAGTATTTGCGATGGCGAAACCAGTTGATGGTAAGCCTGTATACGGCCAGTCGAAAGATCTAGAAGGTAACATCGTGGTTGTTGAGCTAGACGCGGTTCACGCAGAGCTAGACAGCGCTCTAGAAGAGCAAGTGGCGACACAAATGCAACGTGCGTCTTCTCAGCTAGACCTTTCTTCAGTAATCGCGGTACTGCGCGCAAACACTGACATTGAATACTTTGTTGTGAGCAACTAAGCATTACTGATGTAATTTGCATGTTAACTAAAACGGGTCGCATTAGCGGCCCGTTTTATTTTTGTCTGAACCAACTTCTATGACAGCAACACTTTTCCTAGAGTGATCCTCGTTTTTGATAATTCGATTTAGGGGAGAACACTCAAATGAAATGGATGTTAACACTGTGCTTGCTGCTATTGGCGCCAATGAGTTGGGCGGAAGAAGGCAAGTCGGTAACGACAAAAGCGGCCAAGTATGAAGGCATTGAAATCACCGTTAATGTGAATACGGCTTCCGCGGAAGAAATTGCGACACTACTGAATGGTATTGGGACGAAAAAAGCGCAAGACATTGTTGAGTACCGAAATGAACATGGCCCATTTAAAACCGCAGCGGACTTAAGCAAAGTGAAAGGCATTGGTGAAGCGACGGTGAAAAAGAACCAAGATCGTATCTTACTTTGATTCACGCTTTGATTTGAAAAGCGAAGTTCTGTTTCCTATTACTGCTTTCCCGAACCAAAGCGTTTTTCTGGTTCGGGATTTTTTGTTTTATCGAGGTTTGTGATCACTCAGATTGAAGCGTATTAACCGAATATACGACGATGCGTTAGTTTTTCTAGCCAAGCCATGCCCATACCCCCGATCGCACCAAACAGGTGAGCATCAACAGCGACGCGAGCACCAATCATTGCCGCCGTGCTTGTTGAAGGGCCGTAGAACTGCTCCCAAGCGACTTTTGCAATTAAACCGCCTACCAGTACTAAACTGCTTCTTCTACCGTCGAAAACCTCTGCCAGAGCCCAGAAACCAAACAATCCGTGTAGTACTCCAGACAGTCCAACGTAAACCGACATATTGGTGAATAAGTTCATTGCACCAACGAAGGTACATAGAACAAGAAAGACGATAGAGAAGTTACGCACCGAAGGGCGAAAGATGAATCCTATTACCCATAAGCCCGCTAAATTCATCCCTAGGTGAGCAAAGTTGGTATGCGTCAGATTTCCTGTTACGATTCGCCACCATTCGCCATGGCGTATATTGTAAGCGTGCCATTCGGTTAGGCTTGCCATTGGTTCGAATTGCAGTATTAAACAGATAACGCTGATGATGCTCAGCAATGTATAAAGGTTCACTCTATGTCTCGTTATTGTTCTCAGTGTGGAAAGTCGCGCAAAGCTTGTATTTGCCAATGGATTGTACCGCTAGCAAACGAGGTTGAACTTATCATCCTTCAGCATACGAGTGAAGAACATCGTCCTCTTGGTACGGCACGGATTCTCAATTTGAGCCTAAATCATTGTACTTGCCTGATTGGAGAAGACTTTTCTGACAGTGCAGCGTTGAATGCGTTGCTTGAGGATAGTGCTTACCAGCATTACATTCTTTACCCTTCAGAACAATCGTTGTGCCTTTCAGCGTTGGCGACGGTAGGTGAGGCGGCAGATAAGAAAATACGTTTGATTTTACTCGATGGTACTTGGAAGAAAGCCTACAAGATGTGGCAACTTTCGACCAACTTGCATTCTATCCCTACGGTTAAACTGCCAGAGGATCTGCAAGGACATTACACCATTCGTAAGGCACCATCGAACAACAGCTTATCTACCGTGGAAGCCGGCTTTCATGCACTGAGCTTGTTGGAGTCTGGGAAAGATTTCACGCCTTTGCTAACGGCGTTTGAGAAGATGATTGAATTTCAAATCGCCCAGATGCCTCCGGGCGTATTTGAAAAGAACTATCTGAAAGACGAGTAGCGAAGCGATAGAGTACTTCTCTAAAGGACTATTGAAGAGAACAACTGTCGATGAAGCTTTTGTGCGTGGCCATCGGTCATTGCTGAGATGTAATCTGCAATCACGCGCATCTTTGCACTTTCGCAGCTTGCTTCTTGCCATAGTGAGCGAGTGTGCGGTGGCAGCAGACGCTCAGGGTCCGCACTTAGAGCTTCAAACAAATCCATGATGATCTGCTGGCCTTTGTACTCTACGATCTGTACTTGATGCACTTGAATCACATATTGGCTCACGAAGTGTTTGAGCACTTCTAGTGCTTTGGCCATGTGTGGCTCTAAACAGGCATTCCAAGCTAAGAGCGGGTTATTAAACGGTTCATCCACCACTTTGATTGAAATACTGGTCAACAGCGCATTCACCATGCCACCAATCGCATCTTTGCGTTGATGGTGTTTACCGCTAAAGAGCATTTGGCCGATAGAACCAATATGCTCCTCAAACCACGGGTCACCACAATCCGCTAATTGACTGGCTGCGCCTTCTTGCCATTGCTGACGTGTGACCATGCCAAGCACTATCGCATCTTCCAAATCATGCACGCCGTATGCAATATCGTCCGCAAGTTCCATGATCGAGCAGTCGAGCGATTTAAAGCGGGTCTTACAGTGCTCTAGGTCTGACTCCGGACGACAGCGCATTTGACTCAACAGGGCTTTGTCATTGTCCGTCAGTGGTGCAATGACCCAATCAAACAAGTCTTTATCACAGTCATAAAGGCCTTTTGCAGGGCTCCAGTCTTTGGCTTTGAGTTTGCGTTGATGCTCGACAGGTTCGGGCATGCAAAGCGCTCTTGTTTGACTCAGCAGAGCAGGGTATTTAATCAAACCGAGTAAGGCACGGCGTGACAAGTTCATGCCAAAGTGTTCGGTATAAGGCTCTAGCTTGGTGACAATGCGAAACGTCTGGGCATTGCCTTCAAAGCCGCCATGTTCACGCATCATGTAATTCAGCGCGACTTCGCCACCGTGCCCATAAGGCGGATGACCGATATCGTGTGCCAAACAGAGCGAATCAATCAAACTGTCTGAAGGCAGTAAGTCTCGAAACTCCGGCTGCTTCTTTTTCAGTTGAGCGACAATGCCCGTGCCCAATTGCGCCGCTTCAAGAGAGTGGGTCAAACGGGTACGGTGGAAATCTTCTAAGCTGTTGCCGTGGACTTGAGTCTTCGCTTGTAGGCGACGAAATGCCGCAGAATGCAGTATACGAGCGCGATCTCGCTGATAAGGACTACGATGATCGTCACGGCGGATTTTATGTTCATCATCATGGCGTTCTTGCCACAAGGCATCTAATTCAAACGACACTTTTCTCTCCATCAACTAACTGATTTCATCCAGCGATAATTCAAAACTTGGGGCAAAGGTATGAAGGAAGTATTCCATTTCTGGTGTTTTGCGTTCTTGCAGTGTGATGTCGAGGCGCTTTTTAGCCAAGGCAAACTCGTGGTTACCTGCGCTCAGTTCTTCGAGACATTTTAAGTACGCGCAGATGGAGTCGGCTTGCTTAACGATTAAGGCATCTTCTTCATGTGCAGAGTGCGAAAGCAGATACGGTGCAAAATCGTCTTGGAATTCTTCTGGCAGCATGGATAGGAGCTTTTGCTCGGCTGCTGCTTCTATCTTTTTATATTCTTTAGAAATTTCTGGGTTGTAATACTTAACTGGGGTTGGAAGGTCACCCGTTAATACTTCACTGGAGTCGTGGTACATCGCAAGAATAGCAATGCGTTCGGGATTCAGTGTACCGCCAAACTTTTTGTTTTTGATTAGGGCTAGGGCATGAGCGACAAACGCGACTTGCAGGCTGTGTTCAGAAACGTTTTCTGGTGATACTGAGCGCATTAAAGGCCAGCGTTGGATTAGCTTCATTCGTGCCAAATGGGCGAAAAAATGGCTTTCTTTCATTGCTGTCTCCAATTTTGATTCTGATACAAAAAAAGGAGCTCACTAGGAGCTCCTCTAAGCATATGAGAGATCAGCAGTAATTACTACTGGCTATACGTTGATAGGAAACGCTCAAAGCGGCCAATCGCGGTTTCAAGATCTTCTACGTGCGGCAGGGTAACGATACGGAAGTGATCCGGTTTCGGCCAGTTAAAGCCTGAGCCCTGTACGAGCAGTACTTTTTCTTGCTTCAAGAAATCCAGCACCATCTGCTGGTCATTCTTAATATTGTACATCTTGGTGTCGATTTTCGGGAACAAGTACATAGCGCCTTTCGGCTTCACACAAGAAACCCCAGGGATCTGGTTGATCAGCTCGTAAGCACGGTTACGTTGTTCAAGCAAACGACCACCCGGCAAGATCAGCTCATTAATACTTTGGTAGCCACCCAATGCGGTTTGAATTGCATGTTGCATCGGTACGTTGGCACATAAACGCATTGACGAAAGCAGCTCAAGACCATTGATGTAACCTTGCGCCAGATGTTTAGGACCGGTTAGGAACATCCAGCCGCCACGGAAGCCACAAACACGGTATGCTTTTGATAAACCGTTGAAGGTCATCACTAGCACATCTTCTGTTAGTGTCGCGACTGAGGTGTGTGTCGCTCCGTCGTAAAGCACTTTGTCGTAGATCTCGTCAGCGAAGATGATCAGGTTGTGTTGGCGGGCAATCTCGATAACTTCTAGTAGAAAATCACGACTGTATACCGCACCCGTTGGGTTGTTCGGGTTGATCAGAACAATACCACGCGTTTTTGGGGTGATTTTCTTTTTGATGTCTTCTAGATCTGGATACCAGTCTGCGCCTTCATCACAGATGTAATGCACAGGTTTACCACCAGACAGAGCAACAGATGCCGTCCACAATGGGTAGTCTGGTGCTGGGATCAGCATTTCATCGCCATTGTTCAATAGCGCTTGCATTGCCATCACGATTAGCTCTGAAACGCCGTTACCTACGTATACATCTTCAACATCGAGTGAGCGGATGCCTTTACGTTGGTAGTGTTGTACAACGGCTTTACGCGCAGAGTAGATGCCTTTGGAATCACAGTAGCCTTGAGAAGTTGGTAGATTGCGGATTACATCTACTAAAATCTCATCAGGGGCGTCAAAACCAAATGGGGCGGGGTTGCCAATGTTTAGCTTTAGGATTTTATGCCCTTCTTCCTCCATGCGCTTAGCATGTTTGAGTACAGGACCCCTAATGTCGTAGCAGACATTGTCGAGTTTTGACGACATCCCGATATTTTGCATTGTATAATTCCTAAAAAATCGTTAATTTCTTTATTAAAGTACAATAATTTGTTTTTTATTAGAATAAAAATCTGTAAATTATCCGTTTAGTGGCTAACTTTTGTTCTGTTGGTATCACAGGATTTTGCAAAAGATCGCATACGACCTTGATTTGCTTTGGGTCTAAACTTAGAGTAGCCGTCAGTTATCCCTTATCCTCATAGACTTCGAGGTTGATTTGTCACAGTTCCATCAAGCCGTAAAGAGAATTATCGAGCGAGTTCAGCAAACGGAAGGCAATCAAACACGTTTAGTCGAGCCACTCAGCGAGAAACCCAATTTCGCGTTTATTGACTGGCTTGAAGCACAACCACTTTTTCCCAAGTTTTACTGGCAGTCCCGTGATACTCGTGAAGAAGTTGTTGCCCTAGGTCAGCTCCATTCATTTGTTGAGCCAGGACCTGCCTATACGATCCTTGGCGAAGGCCAACGCGTATGGGGTGGGCGTTCATTCGATGGTCAGCACGAGAAAAACCGCCGCTGCATGCCGTCTTTCTTCTTTCTGCCACAAATCGAGTTGATTCGCTTCGATCAGCAATGGTCGCTTGCAGTGAATATCTCAGAAGATAAAACCCGTACATTAGCAGGCTTGAAAAAGCTGGTTTGTGATGTGCCTATGCTTGCGCCAATTTCTTCTCATATTCGTTCTATTGATCATGCACCAACAGAGCCTCAATGGAATGATTTGGTCTCGAAAGTACTGACAGGCATAGAGAACGATGATTTTAAAAAAGTCGTTTTAGCTCGCAAATCAACAGTTCGCTTAGATTCGACACTTTCTGCTGCGCAACTCCTGAAGGCGAGTTACCTAAATAACCACCATAGTTTCCATTTCCTACTGAGCTTAGACAGCAAGCACAGTTTTATGGGGTCTACCCCTGAGCGCCTGTATTCGCGTGTTGGGCATGAACTCCATACTGAAGCATTGGCAGGCACGATTGGTCGTGGTGACAATGCAACGCAAGATATGGAGCTAGCGAACTGGTTATCTCAAGATTCAAAGAACCTGAACGAAAACCAGTATGTGGTGGATGACATTGTTGATCGCTTGTCGCCACATTCAGAGAGCGTTGAAGTAGAAAAAGAGCCTCGACTTGTTCGCCTGAGAAAAGTCCAACATCTTAAGCGTAATATTCATGCGGACCTGAAAGCCGGCATCAACGGTGTTCAATTGCTTTCAGCTCTACAGCCAACCGCTGCGGTCGCCGGTTTACCGCGTAAAGAGTCGATGCAATTTATTTTGGATAATGAGCCGTTTGCACGCGGCTGGTATGCAGGCTCTATGGGTTACATTAGCCATGAGCGTGCAGAGTTTTGTGTCGCAATCAGAAGTGCTTTGATCTTAGGCGATCAAGTCCAATTGTTTGCTGGCGCGGGTATTGTTCCGGGCTCCATTGCAGAACATGAATGGGCCGAGTTAGATAAAAAAATGTCGACGTTACTATCTCTTATTTCAGACCACCCACCGCTTGGGGTTGCATCATGAAGGCAGATCAAGCTGTATTGAATCGCATCTGGTCTGAAACCATCCTGACAGAATTGAACCGCTTTGGTGTGAACCACGTTTGTATCGCACCCGGTTCCCGCTCTACACCTTTAACGGTAGAGGCGGCAGATAGCCAAAATTTTACTATTCACACGCACTTTGATGAGCGTGGCTTAGGCTTTATGGCTCTTGGGCTTGCGAAGGCAAGTAAACAGCCGGTTGCGTTGATCGTGACCTCTGGTACCGCTGTCGCTAACCTTTTACCTGCTATTGCTGAAGCAAAACTGACAGGTGAAAAGCTGGTGGTGCTAACGGCAGACCGTCCGGTTGAACTGGTGGGCTGCGGTGCAAACCAAGCTATTAATCAATTGGGTATTTTTTCAGGACATGTCTCTGACAGTCTTAACCTGCCGAGTCCTACGCTATCAACCCCGTTGAATTGGTTGCTTACTTCTGTTGATGAAGTGATGTTTACTCAGCGCCTAAGAGGCAGCGCGGTTCACATTAACTGTGCGTTCCCAGAGCCTTTGTACTCCAATACAGAAAAGAGTACCTATCAGGACTATCTTGATACCGTTGCCGGTTGGCGAGATAGCAAGGTGACGTATTGCCAGCGCTTTAACCCGAAAACCAGCAGTGCAATTCCAAGCTGTGGGGATAACAAAGGTGTGGTGATCATTGGTAGTTTGCCACTGGTTCAGGCGCAAGCCGCACAAGCGTTTGCAGAGCAAATGGGCTGGCCGGTGCTTGCTGATCCGCAAAGTGGTGTCAGTTCGGATTGGGCGCACTTTGATTTATGGTTGCAGAATCCGAAATTGGCAAGCCAACTGGATTGCTGTGACTTAATCGTGCAGTTCGGTAGTCGAATCATTTCTAAACGTTTTAATCACTGGTTAGAAAAACACGTAGCGCGCAATCAGCAAGGTGGTGACATTCAATATTGGTACGTATCGCCTCGATTAGAGCGAGATAACCAAAGTCACTTACCACAATGGCACTGGGCAGAGCAGCCAAGCTCATGGGTTGAACGTACGACGGAGTTTTCATCAGAACACGCTGGTTGGGCAAATGAACTTGCCGCGGACATCAAACAGGTCACGCAACACGCGAAAGGCTTGTTTGCATCTGACCCTAAGAGTGAGCTGAGCGAGATTGCGTTAGCGATTGATGTGGCTGAGCGTGCTCAAGGTGTGGATCTGTTTGTTGGCAACAGTCTGTTTGTTCGATTGATCGACATGTTCGGCAAGCTTGATAACACAGAGGTTTTCACTAACCGTGGTGCGTCTGGCATTGATGGCCTGTTTGCAACGGCAAGCGGGGTACAACGCGCGCGCCAGAACCCGATGTTAATGTTTATTGGCGATACTTCTGCCTTATATGGGCTGAACTCATTGGCACTGTTTACGCACAACAAGTTGCCTTCGGTGTTGGTGATTACTAACAACGATGGTGGTGCGATTTTTGACTTACTGCCTGTACCGCAAGAGCATCGCGAGTCGTTCTATCAAATGCCTCATGGCTATGAATTTGAACATGCAGCGAACCAGTTTGGTTTACAGTATCGCAAACCGAACACGCTTGCTGAGTATCAATCTATAGTCTCTGAGCATTTTGCTACTGGCGAAGGGGCGTTAGTGGTTGAAGTTCAAACGCCATCGAACCAAGCGGTAGAGCAGTTAAAATCCTTCAACAAGAATTTGCATGCTCTATTCTAAACGCTTCCCAGCAACGGAAAAGCACCAAAGTAGTACTTTGCCTACTCTGGTGTTTTTGCATGGTTTGCTTGGTAGCGGTGAAGATTGGCAATCGTGTATCAACGCGTTACCCGAGTATGAACGTGTTACGGTTGACCTCCCTGGTCATGGGCACAGCCAATCTATTTTTTGCAGCGATCTGAATGATTGCTGCAAATTACTCAATTCCGCACTATCTTTATTATTTCCTTCGCAACAACCGCTTATCCTGATTGGTTACTCAATGGGTGGACGCATTGCTATGCATGGCCTTGCTCACCAATGTTTTCCAGATCTCAATATTTGTGGAAGCATTGTGGAAGGAGGAAACTTCGGGCTTCAAAGTGAGTCAGACAGACAGGCTCGATTCGAAAACGATTCGCGCTGGGCAAAGCGTTTCAAAACTGAGCCTCTTGCCTGTGTTTTGAACGATTGGTACCAACAGTTGGTCTTTTCTTCACTAAACCATGAGCAAAGACAAACATTGATTGCGAAACGAAGTGCTAATCTTGGTTCCGCGGTAGCGGATATGCTGATTGCAACGTCATTAGCGAAGCAGTCTTATTTGCTCCCGGCTCTGCAACAGCAAGCGGTTCCACTGCATTATATCTGCGGCGAAAAAGACAAAAAATTTAGCCAACTGGCTGAGACAAGCGGGTTGGCGTATCGACAAATCGAAGGTGCTGGACATAACGTCCACCAAGAGCAACCACAGCGATTTGCGAGGCAAGTTAATCAAATAATTCATTCTCACTTTGAGTGAGAGCAACGAGAACAATGGGAATCACCATGGCTAAAACAGTAGGCATTTCTGAAGAAGAACTTTACGCTCCGGTTCAATGGAAAGATTGCAGCGAGAAATACGAGGACATTCATTACCACAAGTCTGAAGATGGTATCGCGAAAATCACTATTGCACGTCCTCAAGTGCGTAACGCGTTTCGTCCTCAAACGGTAAAAGAGATGATTGATGCGTTGGCAGATGCACGCTACGACTCTGGTGTTGGCGTGATCATTCTGACAGGTCTAGGTGAAGACGCATTCTGTTCTGGCGGTGACCAGAAGATCCGCGGCGACTACGGCGGCTACAAAGACGACCAAGGTACGCACCACCTAAACGTACTGGATTTCCAACGTGATATTCGCACTTGTCCAAAACCAGTGATCGCATCGGTAGCTGGTTGGGCTGTGGGCGGTGGTCACGTACTGCACATGATGTGTGACCTAACGATTGCGGCTGACAACGCTCAATTTGGTCAAACAGGCCCTAAAGTGGGTTCATTTGACGGCGGTTGGGGCGCATCTTACATGGCTCGCATCGTAGGCCAAAAGAAAGCTCGCGAAATCTGGTTCCTATGTCGTTTCTACAATGCTCAAGAAGCAGTAGACATGGGCCTAGTAAACACAGTTGTACCACTAGCGGATCTAGAGAAAGAAACTGTTCGTTGGTGTCGTGAAGTACTACAGCACAGCCCAATGGCACTGCGCTGCTTGAAAGCTGCATTAAACGCGGACTGTGATGGTCAAGCGGGTCTGCAAGAACTGGCGGGTAACGCGACTATGATGTTCTACATGACAGATGAAGGCCAAGAAGGTCGTAACGCATTCAACGAGAAACGTCGCCCAGACTTCGACAAGTTCCCTCGTAACCCATAATCCGTATAGAAGAGGAGCCTTTGTGCTCCTCTGTTTCGTTTTTCGTCCTGAGCGTCTCGCCCTCTGGGAGACTAGCGAGTTCTCTCGTTAAAAAGCTCAGAATATACGGCATTACATAGGATTCGAATTATGCGTAAAGCGAAGATTTACCGTTACTGTCTACCAATGGACAGTGGCGTAATACTACGTGATAACAAGCTGACGGAACGTAAAGGTTATATCCTTGAATTAACGGACGGTGACAAGGTTGGTCGCGGTGAAGTTGCCCCTTTGGTTGGCTTCAGCCTAGAAGGCACTGAAGAAGCGGGCATTCAGCTGCAAGCACAAGCAGAGCGCTGGGTGGCAAACTTGCCTTTAGATTACAACCACATGTATCCATCGGTTGCATTTGGTCTGTCTATGGCCCAGTTGGAACTTGAAGGCGGTTTACCAGCACAAGGTAAGTACCAAGTCGCCCCACTGTGTAACGGTGATCCAGATGATCTGATCCCGAAACTGAACGAAATGGAAGGCGAAAAAGTCGCGAAAGTAAAAGTGGGTTTGTACGAACCTATTCGTGACGGCATGCTAGTGAACTTGTTCCTTGAATCGATTCCACAGCTGACGCTTCGTCTTGATGCTAACCGCGCTTGGACGCCGGAAAAAGCCCAGCAGTTTGCTAAGTATATTGCACCATCACTACGCCAGCGTATTACCTTCTTGGAAGAGCCATGCCGCTCTCCGGGTGATAGCCTGTCTTTTGCAATCAATACAGGTATTGCAATCGCGTGGGATGAAACACTGCAAGATGCGGTTCGCCGTGAAGACTTCAGCTTAGAAGATCTTACGGGTGTGAAAACCATTATTATCAAGCCAACGCTGATCGGCTCAGTTGATTTCTGTATTAAGCTGATTGAAAAGGCGAAGACATTAGGTATTAAAGCCGTAGTCAGCTCAAGCATTGAGTCAAGCCTTGGCCTGAACCAGCTTGCTCGCTTAGCACAATGGCAGCTACCTAATGAGATCCCAGGTTTGGATACCATTGGTTTGTTCAAAGCGCAGCTAGAGCAAAGTTGGCCGAAGTGTGAACTTCCAGTTCTTCCGCTATCTGAGCAGGAGTTAGTGTGGCATTCAGCATAGATACTATTGCGATTGCACCATGGAAATATTGGGCTCAAATGAGCCCTTTTTCTATTGCGCTTGAGACAACCAAAGAACAAGTTAACTGGCAGCAATTGACTGCTCGTGTCGACTTGTATGCTCGCTACCTTCAACAACTGGGTGTCGCGAGTGGAGATGTGGTGACATTAGTCGGTAAGAACCAAGTTGAAACCCTGTGGTTTTATCTTGCTGCGCAGCAGATAGGTGCAATTGCTGCGTTGACCATGCCGCAGCCATTTGATGCACTTTCAGGTAAGTTAACGACGCTATATAAGCCAGCTCAACAACGTTTTGTGTGGTTTGCTGATGGTGTTGCCGCTAGCTACTCTGAACAGCAGTTATCGCAACTATCTATCATCCAACTTTCGACTCTGGATAGCGAATCGCAATGTGATGCTGGCACTTCAAACGAAGGCTACGCACATGATGCTTTAGCGTCTATTGTGTTTACCTCTGGCTCAACAGGCACCCCTAAAGCCGTGGTGCATACTCATCGTCAGCACCTTGCTTCTGCTCAAGGTCTGTTAAGCGAATTCCAATTCAACCATCAAGATACTTGGCTGCTTTCCTTGCCGCTTTACCACGTGTCAGGCTTGGCGATTGTCTACCGTTGGCTATTTGCAGGCGCAACGCTTAAGGTAGGAAGCGGAAATCTTGCTGATGATATTCTTGGTGTCTCTCACGCTTCTTTAGTTGCGACCCAGCTTAAGCGTTTACTGGATGAACAAGTCGAATTGTCTCTCTCGCATGTCTTACTCGGCGGCAGTTATGTTGCTCATGAGTTGGCACTGCGAGCAACACAGCAAGGCATTGAAACTTGGCTGGGTTATGGCATGACAGAAGCGGCCTCTACCGTAACTGCAAAGCAAATCGATAGCATAAGTAACGCGGGTCACCTATTGCAAAATCGCGATATTAAGCTGGTGGAAGAGCGTATTTATATCGGCGGACAAACGTTAGCAGCAGGCTATTTCAAGCAAGGCTCAGTTACCTCACTTCTGAATGAAAATGGTTGGTTCGACAGTAAGGATCTCGGAGAGTGGCAAGGCGATGAGCTGAAGATCATTGGTCGAGCAGATAACCAATTTATCTCTGGCGGTGAGAATGTTCACTGTGAAGAAATTGAAGCAGCACTGAACCAAATCGAGGGTATTTCGCAGAGTATTGTTGTGCCAGTAGAAGATGTTGAGTTTGGACACCGACCAGTGGCTGTGATTCAAACAGAGTCGTTATTGGAAAAAGCTCTATACGAGCAACATCTGCAAACCAAGTTAGAAAAATTCAAATGGCCAGTAGCGTATTACGCAATGCCTGAAACCCTGTTGGGTGGGGGAATCAAAATCTCGCGCAAAGCGGTGAAAGACTGGTTAAAAAATGAAGTGCAAAACGGTGACTAAGCGTTATTGCACTTCAGGGGGATGTGGTGATGGTGAGTCACCACAATTCTTTAGTTAGCGAGCGCGAGTTTCATCTGCTCAGCTACCTTATCTACTTTTCCTAGACCGATAATCACTTGTAAGCCGCCTTTACCAATCATGACTACACCAGCAGCACCCAATTGTTTGAGCTTAGCTTCGTCTGCTAGGGATGAATCTTTTACAGTCAAACGAAGTCGAGTAATACAGTTGTCCACTTCTAGGATGTTGTCTGCACCACCAATTGCGGCGATGTAATCTTTTGCTAGCTCGCCGATATTCTCGGTGACTTCTTTTTCCATGTCCTCACCACGACCTGGCGTACGCAAGTTGAACTTGATGATCGCGAAGCGGAATACGCTGTAGTAAATCGCAAAGAAGACTAAGCCTTGTGGGATCAACATGTACCATTTGGTTGCCAGTGGGTTTTGGCTTGACAGTACGAAGTCAACGAAACCAGCTGAGAAACCAAAGCCTGCCATCCACTGCATGCTTGCTGCAATGTACATTGATATACCAGTCAGCACAGCGTGAATCAGGTACAGCACTGGCGCTAGGAACATAAAGCTGAACTCTAGAGGCTCTGTAATACCAGTGAAGAAAGACGCCATCGCAGCAGCCAACATGATTGAGAACACTTTGGTTTTGTTTTGCTTATCAGCACAGTGATAAATCGCAAGAGCAGCGCCCGGTAGACCAAACATCATGATTGGGAAGAAACCAGCTTGGTACATACCCGTTTGGCCGACTACAGCTGTGCCGTTAGCAATAGACTGCGCGCCGCCCAAGAAGTTTGGAATGTCGTTGATGCCAACCACATCAAACCAGAAGACAGGGTAAAGCGCATGGTGCATGCCGATAGTTAGCATTAGACGGTTAAAGAAGCCGAATAAACCCGCACCAACCGCACCCATGGATTCAAGTTTGGTTCCGAAAACAATTAATGCATCGTAAATCACAGGCCATACGTAAAGCAGAACAAACGCCAGCGCCATACCTGCGATAGAGGTGAGAATAGGAACCAAGCGTTTGCCGCTAAAGAACGCCAGTGCTTTTGGTAGTTCGACACCTGAGTAACGGTTGTAGATTTCAGCGGAGATAATACCCACCAAGATACCGATGAACTGATTGTTGATTTTGTTGAATGCCGCGGGTACTTCATCCGCAGCTACATCCATCAGCTGTGTGACGGCACCCGGCGCCAGTAGCGTCGTCAGTACCATAAAGCAGATAAACCCAGAGAGAGCTGCTGAGCCGTTTTTGTCTTTGCTCAATCCGAAAGCGACACCAACGGCGAACAGTACCGCCATGTTGTCGATGATGGCGCCGCCTGATTTAATGAGGAATGCCGCTAAGACACTTTCAGAACCCCAGCCGACCGGATCTATCCAGTAGCCAATCCCCATCAAGATTGCCGCAGCAGGTAGGGTTGCTACGGGTACCATTAATGCCTTACCGACTTTTTGCATGTAGCCGAGTATATTCATATTTGCCCCTATAATTTTAATACCACCTAAAACATGATCTATGTTTGAAAGTGGCGTTTTTATTAAGTTTCTAAGGGCTATTTGAAACTTAATTATCGACGCAAACAAACGAATTCACTACTATCATGAATTAATATTTTTAATGCATGGTCGATCATGGCAAATCAACAGTTACTGCTTCGAAACCTTCACACCTTTAGCATCGCAGCGAAGTATCTCAGCTTTACGCAGGCGGCAAAAGAGCTGCACTTGACTCAAGGCGCCGTGAGCCATCGCATCAAAGTGCTCGAACAGGAACTAGGTTTCTCTCTGTTTGTCCGAGGTACTCGAAAGCTCGAATTGACATCAGAAGGGCATCGATTTCAAAAAACGTTATCTACGTCACTCAGTACCATTTTTAATGAGATTGAAGAGATCAAGTCGACGGACTTGGTGGGTGAACTCAACATTGCTGCGTCACCTGGGTTCTTAAATGGCTGGTTGATGCCTCGTATTGCGGATTTCCAGCGCCATTTTCCGGGTTTTAACCTCAACCTTTTCGCCCAAGAAAACCAACTCGATCTGGTGACCAATCAGATTGATGTGGCGATCTTTTACGATACTGATCATATGGTTGATGTGTATCGTCAGCGGTTGTTTGGCGAAAAATACATTCCGGTTTGTACACCTCAGTACATGAAGGAACTGAATATCTTAGAAGACGGCACTGAGTCTCTCAATCGCATCAACTTTATTCACGCACTTGGCTCTGATGTTTGGCAGCGTTGGATTGCTTACATGGGACTGGACGTAGATGTTTTTCAGCATTTTTACTGTGTGAGCCATCGTGATATGGCAGTGCTAGCAGCAAGAAATAACGTTGGCGTTGCGATGGGGCGATATCGATTCGTCAAAGATCTCTTAGACAAAGGCGAGTTGGTTAGTCCTTATCCGGTGATGGATACCCAGTTGGGGTACGATTTGATTTGTCCGTCAGGCTATGAACACCGACCTAAAGTGAAGACTTTTATCTCGTGGGTAGAAAGCCAACTTAGTTGATTTTGCAATGTATTAGTCGAAAAGGGAATTTCGCATCCTTATAACTCTGAATCATAATCATGCTCAAAGATTAAGGAATAAAGCATAAGGTTCAGGATGATCAAGTTAGTGTTGGCGGCAGCGGTGTTGCTACAAATTGGTGTGGCGATGAGTACGGAGGGATTAACGCGCTCATTAGCTGAGTTAACTGCTTTTCTGGTCGCGATAGCTTTAGTATTGGTACACAAAAGCCAAAGCACACGAAAAGTCGAGCCAACCCAGCCTCAGAAAATCAATCAAGGTTTAGTTGAGAAGTAACCAACCTAAAGACGTAGTAGAAATCAGCACCCACAATGTGACGCCAAACAACAATGGCTTAGCGCCTGCCGACTTCAGCTTCGATACTGAGATACTGCAACCAATCAAGAACAAACACACCACAAGCGCTTGCTTAGCAATAGCAAAGATGCCTTGATACACCACTTCAAATTGCGGGAAGAAGTCGCTGAATGCAATCGCAGCGCAGTACCAGAAAATGAAGTAAGGAATCACTAACTTACTCTTGCCTTCCTCTCCGTTACCGCGAGAAAAAATCACAGCACTCACTAGCGCGACAGGAATGATCCACAATGCGCGAGCAAGCTTCAATGTTGTTGCGGTAGTCAATGCTTCTTCACCGTATGCAGATGCTGCACCCACAACGGAAGAGGTATCGTGAATTGCAATCGCAGCCCAGGTTCCAAACGTATGCTGATCCAAGCCAATAGCATGACCAATCACAGGGAAGATAAACAGCGCCAGTGAGTTCAGAACAAAAACTGTCGCTAGAGCCAGTCCAATTTGTTCGTCCTTTGCTTTAATCGCTGGGGCAACAGCAGCAATCGCGCTACCACCACAAATAGCGGTACCTGAAGCAATCAAATACGCCGTTGTGCGTTCAAGTTTTATTGCTTTGGCGATCATCATGCCGATCACAAGCGTACCAAGAATGGTCGCGATGATCAGACCTATACCGTCAGAAGTGACCGCTAGTGCTTGGTCAAAGTGAATCCCGAAGCCCAAACCAATAATGGAATAAGAAAGCAGCTTCTTGGTAAATGAAGCAATAGGAAGCTCTGTCGGTACTAGGCTAAAACTCGCCAAAAGAAAACCGATCACAAGCGCGATAGGAGAGGACACAAAAGGGGTTAAACAAAACAGCAGTGCCAATCCAAAGGGGATATTCTTTGTATTCAAGGGTGTCGTTCGTTGTTATGAGTTAAAGCGTGGAGTATACAGTAACGCTTTTGGTCAGAAAGTCTTAATGAATTGAACATGCGTTCAGTAAAACTAAACGTATGTTCAACACTCTCAAATTAACTGGTTTGAGTTTAGCGCCAGTCGCCACGCAGTGCTTTTACTTTTTCAAACATCACTTGTGAGGTTGCTTGCTTTGGATCGACAGGCGTTCCAGCTTCGATTTCTAGTTTAGACCAGAAGCGAGTTGGTAACCCTTTACAAGCACGACCTTTTGCTCGGCTGAAATAGCTGCCCCACAAGCCTTTTAGGGCGATTGGAATCACTGGAACAGGGCTGCGACGAAGTATGATGTCGATACCGCGCATAAACTCATTCATCTCACCATCTGACGTTAAACGCCCTTCTGGGAAGATGCACACGATATGGCCTTCATTCAGTGCTTTTTCAACATCATTAAATGCACGGCGAATAGACGTTCGATTACTTGCTGAAATAGGGATTACTCCAGCTCGACGAAGGAAACGTCGCAAAGGAGGGAGGTTTGCGTAGTCTTCTTCCATCACAAATCGAATCAGGCGAGGACAGACCGCACTTAACAGTAGTGAGTCCATATAGCTGACATGGTTGCAGACGATCAACGCACCACCGTGTTCTGGAAGGTGGTGTAGGTTCTTATGTTTGACACGGTAAATGGTGTGAGTGACCACCCACATCGCAAAGCGCACCACAAAGATAGGGATCTGCAGGAAGATGTATGCGGCAACTAAGAAGTTCAGGATAGCCAAAAGAGCGAACAGTTGAGGAATGCTCATCTCAAGCACACTTAAACAAACAATGCCTAATACAGCGCTGCCTACCATGAACAGAGAGTTAAAGATGTTCAAGCCAGCAATCACTTGTGCACGTTCCGTTTCTTTCGCTCTGTGTTGCATTAAGGCGTAAAGGGGAACGATAAACAAACCACCCGAAATACCAATCATCAATAGATAGAAGAACAGTGGCCAGAAAGCGTCATAGCTGACGAATTCTGCGAATGTATGGAATCGAGGTAAGTCCGTTGGAATCGATGTCGCCATCAAGAAGCCGAAAATGGTTATCCCTAAAGCGCCAATCGGTACGATACCCACTTCAATGCGATGATTGGACAGCCAGTTACATGCCATTGAGCCAACCGCAATCCCCACTGAGAAGAGCGCTAACAGGAAGGAAACTGCGCTTTCGGTGCCATTCAAATACACCTTGGTGAAGTTAGGGAACTGAGTCAGGTATGCTGCACCCAAGAACCAGAACCAACTGATTGCCATGATGCATTGGAAAACGATGCGGTCAGACTTGGCAATAGAAAGTGTGCGTTTGGTTTGCTTGTAAGGCTGCCATTTGAATTGAATGTCCGGCGCACTTGCTGATGCAAATGGAATAAAACGACTCGACAAGTAACCAAGAACAGCAAAGATAACGACGCAGAAGGCAGCAAGATATTTCGCATTGTCGGCAGAAGCAATAAGCCCCGCGCCAAGCGTACCGACCAGAATTGCAATAAAAGTACCGGCTTCGACCAATGCGTTGCCAGGAACCAACTCTTTTTCATTGAGTTGTTGAGGAAGTAGAGCGTATTTGACGGGACCAAAGAATGCGGATTGCGTTCCCATCAAGAAAAGCAGCAAAAGCAGAACGCTGTAGCTCTCGGTGATAAAGCCAATCGCCCCTAAAAGCATGATGCCGATTTCGAAAAGCTTTACCTTACGAATAAACCAAGACTTCTCGTATTTATCAGCTAATACGCCCGCAGACGCCGAGAACAAGAAGAAAGGCAGAATAAATAAACCAGCAGCCAAGTTAATAAACAGGTTACTAGAGATCGGTAATGCGCTGGACCCAGCAAAGGCCACAAACAGCAGCAGTACGTTTTTGAATATGTTGTCGTTGAAAGCTCCAAAAAACTGGGTGACAAAATAGGGGAGGAACTTTCGCTGCCTAAGCAAAGACGACTGGCTGTCTGATGACATGAATAATCCTTTATTACCAGCTTATCAGATAGTTTGAAATCAGGTTATCAATAAGCTCTTTACCATCAATAGGTTCACTAGAGAAAAACTTATCATCAACGCTAAGAAGCGTGATTCCATGTACACCTGACCACAATACGCGACTCGCTTGCAGTACTTCAGATTCAGTACGATGCGGTGCGATTTGAGCAAGTAAGGATTCTAGCATGCCAGTCATACCGTCGATGCGTTTTGCGTGCCACTCTGGTAGCTCGGCACCATTCATGTTGTGCTCGAACACAAGTTGCCAGCGGTATGGGTGCTTTTGCGCGAAGTCGTGGTAGCAGTATGCCAGTTCAAAAAGTGATTGATGAGCATCCTTACTGTTTTTCGTCGCGGCTACGGCTTCTTGTTGCAACTCATCCAATGTCTGTGCAACGGCATGTAAAAGCAGTAGGTTGTAGTTACCAAAGATATTAACTAGCGTACTTGGCACGTAACCTATCATGTTAGCGATCTTGCGAAGGCTAAGGTCGTGGTAAGAGTTTTCGTCTAAAAAGTCTTTGACTGTGGAAAGAGTCAAGTTGACCAACTCTTCTCTGGTGTGATCGTTTCTGCGCGCCATAATTTAAAACTACTTATTGAACAACGTTCAATATGATAGTCAGCTACCGATTGACCGTCAATAACGCAAACAAGTCATAAACCTATTGCTTGGCAATATTCTGATACATGTCTTCTATTGTGGAATGTTTCATTGTTGAATCTGACGGAGTATGATGGTCACATCTCATATTTAGCGTGCTACTGATATTGGATGCTTGTTCATCTTGTTATCTGGCAGCATGATTAAGTACTTATCGTCAATTTTAAGGATAACGATGAAACGTTTATTTTCGATTGTCGCCCTACTGATGTTTACCGTAGCTGTAACGCCTATCGCGGAAGCGAAGAAGTTTGGTGGTGGTAAGTCGTTCGGTAAGAGCTATAAAACGGCTCCTGCTCCTAAACAGCAGCAACAAAACACAAACACCATTGGTAAAGAACAAGGTGCTAAATCTTCAAGCAAGAAAGGCTTGATGGGCGGCTTACTTGGTGGTCTTCTTGCTGGTGGTCTATTGGCAGCATTCTTTGGTGGTGCATTCGAAGGTATCCAGTTTATGGATATCCTGATCATTGGTTTGATTGCGTTTGTTATCTTCAAGCTGATGCGCGGCATGCTTGGTGCTAAGCAGGGCAGTATGAATCAGCATCGTCAGCAGCCAGCATTTGGTGGTAACGCTTCTAAGTTCGAGCAACCAAACATGCAGAACTTTGAACAGCAGCCTAACAACACAAATGCAGGTGGTTTTGGTGGTTTCGGTGCACAAACTGATATCCCGCATAACTACCCACCGGGTTTTGACCAAGCGGCATTCATCAACGGTTCTCGTGAGCACTATCGAATCCTGCAAGGCGCGTGGAACCACAACCAACTTCATACAATTGAAGAGTACGTTTCACCAAGCCTGTTCGAAGACTTGAAAGCAGAACGTGCGAAGCTAGATGGCGAGCAACATACTGATGTGATGTATGTAGATGCGGAAATTGTTCGTGCTGACTACGATGCGAACAAAGCACAGCTTAGCCTGCAATTTAGCGGTCGTTACCGTGATGCAGAAGAAGGTATCGAAGAAGACATCGAAGATATCTGGCACTTAGAACGTGACCTAACGGTATCAAACGCACCTTGGTTGATTGTTGGTATTCAAGGTTAATCACCAACAGCGTTCAATTTAGTCTTATTAAAATCCCGCTCTCGAGCGGGATTTTTTATGCCCTTAGATCAGAGAATCTAAACGTATCAAGCTAATGGTGAGTGATTGAAGTCGAACTAAATAGGGTAGGTATAGGGGAAACGATGAGCGGGACAGTAGGGAATAGTGAAGATAGAACTGACGGAGGTGATCAATGGCTTGATTCCATTGACCTAAATAAACCAACTGACACTTGGATTCCCTCTCAAGCAGATCTAGTTAAAAGCACCTAGGTGTCGTACTACTTAACGAAAGACCACTAAGAATCGCGCTGTGAGTGAGGCTAGGTTTATCCAGATAGTTAGGTAAGTCATTGAAAAACGGTAGTTATAGAACGAAAAAAGCCAGCTCAATGAGCTGGCTTTTCAATATGGTGGAGGGGGACGGATTCGAACCATCGAAGGCAGTGCCGGCAGATTTACAGTCTGCTCCCTTTGGCCACTCGGGAACCCCTCCAGGGTNTTTTATACTTNAAANTTAGTTTCCCAACCTAGCTTCCAAGTTGTTCTCATGTTCAAAGGAAAAACATAAGAAANAATATGGTGGAGGGGGACGGATTCGAACCATCGAAGGCAGTGCCGGCAGATTTACAGTCTGCTCCCTTTGGCCACTCGGGAACCCCTCCAGGGTGTTTTAT
>Ga0049099_1000065_pt1 | contig 25654 bp, 27 predicted proteins | sample WorMetimpBELIZE1_FD_55035 | JGI IMG/M metagenome (GOLD analysis project Ga0049099, IMG submission 55035) | Marine gutless worms symbiont microbial communities from Max Planck institute for Marine Microbiology, Germany - Olavius imperfectus... | ecosystem: Host-associated > Annelida > Digestive...
TGTACTAGCTCAGACTTGATCTGACAGTTACCCGTTTTTTAATCGGTGACTGTCAGTCTAGATTTGAGCTAATTTTTTCTCAGCCCAGATCAATTTTCCATCTAATAAAGTTTCTAATGGCGTTCTGCCACAGCATATTTTTCCTTGATGAGTTCGGTCATTATTGTAATAAATCATCCATTCGTCCAGATCCTTTTGCAATTCCTCTAATGAGCTATATAGCTTTTTACGGAATGTAACTTGATAGAATTCATTGAGTATCGTTTTGTGGAAGCGTTCGCAGATACCATTTGTTTGCGGTGACATAGCTTTGGTTTTTGTATGATCAATATCATTTATAGCGAGATATAACTGGTAATCATGATGTTCGACTTTGCCACAATATTCAGTGCCTCTATCGGTCAGGATACGTAGCATAGGAAGCTCGTACTGTTCGAAGTACGGCAGTACTTTGTCGTTGAGTATGTCAGCCGCAGTAATTGGCGTTTTCGTGGTGTAGAGCTTAGCGAACGCTACTTTGCTGTATGTATCAACGAAGGTTTGTTGGTAGATACGCCCAACGCCTTTNAGATTACCGACGTAAAATGTATCTTGAGAGCCTAGATAACCTGGGTGAGCCGTTTCAATTTCACCACACGCTTCGTCATCATGTTTTTTCTTTTCAAGCGCAGCTACTTGGGCGTCGGTGAGAATAATACCTTCGTTAGCCACTTTATTTTCTAGCGCCTTGAGGCGCTTTTTAAAGTTCTCTAGGTCATGACGTAGCCATATTGAACGAACACCGCTGCCAGAAACGAATACGCCTTGTTTTCTGAGTTCATTACTCGTTCGGTGTTGGCCGTGAGCTGGATAATCGACAGCGTATTTTATAACGGCTTGTTCTGTTGCTTCATCAACTCTATTTTTTAAGTTTGGCGCTCTACGACTTTTATCAATTAACGCATCAAGTCCACCGTCTTCGATTAATTCTTGATAACGATAAAATGTATCACGGGATACGCCCATCACTTTGCAGGCTCTTGATACGTTGCCAAGTTCTTCTGCAAGATTAAGTAAACCCGCTTTGTGTTTAATAATTGGATTGTTAGTATGTAGCATGAGAGTTACCTCTTATATGTTTTGATTTAAAGATTCGACACCTTTTATCAAAACGGGTAACTCTCACATTTTCAAGTTGATGTGTCAGATCTTGTCTGAACTAATACAATTCAGACCATAACAAACACATTCATGGCTAAAACCATTCCTACATGTACACTTTGCCTAGAGCCTAATTGTATAGGAAGTCGCAGCACCAAACATCTCGACCGCGCGGCTGATCGCTGACGGCTGATAGCTCTGCGTTGGGTTTCGCTTCGCACTACCCAACCTACGCGAGGCCTTAAAACTTTCCCCTTGCTAACTTTACTCTTTCAAACTCGCTAACTCATCACCCAAAACAAAAACGCCAGCATATAGCTGGCGTTTCTTTATCTTAAGGTAAGCTTAGTATTAAGCTTTTGGACCTGCTGATTTGATTGCTTCTGAAACATCGTATTTAGCGAAGTTTTCAGTGAAGTCAGCAGCAAGTTTTGCTGCATATTCGTTGTATTTTGCTTTATCGTCCCATGTATTAATTGGGTTAAGAAGCTTGCTATCTACACCAGGGACTTCTACAGGTACGTCTAGGTTTAATACATCGATATGCTGAGTTTCTACATCGGCTAACTTGCCAGAGACAATTGCATCTATTACAGCGCGCGTAGTTGGAATATCAAAACGCTCACCGGTGCCGTATGGACCGCCTGTCCATCCTGTATTAACAAGGTAAACCTTTGCGCCAAATTCGCGTACGCGCTTCATTAGTAGTTCTGCGTATACACCTGCAGGGCGAGGGAAGAAAGGGGCGCCAAAACATGTTGAGAATGTAGATTCAATATCGCTAGTTGAGCCAATCTCTGTTGAGCCTACTTTAGCTGTGTAACCACTTAAAAAGTGAAAAGCAGCGGCCTCTTCGCTAAGTATTGAAACCGGTGGTAAAACACCGCTTACATCACAGGTTAAAAATACAACAGCTTTAGGCTCGCCAGCACGGTTTTCTACTTTTCGCTTTTCTACGTGCTCTAGCGGGTAAGCAGCACGGCTGTTTTGTGTCAAGCTTGTATCATTAAAGTCAGGTGTGCGCGTTTCATCCAATACAACATTTTCTAAAATTGTACCAAAGCGAATAGCATTCCAGATCACTGGCTCATTTTTTTGTGAGAGGTCGATACATTTAGCGTAACAGCCGCCTTCGATATTAAATACGCTTCCGGGTGCCCAACCGTGTTCGTCGTCACCAATTAAAAAGCGTGTAGGATCGGCTGATAAAGTCGTTTTACCAGTGCCTGATAAGCCAAAGAACAATGCTGTATCACCCGCTTCACCTACGTTAGCAGAGCAGTGCATTGGTAATACACCTTTTGCTGGAAGAAGAAAGTTTTGAACGGAGAACATCGATTTTTTCATTTCACCGGCATAACGCATACCTGCAAGTAGCACTTTGCGCTGAGCAAAGTTAATAATAACCGTACCGTCGCTGTTGGTGCCATCACGCTGTGGGTCACAAACAAACGAAGGAACATTCATTACCTGCCATTGGGGTAAATCAGATGCATTATAGTTTTTAGGCTCAATAAACATGTTTTTAGCAAAAATATGGTGCCACGCGGTTTCTGTAGTAACTACTACAGGTAGATAGTGCTCAGGATCTGCGCCAACTTCTAGGTGAGAGGTGAAGTGGTCATTACTTTGCACGTGTGCTTCTACGCGAGCCCATAAAGCGTCAAATTTATCAGCATCGAATGGGCGGTTTACATTACCCCATTGGATATCATCTTGTGTTGTCGCTTCTTTTACAATAAAGCGATCTTTAGGTGAGCGACCAGTGCGCTTGCCTGTAATTGCAACAAAGGCTCCATTTGCGGCTAGTGTCCCTTCGCCACGACGAATCGCGTGCTCGACAAGTTCAGCTGCGGTTAAATCGACAAAACGTGTTGCGCTTGTAGTCATGTTTATACCTAACTATGTGTGAGAGTTTGAACGGGATAGCTCTGGGTTCTTAGTTCCCTTAAGCTAAAATTATAGTAACAGAAGGATTTGAGATATTCGAGCCTGTAAAGCCTCTAAAAACACATATATTTGCTAAAAAACATGAATAATTTCAATGATACCGGTGTCAGTAAATTAGCAAAATTCATGACACCGGTATCATCATTTTATAATATAAAACCGCAATTTTTGCGGCTTTATATTTAATAGTGTGGTGGGAGTTTAATTAAAGATGTTTTTAATTTCTTGCTCATTAAAAACATATTCTTTTAAACAATAGTGGCAGCTAATGTTAACAACCCCATTTTTAGCGACATCATCTAATAATGCTTGTTGGCCAACATTAACTAGCGCAGTGATGGTTTTTTCTCTACTACAGCCACACTTAAAAGTAATTGCTTGCGGGTCAAAAACGCGAGGGTTATCTTCGTGGTATAATCGAGTTAATACAGTATTAGCATCAAGCTCTAGTAATTCTTCGCGTTTAATTGTATCGCTTAGCGCTTCTAAGTGAGTAAAGTCATCAATTGACTTTTGTTTATCAACGGGGAGTACTTGTAAAAACAGTCCGCAGGCTTTTGCTTTACCTTCGCTTGTATTAGTTGCAAACCATAGTCGAGTTTTTAACTGTTCTGATTGCTCAAAGTAGCTTTCGATACACTCACTTAATGTATCGTGCTCAAGAGGTACTATGCCTTGATAACGCTCGCCTTTAGTTGGGGTAATGGTAATAACCATATAACCTTTACCTACAAGCTCTTTTACTGTTGTGCCGCTAACCTCGCTTTGCATGCGTGCAATACCGCGCATGTTTTGCTTATCATCGCCGTTAATTACAGCGTACTTAACAGGGCCGTCGCCTTGTAGTTGAACCGCTATTTCACCTTCAAATTTTAAAGTGGCTGTTAATAAGCATGTTGCGACGAGTAACTCACCTAACAATGCTTTTACTGGTTCTGGGTAATTGTGATTAGCTATCATCTCATTGTAGGCGTGCTCAATTTGCACGAGTTCGCCACGAACATCGAGTTTGTCGAATAAATAACGGTGAAGTAAATCTTGTTGCATGAGCGGCTATACCTAACTTGATTTCATTTTTAAAAGTTCGCGCCTTTGCTTTTTATCGGGCTTTTTATCCGGATGTGGAGCAAAGAAGCTGTTATTTTTGCGTGCGATGGCGTTTTCTTCGCGTTTTTCAATACTTGCGTCAGTTTCTTGATACAAGGTCTGTGCAATGGGGGCACTTTGGCGTTTTTCAAGCACTTTTAGTACGTTGATAACCTTTTCATCTACGCCTTGGATAAGTCTTATCGTTGCGCCAACCTCTACAATTTTACTCGCTTTAGTACGTTGCCCATTATAATGTACTTTGCCGCCTTGCACCATGTCGCGTGCAAGTGCACGAGTTTTGTAAAAGCGCGCGGCCCACAACCATTTATCTAATCGAACTTTTAGCTCAGTACTGAGGTCTGAGTTAGTACTAGTATTACTTTTTTTACTCATTAGGCTTCTTCAATCGACTACTTATATAACGTAAAATTACCATGAAATCATCGTACGATGAAGGTACTACAGCGTACGCTTGTTTTTTGAGCACTATCACATTGTTATATTAATCTGTTTACAAAGTTTAATATTAGTGTGCTTGTTGAATGAAAAATGAAAGGGTACTATGGGTACGCGCTTATGCAGTAAATTAAAATAAGAACATTATTATGGAACAGCAAATTCAACAGCTTAAACAATTTTTAACACGGCTACCCCATGCTAAATTAAGCGCAGTAGTTACGTTGTTAGTTGTTGTTTATCTTGCTTATTTACTCTCAAAATTAGTTTGGCTTTTATGGCCTCAACCTCTTAGTGCACCGCTTACTCCTGCACATTACTCTGCTGGTGCAAAAGTAGCTAATACTACCTCTGTACAAAATATTATAGAGCAATTTCTGTTTGGTAAAAAAACTGTAACAAATAAACCTAATACTGCGCAGCAAAACGAAGTCATTAATAATGCCCCAGAAACACGTTTAAGTATTAACTTAACGGGGATTGTTGCTGTAAGTAACGATGATCAAGCGGGTGTGGCTATTATCGAGTCGCAAGGTCGACAAATTAGCTATTTAGCAGAAGAGGTTGTACAGGGGACACGAGCAAAGGTTGCTCAAATACTTCCAGATCGCGTTATTTTGAGTGTTAACAGTCGATTTGAGACGCTGATGCTAGATGGTCTCGATTTTACTAAAAAAGTCTCTATGCCTGTGCTCGCCGCCCGTAAAGAGCAAAATATGACCCCAAAAAAAGTAGCTCAAAACGAATTACAAATTAACGCAACCGCTGACCCTGATTTAAAAGAAGCATTAAGAGAAACACGGGAAGAGCTACTAAGTGAGCCTGGCAAGTTATTTGATTATATTCGTGTTTCACAAGCAATGAGCGATGGTGAGTTAATCGGCTATCGTTTGAGCCCAGGTAAAGAGCCAGCACTTTTTAAACAAATGGGCTTACAAAATAATGATTTAGCCGTTGCAATTAACGGTTACCAACTAACAGACTTACAACAGGCCATGGCAGCTATCAATGAGCTGCGCAATACTAGCGATGCCACAATTACAATTGAGCGTGATGGTGAGCAAATCGATGTGCAATTTAGCCTGCAATAACTTAGCTTTGGAGTTTTAACATAATGGTACAGGTGCTACACCTCAAAAAAATTAAAAAAGGGTTAGCTAAGTATGCAGCACTTTTTTTAGCAGCCAGTATTTCGTTGTCGGTTTCAGCTGTTGAATATGCTGCCAACTTTAAAGGCACGGATATCAACGAGTTTATCAATATTGTTGGTAAGAACCTTAATAAAACAGTGATCATTGACCCAAATGTACGCGGCAAAGTAAATGTGCGTAGCTATGAGTTGATGGACGAAGCGCTGTACTACCAATTTTTCTTAAATGTACTCGAAGTGTATGGCTACTCTGCAGTAGAAATGGACAACGGTATCATTAAGATTGAAAAAAGCTCCGACGCTAAAAAATCAAATGTTCCACTCATTACCGAAAATAGTGCTGCATCGGGCGATATGATGATCACCCGTGTGGTCCGCGTTAAAAATGTAAGTGTTCAAGAACTTGGTCCATTGGTGCGTCAATTTAGCGACCAAAAAGACGGTGGCCATGTAGCAAACTTTAATGCTGCAAACGTTATGATGCTGACAGGACATGCAGCTTCAGTTAATCGCTTAGTTGAAATTATTCGCTCAGTGGATCAAGCCGGTGATAAGCGTGTCGATATTGTAAAGCTTAAATATGCAACGGCAGATGATGTTGTATCGGTAGTTGAGAATATTTACAAAGACAGCGGCAAGGGGAGCGTACCTGAATTTTTGATTCCTAAGGTAGTTGCTGATGGACGTACCAATAGTGTAATTGTAAGCGGTGAAGGCCAGGCACGTACTCGCGCAATAGAATTAATTAAGCGCCTTGATGGTGAGCTTGAAAGCCAAGGTAACACCAAAGTATTTTACTTAAACTACGCCAAAGCAGAAGATTTAGTAAAAGTACTACAAGGCGTGAGTAAAACGCTTGCAGAAGATGGAAAAAGCACAAGTAAAACCCGCACAACCAGTAAAAATGATACCAGCATTGAAGCCCACCCTGATTCTAACTCATTAGTTATTACAGCTCAGCCAGACACGATGCGCTCATTAGAGGCTGTGATTGATAGGCTCGATATTCGACGTGCGCAAGTACTCGTAGAAGCCATAATTGTAGAAGTGATGGAAGCCGATGGCGTTAACTTGGGTACACAGTGGATTTCAGAAGACGGTGGTATGCTGCAATTTAATAATGGCTCAACGGTACCTGTAGGTTCTTTAGCGGTTGCCGGTATTCAAGCGCAAGACACCACAAATACGCAAACTATAATAGGCACAGAGTCAGGTAACGTAACGAGTTACGATGAAACAACCGAAGGCGACTACACTGCACTTGCTTCATTACTAAGTGGTGTAAATGGCTTGGCGTTTGGTTTAGTTAAAAACGACTGGGGTGCCATTATTCAAGCAGTATCAACCGATACCAACTCAAATATTTTGGCGACGCCTTCTATTACGACCATGGATAACGAAGAAGCGTCGATGATAGTAGGTCAAGAAGTGCCTATTATCACTGGTTCGCAAACAGGTAGTAATAACGATAACCCATTTCAGACCATTGAACGCCAAGAAGTAGGTGTAAAATTAAAAGTAACACCACAAATAAACGATGGCTCAGCAGTACAATTATTAATTGAACAAGAAGTATCAAGCGTTAGCGGCGCAACAGCGGTTGATATTTCTGTTAATAAGCGCGCGATCACAACCACAGTAATGGCCGATGATGGTGGTATGGTTGTATTAGGCGGTTTAATTGATGAAGACGTACAAGAAAGTGTATCTAAGGTGCCTATTTTAGGTGACATCCCTATTTTAGGACACTTATTTAAGTCAACAAATACGACCAAGCGTAAGCGTAATCTTATTGTATTTATCCGCCCAACTATTATTCGAGATGGCGTTAATATGAATAAGTTAAGCTTTAACAAGTATAACTTTATTCGTGGCGAGCAAATGAAAGAGCAAAAAGATGGTATAGAACTTATGCCAAATTCAGATGTTCCTTTACTTCCATCGTGGGATGACGAACTTATTCTGCCACCAACTTATGAAGAGCACTTAAAAGCATTAAGCTCTAAAGAACGTGCAGAGCGTGAAGATGACTAGCGCGATAGAACAAATAAACGAAGAAGTGGTCCATCGTAGTGATGAACCACGGTCTGAGGAGTTACTTACAAGTAACGACTTAGTTGAGTTGCCCCCAAAGCGTTTGCCTTTTTCGTATGCGCGCAGAGCGGGTGTGCTGCTGAGTCAAAGTGATGAGCAGCAGGTTGTGTATTACCGCGGTGAGCTAAATGTTGACGTATTGCTAGAGGTACGTCGCATTGCAGGTAAAGGTTTTACACTTGAACAATTAGCTGACGACAAATTTGAATTGTTACTAGAGGCTGCGTACCAGCGCGATAGCTCTGAAACACAACAAATGATGGAAGATATTGGTAACGAGGTTGATTTATTCTCCCTTGCCGATGAGTTGCCGCAAACGGAAGATTTATTAGCCGGCGATGATGATGCGCCTATCATCAAGCTAATCAACGCTATGCTGAGCGAAGCAATTAAAGAAGGTGCCTCCGATATACATATCGAAACCTTTGAACAAGAGCTTGTGATTCGTTTTAGGGTTGATGGCGTATTAAAAGAAGTCCTCAAGCCTAACCGTAAGCTAGCCTCGTTATTGGTTTCGCGTATTAAGGTAATGGCGAAGCTAGATATCGCAGAAAAACGTATACCTCAAGATGGTCGTATTAGCTTGCGTATTGCCGGGCGTGCAGTAGATGTACGTGTATCTACCATGCCATCAAGCTTTGGTGAGCGTGTAGTACTTCGTTTGCTTGACAAAAATAACGCTCGCTTGAATCTTGAAGATTTAGGAATGACGACACAAAATCGAGAGCGCTTTGCTGAACTAATTAGTAAACCTCACGGTATTATTTTGGTTACCGGCCCAACGGGCTCTGGTAAAAGTACCACCTTGTACGCCGGTATGAGCCAAATAAACTCTCGCGATCGTAATATTTTAACGGTAGAAGATCCAATAGAGTACGAAATTCCGGGTATTGGTCAAACCCAAGTTAACACTAAAGTAGATATGACCTTTGCCCGCGGGCTTCGTGCAATACTACGCCAAGATCCTGATGTTGTTATGGTAGGTGAAATACGTGACCTTGAAACCGCACAAATTGGTGTACAAGCATCGCTTACCGGTCACTTAGTTATGTCTACATTGCATACCAATACTGCCTCGGGCGCAATTACCCGTATGGAAGACATGGGTGTAGAGCCATTCTTACTTTCATCGTCATTGTTAGGCGTGCTGTCGCAGCGTTTAGTACGTACTTTATGTAATAGTTGTAAAGAAGGTCACACGGCCGATGAGCGTGAGTGTGAGCTATTAGGTGTTTCTGTTGAGAATGCCCCTACAATTTACCGCGCAGTCGGGTGCGAGGAATGTAACTTTAATGGTTATCGTGGCCGTACTGGTATTCATGAATTACTGGTCGTGGATGAAGAAATTCGTGAAATGATCCACAGTGGTAAAGGCGAGCAAAGTGTTGAAAAATACATTCGCCAAAAAAGCCCAAGCATTCGCCAAGATGGCTGTAGCCGCGTACTGGCAGGTAAAACAACCCTTGAAGAAATTTTACGCGTTACCCGCGAGGAAGCCTAACCATGGCGGCGTTTGAATACCGTGCCCTTGATGGCCGAGGGAAAGAGCAAAAAGGCATTTTAGAAGCCGATACTGCTAAGCAAATTCGCCAAGCACTTCGCGAAAAAAAACTTACGCCACTTGAAGTTATCCCAGCAGCAGAAGGTGACAAACAAGTTAGTGGTGCAAAAACGCCGTTATTAAGTCGTTTTTTTAAACCCAGTGTATCAACCTCTGATTTGGCGCTTATTACGCGTCAGCTTGCCACGCTCATTCAATCGGCATTGCCAGTTGAAGGAGCTGTAATGGCGGTGGCAGAGCAATGTGAAAAGCCCCGCTTAAAACGTATGCTTATGTCGGTCCGATCCAAGGTTGTAGAGGGTTACACTTTGGCTGATGGCATGAGTGAGTTTCCACATGTTTTTGACGATTTATACCGAGCAATGGTCGCCGCAGGTGAAAAATCAGGGCACCTTGACCAAGTATTAAATCGCCTTGCCGATTACACCGAACAACGCCAACACATGCGCAGTCAAATTACGCAAGCCATGGTTTACCCAACAATTTTGGTTATTTTTGCCATTGGTATTGTTTCAGTGTTACTTGGTACGGTCGTGCCTAAAATCTTAAAAACTTTCGAAAAAACTAAGCAAGTATTACCCTGGACGACTGAGTGGGTTATGGCGGGCAGTCACTTTGTACAAAATTATTGGTTTATAAGTTTGTTAATCATTACTGCGCTGGCAGTCAGTATTAAGCATGCGCTTAAACAACCTAAAATTCGCTTTTGGTGGGACGATCGCGTTCTACATATGCCTGGTTTTGGTAAAGTCGCGCGGGGTATTAATACAGCGCGTTTTGCTAGAACGCTGAGTATTTTGTCGTCAAGCTCTGTGCCACTACTTGAAGGTATGCGTATATCGGGTGGGGTATTGGCAAATGAAAAAATGAAAAAATCGGTCGCAGATGCAGCTGATAGAGTCAGTGAAGGTGCAAGCCTGAGAGCGGCTTTACAGCAAACTAAATTATTTCCACCGATGATGCTGCATATGATTGCCAGTGGTGAAAAATCAGGTGAGCTAGAACAAATGCTTGAACGCGCGGCTAATAATCAAGATCGCGAGTTTGAGAGCATGGTAAATGTATCATTAAAATTATTAGAACCAGCAATGATCGCCTCTATGGCGGTGATTGTTTTGTTTATAGTAATGGCTATTTTACAGCCAATTATGGCAATGAATAAAGCGGTAGGACTTTAAGCTTTAAGGGGGAGCTAAGTTAGCATTAACTTAGATGACGCCCAGTTAAATTATGTTTTGGAAAATGAGGTATTTACGTGAATAAACAATCAGGTTTTTCTTTACTCGAAGTAATGGTGGTATTGGTTATTATCGGGATGATTATGTCAATTGTGGCGCCTAATATTATGGGCCAACAAGAAGAAGCTGCTATCGATAAAGCACATCTAGACATTCAACAGCTTGAAGATGCAATGAGCTTATACAAGCTTAAAAATAAAAGCTACCCAAGCACAGAGCAAGGCCTAGAAGCACTAGTCAATAAAACCAATATTGAGCCTGTTCCTAAGCGTTTTCCAGATGGTGGTTTTATCAATGAACTACCAGAGGACCCGTGGGGTAATGAGTATCAACTAATTAGCCCAGGTGAGATTGGCAAATTTGATATTTTTTCTATGGGGCCTGATGGCGAAGCCGGTACTGATGATGATATTGGTAACTGGGGCGAAGACGAGCAGTAATGACAGCTAACTTAGCAGTACAGTTAGTTACGATTGCACGAGGCTTACTATGCAAGTAAGCCTTAATCGCAAGCGTGCCCACCAAACTGGATTTAGTTTAATAGAAATTCTAGTCGTACTGACTATTATCGCATTTGCGACCAAAATGGTTGTATACAGCTTAGAAGGCGGTGCCGAAGACGAGCTTGATACACAAGCACTTAGGCTGCATACCACCATTAACATGGCCTCTGAATTTGCTATTTTAAATCAAATAGAGCTGGGCTTAATGGTTGAAGAAAATACCCTAGAGTTTTTAGTATTTGATGGCGAAAAGTGGATTACCTTTGACCGCGAAGACCTTTACAAGCCTATTGAGCTTGATGAACGGCTAAAACTCACGCTCAATTTAGAAGACTTAAGCTGGTCACAAGACAACCTGCTTGAACAAGCTAATTGGCGCGAGCTTATGAGTGGCGGCGATGACGATAGCTTACTAGAGCTTGAAAAGTTAAAAATACCGCAAGTCCTTACTTTATCATCTGGTGAGGTAAGCGCGTTTCAACTTATTGTTGAACTAAAAGAGCAAAGCGAGCCTGTGTACTATATTGAAGGGGAATTTACAGCCCCTGTTAACTTACGTAAAGAGCCATAATAATGGGGCTAAATAAAGGCTTTACCTTACTTGAAGTACTTGTTGCGCTAAGTATTTGTGCTATGGCTGGTATTGCCGCAATGCAGGCAACCGGTGAGCATATAAATCATCTAACAACGCTAGAAGAGCAAACGTATGCATCCTGGGTGGCAGAAAACGTACTGGTAGTGCAGCGTAGTAAAGGTAAAGACTGGCAAGCTAAAAATGGCGCACGCGGTAGCGAAGTCATGGCGGGCGTTGAATGGTTTTGGAAGCAAGAAATAGCAAAAACGGCTGACAAAAGCTTTGTAAAAGTGACCATTAATGTATTTAGTGACGAAAAATACGAGCAATCGGTGTACGAGCTTTCAACTTATTTAAATAAAGGCAGCAAATAAGTGAAGCAACGCGGGTTTACATTAATCGAAGTATTGGTTGCCATGGCTATTTTGGCTGTGGTGATTATGGCGACTCACCAAATTTTAGACTCAACCACCAAAGCAAAAGAAGCATCTGATGACAAAATAGCGGAGCTTAACGGCCTACAAACCGCATTTAGGTTAATGGACCAAGACTTTAGCCAAATGACGCAGCGCACTGTACGTAACGAAGCTGGTGATGCGCAAGAGCAATACTTACTAGCAGGGCGTTATGTACTAGAAAGCCAATACGATGGTATTGCCTTTGTACGCGATGGCTGGGTAAACCCAATTAATTTGCTGTCTCGTTCTGAGTTACAAGCCGTAGGGTATAGAGTGCTTGATGACAATTTAGAGCGTGTATACAGAGTGTATGTAGATCAGCTTGATAATATGGAGCCGCGGGTACAAGTTGTTTTAAAAGGTATTGAAGAGCTTAAATTTGAATTTTTAGATGCCAACAACGAATGGCAAGAGCAATGGCAGATAAAAGCGTTACCTAAAGCGGTTGCGGTTACTTTGCAGCAAATTGAGGCAGAGCCTATTCGTCGTGTTTTTTTAGTACCTGGGCAGGGCAAAAACAGCGGGGAGAGTAATTAATGAATAAGCGCGAATCACGCGGTGCCGCATTAGTGATTGTGCTGTTTATTGTTGCACTGGCCGCGATATTAGCGGTAGAAATGAGTGCTAATTTAATGGTACAGGTTCAAAAAAGCACTAATCTGCAAGGTCACCAACAAGCAAAGTGGTACGCCTATGGCGCTGAAGAGCTAGCAATTAAGGCACTCAAGTTAAGTAAAGACGATGATCCAGATAAAACCTCGTTAGATCAGGTTTGGGCTACACAAGGCGACACCCAATACCCTGTAGACAACGGCACGCTTAGCGGCAAAATTACTGACCTACAAGCATGTTTAAATCTAAACGCATTAGGGGAGGCGCCAGATATAAACTCTGCCAGCAAAACCAACCCTGCCCATAAAGCACTTTTTGCGTTATTAGAAAACATCGAGGACCTACCAGCCGAAGAAAGTGAAGAAGCAATGGCAGACAGTGTGTTTGACTGGTTAGATGAAAACAGCATCACGTATCGCTCAGGCGCTGAAGAAGATGAGTATTTATCGCGTGATTACCCATATATGAGCGCAAATAGTTTATTTGCATCACCTTCTGAACTACGTTTGGTTAAAGGTTTTAATCCGTTAGTGATGGAAAAGGTATTGCCTTATGTATGCGTTATCCCAGGGACGACCATGTTGTCGGTTAACGCCAATACGTTACTTCCCGAGCAAGCGCTTATATTAAGTGCCATGATTGACGAATTATCGTTATCTGGCGCAGAAGCGGTTATAGCAGCCCGCCCAGAGACTGGGTTTGATAGCGTAGACGAATTTTTTTCTGAGGTGCAGCAGCAAGGCGGCACCAATTTAGACTCAGTTAAAGAGTTATTTAGTATTAACAGTGAATATTTTAAATTACAAACGCAAGCAACGTTTGTTGACTTGCGTTTTTCGATGACCACATTACTTCATGCAAAAAATGGTGAGGTAACGATACTGGCGCGAAAATTTGGAGGCGTACAGTGACAGAAATACTGCTGATCCGCACGGGTCAAACAGAGCAAGATAAATTAAATTGGCTAATTTACTCACCACAAGAACAAGAAATAATTGCCAGTGGAGAATTAGCCGATACAAGCCGATTAAGTGAGCTAAGTGAAAAAGCGCAAACCCGCGAGGTAGTAGCATTACTACCAAGCGATCAAGTGCAGCTTAAAACAGTGGTGCTACCTACTAAATGGAACCGTAAGTTAGAGCAAGCGTTGCCCTACATGCTTGAAGAAGAGATTGCGTGCGATATAGATGAGCTATTTATCGCAATTGGTGAGCCTACTATGATTAATGAGCAACACGCAATCAAGGTTGCCCTAACCGATCGTGAATGGTTTGAGGGCTGGCTTGCGTTATTTACTGAACATAACTTGGCGGTATACACCATTTTGCCTGACGCCCTGCTATTGCCTACCAGTGATGATGATACATTAACCGCCATAGAGCTTAATAATCAGTGGTTATTTAAAAAAGGTGATTGGCACGTTAGTGCTGTTGAAAATAGCTGGTTAAAAGAGTATTTAACAGCGCTCGGCGAGCCAAGCGTAAAGCATTACAGCCCGGCTAATCAGTTTCCTGAAAGCATTAACTTAATTTCGCAAGCAAGCGATTACGATTTACCACTGGCTTTATTTGCTAAACAACTGACCAGCGTTAAATTTAATTTACGTCAAGGTATGTACCAGCTTAAAAAGAAAAGCGCACTGTGGTGGGGTTATTGGAAGGGCGCAGCCATTATTACCGGTGTTGCTTTATTTGCTACCATTGCCATAAAGCTGATTGAACTTAATCAACTTAACTCGCGTGTTGAGCTTGCTAAAGCCCAGGTGGTGGATAGATACCAAAAAGCTTTCCCCGGAACTAAAGTACGCCCTAACTTAATCAAAAGCCAAATCAGGGGCGCGCTTAAAACCATTAGTGGTGAAAGTGAAGCGGGGTTTTTAGATTTGACCAGCCAATTGGTTGGTGTGTTTTCGCAGGTAAGCGAATTTACGCCAGAAACCCTGCGCTACGATAAACGCCGCAACGAATTACGAATACGCGCACGCGCTAAAGACTTTCAAACGTTTGGTAAAGTAAAAAGCATCCTTGAGCAACAAGGGCTAACGGTTGAGCAAGGGTCGTTAAATAATGATGGCGATTTTGTAGTAGGCGAAATAAAACTGCGAGGTGCGGTATGAAACAACAAATAATGCAATACTGGCGCTCGCTAAAAGAACAAGAACAGCAATTGATTATGATTGCTGGTGGTATATTTATAATCTTTATTTTAGTGATGGGCATTTTTAGGCCTTTAAATAACGCCATAGATAAAGCCAAAAAGTCGTACGTCACTCAGCAAGAGCTGCTCATATGGGTTGATGAAAGCATAGTAAAGTTAAAAGCAGCGGGTAACACGCAAGCAATCAGCAATCAAAACATTAGCCAAGTGGTTAATTCAACGCGTAGCCGCTACCGTATTACGATAAGCAAGATGCAGCCTAACAATAACTCGTTACGTTTAACGCTTGATTCGGTAGAGTTTAATCAATTAATAGAATGGTTAGATGAACTGGTTAATCAGCATGGCTTAAGAGTAGAGAACCTGGATTTAAGCAAAGATGATAAATCAGGGTTTGTACGTGTAAGCCGCTTAGTACTAGAGAAGTAATGAATGAAAAAAATAATAATATTATCAGTGGTATTTTTTATTAGCTTTATTGTGTTTTGCATAATGAAATTACCAGCGGCCATTGCGTTAGACCTAGCGAAGCCGTACCTACCAAAGCAGCTTGAAATAGGGCAAACCGTAGGGAGTGTGTGGCAAGGTCAAATGATGCAAGTGCGCTATCAAGGCGAACAGCTAAATAATGTTCGCTGGGATATTGCTGGCTGGCAGTTATTTACTGGCAATTTAAATGCTAACTTAAAATTTGGTAACCCGCGTGAGCGTAGCGATATTTCGGGCTATGCTGATGTGAATTACGGACTATTTAATAATGTGGTTACCGTTACCGATGGTATAATTCGCTCGACCGTAGAGCGTGCCATGCAACGTATTGCACTCCCTATACCGACTACCGCCAAAGGCCGTGTCATTTTAGAGCTGAATGAGTACACCTCAGGTGTGCCTTATTGTGAGTCATTAAAAGGCGAGATTGCCAGCCCAAATATAGATGTTAAAGGCTTTAATGGCTGGTTTAATATTGGGCCACTCAGTGGCATGTTAAGCTGTAAGTCGGGCGATATAGCCATTTTAGTCGACCCAGATAACACCTTAGGCCTTGAAGCCGACGCAACACTTAAAGCTAACTTTGACTTTAAAGTAGCAGGCTATGTTAAACCTGATGCCAGCTTACCCAAAGATGTGCACGACGCGGTTAAGTTTTTAGGCCGCCCTGATGCACAGGGCCGCTACCCACTTAATTTTTAATGTAACAAAAGAGATTTAATGCAATTACCACAGTTTAACGAACAACACGCACAGCAATTAAGTGCATTTTTGAGTACACAACCTCAGGCTATGTCATTAACACAAAGCCAAGGCTATCTATTTGGGGTTATTTGCTCGCCAAGCCCATTAGAAGTTCACCAGTGGTTAGCGCAGATTGTGCCTAATACGGCTAACGATTTAGACGAAGAAATACTGTTTTTATTTATGGCGTTGTACCATCAAATTAGCGAGCAAGTATTTGAAACCGGTTACAAGTTACCCGCTGATTTTGACCTTGAGTATACCCAAGCCTGGAGTGAAGGTTTTTTACGTGCTACTCAAGAATACGCACAACCTCTATTAACAGCTCCTGCGCTAGAGCCTCAGTACAAAGAAGCACTAGAGAGTGCGCTAAGTACGCTTAGCTTTTTTGCTGTTGATGAGCAAACAAGATTACAAATTGCGCAGCAAAACAACATGACACTCGAAGCCTTATATCAGTATCAGTACGAATCAATGGGCGACTTTGCATTAGGTTTTGCCGAGCTAATTGAGGTGGTGGCCATAAACAGTGGGCTGATTACAGATGAAGGGTGGGAAGAGTAGCCTTTAGGTATTAAACGGCGTTTAGGATAATTAAGCGCCAAGTTCTAAAATAATATCAGTGCAGCCTTTTTTACACTTAACAACGCCTTTACCCGGTTCATTGGTGGCTAAATCGAGTGTTAACACCTCGCCGCACTGTTCACAGTACAAGGTTTTTCCTTGCGACAGCTTTTTAAGTATTGTGCGCTGTTTCTGAAAAGAGTCACTCGCTTTTTTATTTAACTTTGAAAAATCCACTATTTAGCTCTCTTTTGTTCTAATGCATCTGACACAATTTCACATACTGTATTTAAACGCTCTTCGTAAAAATATAAATTTAAGTCGCGCTCGCGGCAATAACGTAAATGAAATAACTGCACTGAATCATCAGTGGTAAAGGTTTTTTCAATATATTCGTTCTCAGATTCAGAGAGCTTTAACGCGCTGCTAATACGATTTTTAGCCATATTAGCTGCTGGGCTACGGTTTATTTTGCTCGCATCACTTAAAAAGCCTACACCTTCGCCTAAAAGTTTTTCGCGAGGCTCTTTAATTAATGGGTGATCAATAGTAAAAAACGCAAGGATCAAAATGATTAAAATTAAAAACTTTTTCATAACTGCGTAAACCTTGATCTTAATGGGGTAAATTTAGCAAGCAGTGTAATAAACTGCACTTTAAAAGCAAGTAGCTGAGATGAATAAATTATTAGCAATCTATACCTGTAATATTAGCCAGTATTGTTATAATAGCCAACAGCAGTTAGATATTTCTGAAATATCTGAAAGTATTCAATAGCGGATTATTTAAACTAATCACACTTACCACTAACGAACTACAGTTACAGTATAGAATACACATATATTGCTATGTTTTTATTTCCAAGCGGCGTTGAGGAACTTCGATGGACAAGCAAATTAAAGTAAAGAATATACCTGCAGAGGTTAAAATCCAACAACCGGATTTGAGCCGTCAAGACGACAGGTTTAATCCACGTAACCGAATTTATGTTCGCTCAGTAAAAGGGCTTCATCAGTTACTTAGACAGCGTATAGGCTTTTTAGGCATGCTTGCTTTTATGCTTTTGCCCTGGATAAATTTTAATGGCCAGCAAGCTGTGTTATTTGATTTAGTAGGTCAAAAGTACAATATTTTTGGGCTAACGCTGTGGCCGCAAGACTTCACTATATTAGCTTTTATATTTATGCTGGCGGCGTTTGCACTTTTTTTGGTCACTACCTTTTATGGCCGAGTATGGTGTGGCTATACCTGCCCGCAAACAGTGTGGACTTTTATATTTATTTGGTTTGAAGAAAAGTTTGAAGGTACAGCGAATCAACGTAAAAAGCTCGACCAACGCCCGATGGACTTTGATAAGTTTTGGCGAAAAACAGCAAAGCACACTAGCTGGGTTTTATTTGCCTTATATACGGCGATTACGTTTGTTGGCTACTTTACGCCTATCCGTGAATTACTCCCTGACTTTGTTACTTTTAATGTAGGTGGCTACGCGCTGGTAAGTATTATTTTCTTTGCTGCGTGTACCTACGCTAACGCAGGGTGGATGCGCGAAATTATGTGTTTACACATTTGCCCCTATTCGCGTTTTCAATCGGCTATGTTTGATAAAGACACTTATACCGTAACGTACGATGAAAAACGCGGCGAAAGCCGAGGCCCACGTTCGCGTAAAATTGCCCACGAAGATTTAGAAATGGGCGACTGTATAGACTGTAACTTATGTGTGCAGGTGTGCCCTACAGGGATAGATATCCGTAATGGTTTGCAAGCCGAGTGTATTAACTGTGGTGCATGTATTGATGCCTGCGATGGTGTAATGGATAAAATGAATTATCCGCGTGGTCTTATTTCTTATACTACAGAGCGTAATCTCGAAACACCTGAAAATAAAACCAACCCACTGCGAGCTAAAATCATAGGTTACACGGTCATACTGGTGGTGCTTAGTAGTGCGCTGGTGGCTAACATTGCATTTAGAAAGCCTATGGACTTTGACATAATACGAGACCGTAACCAATTGTATCGTGTTGACTTTAATGGCTTGGTAGAAAACACCTATACATTAAAAGTAATCAACAAGGCGCAGTACGAACAGACTTTTAATATTAATGTTCAAGGCCTTGAAAACTTTAAGTACATTGGTAAGCAAACATTTACAGTGCAAGCAGGGCAATCGCATAATGTGCCATTATCACTGGTGATGGACCCGTATGATTTAAAAGCGCCAATGACGGAGTTTAACTTTGTACTTTCACCGATTAATGACCCCGATGAAAGCATATCGCAGCCAAGTAACTTTTTTAAAGCGCGATAAACATACTAACAAAAGCGGGGTAACCCGCTTTTTATATTAAGAAGCCCATGAGTAAATTTAGTTTTGAAGACTTAACACCCGACTTAATTCTCGATGCAATAGAAAGCGTTGGTATATATGCCGAGTCAGGTTTATTAGCACTGAACAGTTATGAAAACAGAGTCTACCAGTTTAAGGCCGAAGATGGCCTGCGCTATGTTGTTAAGTTTTACCGACCAGAGCGCTGGAGCAAAGCGCAAATACAAGAAGAGCATGACTTTGCTTTCGAGCTTGCCGAGGCTGAAGTACCCGTTGTTGCACCCATTAAGCACAATGGACAAAGCTTATTTGAACACCAGGGCTACGTTTTTGTATTGTTTCCTAGTGTTGGTGGGCGATTATTTGAAGTGGATAATCTTGATCAGCTTGATGTAATGGGGCGTTTAATTGGCCGTATGCATCAGGTAGCTAAAAGCAAAGCATTTGAGCACAGGTCTACGTTTAGCTGCGAGGAATATTTGCATACAGCTAAAGTTCATCTGCAAAAAAGTAATTTGGTACCTATGGCGCTCAGCACGCCCTTTTATACCATATTGGACTTGGTTATTGAGCAAGTTCAAGCGCAGTATAAAAATGTAGATGGGATCCGCCTACATGGTGATTGCCACGCTGGTAACATTTTGTGGGCAGGCGAAGCACTTATGTTTGTTGATTTAGATGATGCTCGCCAAGGGCCGGCCATTCAAGATTTGTGGATGATGCTCAGTGGCGATCGTCAAACACAGCTGTTACAGTTAGACACCCTTGTAAATGCGTATGAAGAGTTTTGTGATTTTGACCACACTCAACTCAAATTAATTGAACCGCTTCGTGCAATGCGTATTATTCATTATATGGGTTGGGTAGCAAAACGATGGAGCGATCCGGCGTTCGTACGGAACTTTTCATGGTTTGCTGAAGACAAATACTGGGAGCAACAAATTCTAGCACTTAAAGAGCAGCTTGTAGCACTGCAAGAAGCTCCGCTGAAGTTATTGCCATAAAATTTTATTTAAAAAGTACACGAGATACCAATGCTTAAAAAATTGAAACTGAGCCTACTATTTTTATGTTTACCATTTGCAGCCCTTGCTGCACAGTTTGAAGCTGATAACCAGTACACCGTTATTGATGTAGAAAAAAGCGCAGAGCCGCAAGTAACCGAATTTTTCTCGTTTTACTGCCCACATTGTTTTAAGTTTGAGCCCGTTGCTAAGGCAATCGAAAAAAGCCTACCCGAAGGTGCTGAATTTATAAAAAATCACGTTAACTTTTTAGGTGGTGTATCACCACAGGCACAAAGCAACTTAAGCTACGCTTACTTAATTGGTAAAAAGCACGGCCAAGCTCAAAGTATCAGTGATCAAATTTTTAAAAGTATTCATGTACAGCGCGCACCTTTAACACAAATGAAAGACGTTAAAAAGTTACTAGAAATTAACGGTATCGATAGCGCAACATTTGATCAAGACATTGCCAGCATGCCAATTATTTCTGCTGAGCGCGCAATGCAAGACAAACAAAACAAATATTCAAAATTAGGTGCGCTAACGGGTGTACCTACTTTTATCGTAAACGATAAATATAAAATAAACATGAATACGATTAACAACCAGCAAGAACTGAATGAGTTAGTTGCTTTTTTACTAACACTTTAATCTCGGAGAACAATAACAATGATCAAATTAGTTAAAGCAGGTTTACTTGCATTACTACTACCAATGGCAGCAACTAGTTTTGCTGCAACGTATGAAGAAGGCGTACATTATGATGTAGTTGCAGAGCGCGCGACTAAAAAGCCAGAGGTAAAAGAGTTTTTCTCATTTTATTGCCCTGCTTGTAATAACATGGAAGCGTTAATTGGTGAGTTTAAGCCAAAGCTAGACAAAGACGTTAAATTTAAGAAGAGCCATGTCGATTTTGTCGGTGTTCGCGATCCAGAAAACCAACAAATGATGAGTCAAGCACTGGCAACAGCAGAAGTGCTTCCACAAAAAGATAAAATTGTTGCGGCTATTTTTAATCATATTCACACTAAGCGCGCTAAATTTAACGAGCTTGCAGATGTAAAAGATGTGTTCGTAGCGCAAGGTGTAGATGGCGATAAGTTTGATAAACTATACAAAAGTTTCTCGGTACGTACTTTAAGCTCTAAAATGAAGCGTGACCAAAATTACTTTAAAGAAAAAGGCGCGCTACGTGGCGTACCAACCTTTATTGTAAATGGTAAATACAAATTAAACCTAGGCCGAGAGTCGGGTATTACCGCACCAGAAGATATTAGTAAATTAATTAACTATTTAGCGAACAAGTAAGATTTGCTAAAACCAAAAAAGCTCCGTAAGGAGCTTTTTTTATGGAAGTGATTTAAATTAAACTCACTATTTTCTTTGTAAGAAAACACCCGATTCTATGTGATGCGTATAAGGGAACTGATCAAATATCGCAAAGCGCTTAACGTTATGTGTGCGAGTTAAATGATCTAAATCGCGTTCAAGGGTCTCTGGGTTACACGATATATAAATAATATTCTCGTAGTTGGCCACTAAGTCACATGTAAGGGTATCCATACCTGCACGTGGAGGGTCGACTAAAATAGTTTGGCAATCGTAACTTTTTAGATCTATCCCCTCTAAACGCGAAAAGGTACGTTCACCATTCATTGCCTGGGTAAACTCTTCACTCGACATGCGAATTATTTCTAAGTTATCTACTTTATTTTTAGCAATGTTGTACTGAGCAGAATGCACAGAAGACTTAGATATTTCAGTAGCTAATACGCGATTGAACGATCCCGCTAATGCAATAGAGAAATTACCATTACCGCAGTAAAGCTCTAGTAAATCGTTATTAAGTGGTTTACATATCTCTTGCGCCCACTCCAGCATTTTTATATTCACTTTAGCATTAGGTTGCGTAAAGCTATTTTCTACTTGTTGATAAATAAGCTCCTGGCCGTTTACGGTTAAACGCTCAGTAACAAAATCATTGCCTAGTACTTCTTTTTGTTTGCGAGCACGACCGATAAAGTCAATGTTGTATTTGCTGCTCAGTTTTTCTTTCAGGGCTTTTATTTCAGTTAGCCACTGCTCATCGAGTGGTTTGTGATAAAGCAAGCTTACTAAAATCTCGCCATTTAATGACGATAAATAATCGATTTGAAACAGCTTACGGCGTAATACTTCACACGACTTTAAATTATCAATCATCACCTGCATAACTTCACCAACTAATGGCGCGGCAGGGTCAAAGGTGTCGACGCGAATTTTTTCTTTGGTGGCCTGATCAAACATAATATGAAATAGATCATCCCCATCGTGCCATACTCTAAATTCAGCACGTTGGCGGTAGTTAATTGGCTCTGAGCTAAACACCTCTAACGCTTGCACACCAAATCGCTTAAATTGCGACGTAATACGCTGCTCTTTTTCATTTAGCTGCGTATCGTACTGTGTGGTATCTATTTTAATCACTGCCATTAATGCTACTACCTTATCTATGAGATCTATTTATCGGCGCTATTGTAGGGAGCGAGCAGTATTTGTCTAGTTTTGCTGATAATAAAGTTGCTGTTTTTTTAAACATGCACTTTAGTTTTGTCACTATTAGCCGATAATAAGCTAAGTACGTAACGGAGGTGGATCATGAAAATCGGTAATTATGGCTATACGCCAAACAACAACGTAAACAAATTCAATAATAAAGAGGCGCTACAGCAGCCAACAATCCAATCTCCGCAAGAAAGTTCATTACAGCGAGGCAGAGAACTTGCTGCAAAAGTGCTTGGCGACAAAATGGCAGAGCAGCTCGGTTTACCTGTTGAGCAAAAACAAGCCGATAAACCTTTATTCGATTTTGATGAAATAGTAAAAAATGTACTCGACTTTGTATCTGGCGCAGTCAATAAAGCCAAAGCAAATGGTGCCGACGATGATAAATTAAAAAATATGTTAGCCGATGCGCGTACGGGTGTTCAAACAGGTATTGACGAAGCGGTCGATGAATTAAAAGGCACCGGCGTATTTAACGAAGAAATGCAAGAAGGCATCGACAAGTCAAAAGAAGGCATTTTTGAGGGGCTTGATGAGTTTGAGCAAACTCTATTTAACCCGCAGCCGCTCAGTGTTAGCGTAAGCCAAGCGCAATATGTAAGCATGAGCAGTAATGCCGAATATAAATTTACAACAGCCGAAGGTGATGAAGTCAGTATTAGCTTTGCTAATGCATATGAATCAAAAACAGCTAGCGGGTATCAACAAAGCAACAACAGTGAATCGTTTGCCAGCTCATCGTCGCAATCTCAAGAGCTGTCTTTTTCAATGTCGGTGAATGGCGATTTAAATGAGCAAGAGCAAGATGCTATTAATGCTATGATGGAAGAGCTACAAGGTGTAAGTAAAACATTCTTTAGTGGTGATTTGGATGAAGCATTTGAAAAAGCACAAGAGCTGAGCTTAGGCAGTGAGCAACTTGTTGCATTTTCAATGGATCTCCGTCAAACAAAAACAGTCGCTACGGTTAAAAGTTATGAGCAATACCAGCCAAATCCTGTAAAAGAAGTCGCTGATGTAATAGCACCATTTAATGAGGATCTAAAAAATGCATTTGATCAAGCATCGCAACTAGGCCTACAAGATCAGCTTGCCGGTATTATAGAGTGGCTAAATCAAGATCAAGCCACGGTCGATCAGCTAGTTGACTACACCCAGGCAATGTTTGACCACTTAAACCAACTCAATTCAGCCGGCGATTCACTTCAAGAGCTAAAGTCTGAGTAAGGCTAAACTGCTTTCTTTTATAAATACCTCATGGCAAACTGCCGTTCTTAATAAATAATAGGAACCACAGTTTGTCAGCCCACATAATGGTATTTGATTCAGGTATTGGTGGCACCACCGTGCTTGAGCATATTCAAAAGCGTATTCCTAATGCCCAGTACAGCTATTTTATGGATAATGCGTTACTCCCTTATGGCGCACAAACCCAACAGACCATTATAAGCCGCTTATGCTCACTCATTTATTTTATTGAGCAAAACGCGCTTGTTGTCGATCTTATTGTTATAGCCTGCAATACAGCCTCTACATCAGCTTTAAGTGAAGTACGCAAAATTACATCAATACCTATTGTGGGTGTTGTGCCTGCAATAAAACCCGCTGCACAAGTATCTCGTACAAAACACATTGGCTTATTGGCAACCCCAGCCACAGTGGCAAGCCCTTATACTCATACTTTAATCAAAGAGCATGCGAGCAATACTGAGGTTAGCTTATATAGTAGTGTTGAGCTGGTGGCATTGGCAGAGCAGTTCTTTTTCACCCAACAGCTCAATACACATAAATTACACAAAGCACTTATGCATTTAGGTATCCACTCAGATATAGACGTACTGGTACTCGGCTGTACACATTTTCCAATTCTCAGTGATGCCATACAAGCGTACTTTAATAACACAGTGCAATTACTTGATTCTGGCGCGGCGATTGCCAGCAGAGTGAGTTACCTTTTAGATCAGCATAACCTAAAAAGTAAATGGGCGGGCGAAAAAAAGCCGCTGCACTATTATGCAACGGCTGATATATTAAGTAATAAGCAAGTAATAAAGGACGTTACACTGATTGATTTGTCCCAGTACGTAAAGAGCTAGCGTCATCTTCTTGTTTTTGTTTTGCTTCACGTACCTTCAAAGTACGCTGTTGGAACTCACTATCATTTAACTTAGTTATTGCATTGTCTGCATCTGCTTGCGCCATTTCGACAAAACCAAAGCCACGACGTTTGCCAGTATTTTTATCTTTTAATAAGCGTACGTTGAAAACTTTACCTTGCTCTTCAAACAAAGCGCGAACAACCCCTTCATTTGCACGATAAGGGAGATTACCAACATATAGTGTTTTTGTTTTTACTTCAGCTTCTTCACCACCCTCAGATGACATTGCTGCAATAGTAACCCCGCCAATTAATAAGCCAGCACCAAACAGTAGCGCGGGGCTTAAAGCTAAGCTACCTAAAGCAAACTCAACGATAACAAAACCAACTACAGCAAGAATAATAGAGAAGACAAAAGATTTTTGATCGGGTAATTTCATTTTAGATCTACCAATATACAGGAAATAAACATTAATTTAACATTGTGAACTTGCTATCTTAACGTCTTAAACGAACATAGCAATGAAATTTGTATTAAATAATAAAAAATAGATTGAAAAATAACCGTATTCGTAAGTGATATAGCCGCTTTTGGGATGTTTTGTTCTATTTTTGTTCAAATAGTAAAAAGATCTAAAAAAAGGGTTGATCTGTTTTCGGATCTCCCTATAATGCGACCCCACTGAGACGGTGAACAGCAACGCATAGCGAAGCAGACCTGCTCACAGAGTTAAGTAAAACTTAAGTTTTAAATAATCGTAAGAAAGTTTGAAATTAAGTGTTGACTCGAAAAATAAAGGATGTATTATACGCATCCCTAGCGACAACGTCGCAACGTTCTTTAACAATATAAAGCAATCATCTGTGTGGGCACTCGTACAGATTGAGTTCTAA
>Ga0049099_1000076_pt1 | contig 22186 bp, 18 predicted proteins | sample WorMetimpBELIZE1_FD_55035 | JGI IMG/M metagenome (GOLD analysis project Ga0049099, IMG submission 55035) | Marine gutless worms symbiont microbial communities from Max Planck institute for Marine Microbiology, Germany - Olavius imperfectus... | ecosystem: Host-associated > Annelida > Digestive...
GTCAGTACGTGAATTAACGTCTATCTCAGCCCTTACAGACTCAGTAGGTAAAGTGCTTTACAAGCATGATGTCAGCTCACAAAAACGCTTTGATGATGCATCAATTTACATGACGAAATATGCAATGAAGCGCGTGACTAAAGATGGCACGGCTAAACGCCTAAATGCACATTTCCCATCAATTCAGCTTGCTGGTAAAACAGGCACTAGTAATGATTTACGCGATAGCTGGTTTGCTGGTTTTGATCAAAACACCGTTACTGTTGCATGGATTGGTCGCGACGATAACAAGAGCACAGGTTTAACAGGCAGTGTTGGCGCACTAGAGGCCTACATTCGCTACCTTAAACCACTCAACCCTGAAGCCATAGCAGATACTCGTCCTGCATCAATCCGTTGGGCCTTTATTAATGAAGAAACTGGTCTGCAAGCGCCTCCGGGTTGCGGCAAAGTGGTGCAGCTACCCATACGTGCAAGCGAGTTTGAGCCTAGACCTAATTGTCAGCGCTAAACTTGGCCATTGAATCATTTAGCTCAACACAGAGTTGAGCTAAATTTTGTACGCTATTCATTGCCATAAGTGCACTTTTCTCTGTGTCTCTGGCAAGTTCACTGACATCTTCAGCGTGGTGTAAAGCGTTTTGAATTGCAGTGCCTTGCTGACTGACTTGAACTGCTATTTGCTTTCCTTGCATGCCAATATCAGACATTGATGCTGCGACAGCTAATAAATTATTTTTAGTGTGCTCTGCACTTTGTGAACCTTGTTCCATCTTCTCTACGCTTGCTTGCATTTTATCTTGTGTTAGCTTTGTTGCGGATTGAAGAGAATTAATAATTTGGTGGATCTCATGAGTTTGTTGTTGAGTGCGTTTTGCAAGGGTTCTTACTTCATCTGCAACAACCGCAAAGCCTCGGCCTTGTTCACCAGCTCTAGCTGCTTCTATCGCAGCATTCAAAGCTAGTAGGTTGGTTTGCTCGGCAATTTCATTTATACCATTACTCACGCTACTAATCGCTTGGCTGTCTTTAGCAAGTAACTCTAAGGCAGCAAGACCCTCGTTGAACTCTTGTTGTAAATGACTCATGTGCGTGGCTAAATGTGCGCTTTCATCAGCACCTTTTTGTACTTTTTTGGCTGCAGATGAAGCTAAATCAACGGCTTGAGAGGCAGACACCTCGACATGTTCGGCAGCTTGGCTCATTTCTGATAAAGCTTGGCTAATAGTTGACACACTTTGTTGCTGAACTTGTACATCTTGACTGGTTTTTTCAGAGTGACTCGTCACTGTATCTGTGGTTGTTATTACACTGCTCGTAGTGTGCTTGACTTCATTTACCATCAAAGAAAATGATGCCAATACATGATTAAACTCTTTTCCTATTGAGGTTAACTCATCTTTACCTGTTAACTTTAAACGCGCAGAGATATTACCTTGCGCGGCACTGTTAGCGGTTTCTGAAAAAAGCTTTAGGGTATCAACTACTAAACGATAAAATCCAAGCATCAAGTAACTGGCTATTATTAAAGATAATAGAGCCGCAGCGATAACAAGGTACAAAATGAATTGTTCATTGTTTAGCTTATAACTAATGATACTCGTAAGGGCAGGCTCAGTGTCAGCAATGTACTCATCTATACTTTGGTTTAGATTCGCTTTAAGGCTCAAAAATTGTGCTTTGCTTAATTCTATCGTATCAGGCTCCAACAGCCTTTGGTTAACTTGTTGCGAGAACTGAGATATGTTTTCTAGTAATGTTTCAGCACTTGGAGATAGTTGCTCTTTTATTTTATGGTCTTGTTGGAAGGCGATGGATAACGCATCTTTAAATTGCCCAGATAACTGGGGCATCGCTTTAATTTGGTTTGATAAAGCAATAAAGCTTTCTGGCGTAAACTTACCTTGATTTAATACTTTTTCAGCACTTTGGTAGGTGCTATTAAGATGGTAAATCAAGTTAGGCAAATGGGTGACTAAAGTACGATTTAAGTAATTAATAGTGAGGTTTTGACTAACAGCTAATTGCGACTCAATTGATACTGTTTCAAGTATGTTTTCTTCACTCGATGCATTGTGAGCATAACCTAAAGTTTGGGCGGAATTCAGCATGGCTTGTTGCTTGTTATCGACAAGATACGATAACAGCAAGCGGTAACTACTGATGCCTTTGTATTGTTGTTTTGAAACTGGATATTTTCATTTAACAGACTGATTAGAAAAAATAAGCTCAGACACAGAGGAAAAACTAATAAACTAAACAATAAAGTAATTTTATGTTTGTACTTAAGTTGTGCCATTAAATTAACAGCAGGTGTTATGAGTCTATTCATAGTTGCCTCGAAACATTGTCAGTCGAAACTAGATAGACCGAGTTTGGGGCACATATTATTCAATAAAGTTAGAAAGTAATTGTTGAAGTGGTTGTTACTTAAATAAAAGCCTCATAAAGAGGCTTTTAGAGTCATTGCTTTTCTTACTAATTTAATCGAAATTAAAAGTCGTAAGAAGCAGATAGTTGGACTCGACGAGGAGATTGATAACTTTGCGCTAAGCCAAATGTTGCACTATCATCACCAGCCGCCACTTCAGCAACTTCGTCATAACGAGTTGCTGTAGATGCATCAAATACATTGAAAATATCTAATGCGAAGCGTACTTTTTGATCATTGAAATGCAAGTTGTACGTAAAGTTAAGATCTAATCGAGCTGTCCAGGGAGTTGTTCCCATGCTGCCGCGAGGGTAGCGTTGATCGCCTACATAATAGGTGTCGCCATAAGAATATTTGTCTGGGTCTGGTGTATACCCTGCACCTAACGCTGTCCAAGGACGACCTGAAGCAACATTTAAGTTTGCACCTATTAAGAAGTCTTCAGTAACTGCATATGCACCGTAAACTTTAATATTGTGGCGACGGTCCGCTGGTAAGTTACCGTTAGCACCATCCATAAGATAAGGGTAATCCCAGTCTTGTGTTAAACCTGCATCATCTTGACCGTTATCAGATTTAACAAATCCTTCTGTGTTACCGTAGTTATGAGACCAAGTATATAGGGCTTTTAATGACCAAACTTTATCCCAGCTCTTCTCAATTGAAAGGTCAATGGCAGCGTAACGACGTTTAGCTTCAGGGTAACCTAGCTCTTCAGCTGTGAAGCTATACTCTTCAGTTACACCGTCACCATCTAGATCGAAGTTAAATGTTGCGCCATTACCTGGGTTAAATAAGAACCAGTTTTCACCAAGGTACTCTCCATCTTCATCAGTAAAGATATATGAGCCATCATCAATTTGATTGCCTAGTGTGCGATATGTACCTTTGATGCTCCAAGACCAGTCATCATTAATCGCTGCTTGATAACCAACAATAATTTCATCATTGTACATAGGCTCAAGATCTTTATCTGCAAGAGTATTTGAAGGTTTTGCTGTCCCGTCACCACCATTTGAAATAGCGATATCACCTAATTGATTGCTCAAACCTACAGGAGTACCGTCAGCATTAAGACCCTCATACTCATACCACGTGTGGATATAAGTTTCGGCACCTGCAAGACGAATATTCGTATTTGCAGCGACAGGTAAGTAATAGCGACCTGCAGTAACGAATAATTTACTGTCACCGTCACCATTTATATCCCAAGATGCACCTAATCTTGGCGCAATTTGATTATCAATAGATACAAATTCATCGCCATCCGCATTGTAGTTTGTGAAGCTGTCATTACGTAGACCTAAAGTTAGTGTTAGGGTATCAGTAACAGCCCATTGGTCTTCAATATAAATCGCCCAGTTTTCAACTTCGAATGCACCGCCATTTTTATAGTCACGAACACGAGTTGTTTTCATTTCTTCAGGAAGGACATAACCATTAGGAAGACGAGCACCTTCTTCGTATGTTCTATAGTAGTAGTAAATACCACCCGAGTTAATTGTCGTTGCATCTGATGTGTTGGTTTCTGAGTCATAACCAAATCTTAGTGTATGCTCATCATTTAAGTACCAATCAAAATCAACGCGCAATTGCTCGCGCTTATCTTCATTAGCGCCTACAGTGAAGTTTACATAACAAGTAGTATCAACACCTAAGTCTGCGTCATAGCCGGTAGGACAGTCATCAAAGTCAGAGTAGTCTGTTTCTGAGAATTTAACTTCACCGTACATAGCAGACATGCTTAAATCATCAGTCAGGTTACCTGTATAACGAACTGCAAAACTTTCACCGCCGCGTTTGTGGTAAGCTGTACCACCATCTAATGTGTAATTACCAGTGCCATTCAGGTCTTCGATTGTACTCTCAGAATATGTACGCTCATCACTAAAACCCCAAAGCATCAATTGATGATCCTCATTAATGTTCCAGTCAATACGTGCTAGATAATAAGGGTCGTCATCTTTTTCTTTTGTTAAAGAGGTTTGAGAAGCGTTACCATATTCTTCTTCATTATCACGGAATGTATAAATACCATAGAAGAAAAGCGTATCTTCAATTAACGCACCAGAGGCATAAATATTTGTCTCAAATGAGTTTACATAGTCATCTTGGTTATTGACATATAAATCTCCAATACAGTGACCATCTTCAGCCTCACAACGATCATTTTGTAAGTAAACTGAGTTTGGAGACTGTTCTCTCAATGAGTCAGGCGAGTAAATAGATTCAACACCAAAGTGAAAGTCATTAGTACCTGACTTTGTAACTGCAGAAATAAGGCCACCAGTCGTTCGACCAAACTCAGATGAGTACCCACCCGTTTTTACTTGGAAGCTATCATATGCAGAGAATGGGATTGTTGCGCCGCCTAAGCCATTACGGAAGTTAGTCATATTCAGACCATTTACGTAATAAGCATTTTCAGCAACAGATGAGCCACCAAAAGATGCTTGATCGCCAAATCGACTATCACCTTCAGTTGCGCCAGGCGCTAGTAAAGCAACCGATGTTAATGAGCGAGCAACTGGTAATAATTCAAGCTCTTCTGAACTAATATTTAAAGATGATTCAGTAACTGAAACGTCAACAGCACGAATTGCGCCACCAACAACTGCAATTCGTTCAATATTACCTTCAACTAGTGGAATTTCGAGAAGTGCAGTTTTACCGACACCGATAATTACATCGTTGATCTGTGCTTTTTCAAAACCGGCTTGTGAAACGGTTATGTCATATTTACCAACAGGCACTTGATTAAGGTTAAACTGACCATTTGCATCTGCAATGAGAGTTTTTTCATAACCTTTTGTTTTATCAGTAATAGTGATTGTTGCGCCTGCTAAAGAAACGCCAGACTGAGTAATGAGATTACCTTTGATTGCCCCATTAACATTGTCAGCCAAGGCTGGCATAGCTGCACTTAAGGTCATAGCAACAGCTGCAGCTGTAAACGAACGCTTAAATGTTTTTGAAAAGTTGTTTTTCATTGAGCTTTCCCTGTGAAATTTTAGATTTGTTGTTATTTGTTAATAACCTTCACACCTTGCATTTATTTTTCTAAGGTTTTTACCTTTAAATAAAGGGTGAAACAAATTGGTAACACAGCAGGAACATACTAATCAATTATTTATGTTATAAATACGATAAAACAACATAAAAACGCCTTGGAACGATCTAAATTCAAGTTTAAATCATTTTAATAAACAAAAATAAAACAATTGTAATTAAATGTAATTTAGTTAAGGTTTTTTAATGTTAAGTTTAATTATTTTAAAACAGTGGGTTGGGATGGTTTTATGTGTGTTTAGTTACAATGAAAATAAAAATGCACTAATGAAATACTTGCTTTGTATAAATGATGTTTGAATTGTAATATTTTATTGGTTTTTATTTTCTGGTGGGGATGTATTTGTATTATATTTTGGGGCATCGAAGTATAGGCCACCGATTAAAGTGACCTATTTTATTTTTTAGATTAAAGCTTCGCGAATGCGCGCTCTGCGGCTGCAATGGTGTCGTTGATCTCTTTTTCAGAGTGTTCAGCGCACACAAAGCCTGCTTCAAATGCTGAAGGAGCTAGGTAAACACCTTCTTCTAGCATTAAGTGGAAGAACTTTTTGAAGCGTTCTAAATCACACTCAGTCGCTTGTTGGTAGCTAGTTACTTTTTCTTTATCAGTAAAGAAGAAACCGTACATACCACCTGCGTAGTTTGTTGTAAGTGCAATACCTGCTTTTTTCGCAGCGGCTTCAAAGCCTTCACAAATTGCTTTGCTCTTTGCTTCAAGCTCGTCGTGCAGGCCGTCAGCACTTAAAAGTTCTAAAGATTTTAAACCGGCAGCCATGGCAATTGGGTTACCTGATAATGTGCCCGCTTGATAAACTGGACCAACAGGTGCGATGTAATCCATGATTTCTTTCTTACCGCCAAATGCACCCACAGGCATACCGCCACCGATCACTTTACCTAAACAGGTTAGGTCTGGTTTGATGTTGTAGTAAGCTTGTGCGCCACCTAAAGCAACACGGAAACCTGTCATTACTTCATCAAAAATAAGCACAGATTTGTATTCATCACACACCTCACGCAGACCTTCTAAGAAGCCTGGTACAGGTGGAATACAGTTCATGTTGCCAGCAACTGGCTCAACGATGATACAAGCGATGTCGTCAGCATATTTTGCGAAAATTGCTTTTACTTCATCAAGGTTATTAAACGACACAGTTAATGTGTGCTTAGCAAAGTCTTCAGGAATACCTGGTGAGTTTGGTACACCCATAGTCAGTGCGCCTGAGCCTGCTTTTACTAGTAGTGAGTCTGCATGACCGTGGTAACAGCCTTCAAACTTTAAGATTTTGTCACGGCCAGTGAAACCACGTGCTAAGCGAATCGCACTCATTGTAGCTTCAGTACCTGAGCTTACCATACGTACTTTTTCGATTGATGGTACTAGCTCTTTTACTTTTTCGGCCATTAAGATTTCAGTTTCGGTTGGCGCACCATAGCTTAGGCCATTTTCAACGGCTTCTAATACCGCTTGCTTAATAGCTGGGTGGTTATGACCCATGATCATGGGTCCCCATGAACCAACGTAATCGATATAACGGTTACCATCAGCATCAAAGGTAAAAGGGCCTTCAGCTTTAGTGATGAATAAAGGAGTACCGCCAACGCCATTGAAGGCACGAACTGGTGAGTTAACACCGCCTGGGATTGATTCTTGCGCGCGATTAAAAAGATCTTGGCTAATTGTCATGAATAGTCCTATTGGGTTGTCACGTTAAATGAGTTGGTTTGCAAGGGCTCAAAGAGCCCAAAACGAAGCAAGTTAGCTATTACGTTTACGGCTAAACCAAGGCACGTCGACTTCATATTGCTCAACTTTGTCGGCAACATCTAAGGTTAGAGCAAACAACGCCATGCGAATTAACACGCCATTTTGTACTTGGCGGAAAATTGCTAGGTTGTCGTTGCTATTTAAATCGTTATCTAGCTCGTTTGCCTCTAAACGGCTGTCACGAGGGAGTGGGTGCATCAATACTGAGTTTGGCTTACAGTGTGCGTTGTAAATTGCTTGGCTGATACGGAAACCACCACGGTATTTGTTAGCTTCTTCTTGTGAAGGGAAGCGTTCTTCTTGGATACGGGTTTGATACACAATATCGGCCGCCAAGTTGCCTTCCATCTTATCGACTACTTGAATTTTATGACCTGCGTTATCTACAGCATCTAAAATGTAGTCTGGCATTTGTAAGCCATCAGGTGCCACCATAGAGAACTTAACGTCTTTATAATGACAAAGTAATTTAGATAAAGAGTGCACAGTACGGCCGTATTTTAAATCACCTACTAGGGCAATGTGCATGCCGTCGATGCTTTGGTTGAAGCGACCTAGTTCACGCTCAATTGTTAGTAAGTCCAGTAGGGCTTGTGTTGGGTGCTCATTTGGGCCGTCACCGCCATTAATCACTGGCACGTCACANCCAGTGGCAAACTCAGCAACAGAGCCNGCGTCAGGGTGGCGCATTGCGACTGCATCTGCATACGCTGAGATAACGCGAGCGGTATCATANAANGATTCACCTTTTGCAAGCGCCGAGCTTTGCATACCCGTTGTTTCACGAACCAAACCACCNAGTAAGTTAAATGCTGTACCAAAACTTACGCGAGTACGCGTGCTTGGTTCAAAGAACAAGTTCGCTAAAATTGCGCCCTCTAAAACATTGGTGCGCTTTTGCTTTTTAGCATAAGGCTCCATTTTCTTAGCAACTGCAAAAATACGTTCAATACAATCTCGATCAAGCTGATTGACCGACAGGATATTTTCACCTTGGAAACTTAGCATGGGGTTTGTTCCTAATCANATTTATAGGGCGCTGGCACTCGGTATGGGAGGCCGCATAAATTTGCGCAGTACTATAGCAAATTTTTAGCGTTCACAGCAGCAAATTATAAGTTAGGTTTAATAATTGCCAGTGCCACTATAGCTAAAAGGATGAGTACCGGAACTTCATTAAAAATACGGTAAAAGCGATCGCTACGAGTATTGCGATCATGCTTAAAGTCAGCCAGTAATTTAAAGCAATAGCCATGATAAATATAAAGGATAATTACTAACACCAGTTTGTAGTGCAGCCACATGCTGTATCTAAACCAATCACGACCATATTCAAAAATGGTCAGTAAGCCAAAAACCAATGTTAAAACGGCAAACGGCGTCACAAAAAACAGTAAGCGGCGTTCCATTACTTTCAGCATTGAGTTACAGGCTTTTTCTTCACTCATTGCGTGGTAAACAAAAAGACGTGGCAGGTAAAAAATACCGGCAAACCAAGCAATCATAAAAAATACGTGGAAGGTTTTATAAACTAATAGCGCAGTCATTTAAGCATCCATTTTAATTGTTATAACAAACTATTGCGTATGGTAAGAATATGTCTGATTTGGTCCCAACGCAAAAGGCCCATAATCTGTTGGTTATCAAGTAGGTTGTAAATATACACCGCACCGCTGCGTTTATCTTTTAGTAAGTCAAAAGCATCGGCTAATGTTGCTTGGCTACTAAGGCCGGCAAGGCTGACATATTTGATGTTACTTTCTTGGTCAGACATCAAACTTAAATCATATTCAGCAAGACGATAGCCATTCTCTTCATCATGAACAATCAGCGGGGTTTGGCTATCAAGGGCATCGAGCGATTCTTTAATTTGTTGTTTGTCGTCACTGTAAAGCAGTTTGAACTGCTCATCCATTTCATCCATCACGCCTACTTTTTGTAATGCTTCTGTGGCAGGCGATATTTGATACTCAAGCCCTTGGAAATCAAGTTGTTGCATAAAAATAGAGCGGTTACCAAAAAACTGCAATGCTGTGACATAAGCCGTTGAGATCACCAACATGGCTGGCACAATAATCTCGGGGCTTGAGGTCAACTCCATAACCGTAGTGAGTGCAGCAAGTGGTGCGTGTAATGTAGCGGCCAATAACCCTGCCATGCCAAGCATACTGTAGGTACCTGTGATATCTACTCCTGGGCTAATAAACTGCGCAAAGAAGGCCATTAAGGTGCCCATTAATACACCAAGCCCAATAACAGGGCCGATGATCCCACCCGGAATACCCAAACCAATGGCAAATAAGGTGGCGAGTAATTTGGCAATCAAGATGGTTGTTAAAAACTGCACATCATCTGGTGATTCAATAGCAATAGTGATGGCGCTCATACCTGAACCCATTGCATGAGGAACCATATAAGCAATTAACCCTGCAATTAACCCTGCCAGTAATAGGCGAGGAAACATGCTAAGCGGTTTAAAAGTGCGGATTATAAGCATCAAGTTTTGATTAAACGCATAGGCAACAGCCCCTAGTGCCATACCAAAAATGATTAAAAATGGGTAATGCCAGCCACTCAATGGGTTCATGGTGATAAGCGCAAGCTCTGAAGCATCACCAAATACAAACTGAGTGGCTAAAGCACCAGTAACCGCAGCGAGCATAATGGGCACAAAAATATGCACTTTATATTCCCTAAGCACCACCTCCATAACAAAGATAACGGCTGCAAGTGGGGTGTTAAATGAGGCTGCAATTCCGGCTGCAACGCCACAACCGGTGAGGGTACGCATTGCATTGTGTGGAAGGTGTAGTTTATCGGCCAGTAAACTGGCACCTGTTGCACCCATATGCACTGACGGGCCTTCTCGGCCCACCGAAAAACCACTGATCAAGGCTAAAGCACCACCAACAAATTGGTTAACCGTGTTATAGAGTGGCATATGACCGTAGTATTTTTTTATTCGATGAATGACAAATGGAATACCAAGTCGATAATGTTTAAATCCAGTTGAAGCTGCAAAAAGGGCAATTAATAAGGCTGCGCCGACTGGTAATAAAACACGTTCAAGAGTAGGAAGCGTAGAAAAGTCATCAGGCTTTTCTAAGAATAAGCTCTGGAAAAACATGATCGTAAGGCGAAAGAATATGATCAGCACTGCCGCAATTAACCCTGCACTCACACCAAGTAAGCACAATTGCACAGATGTTTTAGGCTTTGCTAGTCGACGTCTTAGTCTCTCAAGCCACACGCATATTTCCTCACAGCACTTTTGAGCCGCAGTTTACCAAATCAAACTCACTAAGTCGTTGGCATTTTATATTTTTATCTTCTTTTTGGGAAAATCGAGCTGATTATAATATTTAATGACTGAGCCAAGGTTATGGTTGCATACTTATCACTGTCATAGGAGAGTTATGTTTTTGCTTGTACATGCGCTCATCAGCTTTATTTAATAAGTCGTCAAGTGATTTTGCATCATCAGGATATAAAGCATAACCAACACTTGCGCCTACATTTAAATAACCCACCTCAGATGCAATTGGCGTTGATATTGAGTTAATAAAACGTGTTAGAGCTCGCTCAATCTGATTTTGATTTTCTATATCAGTAATGACTATGACAAATTCATCACCCCCAATGCGTGCAACACAATCTGTTTTTCGGGCTGTTTCAAGTAACCGTTTAGCAATTTCAACAAGCACGAAATCACCAACTAAATGACCATGGGTGTCATTGATGGGCTTAAATTTGTCAAGGTCAAAGTATAAACAACCAACCTTACCACCTGTGCGTTCAACACGGTCAAACTCATGATTAATAAACTTACTTAAAGCGCTTCTATTTGCAAGACCGGTAAGATGATCTGTTTGTGCCAACATTCGTATCTGTTGNTCAGCCAAAACCCGCTTGGTAATATCAAAATTGACGCCGATCATCCGTTTTCCGTAGATTCTTCCGTCNGCATTGATATAGCGAGTTCTGCCAGAAGATAAAACGATACGAAACTCAGCATGAAATTCTTCATTGTTTAGTATCGAAAGCTTNAGCTTATTTGTAACGTCCTCATAATCATCTGGNTGTAAGGTGCTCGCCCATGTTGAGTAATTGCCTTTAAAAGATGTTTTTGGAATTTCGAACAAGGTATGCATCCAGTCATCCCAGATTAATTCATTGGTTTCAAAGTTCCACTCCCAAATTCCAATGTGTGCTGCATCTGCAGCCATTGACATCCGTTGATGTAAGTTCTCAAGATCTGTTTTTGCTTGTTTTAATTCAGTAACATCTTCAGATACATCCAGTAAGTAGCGAGCTTTTCCTTGAGCGTCTCTAATTGCGAGCTTTCTGGTTCGAAGATAATGCGTTCGACCATTTATGGTCATAGGCTTCTCAGTTACAAAAAGTGTTTCGTTACTTTTTAGTACATCCCTATCTGTTTGAATAAAATTCACGGCGTCCTCATCGCTAAAAATATCAAAGTCATTTAAGCCAATGAGTTGCTCTTTAGTTTTACCTAAAAGTTGCTCACCTGCTTTATTGACATGGCTAAATGTTAGATGCTCGGCCTCTTTTACGAACAGCATAATAGGTAAGTTATCGAAAATTGTTTGTGTAAACGCTTCTTGGTTTTGAATGTCGCTTAGNTCTTTAATAGTTGCAACGTAAGAGCCTGCTTCTTTTTTGCCAATGGAGCTAATTGTGAGAGTGATAGGAAAGTAGCATTTATCTTTACGTAACCCCTTTAATAGGCGGCTCTTATTTGTACTCACGTTTTCTTTTTTTTGCTGTGGGTCGCAGAATATCTCATCTAACTGCGATGATTGTTTTGGGATTAAAGTGTGGATATGTTTACCGATTAGGTGGGTTGGTTCATAGCCAAAAACAGGAAGAACTGCTGGGTTAGCGAANTCAATTACTCCTACNTTATTAAAGCTAATAACGACATCTTGAACTGTATTCAGCACGGCTTCAAGTTTGGCTGAGAGTAAACTTCGTGCTCTAAGTTCGACAATTCCTAATACGAACAGACTTAGGGCTAATAAGACGGATATAATTAATTTTGCAAGCGCAGCGTTATCATGGCCAGATGTATAAATGGTATAATCAGTCTCAAATACAGTCATTGAAATCATACCAATGTAGTGCATGCTTGAAATAGCACTCCCCATAATGACTGCAACGAGAATGTTTATACGTGTTTGGTTTACCTCACGCTCATTTCTAAAATCATTAATCCATAGTGCAATGCCAGAAAGAACAATTGCGACTAAAATCGATAATGAAAATAACCAAGGTTCATAGGCCATGTGGGCTGGCATCATCATTGCCATCATGCCAATAAAGTGCATACAACCAATACCAGCCCCCATAAGTACACTTCGAAAAACTAGCCCTTTGCCACGCCCAATAGTGGGGGAAAGAACAATATAACTTGCAAAAACGCTTGGCAAAATAGAGATCAAAGTGACCGTGATGTTGTATTCAACAGCGATAGGAAGTTTATAGGCGAGCATACCTACAAAATGCATACCCCAGATACCAATACCTAAAAAGCACGATGCTAACAAAGTCCATACAAGGCTTTCATTTCTTAATTGAGAGCTTTTAATTTTTGCTGATAGTAAAAATGAAATGTAAGAAGCAAAGACCGCAGTAAGTACGGATAAGCAAACGAGTAAACTATCGTACTGCGCAGGGATTGTTTGCGAGCTAGTTAAGCTTGGACTAATGAAATGCAGCTTTAAATGATCTATCACTGTGATGGTCCCTCATCGCATAACTTTTACATGGGTAAAAAGTACTACAATTAAATGTTAGTTCAATGCGAATATGTTAGCCAATCCTATACTAAAATATTTTCAATGGGAGGCGATACTTGATTAAAATACTCGGGTATTAGATAATTGCGACCATTATAGGTTTTGAGGGTTTTGGTATGTCAGATGAGTTGCCAATCAAGTTCAGCGATGCAGCAGCTGTTCGCGTTAAACAGTTAATCGAGGAAGAAGAAAATCCTGATCTAAAGCTACGTGTATACGTTACAGGTGGTGGTTGCTCAGGTTTCCAATATGGTTTTACTTTTGATGAAAAAGCTAACCCTGGCGATTTAGAAATTGTTAAAAATGGTGTAACGCTAGTTGTTGACCCTATGAGTATTCAATACCTAGTTGATGGTACCGTTGATTACACAGAAGGCCTTGAAGGGGCTCGCTTTTTTGTGAATAACCCGAACGCAACTACAACCTGTGGTTGCGGAGCCAGCTTCAGCGTTTAATTATTTATGAAAGCCACTTGATGTGGCTTTTTTATTGCTTTAACTTCTCATAATATCCTGCCTCTGCTAAATTTTACGCATTATTAGAAGGAATTTTGCGTTGCCAAATATAACTACAACAATAGAAAAGAAACCCTATATTTTAGCTATCGCCATTGTTTTGGTGATTATATTGTGGATGCTATCCGGCGATAGCAAAGCAGATCAAAACGCGCAGCAAAGTAAAGAACAAGCCCAAGAGCGCTTGCCTAAAGTGCAGGTGATGTCATTAGTTGCTAAGAAAATAAATAAAAACCTGACCTTTTACGGTAAATCAGAGCCTGACAAAATCGCAAATATTAGCGCTAGGCAAGCAGGACAAGTACTCGAAATCTTGGTTGAAGAAGGTCAGTTTGTAAAACAAGAACAGGTTATTTTACGCCTCGATAAGTCTGATTTAGCCGCCCAAATTACATCAGCAGAAGCCTTAGTGGCACAGTATCAAACTGAATACGAAGGCGCCCTTAAGCTAAATCAGCAAGGTTTACAGAACAAAGTATTAACCATGCAAGCGCAAGCTATGTTGCAACAGGCTAAAGCAACCTTAGTTAGCCTTGAATTAAAACTAGAGCGCACTGAAGTACGCGCTGCTTTTGATGGCGTTATTAACAAACGTTTAGTCGAAATTGGTGATTATGTTGGCATAGGCGACCCTATTTTACAGCTCGCTGATTTAGACCCGTTAATTGTTAGAGCCGATGCNACNCAAAAAGAAGTGCAAGGCTTAGAAGTCGGGCAAGCTACTTTTGCTCATGTTTTAAATGACAAAACCTATCCTGGTCGTATTCGTTATATTGCATCTGTTGCTGATGACAGCACCAATACATTTCGTATTGAAGCAGCGTTTGAAAACCCAGGAATGAAATACAAAGCAGGTTTTTCGACTCAGCTAAATATTGAGTTGCCAACTGAGCCTGCAATGTTATTAAGCCCGGCTTTTATGGCCCTTGATGAGCAAGGTAATATCGGCGTAAAAGTCGTGAATGACGATAATATTGTTGAGTTTAAATCGGTGAATCTGGCTAAAAGTACCGAGCAGGGGGTTTGGCTTTGGGGTTTAGGCGAACAAGCAAATGTCATTACCCTTGGTCAAGGTTTTGTGCGTGCCGGTGATAAAGTTGAGCCCGTGTTTACTGAAGCTACGAGCAACTAAGTATGAAAAACTTAATCGAAGCGTCGTTGACTCACACGCGTACAGTTTTATCTATTTTCATCTTGTTGCTGATCTCGGGCTGGGTGACATATCAAACCATCCCTAAAGAAGCGAATCCTGATGTCACCATTCCTTTTATTTATGTGTCGATTATTCATGACGGTATTTCCCCTGAAGATGCTGAGCGGCTATTAGTTAGGCCAATGGAGATTGAGCTCCGCTCGATTGAAGGCGTAAAAGAAATGTCAGCGGTGGCAAGTGAAGGGCATGCCTCTGTGACCCTTGAATTTATCGCGGGTATGGATCCCAAAGAAGCCTTAGCTGATGTGCGAGATAAAGTCAGCTTAGCTAAGGCGAAACTGCCTTCTGAATCAGAAGAACCAGAAGTTCATGAAATCTTGATGGAAGACGAGCAACCGACTATTACATTAACCTTATCCGGTGATGCGCCAGAGCGAGGTTTGTTAACCCTTGCTCGTAATCTTAAAGATGAACTAGAAAGCATTTCTAGCGTATTAGAAGTTGATGTAGGTGGTGATCGCGAGGACATGGTCGAAATTGAGGTCGATCCACTGGCGATGATTTCTTATGGTCTTAGAACCGAGTGACATCATTCAACTGCTATCAAATAACAACCGCTTAGTTGCTGCCGGTACACTTGATACTGGTAAAGGACGCTTTGCTGTAAAAATCCCGTCGGTATTTGAGACGATTCAAGATGTCATGGAGCAACCCGTGAAAGTCGCTGGCGATAGGGTGGTACGTTTTATGGACGTAGCAAAAATTCGTCGAGCGTATAAAGACCCAACCTCAATCGCACGTATTAATGGCCGCCATGCGGTTTCGCTGGAAGTAAAAAAACGTGCTGGTGAAAATATTATCGATACGGTCGAACAAGTGAAGCAAGTGGTCAATGAGGCCAAGAAAATATGGCCTGATCATATACGCGTTGATTACACCGGCGACATGTCAAAAGACGTAAAGATGATGCTTTCTGATCTGCAAAATAATGTGCTGTCTGCCGTATTATTGGTGGTTATCGTTATTGTGGCGGTACTTGGTGCGCGCACGGCATTTTTAGTGGGTATTGCCATTCCCGGTTCATTCTTAACGGGGATTTTAGTGATCTCTGTGTTTGGTTTAACGGTGAATATCGTGGTGCTCTTTGCGCTCATCATGGCTGTCGGTATGCTGGTGGATGGCGCAATTGTTGTTAGTGAGTTTGCTGATAGAGCAATGAGTGAAGGCAAACAGCGCAAGGTTGCATATAAACTGGCTGCAGAACGAATGGCATGGCCAATTATCGCCTCTACGGCAACAACATTAGCGGCCTTTGCCCCGCTGATATTTTGGCCGGGAATGATGGGCGAGTTTATGAAATACTTGCCGATTACACTTATTGCTACCTTGTCTGCGTCATTACTTATGGCACTGGTGTTTGTACCAACTATTGGTGGACTAATAGGTAAATCAAGGCCGCTTTCTGAGCAGCAAAAACATGATTTAGAGTTAGCAGAGTCTGGCGATTTAACGCAAATTAAAGGGATGCTAGGGCGTTATATTCGAGTGCTTGATTATGCAACAGAGCGTCCTTGGTGGAGCCTTGCTGCTGCAATCGTGTTTTCTATTATGGTGTTTTTTGCCTTTGCTATTTCTAAGCTTGGCGTTGAGTTCTTTCCTGATGTTGAGCCAAATGGCGTCAATATCAAAGTACGTTCTTACAGTGACTTATCCATCTTTGAAAAAGACGTGATCATGAAAGATATTGAGTCACGCATCCTAAAAGTGGAAGGTATAAAAACTCTGTATGCCCGTACTGGTGGTAAAGATCAAGTAGGCACGTTTAGAATGAATCTAAAAGATTGGGATGAGCGTCCGCCCGCAGAAGATATTATCAGCCAAGTTAACGAAATCACGGCAAGTTATGCCGGTGTAGAAATTGAACTTCGTAAAGATGAAAACGGCCCGGGTGGTGGTAAAGCGTTAAGCATTGAGCTGAGCTCTCGGTTTGTTGATGTGCTTAACAGTGAAGCTAAACGAGTAAGGCAAGCTATCGAGAATGATGGCGCGTTTCGAAATGTTGATGACAGTGCTTCAAAACCGGGCATTGAGTGGCAACTTAAATTGAATCGTTCTGATGCGGCTCGTTTTGGTGCCGATGCCAGTATGTTAGGGGCAAATGTTCAGCTTATTACCAATGGCTTGAAATTAGGGGAATACCGTCCAGATGATGTGGATGACGAGATTGATATTCGCGTACGTTTCCTCATGACAAACGTGATTTAGGACGTCTTGAAACGTTACGTGTAAAAACCATGCACGGGCAAGTGCCAATTAGTCACTTTGTTGAGCGTCAAGCAGCGCCTAAAGTCGATACTATCCGCCGTGTTGATTCTCAGCGCGTTGTTACCGTTAATGCAGACATGAAGCCGGGTGAACAACTTGCCAAGGCATTGCCGCGCTTACAAGCGCAATTAGAAGAGCAAGGATTAGACCCTCGCGTGAAAATTAAAGTGCGTGGTGAAACTGAAGATCAAGATGAATCAGAAGCCTTTCTTGAGCAGGCTTTTGTGGTTGCTCTATTTGTGATGGGTATCATTTTGGTGACGCAATTTAATAGCTTTTATCAAGCATTTTTGATTTTAAGTGCTGTGCTATTTTCAACTGTGGGTGTGTTCTTAGGTTTAATCGTATTACAGCAACCGTTTGGTATTGTGATGTCAGGTATTGGGGTTATTTCGCTTGCAGGTATTGTGGTTAATAACAATATAGTATTGATTGATACCTATAATGTTTTACGAAGCCAAGGTCTGGCTGCCAAAGATGCGATTTTGCGAACCGGTGCACAGCGTTTGCGTCCGGTATTGCTAACGACNGTTACCACCATTTTGGGATTAATGCCAATGGTACTCCAAGTGAATATTGATTTATTTAACCGTCACATTGATTTTGGTGCGCCATCTACTCAGTGGTGGGTGCAATTGGCAACAGCCGTTGCGGGTGGTTTAACATTTGCCACGGTGTTGACACTTGTGCTTACACCGTGTTTGTTAATGCTGCGAGATCGTCGTAGATAGTAATAGGTAAATTCGTTACCGATTAATTAAAAATGAGTGACCCTAGTGTTGGGTCACTTTAATCATCAGTAAAAAGAAGCCTAAAACTAACGCTGATGCGACCAAAATGTATACAAANCCATTTTTACCTTGCTTAATTGGTACTCGATTGTGTTTTAAAAATAGGTACCATGCTACACACAGTACAATTGGCAACAAAAATAATATACGAAACATTTCTTAGCCTTTTTCAGTATTTACGTACACTTTAAGCATAAATATGCAGAATTTAAAGCGATACTTTCATCTTGTTTGACTTCCAATTGATCAATTTTTTGGTACAGTTAACCAGTTANCTATAGAGCACATGCTTTAATTTTAGCTACACTAAGACATGTATACTAATAAGGTCCATACCTAAAAGGTGGACATTTGTATAATTAATAATTCAAAGTGAAAATTATTAGTATATAATGTATCCAAGAGTGAGACGGGCAAATTTCACTCTTAAGTTTATTAATTTAAATCATCTAGTAGGAGATGTATTTTATGATGGGTAAAACAGTTTCTTCTGAAGAAAACTCGAAATTAACGAAATGGCTTAAAACTAAACGCCACGAGAAAGGTCACACAATGCGTAGCCTTGCGCAGGTTTTAGGTACGCCGCATTCTTTTATCGGTAAAATTGAAAACCAAGAACGTCGACTAGATGTTATTGAGTTCATACGTTATTGCGATGCTTTAGAAGTTGACCCGTACGAAGGTCTTAATTTGCTAAAAGACGCATAATTTTTTAGTGCTTTGTGGTGAAATNACACTACTAAAGTAATACAAATAGTGCAGGGAGGCGCTATTAAAATTTCACCATTTATCTCTCCTCTAAAATTACTTTCGTATCTAACTTGTTAAATCCCTTTGATGATAGTTGTTTTCTAGTGCATAAAGCTTATGCCTAATTAAAAATAAGAAAATTAATGAAGGTAAAACCATAAGTGCTGTCACTACAAAGAACATCGCCCAATTTCCTCCTAACCAGTCATCAATGACCACGCCGCTATAACTTGAAAGTAAAGTTCTACCTAAATTACCTAATGAAGCAAGTAGCGCATAGTGAGTGGCACTAAATGCTCNGTCGCAAAGCATAGATATAAACGCCACCATGGCAACNAGAGACCAAGCCTGTGTAAAACCATCAATAATGATTGCAAACGCGTAAAGGCTCAATTTAGGGCCTGCTATAGCAATCCAAGCGAAGGCGAGATTTGAGGCTGCCATCGCAATACCACTAATAAATAAGCCTTTAACAATGCCATATCGTTGGTTAAACAAACTACCTAGAAAGGTGAAAGCGATAGTAAGTACTGCCGTACCTACTTTTGAGAAGGTAGCAATATCGCTATTCGAGAAGCCNACTTCTTTATAAAACACGATAGACATTCGCCCTAAGAAGGCCTCGCCGATTTTAAATAAGAAAATAAAAGCTAATAAAGCCAATGCTGTTTTTACCCCGTTACGGGCGAAGAAGGTTCTAAAAGGATCAAAAACGGTTACAGCAAGCCATGCAATAACTTTAGCAAAGCGAGTTTGCGTACTACCAGCCAGCTTTTGTTGATAGGTTTGCTCAAGCTCTGCTTGAACTGCATCGCGATTTGATTCTGGTTCTTTCGCCCAAAATACGCTGCTCATTAATAGCAGCATCACGACAGATAGGAAAAAGTAAACTTGTGGCCAATCAATTGAAGGAATGTCGGCCATATAAAACGGTAGGGCGCCTAATAGAGCATAGCCGCTCCACCAACCTGAGGTTGCCATTGCTGCCGCTGCGGTGGCTTTATGGCTCTCATTTTCTGCCAAAGTGTCGATACGAAATGCATCAATAGCAATGTCTTGAGTTGCAGATGCTATTGCAATCACTAAACACAGTGCGGCAGCAAACCAAAGGTTGGCTTTGATATCGAGCCCTGCAAGCGAAAAGGTNCCAATAAAAATGACTGACTGNCAGAGTAAAATCCAGCTACGGCGCTGGCCTAGCCAGTTAAATAAAAANGGTAACTTTACACGGTCAACGAGCGGTGACCATAAAAAGTTAATGCTATATGCACCAAACACGATGCCAAACAACCCAATCATGCTGCGGCTTAGGCCTTCATCTTTTAGCCAGGCCGACATGACAGAGCCAATCAATACCCACGGAAAGCCGCTGCTAATACCAAAAATAAATATATTAATTAAACGTTTATCTTTGAAGTATGAGAAATACTCTGAAAAAGAAAGGGTTTTTGTCATAGTGTTGCCAGTTTAAGGGGCGTGCGCCCCTATTTATTATTGATTAGCGTCAAGCACTTTTACGTTTAAGATAACAACAGGATCTTTGGGTACAAAGCTGTAACCAATTTTTTCATTGAAAGCAGTTTCGACACGCATGATTTTGTCTAGAGTTTCGTAGCCATCCATGACCATACCAAATACAGCAAAGCCCCAATCACGACCTGGATTAAGATGGTCGTTGTCGTCCATATTAAAGAAGAATTGACGCGTACCTGAGTGTGGTTTACGGTCTTGATATGCCATTGCGATACTATACATATCGTTTTTTAACCCGTTGCCACTTTCATTGAAAATAGGGTCACCTTCGTACAGACCATCGTAGTCTTTATCGTAACCACCGCCTTGAATTACAAAATCACGTTCGTTGTCTTCATCACGTTCAACACGGTGAAATACACTACCTTGATAGCTACCATCGGCAACGTAAGTTAGAAAGTTATTTACTGTAATTGGTGCCCGTGAACGATCCATTTCGACCACAATACTGCCAAGCGTAGTAACAATTTCTACGCGCGGAAACATATTGTCTTTTTGAATAAACTTACCTTCAGTCGCTGCGAATGAACTGTGAGCAAAAAACAATAAAAAACTAAGTAATAAAATGCGTTTCATGGTTAACCTTCTAAATAGGCGATTAATTCTGGGTCAGATACAATGCGTGTTATAACCTGTTCAGTCAACTTATTAAGTTGACCTTCTATTTTTGCACGGTCATGACTGAGTGGTCCTTCAAGATTTGCGTTGCCGCGGTATATCTTACTAAAGTTACTTGTACTTTTAATCACTCTTAAACCAAACTCCACATTTGCAGCACTACTGTGCGTCATCATCTTTTCGGTGACAGTTGCTTGCAACTTATGAATATCTAATTCAAAACGTGTAGTTGCTAAGTTTGAAATGTTTGCACCATTACGGCTTAGAGCACTGTCTAAGGCACTTTTCACAGAATCAGCTATTCCAGGGCTTGCAAGCGTTTTTACTTTGTCTGAACCAATGATTTTAAGGGTCACATTGTCACCACGTAAGTCAATTACGCTGGTGCTAACATTACTGTTAATAGTTGAAATTTTCCCGCCTTGATAAACGGGGTTCAAAATTAACTGATTTGGCTGATTGCTACACGCAGATAGGGCGGCTAGCAAGCATAAAGGAAGTATTTTTTTCATTTAGTTAGCTCCATTAATTATTCTTTGTAGCACTTAGTACGACAAACTTTTTATTAGATCCTAATAGCTTACAATTGCCGAACATGCGTTTTAACTTTTCATGATAGTCTAGATGACGATTACCAATAATTCTTAATTCACCACCGTGCTTTAATGTTTGTTTTGCCTGTTTGAACATTTGCCAAGCGATATGATCGGTGACCGCTTGCGCTTGGTGGAATGGTGGGTTACATAAAACAAGGTCAACACTGTCAGGTTGAAAATCGGTTAAACAGTCGTTTTGAACAAACTCACACTGGTCTAATTGNTCAGGTAAATTGTGAGTTATGTTCAATTTGGCNGATTCAACGGCCATNTAGGACTCATCAACGAAGGTTACATGGGCTTTAGGGCAACGTTTGAGAGTCATCAACCCAACAACNCCATTACCACAGCCTAAATCAATGATGCTGCGGGCTTTACTTGTTTGTGGCAAATAGTTAAAGAAAAAGCGCGCGCCGATATCTAATGAGTCCCGAGAAAATACATTGGCATGATTTTGAATTTCAAATTCACTGCCTTCAAGTGGCCAGTTAACAGGAAAGTTGGCTACTTTATTAAGACCACTGGTTTTACTGATAATTAAGCGGGACTTTTTAACCGCTAAGCTGGTTGATGTTTCACCGATATACTGACTAAAAGCCTTTATAGTTGAGTTATGAATGTCTTTCGTTTTTCCAGCTGCAATAACATCAATGTCAGCAGATAAAGCTGCACTGATTGCGGCAAGTTGATGCTGAAGATAGCCTAAATTGCGTGGCACTTTTAATATCACTAAATCAACCTGATTAGGTAATGCTGCTAATGAGTCCAGTTGCGTTAAAGAATCTGTTGATAACTCATTGGTTTGTAAATTATAG
>Ga0049099_1000082_pt1 | contig 20423 bp, 17 predicted proteins | sample WorMetimpBELIZE1_FD_55035 | JGI IMG/M metagenome (GOLD analysis project Ga0049099, IMG submission 55035) | Marine gutless worms symbiont microbial communities from Max Planck institute for Marine Microbiology, Germany - Olavius imperfectus... | ecosystem: Host-associated > Annelida > Digestive...
CGTCAACGCGTTGTATTGCTACCTCTATGGGCTTATCAATACGCTGCACCATTCCCAAAAATAGCATGGTAACAGCAGTGAAATAAAAAGTCTTGATGTTGGACTTGCTGAAATGATGTTAGACCGTATCACCAAGTTACCACTTCGCCATTCCAGTCGATAAAATGACAAGCTTGGTCTCGATTAAGCGCCGAAAGGTGGTGAATGAGCTGTTTAGCGGTAAACTCAGGCGTGAACAGTTTCTTGGCGGCGACGTTCTTTTGAAAAGGCTTAGAAAGCCCCGTATCAACCGTCCCAGGGTGATAACAAACAAGCATCACGTCTTTCAATCTGCGCTTGTATTCTACCGACGCCGTTTTAACCAACATGTTGAGCGCCGCTTTCGACGCGCGGTAGCCGTACCACCCGCCAAGTCCATTATCTGAAATACTCCCTACTCTCGCGCTTAAGCAAACAAGGGTTGAGCCTTCTTTACTCATAATATTCACCAAATGCTTGAGCCACATTGCGGGAATAATGCTGTTAGTCGAAAAATAAGCCGCTAAGGCCTGCTCGCTGACATCTTCCAAACGTTTCTCAGGATGAATGCCATCGCTTTCGCGGTGTAGAAAGCCTGTTGTGATAACTACCGTAGTTAACACAACCTGCTGTTCAGCCAGCTGTTCAACAAATTCGCTAATGTGCCTATCGTCCTGTTCGGCCANCTGATGATAGGTAACATCCCCAGAATGATTGGTGTCAGATAAANGNGCGCGACTAACCGCNAACACCCTAGCACCNTCACTGCTATATTGCTCAATAAGCGCAGACGCAATNCCGCCCGACGCGCCCACTATAAGGACGTTATTTTTCACTGGCTTCTCCTGGTATGCAGCGATCGCACTGGCGTTTTTTACCTGTTAACAGGTATGAAATGGTGTATCTATGCTTTGCGAATACATTGTAGAAAGCATCGGCTACATGACGAATAACAGGCCAGCGAAGCGGTGCATATAGCCAACCCATGCCCACGGCTTTCCATGCTTCATGAGTGACATCAAGGCCAGTTATCAACGTCCCGTCTTCACGAAGTCCGTGAATTCTTGCATTAAGTGCATGCCAATCCATGGTTGGATAACGGTTCGAAAAATCGGGGGCCTGAATATCTACCAATGTTAATTTGTTGTGCTTGTCTCTTTTTCTTAAATGACGCATTTCAGCGATACACAACGGACAATACCCGTCATAGAAAATAATCACGACTGAATACCTCTGCCAAATTTTGAACACGTTTATACGCATTCTTACCAGTTGCAAACTGCTTGAAAGAAAGCAGCTAGCCTCACATGTTAAAACCTTTCACTCAGCTCGCACATTATTCTTATTTAATATTCGTTTATACGATAAAAAAACACGCTTGGATGACTTGTGTTGTGACCTACCCGCACCCACACTACAGACAAAGATTAAGAGAGGTTTTTACTATGGCAAATTTACAAGTCGCCACGTTGGCAGGCGGATGCTTTTGGTGTATCGAATCAGCGTTTAATAGCGTTGAAGGCGTGGAAAAAGCAATTTCTGGCTATGCTGGAGGCGAAAAGGCCGATCCAACCTATGAAGAGGTATGCAAAGGAAATACTGGCCATGCTGAAGTGGTACAAGTGACGTTTGATGCCGACAGCATTAGCTACCGAGAGATACTAGAAATTTTCTTTGCGCTGCATAACCCTACACAGCTTAACAGACAGGGCAATGATGTAGGCACACAGTATCGCAGCGCGGTTTTCTATCACGACGATACACAAAAAGCTGAAGCAGAAAAAATTATCGCAGAAATCACAGAAGAAGAGATTTGGCCCGATCCCGTAGTGACTGAAATAGTAGCAGTAAATAACTACTACGACGCCGAAGACTACCACCAAGATTACTTCAAAAATAATCCACAAAACCAATATTGCTCTATGGTGGTGGCACCTAAACTTGCGAAGTTCAAAAAAACCTTCGCTTCTCGACTTCGCAGCGACGCATAGATAAAACAGCGATATTAAGCGCGCTATCAATAGCGTTAGCCAACAATAAAAAGGGTTGCTTAAAAGCAACCCTTTGGTTTTTCAATCTATTCGTTTTCTTATTATTCAAACCAAACGCTGTTAATTTCTAGTGGAAATAATAAAGGCGCTAAGTCTTCATAACGCTTCTTATGCGCTTCACACGTCGCGTTTTTAAGGTAGTTTTTCTCCCAAGGATCGTTAATGATCCACAAGGTATTTTCAATGGTCACTAATCCTTCCATCGACGAATTATCCATTGTGTACTGTTCGCAACTCTGATCGCCGGCAACGTCGAAAGTAATAGGGATACGCTTTGTTGGCTTACTGCCACTCACATCAATTACCCACAGTTCATTGTCGTTTCTTGCTGCGCCAAACAAATAGGATGCGCCCGTTGAATGAGTATATAACGCCAGTCCATTGATAGGNTGATTACCTGAAGTAAACGAAGGAAGTTGAAGGTTAGGCTCGCTCACTGTGGCAAAATCATTCGACGAGAAAAAGTCTTCATCAACAGCCAATGTAAAAATTCTTGGCTGTCCTGCTTTATCTTTCTCTAGCGCCAGATATAACGTGCCGTCTTCAGCCATCGTCAACCCTTCAATGCCGTCGTTAGGAAAATTACCTACTTCAAAATCGTTGGGAAACTGAAGAGGTCGCACATCCGACATTTCAACCGAGCCATTATCTTTTCGTGTCAATTTTACCAACAAGGTAGGGTAATCTGTTGACCCTGTTTCCTCGTATTTGGATTCACAGCGAGGGCTTAATGCGCCGGTACGGGTAGCATCTTCGGTAACCGTATAAATTACGTTAGTATCTCTGGGGTCTACGGCTAGCGCTTCTAAATCAGGCTGCTCACTCAAATAGCTATAAAAACAGCTTCGGCGCACGGTGTTGGAAAATGAAAAGCGTTCGCTCGATGCGCTCAGCGTTGCGGTATCTGGTGAAATGCTATGAAGTTTCAACTGTTGAGTGGTATCAGCGCTAGCATCTGCGATAGTGACAAGTTGACCGTCTAGCACCACTAACCCTGAGGTTTGAGGATCAAACATAACGTTGCCTTTTTCATCAAGGATCCATTTACCCACAGTGACTTCTGTTAAGTCTTGAGGTTCAGGAGTAATAACAACGTCTTTCGGCTCGCTACAGGCGCTTATCAGTAAAGTGGTTAGCACAGCACTGGTTAAATATTTTAGCATAGTGTGAAGTCCTCTCTCCGTTTATTAAGACGAGAGCAAAAGGTAAAACTGAAAAAATTGTAAGGGAGTATATCGAGCATACCGTTTATTCACAAAAAAGAGTAAGGTTATGCGATAGACATCAGGTTTGCTGAGTACATATATGATTTGGCAACGTTAAATAGTCGTGCTGTCATCATGTTTTCGATTAATGTGCAGCATATTTAGTTAACACGCTTACGTGTATTAATATTGACGAAAATTAAAGGAGAGCGTCATTTCTACGCAGCACTTGCCCCAAGTTATTGCAGGTCCGATAGTAAGAAAGGTGACATCTACAGAATGTCATATTTGGGTAGTAACCAGTAACGCCGATTCACCTGCGCTAAATCTATCTGCAAATGAAGTCGTCGTCAGCGGCAATTGTCAACGCGAAACCATACGCGTAGGTAAGTACGCATTTATACACTTGCTCTCTTTCACTTCGTCAGAGCCCTTCGAAGATACTGCGCGGATAGGTTACTCGCTATCTTTTAGCGACGATGCTCAGCAGGCTTCATGGGAAAATGAACAACGCGGGCTTCTTTACGATGGGCAGTCTTCCTTATGTTTCCACTACACCGAGACTCCCGAGACCATATTGCACGGCTCATGCCGTAAGCCTCACTTTCACAGTGATGATGCCCTAGCACAAGTAGATGTACTCCATAAAAATGCGTTCAAAAAGCAAAATGATTTTCCCGATCTCCTGTTGATGACGGGCGATCAGATTTACGCTGATGATGTCGCAGGTCCTATGCTTAAAGCCATACACAGCGTGATTGACCGTTTAGGTCTTTATCATGAAGCACTGGAAGGGGCAGTAGTAACCAACACTAATGAACTTGCCACACATGAACATGGGTATTACGAACGAGAGCAGCTTCTGCCACAAATTGCGACCAATACGGTACTGTCTTCAATATTCTTTGGTGCTAAGAAAAAACCGGTATTCACATCAGTAAACGCGCAAAACCATTTGATTGGCAGTGCGGAGATCATCGCTATGTATTTACTGGTGTGGTCCGACACGCTTTGGGCTGATATCAATATAGATAAAGATGGGATCCCCCCAAAATACCACGCTATTTTCGACAAAGAACACGAGGCGCTTAACGGCTTTGTAAAACAGCTACCGCAGGTACGTAGGGCCCTGGCACACATTCCTACCTATATGATCTTTGACGATCACGATGTTACCGACGATTGGAACTTAACCCGGGGCTGGGAACAAGAAGTCTATGGAAACCCTCTATCAAAACGCATGATCGGCAATGCGCTTATCGGCTACTTGCTTTGCCAAGGATGGGGAAATGCACCAAAAAAAGTAGCGCCATTAATTGCTAAAGTACAAGAATCAATGGGAGAAAGCGGTTTAAACTCGCACGATGAAATCATTGATGATCTTTTGGATTTTGATCAGTGGCATTACCGTTTAGATACCACACCACCTATTGAGGTTTTAGACACCCGCACGCAGCGTTGGCGCAGTGAATCTAATATGAATAAGCCCTCGGGGCTAATGGACTGGGAAGCACTGTGTGATTTTCAGCATTCTATAATTGGCAAAGAATCTGTCATCGTTGTCTCTGCCGCTCCCATTTATGGTGTAAAGGTTATCGAAGCCATTCAAAAGGTGTTTACGTTTTTTGGCAAGGCGCTTACTGTTGATGCTGAGAACTGGATGGCCCACAAAGGCACCGCGAACGTTATATTAAACATATTCAGGCATTACAAAACGCCCCCCGATTTCATCATTCTATCTGGCGATGTGCACTATTCCTTTGTATACGATGTACGCCTGCGCTTTAGGCGCAACAGCCCTCACATCACCCAGTTCACCTGCAGTGGATTAAAAAACGCCTTTCCGGATGGATTGATCAAATGGCTAGATAGATTAAACCGCGTGCTTTATCGCTCTAAATCGCCTCTAAACCTTTTCACAAGACGTCGAAATATGTCAGTAAAAGCGAGAGAGCCAAGTTTGGGCTATGGCGAATTATTCAACGGTTGCGCCATTGGTGTATTAAAAATTTCACAGAAAAACACCGATGTTCAGTGCAAAGCTTTGTTGAGCAACGGTAAAGAGGTAGAATTCCCAGCTTCTAAAGACGATTAGTTCAAAAGAGGTATCTAATGAGTGATAGCGCACTGTCCATCGGATTATTTTACGGCTCAACAACCTGCTATACCGAAATGGCAGCAGAAAAAATCCAAGCGCAGCTCAATAGCCTTTTTGACGAAGATATTGTTGACCTTCACAACATTAAAGACGTTAACCTAACGCGCACGGCCGAATACGACATTATCATTTTTGGTATTTCAACGTGGGACTTTGGCGAGCTCCAGGAAGATTGGGAGTCTCATTGGGAAGAAGTGCACGGTTTGGATTTATCAGGGAAAACCATCGCCTTATTCGGACTTGGCGATCAACTTGGTTACGGTGAATGGTTTCAAGATGCACTAGGCATGCTTCACGATGCAATATTGCCATCAGGCTGTAAGATCGTGGGTTATTGGCCAAACGAAGGATACGAGTTTACCGCCTCAAAAGCGTTAACCGAAGACAAAACTCAGTTTGTTGGCCTGTCTCTTGACGATGAAAACCAATACGACAAAACAGACGCACGCATCGAAGCATGGTGCGAACAGTTATTGGTCTCGATGGCTTAACGCCTATAAATTTCGGATGTCAGTGTTGGAAAGTAAAGGCCGTATTCATCAGCAGTTTTATCGCAACGGCCCAAGTCACAGGGACGGCGCTGATGTTTCATTTCAAGATATTCGCAAACTGTTTAATTTCGCTACGATCACTGTGGGTAGATGGGTAACAGCAGAAGAACAACAGATCGCTGCCAACCTCTTTTTCGATGCGCTTTACGATCTGGTCGCGATCTTAAATATCAATGAACAGGTGTTATCGTTAAACGGATCCCTGTCACTGGCTTTTGGNAGTGGCGGTCAAAAACACAGCAGTGCCCACTACAACAGTGCGAAAAGACAGCTTGCGCTAGCAAAAAATGCAGGAGCCGGAGCGCTAGCCCACGAATGGTTTCACGCTTTCGATCATTATATTGCGCCGCGCATGTTCGACGGNATTGCNGNCGGTAGCTTTGCCACACAGGCCTGGCTCGACAATGCCCCGATGAATCCTCATCCGTTGAATCAAAAATTGAGCGATTGTTTCTCGCTATTGTTCCTAAATGATCAAAAAAGACCAAATGAGTACTTTGTGCGATCCGTAGAAGCTGATCGCGCGTTAAAAATGTATTATTATGCTATGCCTCAGGAGATGGCTGCCCGCGCATTTGAAGCCTGTATTCAAGATCACGAGATCAAAAACGCATTTTTGGTGCAGGGGACAAAAAAATCAACGGAAGCTAGACTTGGCATTTATCCTCATGGTAACTTGCGTACATCACTCAATCAGGCATTGATGTTGTATTTTTACCAATTAGGTGTCGCTATTTCACACAAACAAACCTAGTTTGTTGTTTTATTACTGTGAAACTGAGCATTTTTTCAACAACAAGTGTTAATGAGCACACTGTTTTTGTACAAAACCCTGTATATTTTTGTAACAAGCAGTATACTAAAGCGCTCGAACGTAACAGAAGAAAGAAGACGAGATGAAAAGAAAGAAGCATACCTCGGCTGAAGACGAGGCTCAGATTGATATGACCCCCATGTTGGACATCGTGTTCATCATGTTGATTTTCTTCATCGTAACGACCTCGTTCGTGAAAGAGAAAGGTTTGGACGTAAACCGTCCTGAAGATAATCAAGCGAAAAACGATAAGCCTTCAAAAGCGCTTTCTATCCGTATTGATGCTGATGGCACAATTATGATGGGCGGCCGCGAAGTTGATATTCGTCGTGTGGTTGCAAACACGCAAACATACCTAGCGGAAAACAACACGGATTCAGCTGCTATCCAGGCTCACGAAGACAGTGAGCACGGTACTGTGGTAGAAGTTATGAACCAAGTTAAAATTGCAGGTATTGATAAAGTATCTGTTTTGGTTAAAAAGAGCAGCTAAAACGCCTTTCTGACCACGCAAANTAAAGAAAGCCACCTTCGGGTGGCTTTTTTCGTATAAGACCTTATACCAAAGTATCTCTTGTGCTATCGCATGAATTTTGTTCAGATCGTACCATTCGGTGTGTCTGGAAAATCCATGTTGAAACTCGGTTCCAGACTCTGATGTCACTGGAGCCATTATGCACAAAAAAATACTCTATACTGCTGTACTTNCAGCGGTTATGTCAGCACCACAAGTGTCTGCCGCCAAAATTGAANTNAGTGAAGCGTTTGAATANAACGCATTCATCTTCGATAGCTTTACCGGCCAATCTTCCGATGTTGANGGAAGACTAGCTGTCGGTGGCGAAATGAACGTATCCGATTTCAATGTCGGCTTACTGCTATCGCCAGATATGTCTGAGTCTGCTCTTGCCGTAGGCGGTAACCTTCATTTCACGCGCGGTGATGTTCACGGTGGTTCAACTACCGTGTCAGGTATGGTGTTTGGCTCTGAACTCACATTCGATAAAGCGGTTAACGCTCAGCAGACTGTAAATCTCATTAATTCTACGGTGAAGTCTGGCGGTATCTCATCGAAAGGTGATGTCAAACTAGGTAACTCAAATGTTGTATCAGGTGATGTGCACGCCAATACTGTGAAACTTGGTGGGCCTAATAGTGTTTACGACAGTGTGAGTAACCCTGCTTTATATGGCTCCCAAGTTGAAAACGGAAACGTATTTGCTGAGTCTAGCGTTGAACTTGATAGCAGCGAAGTTAACGGTACCGTAACGCTTAACGACGTTAACAATTACACCGCTATCAATGGTTCGACAGCAACATCTGTAGAACAGGGCAGCGTGAGTAAGGCTGACGTTAACAATATTGACTTTAATGCTATTGCTGCCGAAGTAACAGCGCAGTCTCAGGAGTTTGCGTCAATGTCGGTGAATGGCACAACAACATTGTCGTGCACTGACGCTAACGATTCGGATCAAGCGGTTGCTTGTACCGACGCTAGCAAGGATGTATTAAATACCATTACCTTCTCTGGCTCTGATGACATCAATATCTACAATATTGACGCTAGTTGGTTCAGCGCTGCTGATAAAGGCATTGTTTACGATTTCTCAACCACCAGCTACAACATCATCAATGTGTACGGTGAATCAGTTGAGTTATTTAACACTGGCTTCTTTAATACAGCCTTTACGCAGGAAAATGAATATTTCAGAGAAAATGGCCAGTACAGAGACAATGACAACAATGTAGGTCAGCGTCATGATGGCCTTTATACCAACAACATCTTGTTTAACTTTGTTGATGCTGATTTTCTTACACTACATAGTGTGGGTGTTAAAGGTAGTGTACTGGCGCCATATGCAGAGCTAAGTTTCTACAATGGTCATGTAGACGGTAATGTCATTGCTAATAGTTTGGTCACTCCGTTGGTGCAACTGATTAATGACGACGGCGAAACCTACAATGCGCCAACAGGCCAAGTAAATAACTATCAGTTCGGCGCTATCAACGTAAGTGAACCTGCATCAATCGCCCTTTTATTTGGCGCTGGATGTTTCATGCTAGCTAGACGTAGAAAAGCGAATTAACGCTTTAAAAAGAGAGTGAATCTTCAGGCAAAAGCGGCTTTATAGTGCAAAGCCGCTTAATCTTGGCGAAGACAGCAAAAGTTCATCGCTTGTTACACCAGCACCTCGCCCTTCTCGCCACCTTATCTGAATACCCGCTTCAAATGCTTGGTACTCAACCGCAAATGCTTTTCCTATATACCCAGCCACAATCCAGTTGTGATTGATTCGATACTGACCTTCAGCCATAAAATTTCCGCTTAAACCCGTATCTGAGCTTTCACCAAGGGTCGCGTTCTCGTCTGCCGTAGGAAATGCACCTCCAATCGGAAAGCGCAGATCATCGTCTTGTTCAACACGTGAAAGCGCAAGTGAACTTCGAAGTTTAACTTGCCAGTTTAGCGCCTCAAGCGTTAACAGCTCTGAATAGCCCCCGATGCTGACAAACTGACTGGGGCTAAAGTAGCCACCATTGCCGACCGTAAAGCCGCTTAGATTTTTATCATAGCTTGTATAGCTCAAGAATGGCCCTACGCGCCAATAATCAAGCATGGGAGATATCATGGTAGCAATATCGTAACTCACATCACCCCGTAGAGAGAGTGCGCTATTATCGGCAACCTGCTCGCCTTCTAAGCGACTAACCTGAGCAGTACCTGCAACAGACCAGTTGTCGGCCACTGCATGCGCTACTAACCCTCTTATGCCACTTTCTATCACGTAGCCCCAAGGTTTCGCGTGATCAGCATTGAAGGTTCCGGTTTGGCTTAATAAGCTGTCTTCTTTTGCCTTTCTAAATAAGGTTGCAGCTACCGTTGTACTGGTAAGAAATTTGGTTGCAGATATCTGCCCGGTTACTTTAGCGCCAACGGGTTGATCGAACATGGCATATTCAAGGTTAGCGTAAAAATTGAAATCAGGTGCCTGATAATGCGCTTCGGCGCGAAGCCCCTTATCTTCAAAGCCGCTTATTCCCGAAAATGCTCCACTCAATTGGACGTTACCAAACCAGTCACCAACTTGAGGACTACCGCTGTAGAATTGCTTATAGTCGAGTGATACCTGCCACAGCCAGTTTTCATAACCGCTGCCAATACCAATATATTGCGACAGAACATCGAAATTACCGAGTCCCTCACTTCCGCTTCGACTGCGAGTATTAATACCGTAGACTGCACTTAGGCCATCTTTAGTTTGTGCTGTAACTCCCCGCGCATCGCGATTTTGATAGGCTAGCCAAAACTGTTTTCTGGGCCAGGCGTTACGTGTGGTACGTTCTTGCAATATGCTTTTTACCGCACTGTATCTCAGCGCCAATCGGTTCAGTGTGGCTTCGTCGTCTTGATTAATTGTAACCAATTCATTGGCAATTACCGCATCGGTTGGCGTCTTCGCGAGCACTCGCTCGAACGCTGCGGTGGCGGTTGTGGTGTCTTGTATCTCTTTAGCAGCCCACCCAATTAGTGCTTGCTCATCTACACTTAACGGTCTCAAACGGGCAAGTGCTTCGCCTGACTCAATACTTTGCTTGTAGCGCCGTGTATCGTAAAACTGAGCCTGTCGGCTAGCCAGACCATCAGCACAGCGTCGAATGAAAACCTCAGTATTGACACTACATGCTAGGTCGAACGCGCTTTGCTTGGCCGTGTCGCTGCTTTGCGCGCTAAGTGACAAATACCTGCCTTCATTATCGTTCACCAAACTAAATAGCGCGTCGGCAAAGTCGTAATTTTTCAAGTCGTATTGTTGCCATGCCGCGCCCTGCAGCACTTCTTTCACGTAGCCGCTGTTATCAGATTTGAGAAATTGCTCCAGCGTTGTCGTATCGCGCAAAGACAATGCCTGCTGTAGCTTAATACCAGTGACACTGTTAAGGCCTTGTTGAGCGGATTGTTTATCGATATCACGAACTGCCGATTGTTGGGCCTGAGAGAACTGCTGCGTTGCCATTTCTAACATGCCTTTATCAATGGCCGTCCACCCCATAAGCAAGTAAAAATCAGTACGCTTAATTTGATTGCTCAATGCAATAAGCGTTTCTACTTTTTGCTTCGACGTATTTGCTCTGGCTTTCGGCGTTAACTGAGCAAATTGTTCGAGCGGGAGGGCTTTAGAAGCGGGCTTATCTGGCTGCTTTTTTAAAGCCTGAAGCGATTCTCTTGGCTCTGAAACTACAGGCTTGTTAGTACCTTTTAAGCGGCCGTTTATTCTGTTTAGTTCGGTTTCGACTTCTTGTGGCACCTGCCACGTAGGGTAACGAGCTTTTAAACGCGTAAACTCTTCATTGGCTTGCTGAATCTGTCGCTCATTAATATGGTACCAAAGCCCTGTTAAATCCGGCTGATCTTGTTGTGCAGGTAATATACCCAGATCTTTTTCTTTGTACGTTGTTTTAGCTTGTCCGTATGCCTGCACCGACACAAGTGACGTGGCCAAAGCGCCTAGTGCCAGATACAAAGACGTGCGATTAAACCGAGTTTTCACGATGCATTATCCAAAACTGCTAGCATAGAAAGCAGCGTTAAACTTGCCGAATAATAATCCATGTTTCGATTGATCTCAGGCCACTCTGGCCTTTGCTTTTCTTCTGATTTCATCAAGCGGTTTACCGCCATCTGCACTGAACGCATTCCCTTAGACATTTCGTACTCAGCGGTTTCCTCGTTTAACAGGTTGATGGTAGCTGGCGTAGGCGTTATCGCCCACCATGCATAGTAGGGGGAAAGTAGCTTCTCAGTTAACCTAGCGTTTTGGCGAAAACGTGGGGACCATGCTAGCTGAAGCGGTATACGGATCGCATTAAAACCAAACTCAGGCGATATCACATTATCTAAACTTAACGCACCAATCTTACTGTTATCGGACTCAGNACTATTAGGGGTGAAACGCACCCAATCACTGGGCAATTGGTAGGTAGAAAACTGCATATTCGACAGCAAGATCAAGCCCGACTCGAACAGGCTTTCCCAACGTGACGGAGTATCCGACAGCGAAGACAGGTCAGTTATGGCGGGAAAAACCCAATAGGACAGATTTAGCTGAAGGCTGCTATTTCCTGTTTGGTCAGATGCAAATCCGTATTCCCCTGGCAAGAGCACTACACTGTTATTATTCACCACCAGAAGTTTCTGCTCTACAGCACGTACAATATTCCTGGCGTCCTCCTCATACTTACCAACGCCCCACTTTTCACTTGCACGCAATAATGCCCACGCAATAAGAATCTCACCATCAGAGGCATTATTAGGGTCATCGATACAAGAAGATGAATTATCCACACAAGGTCGGTAGCGCCAGCTAAAGAGCCCGTCTTCGCGCATGAGCGTACCTTGGGTCCAGTGCCATAATGCATCAAAGGTGTCTTTATCGTTGGCGGCGACGGCAAAGAGCATACCGTAGCCTTGCCCTTCACTGTGAGACACATCATCATTTCCTGTGTCTACCACGCGCCCGCCGTCAACAAACAATGCCTTATACGCTATGTACTGAGACTTGAATTCGCTATCTTCCTTGGTAGAGCACGACGCCAACAGGAACAAAAAACCTATCACTAGCGTCGCTTTTGTTGCGTAATGCAGCTTTACCATGAGTCTTGCACTTGTTTATTTCTGCGTTTAAGCAACAGGTAAATAAGTAGGCTTACCACAAATACAACCAATATAAAGCCTATTAACCAATACCACGGGTTGTTAGACAGCCATAGTCGTAAATGCAGCCAGCTGTCGTCGGCTTCACCCACTTCATATTTATCGCTTACCTGCATGATGAGTGATGGCGAAAGACCATCTTTCCATGCGAAGAAATCCCCTGCCATCTGCCCCCACATCGACAAACTAACCAGATCCTCGACTCTAGCTTGAAGAAGTTCCGGCGTCTGCGCTGCAACAATGAACAAGGTATCGGTTTGTGATGAAACAGGGTGTGCCTGTGCAGTAAGTACTGCTTGCTCACCTAAGTCACTTTCTTGAACGGTATGACCGTCTATGCGCATTTCTTTGAAAGACTGATCGTCAGTCAGGTTTCTTACGCGATTGTACAGATTGTTCTGTAACCGATAAGACCAGCGTTTCGTTGCCTCAATGGCCGTACTGAATTCAGACTGCTCAATATTCGTTAAGCTTTCAGGGGTACCTAGAACAATCACAGAACCTTCGGTTGTAATGTCGTTTCCAGTTGCTATTTTCACGTTCAATAAAGGCACTTGGGCTACTTGCGCTAATTTCGCTGAAAGAGTTAACGCTGTATCTAAATAGTCATCTGACGGAATAGCAATGGTTGACGATGGTGCTGACTTAAAGCGCGCAAACGGGTAAGCCGTTTCTGAAAGCAAGACGAGATTAGGTTGAACTGCCACGTTTCCTGCATCAGGTAGCTTTATTGCCGAAGAATCATCAAGCTGGAACACGAGGTGGGAACCAGGAATATCATCACAAGGCACACCTGCTAACGGCGCTCTCATGGTTACCGCAAAGTCTAAATTATTCGTCCCGCCTTTGAAGAACCGTGCAGGTATTCTTAGCTGATAGTCTCGGTAGGATTGTCCGTTAATATTATTAAGAGACAAACCGTGTACAAGTTCGTCATTCACGCTTACATTCATAACCGAACCTGGCCCAAAACCTGCGCCATACCCGAAGTCTAAGAGCAAGCTCACGCTCGCGTTTTCAGGTACATAAAAATCTGCAGGCAATCTGAATGACACCCGTTTTGTGAAGTTCCCCTCATCCCTAAACTGAGTGGTCGCCACACCAAAGTCTTGGAATGTGTAGTGATTGTCAGGGTTCAGAATGCGATGACGCTGCAGCGTTTCCGCCTGCATTTGTGACTGTGAAAGTACGGTGACTTGTGAAATAGGGTTAATCGCATCGTCCATTACCGCCAAGGCTTTCGCTGCCTCAAGTACTTCATCTTGCGTAGTTCCGCTGACAATAAGGCGGTAACTAGCCGGTACAATAACGTTGCTGTCCTTAACAAACGCAGGTGTGCGCTGTGCTTTTAGAAACGCGCCATCAATGTCGTTAATCACTTCGTCAGATAATACCGGTGATAACGCGTCGACTGTACCAACTAGAATATGAACAGGCTGTTTTTGCTTGGCTTTGAGATACCATGCAGCACGCTCGTAGCGAGCAACATTTTGGTCGTTCCAAAAACTATTTTCTGTGTCTTCTAGCTGGGGCAAAACGTAACCATCATCAAAGCTGTCATGCTCGATAATAAGCGGCTGATATTGATTCCTAAGAGACAGTGCTTGAGCAACAATGGGAAGTGTCTGATATTTAATTTGATCATCAGCTTCTCGCGCCGTGTAAAGCTGAACGTTTCGCTGTCCGCCAATTCCTGGATTAAAGAATCCGCTCAGCTCATCTAACGTGAAGCGCTTTTCATTCACCGACGTCGCAATTTTTAGCGTTGAGTTGTATGCATTAATTTCGCTCCACAATTCAGGCGCACTGCCGTCAACACATTGCTCGGCATAGTGCTGACTTACCGCTAGTGTCAGAGAGTTAAACCCGGCTCGCCACAATGAAGTAGGGATCGCAATTTCAGATACAAGAGAAGGTCTGTCTGGGTCGAACGCAATCTGTCCAATGGTCGCATTATTGAATCTCACATACAGCTGAGAACGTTTTTTGATTAACGCCTGCGAGCTGACCACTTCTAATGTAAGTAGCGCGCTGTCCACATCAGTGACTGAACTAAGGGGAATTGGAATATCAATGGAGGCAGATTTTCCCTGCAAGCGCACGGTACTTTCACCGCCAAAAAAGTCGGTTAATCGATACGTGTCAGTTTGCGCCGCTAGGGTAAAAGGCATGCACAAACATACGATGAACATAAGGTATTTTTTTATCATTGATTTTCCTTTGCCGGTTTAGCAAGCAAACCTAATTTCCCGGCGAACTTCCCCATTAATACAAGCATATGCAATAAAACAGGCTTTAACCCAACTTTCAACACATGTTTTGCGCCGAACCAGTATGAGATAGCCCTTGTTCTTCTTCGTTGAAACGACATCCAGCGCAGACTATCACACAGTGAATAGGCGACGACTTCGTTTTCTTGTTCTTCGGTTTGAGGCATAAAGCGTACTCGAAGAATTTTTGACCTATTGTCGTAATGCAGAACGCTAATTGNCAAATGAACGTTCTTATTCAGTGCGTGACTCCACGATGTGAGCGTGGCATTTTCAGGTACTAACGCTCCCTCACCTTTCAAGCGTAACCGAGCTCCACCAAGCGAAAGATCGACCAAATCTCCAACCCAAGCTTCATCGCTTGTAGTCTTAATAACGACACTATTGGTAGCTGGGAGACGTGCCTGACTACGCACCTGTTTCCGCTCTAATAACACACTAAGAACAGACAACAATAGAATCAAATTAAATACATTCCACAACATGACCACCACAGTAAGTTCGCGTGTAAGAGGCTCTGTTATGAACTTATAGACACCGCTCCCTAATGCGAATGTGATTACCAATATTAGCCAGTAAAACACGCTCGATAGTGGCGATACAAAGGTTCTGTCAAGACTCTCTCCTTTTGGTGTTACAACAAATGAAGGTGCCCGCGGCTTTAAGAAAACCTTGATTAATGCGTTTAGCGTAAATGCGCACTGTAGTATTTCATATAACTCTGACACTAAGGGCCATCGGGTTCGCCCAAAGAGCATGGTGGATATCATGTANGTGGCAATAACGTGAGGCAGGGTGAAGGCAAAAATTTCCAGCATCGATGCATGGTAAACCTGAAGCCCAAAGACCAAATACGCCAGTGGCATAAGCAAAAAGATGATGCGAGCAAACGGGAACAGCCAAAACATGATTGAACTCATGTAGCCCACTCGCTGATACCATTTTAGTCCTTGCGCTTTAAAAGGCTTTTTGAGTAGTAAAATTTGCGTCATGCCTTGTGCCCAGCGCATACGCTGCTGAATAAACGCATCAAAAGTTTCTGGCGCAAGGCCGCTTACCATAGGTCTGTCCACATATACAGACTCGTAGCCCATTTTGTGAAGATCTAACGCGGTTTCTGCATCTTCAGTGATAGAGTCGCCGGAAATGCCCCCNACCAAATCGAGGTGCTTTCTTCTCATCAATGCGGCTGATCCACAGAAGAAGGAACTCCCCCAGTAGTCTAAGCCTTTCTGTATAGTGCCGTAAAACATGTCGTTTTCTGAAGGCATGCGAGTAAACGCAGAGAAGTAGTTACGCTCAACAGGATCTGGGTTAGCCATAAAATGAGGGGTTTGAACGAGAAAGACCTTCTCGTTTTTAAGCATCCACGGCACGGTTCTATCAAGAAAATCCGAAGTAGGAACATGATCAGCATCCAAGATAACAATCAAATCACCCGTGGTATTTTGTATTGCACTGTTCACATTACCCGCCTTGGCAAACTCATTTTTTGCTCGAGTGTGATAGGTAATATCCAAGCGTTTGCACAGTGCTTGCAAATCTTGTCGCCGCTGTTTTGCAGTGGCCGCTGACACAGGGTTTTCAGCGTTAATTTTCTGGTCGGTTCCGCCATCGTCAAGCAAATGAATACGAAGCTTTTCTTTAGGGTAATCGAGCATTTTTGCAGCGCGGATAGTAACTTCTAATATCCCTTCATCTTCGTTATAACTCGGGATCATGACGTCTACACTGGGCAGAGTTGATTTATCTACCCCTTCCAGGGACAAAAGCGGTCGACTGAGCGGAAACGCGTTAACGATCGCCCCTAACACTGAAGTGATCCCCGCATAAATTTCAGCGCCAAATAATAGCCAGACGGCAATCATTGAAAGAAAATCTGAGTAGGTTAGCGTGTAAATACCACGCCACAGCAAATACCTGACGCTAAGCGCAATGGCTAGCACCAGAGCTAAAATGCGGAATAAATGCTGGTATTTTTGCGTGTGCCGCGCTTCTTTGCTGCACAAGGATATTGCAATGAGGATAACGATTGAAGAGAGAAGCTGGCCCAATGCATCCATGGGTGCCAGCAGTAGCACCCCAAGAATAAAGGATGCTACTAACAGAACAATAATGAACTGAGAGGTGTAGTGTTGTCTACGAGTTTGCGAATAGTCCAAGTTTGCGATCCAATACGTGTATTTGCGTTACACTTGCATAGTTCGCCCTGTTAATTAACGTAATTTTACCGTCCGACATTTCAATCTCGTGATTACTTTTATAAAACAAACGAGAAATGTCATCTCTCTGCTTTTTATTGCTTTTAGACGCTAACAACCACGCCGGATACGTTGCCATTCCAAATGCAGCTACAACAATAAGGCCATAGAACAATACTGGCGACATTGTTGGCGCTATGTACAGGGAAAATAAAAACATAGCCATACTTGCAACGGTAAATATACCAGTAATTTTGCGAAAACGTATAACTTTCATAAGTTTATTTTCTGCATCAAGCAGCATCGAAAGACGCTTCTTCCACAGCTGCTCTGTCTCTAAACTCGTGCGTTCTTCAACCAGTTGAGGTTTTTTAAAAGCAGGGTTGGTATTTTTAAACTGTTGAGCAAGCTCAAACACGTTTACCGCAGCGCCTTCATTAATAGCGCTCTGAAACGATTGTTCAAGCGTAGGTGATTGATCAAATTGTTGTGAGTTATCTACTAATTTCACTGCGCACACTCCCCTCATTACTACACACTGAGTCTACTTCCGTACATTCAGAGGAAAAATTGCTGAAACCATACTTACTGATTAATAATGATACGCTTACATACGCAAATTGATATTGAACTTTAGCTCATTGAACTTTGGTATAAGTCATGTAGGGCAAGGCCTACAAGGGTGTGCAGACTATATGAAAAGCCATATAGCAGGTAGCGTAAGTCGCAGAAAAGCAGCCCGACTAAACGGGATTAAAGTGGGCAAATTAGACTAATTGATAAGGTGAGTTTTATTGCTAAAGCNTTAGGGCTTGCGCAGCTTACTTAAAATACTGATCAAGTTACTTACATTGAATACCGTTCCAAAAATACTGCCCACGGAAATGGCATATAACAACCCCAAAGTTTCAGCAACAAGAAAAACCTTTCTAATAGTGTGCGTATTGCGGATAACCAAAGATCCCACTGTAAAAATAAGTGAAGACGCATAGGCAATGAAGATTATCCAGCTGTGCTCTAGCACAAACCACTCATAAGCGAGGAAGCCTAGATTCACCGCAACAAAGAAAAATAAAATGGCATTGCTTCTATGTTTAATGGCAATAAAGTTACGAACGCTGGCAAGCAGTGTTCCAATGCCTGCGGCCATGGCATCTAGCATAAAAAAATGCACGCTAAGTGCACTTAAGGCAAACGCAGAAATAAGCAAATACTTGTCTACGTTAGTTTGGCGATACCCAATAAAATTTAAAACAACGGCTATTGCGCCAAAGCCTTCTGCAACTATGTTCATTAATATAAGCTCATTAAAATTTAAGGTAGAAAGGCTGACAAAGGGCTTTGTATTCACTGGTATATTCGCCCTTTTGATCCCTAATTATCANCTCATTTTTGATTGCATTTTTCGCTATTAAGCTCGGCCATTCCCGATGTGCAGTAACGTTTTTAAGATTATCACTTGCGCCCTCCATTACTTTTTTAAAGTGGAACGCGCAAAGATAAGGCGATTTGTTAGATGTATGCTTTACATAAAGAATATCTGCCAGCGATAGGCCATAACCTTCAGCCGTTTCGATAACCGAGGCTTCCATCGACGCTGGGTACACACAGTACATTTGCCCTTGTTCTATTAACAACTTGCTGCTTGCACTAAAAAGTTCATCTGAGCCCAATGCAGACGTTTGCCTTGCCACCGAGCGAGATTGGCTTTGCTTGCTGTACGCATTTGAAAGTGTAGCTGGCGTGTCAAAGTAAGGTGGATTAGAAATCACTAGGTCATACAAGTGGGTGGAGGTGTAGCCAGTTACATCACAGCAGTAAATAAACAGCTGTTTGGCCCATTTTGCATTTTTAAAGTTGGTAGCGGCCTGCGCTGCGGCTTGCTCATCTATTTCTATCGCGTCAATTCTGGCTGCGCCATTATCGAACGAGCTGATGTCAATTGAACTGCTTTGAACATTCTGCTCTTCACCGTTCGGATTGCAAAAGTGCGCTGCTTTTTGGGCCATCATCAACGCTAAAATGCCACTGCCGGTGCCGATATCCAAGATGCGTGGGGCATGGCTGAGGTTTGCGCGAAACTGTGCCCAACTTCCTAAAATCAGACTGTCGGTNTTCACTTTCATCGCGCANTTGTCCTGTGCTACGGTGAATTGTTTACAGCGGAACATAAGGAAGTCGTATTACCTAGTGCGTTAAAAGGCGCGCATTCTATATCAAGTCGGGTTGTGCTTCACGTTAAGGTTGTGACATTTACTGTGAGCGCTTATTTCCAGCGCTGCAGCGACATCATATTTCTGGCCACGTCAACGGCATGAACGGGTCGGTATTTCTTTAACGGGCCTTTCATTATGCTTTGCCATATGGGCGCCGTTTTCTGCGCTATATCTTCTAGCGTCCGCGACTCGTCGCGATTGCCTAACAATAACGAAGGGCGTACGGCAGAGGCATGGGGTAACTGAGGCATTCGCATAATCGCGTTTTCTAGCTCGCCTTTTACTCGTAAATAAAAGTTACTGCTCTTAGCATCAGCGCCTACCGATGATATCCATACAAAACTGTCCGCGCGCTGAGCTCGGGTCAGCTGTGCGGCAACATGAACATATTCAAAATCAACGCGGCGAAACGCTTGTTTAGACCCGGCCTTTTTAAGCGTGGTGCCCAGACAACAGTACACATGATTTACGCTAAAGTAGCCTTGATAGTCCTGTAGATTGTCGAAGTCGATAACTACAGGTTTTAGGCGATTGTGAGGGTCGTTAAACATACTGGAGGAGAGCGGTTTTCTGACTAAGCAGGTTACCTCATTGTACCGTCTATCCTGTAACAGCATATTTACAAGCGTTCGTCCCACTAAACCTGTCGCTCCTAGCACCATTGCGGATTTCATATGTCGCACCTTGTATCATAAATTGATATAACTACAATCAAACCTTCGACAGTCAAATATGCAGATAAAAATGAAAAAAGCCCTTTTAATTGGAGCCGCTATGCTCTCTACTGCTTTAAACGCTGAAACGCTCACTATTGAGCGTATTTTCTCTTCTCCTTCACTCGATGGCAACGCACCCCGTTCGTTAAAAGTATCACCTGACGGTCAACGGGTAACATTTCTTAAAGGTAAGCAAACCGACTACGAGCGCCTAGATCTATGGGAATACCATATTGAAAGTGGCCAAACTCGCATGCTTTTCGACTCAAACGACCTACAAAGCGGCGAAGAAGTGCTTTCTGATGAAGAGAAAGCGCGACGCGAGCGTATGCGTTTATCTGGCAGCGGTATTGTAAGCTACCAGTGGTCGGACGATGGTAAAGCATTACTTTTCCCATTAGGTGGCGATGTGTTTTATCACAAGCTGGGCGAAAAAGGGGCGAAGCAACTTTTAGATACTGACGCTTTTGAAACTGATATTAAATTATCACCAAAAGGTAACTACATTTC
>Ga0049099_1000090_pt1 | contig 18671 bp, 17 predicted proteins | sample WorMetimpBELIZE1_FD_55035 | JGI IMG/M metagenome (GOLD analysis project Ga0049099, IMG submission 55035) | Marine gutless worms symbiont microbial communities from Max Planck institute for Marine Microbiology, Germany - Olavius imperfectus... | ecosystem: Host-associated > Annelida > Digestive...
GCCTTCAGTTCTAACTAGGGCGGGGCATAAACAGCGCAAAAGCGCACATCAAGTGTCAGGAGCAAGCAATGAGCAAGATGACAACCATTCTTCGCCTTCCATCGTCGCCGTCAAACGCCAACTCTTTGTTGAGCCGTTTATATCAATCCACGCCTGCGTTGCTGCTGCCTGTTATTGGCTTGCTGATGTTTTTGGCCATTTGGAATGGTGTAGCAAAAAGTATCGACACGTCGCTGGGGCAGTTCCCAGGGCCTGCACAAGTTTTTGAGCAGGCCGGTGCGTTAATTGACGAGCATATTGCACAGCGTGAAAAAGCGGACGCTTTCTATCAACGTCAAGAAGCAAGAAATGCAGCGCGTGTAGCGCAGGACCCTACTTATCAGCCAAAAATTAGAGAATTCACCGGTGCGCCAACCTTCTTTGATCAGATATGGACAAGCCTTTACACCGTCATGGTTGGATTCTTAATTGCATCAGTCGTGGCGGTTCCCGTGGGTATACTATGTGGTCTAAGTAAATCTGCTTACACCGCAATAAATCCACTTATCCAGTTATTTAAGCCAGTGTCTCCATTGGCATGGCTGCCGCTGGTGACTATGGTGGTAAGTGCCCTTTATGTCAGCGATGAGCCGGCCTTTTCTAAATCATTCGTGACCTCTGCTTTTACGGTTTCGCTTTGTTGTTTATGGCCAACCCTTATTAACACCGCAGTAGGCGTATCAAATATTGATAAGGACCTAATCAACGTAAGCAAGGTATTGCGCCTTACGCCGTTTGCTCATCTCACCAAAATAGTACTTCCATCTTCTATCCCCATGATTTTTACAGGACTTAGATTGTCGCTTGGTATTGGCTGGATGGTACTGATTGCGGCAGAAATGCTTGCCCAAAACCCAGGTCTAGGAAAGTTTGTGTGGGATGAATTCCAAAACGGAAGTTCGGAGTCGCTAGCGAGAATCATGGTAGCAGTGCTCACCATTGGCGCTATTGGCTTTGTACTAGACCGCCTAATGTTATCGATTCAGCGCGCTGTAAGCTGGGACAAGTCGAGCGTACTACGCTAATTTTGAGGAGAATTTTATGCACACTAAACACTTAGAGTTAGAGCAGGTGGGTATCGACTTCCCCACACCGAAGGGGCCATTTACTGCGCTTCAAGATGTAAATCTTAAAATCAGCAAAGGTGAATTTGTGTCGTTAATTGGCATTCGGGCTGCGGTAAATCAACGGTGCTGAATATCGTCGCAGGTTTGCACCAAGCTACTACCGGCGGCGTAATTTTAGATGGCGCAGAAGTGAAGCAGCCTGGACCTGAACGCGCAGTAGTCTTTCAAAACCATTCTTTATTACCTTGGCTTACGGTATACAAGAATGTTGAGCTGGCCGTAAAATCGACCATGCGAGGCAAGAGTAAAAACGAGATGCGTGACTGGATCATGCACAACCTAGAGCTTGTGCACATGACCCACGCCCTTGATAAATTACCCAGTGAAATATCAGGTGGTATGAAACAGCGAGTGGGCATTGCACGAGCGTTGGCAATGGAGCCAAAAGTGCTGCTAATGGATGAACCGTTCGGTGCGCTAGACGCCCTAACTCGCGCTCACCTTCAAGACTCGCTAATGGAAATTCATGCTGATTTGGGTAACACGGTTATTATGATTACTCACGATGTGGATGAAGCGGTATTGCTATCAGACCGCATTGTTATGATGAATAACGGCCCGGCAGCCACCATTGGCGAAATTCTAGATATTGAGTTGCCGCGTCCGCGAGATAGATTAGCACTTGCAGATAACAAGCAGTACAACCACTACAGACATGAAGTCTTAACTTTCCTTTACGACAAACAAAAGAAGGTTGAAACCGTTTCGTCACGCGCCAACCAAGCGCCTACAACTAACAAACATTCACAACAGCTAGCAAAACCCAGCGGGGTGTCATCTGAAAAAAAAGACGCTAAGAAGTCAGATGCCGCCTAGCTTTATCGGCACCTGACTAGGGCGGAAGCCTTTTCCGCCAACTAACCAAAACCATCACTTTTAACCAGCATTCTACTGCTGGCTGGGTAAGTGTTGACTAATAAAAATCGATACCGATAGGGAATACACATGAACACGTTAAAAAACTTTGGCATTAAGATGCTAACAGCATCTGTTTTGACAGTATTGGGTGGAAGCGCAATGGCCGCTGACATTCACAGCGCATTAAGCGATTCAAAGGCATGGGCTGATCTGAATTTACGCTACGAAGCTGTTGATCAAGACAATGCGTTAGAAGACGCAAGTGCACTGACTTTGCGTACGCGTTTAGGGTTTAGTTCGGGTAGCGTTAATGGTTTCTCATTTACCGCTGAGGTTGAAGACAGTCGTATTGTACTTGGGCAAGATGAGTTTACTGTGGGGCCTACTGGCTTTAACGTAGGTGAGTATTCGGTCATTGCCGACCCTGAAACTACCGAAGTTGATCAAGCTTTTATTCAGTATAAGGCGGATAACTTTACCGCCAGAGTAGGGCGACAAGTAATTACGTTGGATGACCATCGATTTGTTGGCCACGTTGGCTGGCGACAAGACCGCCAGACCTTTGATGCCGTAAGCGCTAAATATGCGGCAACAGACAATCTAGAACTATTCTATAGCTATCTTTACAAACGCAACCGCATTTTTGCTGAGGCGGCAGATTTAGATTCTAAAGATCATATTCTTCATGCTACTTATACATCTAAAATTGGCAAGTTTGTGGCCTACGCTTACCTTTTAGAGGTGGACAACGACACGGATAACGCGTTGGACACGTATGGCGTGAGCTACGATGGAAAGATGAAAGGTGAGAGCGTGAGTTGGGCTTACGGTGGTGAGTTTGCCACGCAATCAAGCGAAGCTGGCGCGGGCGAAACGGCCACCGACTTTGACGCCTCTTATTTAAATGCGTATGTCGCAGCCACGTTTTCTGGTGTGACGGCTAAGGTCGATTACGAAATACTAGGTTCTGACGATGGGTTGTACGGGTTTGCAACGCCGCTAGCTACGCTGCACAAATTCAACGGTTGGACTGATCAGTTCTTGGGCACGCCAGCACAGGGCTTAAAAGATCTTAAGTTATCTCTATCAGGTGGGCTAGCCGGTGGTAAATGGCTTTTGGCTTACCACGATTTCAGCGCTGACGACAGCAGTAACGGTGCTGACGACTTAGGCAGCGAAATTAATGTGCAGTATACGAAGAAGTTTGCAGGTAAGTACAATTTTGGCATTAAGTACGGTACTTACGATGCGGGAGATATAAAGGTGGATACCAATCGCTTCTGGATGTGGATTGGTACACGCTTCTAATTGCAATACACTATTACAACGTTATGTTGTAATTAATACTACAGGTCTGGCTGAGTCGTTACTGACTTAGCCAGCCTTTTTCAACGGCCACATCAAGCTGCTGCATAACGTAGTCCCATAAAGCCGGTGCGCAAGATTTAAGGTGAGCATTACGCTTCTCAATTTTCTCCCTTGCAATACCGTGACGCTTCCAGCTTCCTCCGTTGTCTTTCATATTTTGAAATACGGGAAGTACGCGGTCCATTGATTTTGCAAATTCTGCATCGGCGGTTTCCGCTGCTTCAAACTCAAGCCATAAATCGAGCATTTCACTACTAAGTGGACTCGGCAATAAACCAAAAATGCGCTTAGCGGCAGCTACTTCTTTCTCGGCTTGTGCGTCGTGATCTGTTTGATGATTGAAAGCAAACATGTCGCCAGCATCAATTTCCACAATATCGTGAATAAGGATCATGCGAATAACGCGGGTCACATCTATGGGTTTGGCCGCATATTCGCTTAGCATATTTGCCATTAATGCAACATGCCAGCTGTGCTCTGCGGAGTTTTCCTGTCGATAGTTATCACAGGGGAGGGTGATCTGGCGCTTAACTGCTTTTAGCTGGTCAAGTTCACAGATAAAGTCAGCAAAGTCACTTACTGCATACATTGGGATGCTCCAAGGCGTAAAAATGGGCGCCTGAGCGCCCATTTAATTATTCAAGGTCTAATGAGTGTATTGGTTATTAACCAAATTATTTTTGCTCAGATAGCCACACGATTAGGTCAGCGATGTCGTCGAAGGTCATGTCAGCAGTGAATGTAGGCTGATATTTACCGTTGATAATAAAGCTTGGCACACCAGTTAGGTGCTCACGATACTCGTCAATTTGCTGTTGATTCTTGCGCACCATGCTATTTACGCCGAAGCTTTTAGCCATTTTGTCAAACTCTTCACCGTCTACACCGTTCACAACGAAGATATTGCGAAGGTCTTTCAAGCCAGTGATAGATGCACGTTGCTTGTGGATATAGTTAAAAATAGCGCCGTTCATCGCGTCTTCTTGCTTCATAGCGCGCGCAATTAGCATGGCTTTAGTTGCATCGTCTTGAACTTCAGGTCCAGTAAAACGCATAAAGTTTACATGCACCTTATTGAATTTCGTGCCGTCGCTTTTCTTTTCTTTAATTTGCGCAACGATTGGTTCGAACTGGAAGCAGTGAGGGCACCAAAATGAGAAGTACTCAGTAATAACAGGCTTATCTGTGGCTTCTTTATCAAGCACAGTATAGTGGGTACCTTCTTTCCATTTAGACGCTGGCTCCTGAGCGCATGCTGTTAGTGGCAAAAGCATTGCCATGACAAACATTACTGCAAACTTTTTCATGGAATATAATCCTATGTTCAAAAAACTATTATCGATACCGAGATTATCACAGGCTTGTTCGCTTAACTAGGACCTGTTCTACTTCAATGCCTTACTACGCGACAAGCTCACTAAAAAACGCGATTCAAGGTTTAGGTAAATGCAGTATTTTATATACGCATGATGAACAGAGTCTGAATCATCAGGCCCTAACAGAAACTCAAAGAAAAAGGGCTATAACCATGTATAGCCCTTTATTGTTTGTTGATTTCACGTTGAGTTTTGCCTTTAAGCAACGCTCAACAGAAGGTTCATTAACGTTACATCACTTACATGCTGTAGTTAACTGAAAGTAGAGCGCGACGCTCTTGGCCTGCATAACCTACAATGTCTTCATAATCAGTATCAAATACATTGTCGACCTTCAACGAGACCTGCCACTGCTTATCTATCTGATAGCCTAAATTAACGGTTGCAAGCGTATAGGCTGACAGCGCCAGAGTCTGAGACGGTTCAGGGAAAGGAGGGAAGAAGGTGTCGTAATGACTCCCTGTGTAAGCTAGCTTGGTGTAGAAGCTGAACTTCTCCGTTCCAAAGTCAGTGTTGTAGGTTAATGAGCCTTGGTGACGGGCACGACGCAGTTCAGTGGTTGTTATACCATTGTCGGTTTGTTCCGCATCTAGATAACTATACGCTGCGGTAAAATCACCATAGCCACTGTCCCAGTTAAGTTCTAGATCAATACCTTCTCGCGAGCTTTCACCGTCGATATTATCTGCACTATATGCACCCAAATCTGACACAAATACGAAGCCATTGATTTCATCTTCAAGGTCGGTAGTGTATGCGCTGATTTGTGCAGACAGTGATTTCCAGTTTGCCTTAACGCCTATTTCCCATTCTTCACTGGTTTCAGGTTCTAAGTTTGGGTTGCCGATGAAGCTTGCTGGGAAGTAGCCAAAGCGCTCGGTGAAGGTGGGTGTTTTAACAGCTTTACCATAGCTGGTAAAAACAGCGTAGTAATCGTTAAGCTGCCAGGTAAGGCCACCGCGATAACTTACGGCATTGTCGAACTCACTGTTGTTGTCGAATCGTGCGCTTAGTGTTGCGGTTAGCGACTCGGTTAGCTGGCCATTTGTCTCGGCAAATACGCTATAAGTATTGTCGTGCTGCTTCTGGTTCGGATCGCCAAATGCAATTGGGCCGCGCTGGGTAAAAAGGCGCTGTAGGTATTCAACACCGCCAGCAAAATCCCAGTTATCCATGGTATAGAAACCTGTCCAGTTTAACTCTATGCGCTCACCAGTGGTACCGCCAGTGTCTGCACCTGACTCAGTGTTATCGTTATCGTCTTTGCGATAATGCGCACTTAGCGCTGAGCGATAACCTGTATTTTCCGGAGCAAATTCCCATCTTAATTTCGCGCTAATTTGTGAACCATCCGTCACGTTATCTGAGTCAGCAGGAAGGCCTGTCGTCACAAAATCAGTGCCGTCGTAATCGTTTTCGTACTGAACCGTGCGAAGGTTAGCTATTAACGTATGCTCCGACGTTGCGGCATAATTAATATTAATGCCAGCGGTCATGTTGTCGTAGCCATCATCTTCGTTACCAACACGAGATACGTTGTCACCGTCGGTACGTATGTAGCTGGCGTATGCAGAAATACCTACGTTATCGCTTTGCGAGCGCGCGTTCATGCTGCCCTGCAATGTACCTTGTGTGCCAACGCCAGCAGAGAAGTCTACGTGTGACGCATTATCGGCAAACTGGCCTGATTTCGTAGTAATGCTCAATACACCACCGATAGCGCCGCTGCCCCATCTTGCGCTCTGCGGGCCTCGAAGAAGTTCTATGCGCACCACGTTTGCGCTAGTTAAGTGAGCAAGGTCAACCAGACTTCCTTGGCCTACGTCGTTGGCAACAACGCCATCAATTAAAACAAGTAGATGGTTGGTTTCACCGCCGCGCACGCGCAGCTCTGTTAAGCCACCAGGACTGCCTGACTGAGACAAGCTAACGCCAGGTAGGCCGCGAATTAGATCGGTAAGTTGAAGTGCGCCCGAAGCTTTAATGTCGCTTTCAGTTAGCACCGATACTGAACCAGGAAGTTTGGTTAACGAAATAGGCAAACGCGTGCCTGTTACTGTTAAAGTTTCAATATCTTGGTCAGAAGTTTGAGCAAAGGCAGGTGTGCTTAAGCACGAAATAACTGCAGCGCTAAGGGCTGCTTTAGTAAAATGTGTACGCATGGTTTTTATGTTGTCTTTGATGCGCTCCACCCGAGCACATGATTAGGGAAAGTGCACGCATTGCTTAATTATGGATGTGAGCAAGCAAACGACACCATGAAGTACAGGCCGGTATCCGGGCTTACTCACCATTACTAAAAATGTAATAGCTCTTTTGCCTTCCCATCTAATGGCGTTTAATACGTAACGCATAAAAGACAGTGGCGTATGAAAAGAAAACGACAACGCGTTGAGTTTACCGTTGCGGGGGCAGCATCAGTTTTTCACTGATTTCCCGTTTAACCCTTGTCGCCGTAGTTAATATGGAGCTAGACAAGAGCACCTACACACTGTCGATTATATCTAAGTTAAAAAGTGATAGCGAATACGGTTTCTTATACCTTACGCTTTTTCGTAACCGCCATAAGATTATCGGCAACGGTCATCGAAAAAGCGTTTTTTCAGCAGTAAAGGGGCTGGCTCAATATCCTAATTTCAGTGGAGGCTCTTGAAGGGCCGATAGCTGTTCTTTCAGAGCAAGTATTTGGCCTTCCCAGTATTTGTCTTCAGCAAACCAAGGAAATGCCCTCGGAAAAGCAGGGTCTTCCCAGCGTCGTGAAAGCCATGCCATGTAATGCACCATTCGCATAGCGCGCAGGGGCTCAATAAGTGGCAACTGTGCAGTGTCAAACGGGTGAAACTCCTCGTATGCTTCAACCAAAGTATCGAGCTGCAATAGTTGTTGTTGGCGGTCGCCGCTTAGCATCATCCACAAATCTTGGATAGCAGGGCCCATGCGGCAATCATCTAAATCAACGAAGGTAGGGCCATCGCGCCACAGTATATTGCCTGGGTGGCAGTCACCGTGAAGCCGAATACTTGATGTTGGCTTATACGCTTTTTTCGTGGCATCAATAACGGGGTTAAGTATGGCAAAAAATGCTGTCTTTAGATGCTCTGGCAGCAGTGTGCTTTGCATAAGCACCTGCTTCGGTTCATCGAGGTAACTTTCAATATCAATCGAGGGACGATGTGCAAACCCTTTAGCATGGGCCACGCGGTGAATACGGCCAATGAAACGCCCCATCCATTCGAGTTGATCAAGGTTGTCATTTTCGAATTGTCTACCGCCCACCGAAGGAAATAACGCAAATCGATAGTCAGTTTCGGCCACGGTGTGGTGATGCAGCGTGCTGCCATTGAGAGAAATGGGCGCAGCCAATGGAATTTCGTTATCGATTAGCTCTGCAGCAAAAGCGTGTTCTTCAAGAATTTGAGCGTCGGTCCATCGACCTGGGCGATAGAATTTTGCTACATAGCGCTGACCGTCTTCAGCCAAAAACTGATAGACGCGGTTTTCATAACTATTTAGTGCTAGCAAACCGCTTTGAAGAAAAATGCCCTGACTTTCCAGGGCATCTAATATGGTGTCTGGGCTAAGCCCAGAGAATGAAAAATCTGTCATCGATAAAGGAACTTAGTTGGCTCATCAACGGTAACCGTTTCCCCATCAATAGTGGTGGTTACACTGATAAAAATATCGGTAACCGTATCTTCCAGATTATAGGCGTCAGTTGCAACTGAAATTGGCGTGCTATACACCGCACCGCCTTCAACTGTTACAGTTTGCTCACCAATGTACTTGTAGTCAGGCAAACCTTTTACAGCAATAGAGTAGGTTTGGGTTTGCTGAGTTTTGTTAAGTACTTTTATTGTATAAACGTTCTCAATTAGCCCTTCATTCGTTTCGCGGTATAGCGAGTTTCTGTCGCGGATAATGTCAACTTCGGTGGGGCTGCGCATCCAAATATTGGCAAACAGCAAGCCTATCATCACCACTAAAACTACAAAGTAACCAATTAACTTTGGACGTAAAATATGAGTCTTACCGCCAGCTAGTTCTTCTTCAGAGGTAAAGCTTATCAGGCCTTTAGGATAACCCATTTTATCCATAACACCGTTACAGGCATCAACACAGGCGCCGCAGTTGATGCATTCGTATTGTAAGCCATTTCGAATATCGATACCGGTTGGGCATACCTGAACACACAGGTTGCAGTCTATACAGTCGCCTAACCCTTTTTCTTTTACTTGCTCGTGACTAAGTTTGCGTGGTCGCGGGCCGCGTTGCTCTCCACGCTTTGCATCGTACGATACAGTAAACGTGTCTTTGTCGAACATGGCAGACTGAAAACGCGCATACGGGCATATGTGCGTGCACATGATTTCGCGCATGTAGCCAGCGTTTCCGTACGTACATACGGCAAAGAAAATAACCGATAAACCTGCCCAGAAGCTGGTGTTAAATGTTACAAAATCGATAAACAGTTCATCAATTGGCGTAAAGTAGCCAACGAAGGTTAAAGCCGTTAACAGCGCTACCAATACCCAAGCGGTGTGCTTAGCTGTTTTACGCAAAAATTTATCTGCATCCATTTTGCGTGCATCTAGCGCTATACGCTTGTTGCGCGGGCCTTCGAATTTCTCTTCGAACCACGTATAAATGTATACCCACGTTGTTTGAGGACACATAAATCCACACCACACTCGACCAGCGAAAGTGGTGACGAAGAACAGTGCAAAGGCGGAAACAATAAATATATAGGCCAGTAAAGTGAGATCTTGAGGCCATAAGGTTAGAGAGAATATAGTAAATCGCTGCTCACCAATATCGAGTAGCACGGCTTGATGCCCGTTGTACTGAATCCATGGAATGATGGCAAAGAGGCCCAAAAAGAAAAGGCCAAACATGCGTCTAAACGTCTCCAGAGGGCCTTGTACAGCCCGCACATAAATACGGCTACGAGAGTCGTGGCGTTTACCCTCAGGTCCACCTTTGGGTTTATGTACTTTTACCGGTGTAACGGTCTTTACCGGTATTTGTTCATTCATAGCTTAACCTTATGTGACGTAACGAACTGCCTGTGCAGTATAACTGCGTTCAAAACGTCATATTTAATGTAGATCAATAATGCGGCGTATGGTGTATCTTTTTAAAGTTTCAGTCAATACTGAAACTTCAGAACGTAAGTCGTTTTTTGTTTTGATTTCCTCAGTCTATGTAACTTTGTAAATAGTTAAATACAGCTACGTGAATAATGAGGATTAATATAACGGCCAGATGCCATTTGATGCCCAACATCGACGATTAGGCTTTACGTACTATACATGAGTATAGTTTGCTGTATTTACAGGTAAACCGATATGACCCTATTATCGTCGATAATAATGTGGTCAATTACCGTTTGAATCGTGTACAGTGAGCATTGTGAAAATGTAAATTGGCAAAGTGTAGTTGAGCACATAGTGAGAAAGGTGCTAAAAATTTGGCGCTATTTGTAGTAAACGTCTGTCAAAGTTAGCTGAGAAGTCATGTTAAGGTTCTTTATCATCGCTGCTGAAATTATTGTTTTGGTAATTGTGCTGCGGTCTCCTTTTGTTCAGTATCTCTTTGAAGATATCCAGAACTCGCTTTCTGAATGGCTAGTTTCAATTGCCACCTTACCGGAGCGAGAGGAACTGCGTAGTTTACAAGATAAAATTAATATCCAGCTGAGTCCCTTAAAGCCTTACCAGCAAACATATGTTCAGCAAATCACCGCTGATAGCGCAAGCGTTAAACGTTTTTATCACACCTATTGTGAAAAGGACGATATAAACCCCAACTTTACGGGAACTAAACGCGTTCAACTATGCCTAATCATTAAACAGTCGTCAGTTATGCAAGTAGCAAAGCGAGACTAGCCAATTTTAACCAAGTTGGTTAAATATAAAGCTGATATAAAAGCCGACAATTGCTGCATGCTAAGCTTTCTCTAAATGTCTTGCTAACTCATAGTTTAAACGACTGAATTTAGGAGCATGAAAGTGAATAAATTACGTACTTTTTCTTGTTTAAGCTGCGCCACAGCGGTGGGACTCCTTACCGTTTTTGCTCCCACTCAAGCCGCTGAGGTGAAGATAACGTGGGAAGAACCTGAGTCTTATAGCGATGTAAGACCAACCAATGAATCTCGTAAACGGTTCCGCGAACGAACGCTACAAGAGCTTGAAGAACACATTGTAGATTTGGCCAGTGATTTACCTGAGTCGCAAGTGCTGTCAATGACAGTAACAAATGTTGATTTAGCTGGCCAAGTTTGGCCAAGCCAGTTTGTCGGCTTCGGTAACGGCGCCGGTAGCGACGTCCGTATCATTAAGCGCGTTGATATTCCTAGAATGACATTCAGCTACTCGTTGGCTAATGCCGACGGTCAGGTCATTTTAAGTGGTGAAGATGTGAAACTTAAAGATATGGATTTTATGGAGTCGAATATTCGTCGCAATCGCACGGAATCGCTTTCTTATGAAAAAGCGATGCTTAACGATTGGTTTTCAGATACCTTTTCAACCCAAGTAGCAGCGAACGACTAATAGTTTCGTTCAAATCATAATAAAAAAGGTCACATATAGTGACCTTTTTTGCGTTCATAGCCCATATTTCACGGGCTATAGCAGAATAAGCTGCCTACAGATAATCAAACTCATTACCTGATATTGCAAGGGTGCTTCCAGGGCCAGCTTTATAAGCGGCTTTGTGCGCATCGCGACGTACTAAGATACGTTCCATGTAGAAGTCACGTGTCTTCATCTTAGACGCTGCAAGTACCGCATTACCTGATGCCTGCGCTTTGTCGGCCATGCTGTACCACAGTACACCAATCAATGAATAGGCGCTGTATGCCAAGTAATCACAAGCAGCAGCTGCAGCGGTGGTGGCATCCATACCTAAGCAATCGGCTGAAGATGCACGCCAGTCATCAAGAATTCCTTGAGCCAGACCCTTCGCTTCACTGTCTTGAATGTCGCTAACTAAAGCGTTAAACGCATTATAGGTCGCTTCCATCATCTGACCGCCATCTCGGGTAAGCTTACGACCAATAAGGTCTAGCGCCTGAATACCGTTGGTGCCTTCATATAACATAGCAATGCGCACGTCGCGCATAAGTTGTTCCATACCCCATTCACGAATAAAGCCGTGACCACCAAATACTTGTACACCTAGGCTGGTGGTCTCAAGGCCCATATCCGTCATAAAAGCTTTGCAGATTGGGGTTAAAAACTGAAGTATCTTGTCGGCATCTTCTTTTTCTTGACCTTCACCAAGCTTCTCAACGTCCATAAACTTGGCATAGAAAAGTGAAAGTGCACGGCAGCCTTCAATCAGTGATTTCTGCGTAAGTAACATACGCGCTACGTCAGGTTGAAAGACGATCGGGTCTGCTTTGCCTTCTGGATTTTGAATTCCCTGAGGTGCGCGAGACTGAACGCGTTCGCGGGCATAGGTCAGCGCGCCTTGGTAAGAGGCTTCTGCCGCCCCTAAACCTTGCAGACCTACTTGGAAGCGTGCATCGTTCATCATGGTGAACATACATGCTAGGCCTTGGTTTTCTTCACCAACAAGGTAACCCGTTGCACCGTCAAAATTCATCACGCAAGTCGGGCTCGCTTTGATCCCCATTTTGTGTTCGATGCTTCCCACTGACAAGCTGTTCGCCTCGCCAGGCTGATTGCTGGCATCTGGAAGGAACTTGGGCACTAAGAATAAGCTGATGCCTTTAACGCCTTTGGGAGCATCAGGCAGACGAGCTAGAACAAGGTGAATAACGTTCGAGCTCCAATCGTGATCGCCTGCGGTAATAAAGATCTTATTACCGGTGACTTTATAGCTGCCGTCGCCTTGTGGCTCAGCTTTGGTACTAAGCAAGCTCAAATCTGTTCCTGCGTGAGGTTCGGTCAGGTTCATGGTACCTGTCCACTCACCGCTGATTAGCTTAGCAAGGTAGATATCTTTTAATTCTTTACTGGCGTGCTTAGTAACCGCAAGTGTTGCGCTTTCAGTAAGCATGGTGGTTAAACGCCAGCTTAAGTTCGCCGCGTTTAGCATTTCGTGAACAGGCACAGCCATGGTGTACGGCAAGTCTTGCCCGTCGTACTCGGCAGTACCTAGCATTGCATTCCAGCCGTTAGCAACATATTCCTGATAGGCATCAGCGAAGCCTTTAGGCGTGGTAATGCTGCCGTCTTTTAGCGTACAGCCTTCTTCATCGCCTTCACGGTTAAGAGGGGCAACCACATCCAAAGCAAACTTTGCACCCTGTGCAATAATTTCGTTGGCAAGTTCGCTATCAAAGTCGCTGATACCGAGCTTTTCGTAGTGAGCATCAAGTCCAAGCCAGTCTTTTAACAAGAACTGAAAATCAGTCGTAGGGGCGTGGTACAGAGGCATGGATGACTCCTTTTTCAAACAGTGTTTTAATTTTGTCTATTATAGTCACAAAAAGCGTAGTCCGAATAGTCCGTTAAAGGAAAGTTAATAATAAATTTGGATGATGTGGGTAATGATCTATGCGGACTGATATGAGAGAAACACATAGGTTTTCCAAGACTCGTGGACTTTAAATGTGCAGCAAAGGTCACACAGGCTCTGGTGATTATGTCTGACGCATTGATGTTAATATAGAAAAGTGAACTCAAGTGGTAAGCTCGCTTGCAATTCAAATTCTCACTGGCATGCTTAGCCTACATTGAAATAACCCGTTCACATACGCACAAGCAACACGGTACATAAAAACATGAATTCAGAAAGCGCGAAGAAAAACCTTAAACATAGCAGTGATGATGCGCAGATCCCGGTTTGCATTGTAACGGGGGGAAGCTTGGGTATCGGTTTTGCGGTATGCAAGCTGTTTAGTCAAAACGGTTATCAAGTCATTAATTTAGATATCAGAGACTTTGAGCAAGCGTTACCTAATGCTATCTGGAAGCCGTGTGATGTAAGTGTTGTGCGTAATATTGAAGCCGCGGTTAATGAGGTTATTAGTTCTTATCAACGCATAGACGCATTGGTATGTAATGCCGGTATACATGTTTCAGCAACCATTGAAGACACTGATGAAGCGCTGCTTGATAAGGTACTAAACTTGAACGTAAAAGGGGCGTATGGCGCGATTAAGTCTTGCCTGCCAACCATGAAAGAGCAGGGCAGCGGCGCGATTGTGGTGATGGGNTCAGATCAGTCCTTTATTGGNAAGCGCAATTCGTTCGCCTACGGNGTCAGCAAAGGTGCGTTGGCGTCTATGGCGAAAACCACCGCGCTTGACTACGCACCCTATAATATCCGCGTTAACGCGGTNTGCCCGGGTACCATCGAAACCCCTCTATTTCATAACGCCATTGATAATTATGTGGCNCGTTCTGGGGCAGATAAAANTGAAGTGGTAGCTGAAGAAGCCGCTGCACAACCTATTGGACGTTTGGGCCAGCCCGAAGACGTAGCTGAATTGACTTATTTCCTATGCAGCAACAAAGCGTCGTTCATCACGGGTAGCTTGTATGCGGTGGATGGGGGCTACACAGCACAATAGAAAGAGCACAATAGATAGGGCTGAACAGAAAAGCAACGCGAAATGCCTTATCAGCAATAGCATAAACCAAGGTTTTATAAACAAAGATGAGCAAGCCTTCAATCACTTGGATAGACCCTCATATTCACTTCTTTGCCTTAAACGAAGGGCACTATGATTGGCTGAAACCAGCCAATGCCCCNTTTTGGCCAGATAAAAAAGCGATTGCAAAACATACTACAGAGCACATGCTCTATNGCGCGTCGTTAGGGCAGTTAGGCGGTTTTGTTCACATTGAAGCGGGTTACGATAACGAAAGACCCTGGCGTGAAATTGCGTTCTTGGAGCGTCATTNTACGCTGCCATTCCGTTCAGTTGGGTGTATCGATTTAACAGGAAATAATGTTGGCAGTCATATCGATAAGCTAAAGCGGTACCACTCAGTAGTGGGCTTCGTCACATATTAGATGACGATGCTAAAGTACTTTTACGCACCCCTAAAGTTAAATGGGGGCTTCATCATATGGCGTCGCAAGGCTTGTCTTTTGAAGCGCAGTTAAATCTTACAGATAGCAATGCTGTGCATGCGCTGCTAACGGTACTAGAACAAACACCCTCGCTAAAAGTGGCTATAAACCATGCCGCAATAGCGCCAATTGATGTAAATAGCTTTGCGTTTAAAACATGGCGGCAGAATATTCGCGACTTGAATGAAACGCAGCAAGTTGTGTTTAAGTTCTCAGGATTAGAAATGCAAGATCGCCGTTGGCTGTGGCAGCGTGCGTCTTATATTTTTGAAACCTTGCTGGACACCGTTGGCACAGATCACATGATGTTTGCCAGCAATTTTCCGCTGTGTCAGTGGCGAATGCCGTATGCCGCGCTTTGGCATGGGTTCATTGATATGACAACGCCGCTTTCTGTAACTCAAAAAGCGGCGCTGCTGTACGAAAATGCGAAGCGATGGTACGACATCGCATAAAGCTAGCTTACTTAAGCTGCTGAACTAGCCTAGGGTTTATTGCCTTCAATAAACCCGTTGGGTTTCAGCTTTATTTAAGCGCAGTTACCGTCATGTGCGGCGAGCGATAAACCACCTCATCGTTTAGATCGATACCAATTCCCGGTGTGTCAGGCGCTTCAATGAAGCCGTTTACTGGCTGAGGATCTTGAATGCAAAGTTCACGGTTCCAGTCTTTAATAGCGTAGGTATGGTGCTCGTGAATTAAGAAGTTTGGAATGGCCGTTTCTAGATGCAGGCTTGCCGCTGTCGCTACAGGGCCTCCGCAAACGTGAGCCTGAATACGTACATCGTAAATGTCGGCATAGTCACACACCTTTTTCGCTTCGGTGAAACCACCACAAAGGCCAACGTCAGGCTGAAGTACATCAATAGATTGGTCTTCAAGGTAAGGGCGTACATCCCAGCGGTGGTACAAGCGCTCACCGCCCGCAATAGGCACATTCACGTTCTTCGCTACTTTGTCGTGAAGCTTCGAGTTAAGGTAATTCACTGGCTCTTCGTAATATAGACAGCCAATTTCTTCAACGATGTCACCCAGCTGGATAGCCGTTGATGCACCTAATAAGCTGTGACATTCAAAGATGATGTCGCCATCTTCGCCCATTGTGTCTCTAATCGCCTGAAGACGGGCTTTGAAAAGTTTAAGCTCNGGCTTAGTGAANAGNTTGGTTCTGTCGAANTGNGTGTTNCCGTCTTTATCGTAAACGATGGGGTCAACTTTAACCGCATCGTAACCATCTTTAAGTGCTTTTTCAGTGGCGCGAGCATAGTCAGCGGGGTCGTTAAGCTTGGTTACTTCTTTGTCCCAATCAAACTGTAGCTGGCTAGCGTAGCTACGGAGCTTGCCATTNGTTTTGCCACCCAGTAATTCGTAAACCGGTAAGCCAAGCGCTTTGCCTTTAATGTCCCAAAGTGCAGTATCAATNGCGCTCATCGCAGCATAAATAACCGGGCCGCCGCCTAATCCCCAAAAGCCTTCGCGCAGCATTCTCGACCACAGNAGTTCAGTGTGAAAAGGATTAAAGCCAATCAGCATGGCTTCGGCAATTTCTTTAATCATGTGTGCAGCGGCGCTGTGACCCCAATCATAAGCCAGTCCTGCTTCGCCCACACCGGTAATACCTTCGTCGGTGTAAACGCGTACGAAAACCGGGTTCCACTGAGGGCGCTTAGGGCATTCGATATCAAAAATTTCTACTTTGGTGACTTTCATAATGTATAAACAATTCCTGTTTGAAATAAGTTGGCGTTTAGCTGGCTAAGCTAAATTATTCGCAGAAGCCCGGGTCTAGTTTGTAAGCTTTGCGAAGCATGGCAGGCCATGCTTTTTGGCCGCCTGTTTCGCCGCTGTGAACCACATTAGCCTGTGCGTATATGCCATCAATAATGCTTTGCGGTATCTCGATAACCTCTTCATTAGACTGCATCAGGGCAAGCTGAATTTCGCACGCACGCTGCAAATCGTAAAAGCGCATAAAGGCGTCGCCAACGGTGGGACCAAGGGTTAGACCGCCGTGATTAGGCAAAAGCATGTGATTAGTGTCGCCAAGGTCGTCCTGCAAACGTTTCTTTTCACTATCATCAACGGCTAAACCTTCGTAGCTGTGATAAGAAAGTGAAGGTAGCGAAAACATTGAATACTGGCTCCAGGGCTTAAGCCCGCCTTTGACAGATGCGACTGAGATTGTGGCTAGTGTATGCAGGTGAATAACGCATTGGGCATCGTGGCGCACTTCGTGGATAGCACTGTGAATGGTGAAGCCAGCGGGGTTTATGCCGTAAGGTGTATCGTCAAGGATGTTACCCTCTAAATCGACCTTAACCAGGTTAGAGGCGGTAACCTCGTCAAACGTCAGGCCAAAGGCGTTAACCAAGTAATGATCAGTGCCCGGTACCTTAGCTGAGATATGCGTGTAAATAAGGTCGCCCCATCGCATATCTGCCACTAACCGATAGCATGCTGCTAAATCGACACGAGTTTGCCATTCTTGTTCAGATACTTTGCCTTTAAGGCTTAAGGTTGGCAGTGAAAACAAGCCACTTCTCCTATTCTTTTCATGGTGACAATTTACCAATACCCGCAACAATGAACAATGCTTTGTCAGTGCTGCGTTATATCGAATTGGGTGTAGCCATCGCGCAAGGGAATAAGATCGTCAGCGAAACGCATTGCGTCGTGGTCAAGGGTAAAGGGGTCGGCTTTTACGAGTTTTTTTATCTCTAATTTGGCCCAAGGAGGCGCATCGAAGGCGTCTGGAAGGGTCTCAATACCAGCATCTAAATCACAACCAAATATAGCCAATCCATTAGGTGTGGTGGATAAATATTGGGTAACTTCAACATTGAACCCAGTTTCTTCCCACGTTTCTCTGTGTGCAGTACAGGCGACCGACTCATGTTCAAGCAACCCTCCACCAGGAAAATCCAATTTACCTGAAAGACGGTGTTCTACTAACAGTACCTTGTTATTTGTTTTGACTAGGCACGCGGCAGCAATCAAAGGGGCTGGACTGTTTTCTCCAACTTGGTTTTGTTGAGATAAAAGCCTATCGGAAACGCGACAAACCGGCGCGTTGGGTGAAGACTGTGAACATGCGAAAAGCGTTAAAACAGCGAATATAGCTGATAAGCGAAATAAGATGACCATCGATTTGGGTAAAATACTCTAGAAGCTGTTTGTGATTGTTTTAAAAATAATCAATATTAAATGACAGACTCTACGCAAAAATAACACAACTAACAATAATAACGCAGTACACAATCTTAACGTATAGCGGCGCTTGCGAAGAATCGTAAGCNGATTTTGTGTACTTGAGTATCCTAAACGTTTTGAAAAATACGTGATGGGATACTTTTTTACCTATAGGAAAGGTTATGTCTTCACGATTATCTTTATCGCCTTTGTTGCTTGGCGTAGTACTACTTGCAGGTGTTGTAGTGTATTTGAATATGCCCGAAGAAGAGAGCGCGAGTAATAGTAGCGTGCGGGCGACGCCGGTAAAAACAGCCTTGGTATCATCACAGGCATTCCCCATTACGATTGAGTCATTAGGTACTGCTACCGCCAACGAGTCGGTGAATATTACCGCACAAGTCACCGATACCGTAAAAACGATTAATTTTGAAGACGGCGATAAAGCCACCGAAGGCGAGTTACTGGTTCAGCTAAACAATACGGAAGAACGCGCCAGGGTAGAGGAACTTAAGGCGAATATTGATGAGGCCAAACGCCAGTTCACGCGAATTTCTGACTTGCGTCAGTCAAACGCTACCTCTGAACAACTTCTTGACGAGCAGCAAGCACGGGTTAAAGCCTTACAAGCTCAGCTAGATATTGCGCTAGCTCAGCTAAA
>Ga0049099_1000096_pt1 | contig 17949 bp, 26 predicted proteins | sample WorMetimpBELIZE1_FD_55035 | JGI IMG/M metagenome (GOLD analysis project Ga0049099, IMG submission 55035) | Marine gutless worms symbiont microbial communities from Max Planck institute for Marine Microbiology, Germany - Olavius imperfectus... | ecosystem: Host-associated > Annelida > Digestive...
ATTTTTTACAGTGCGCCTTTTCGCCGTAAATGCTCGTTAGCTGGCCTAACGCATGGCGGCATGAGTGACGCGCAAGAAATTGCCACATTAAGTGAATTTTTCGGCGTAGCTGGGCGAACGGTTCGCCGCTGGCTCAATGATGAAGTTATCCCGCATCCGTGCGCCGTTGGCTTGCTTAATAACTTGTATATGGGATTCCCTCAACATGGCCGCTGGCAAGGCTGGCAATTAACGCATGATTACCTTGTAACCCCATCTAGCGAAACTATCAGCCCTGATATGATTGGTAAATTGTGGTTATGGCGTAACGAAAAAAGCGCATTACAACAACGTGTAAACGCGCTTAGTTTTGAAAATGAACGCTTGAAGCGTATGGGCGCACCTCATACACAACAAGTAATTCAAAATGCAATAAATACCCTTTCTTCTGTGATTGAAACGCCCCGATTTAAAACAGCGTAGGATCACAATTAATGGTTTTTCGGGCGCGTTATGCGCCCATTTTTACTGATTTAATGTAGCCCTCTAACGTGCTAACGCGTGTGTTTAGTTTCCATAATGCCCACGCTACTGCAATCATGGCCGTGTCACCGCCTGCGGCGATTAATTCGAAAACCTTAAATTCCGTCATTCGCCGGATTCATCTTTCAAAGTTTCGTATAAGCCCACACCCGCAGTACCTGCCGCGAATATTAAATCCACCACCTCTACGGCCTGCACTACGGGGAACGCGACCACCGAAGCCACGGTTAAAAATAAACCGCGATACGTTGACCATTGCTTTGCTAGTTTTTTTGCTTTGTTTAACATACTGCTTTTCCTGTTAAGTAAAGTTAATCGTCCACTATGCCGGACGTTCGTTTTTTAAGTTGATACACCACAATAGCGCCCAATACTGCGCCGCCTACCGTTGTTAATAGCCATTTCTTACTCATGCCATTGCTACCCCTTGCGCGGCTTGCTCCATGGTAAACGCGCCCTTTGCGCCCTCAAATTCGGCCATGTAATACAGCAACGCGGGGAACTCACTTTCAAACACTGGCGTAAATGTGAATTTATCCAGCTTATCGGCTACGTAGTCGATATACGCTTGCGTGTGGTTGTTGTCCGATTCTGGCGCCCATCTGGTAATAATGTCGGCCACACTATAAAGCCCGTATTTATCACGGTAGGTTTTAACCAGTTTCATAGCGGCACGAAAACCATATTCCGGCGTTTCGAACACTACAAACGCCCCATCGTCACCCGCTGCACCTTGCCACTTGTTTCCGTCATTGTGGCGAATGTTTAACGGGTTATTGTTGCGCACATTTCTGTTTGGTCGCATGGTCATGTAAATAACTACTCCCGCCGCGACTAGCGCGGCATATTTCATGTTCATTTGAAAAACTTCTGACGCTCGGCCATGAACGTCAAACAAAAGGTTTTAAAATCTGCAGCGGCTTCAAATGTTATTAACTTAAAGCCTGCTGGCGTTTGCGCATTGAAGTTAAGCGGGAAAATATCCGCGCCCATTTCAGCGGCCAGATTCACACCCTGCATAACTGCGGCCATGCCGTTTTGATTTTCTTCGGTTAGGCTGATTTGTTCCCCTGCGATTTCCACCCCATTAAACTTTGCAAGCGTTTCTAATCGCTCGGCGGTGGCTTCGCTTTCCTTAGCGCTAATTGCTGCCTTATCTGCCTGCGTTAACCACTTAACGCTGATTTTTCCGGCCTCGTCCAACTCTATTAACTTTTGCCACACATCAATTTTATTGTCGCTTTCGTCGGTTCTGGTGAACCCCTTGTAAATATCACCAACATGCGTTACCCCGTTTTCTTTTAACGTCCAACAAACAGCGCCGTTTTCACATTCTTCAAAGGCATCGACTTTTATAAAATCGTCTGTATTTATAAACTTAAGCATTTACTCCCCCTTAACTGTTTGCTGTTATTTTGCATTGCGTTTCCGCTACCAATTCAAGCTTTTGTGTGCCGCCTTGCGCGGCCAAGCCTGCAACATTGCACGTTAAAACGATTTTAGAGCCTGTGGAGTTGCTTGTATTAAAAGCAGGCGTTACCCCCTCCGCAATTATCGTGTTTGAAATCGGGGTGCGTATTCGATACGTTCCCGACACACTGACGCTTCCCGGCCTGCTCTGCATTTGCGGGTTTAAGTAAAAAACGGCAATTCCCGATGATGCGTTGACTCCCTCAGCCATTACCCCGCCCGGCTGCGCATTGAACTCACGCGGGTTAAAGTTGCCGCCATGATAAAAAGAGCGCCACGCCGACCATGTATGATTTGATTGGCTACGCCAGTAAATCTCATTACCGTTTACGGGTATTTGAAACTGCACTGTTCGCCCCGGCGTTTTCCCCGGCAACACACGAACAAAAGAAGTGACACTTGTTGCGCCGTTTATAGGGCCGAAAACGTAATGTGTGCCGCCCGTATGAAGCGCATTTAAATCTGGCGCGTCTATCCCTTGAAGTGCATCTTCTACACCCATTAAGAGATCGCCTTTTTTAAATAACTGCCCCGCCACACCGCCAAGATAATCAGATGTTACGTTGTGAGAAGCCGCCGTTCCCAGCGCTGGCTTATCGCTTATTTCGCTGTAAGTCGGCCAACGCGTTGCTTGCTCCGGCTTCCCTGTCACCTCGCTAAATGTCGGCCAACGTGTTGCTTGCTCCGGCTTGTTTGTCACTTCGCTAAAATGCGGCCAACGCGTTGCTTGCTCCGGCTTGCTTGTCACTTGCGACCAATGATGATGGTGTGATTGTGGCGGGAACGTTAACGGTTTGTTTTCTATTAAATCCCACGTATGCGTATGCGCGGCGGGTTCAAACTTTGTCGGCTTCCCTGAAATATCGCCCCATGAATGCGTATGCGCTGCCGGATTGAATACACTTGGCTTATTTTCGATTTCACTCCAAGAGTGAAAATGCGTTTCAGGCGGGAACGTTCCCGGCTTTTGGGCGATTTGCTGCCACGTATGAACATGCGGCAAAGGCTCAAACTCCGTAGGTTTCCCTGTGATTTCATTCCATGTATGACCGTGCGCGGTTGGCGGGTACATGGTGGGCTTATTAGCAATTTCAGACCATGAATGACCGTGCGCAGATGGTGCAAACGTTGCCGGAATGCCTTGTAAATCGGCAAAGTTAATTACAGAAAGCCTTTCTTCAAGTGAAAGGTTAGTTACGTAATCACCCTCTTGAATCTGCTGAACCTGCGTGTAATACGTTTGCGCTTCATTGCGGTAATTTAGCGCAGTATCTCGCGCCGCTTCTGCGGCATTAAGCGCAACCAGTGCCGAATCTTTCGCGTCCGTTGCCTGCCCTGCTAATTCTTCAAGGTAAATACTTGATATAATCGGTGGAAAATAGCTTGCACTCATCGTTTAAAGCTCCGTTAATGCCAGCTTTACACCTTGGCCGTTATCGTTATAAGCGAAAACGGGCGCTCTGGTTGAAAGCGTCACTGTTGCACCTGGCTCCAATTTAAAACCGCGATTTGCACTTACTTGATTACCGCCAATTCTCACGCCAAATTCATCAGATTGATTTTGAATAATAAGCGTTTGTCTTACTTGGTTTTCTGCGGCCACTTGCGTTGTGGCGTTAATACCGCAAAGCACATCCGGCAACGTGTTTAAATTGTTAGAACTAATCAGTTCTACTGAACCCCCGTTAAACTCAACGTTTGCCTGAAAATCAAGCGGCTCTTCAATGCGCTTAATAACGGGTTTATTGGTAATGGATACCGAACCACCGCCGCCGCCTGAAATCTTCACGCCTGCGTCTTGTAGTTCTACCGTTACCGCTATGTTATCCACGTTTTCAATCGTTACTTGTGGTATACCATCCAGCTCCAACTGCCAACCCGGCTTAACGCGTAACGGCTTCAACTGGTAACTTGGTGAAGACACTGACAAGAGCCCATCCAGTTCAAGAATGGAAAGGAATTTACTTGGTGTTTGAATGTTGCGGGATTCTCCCACCTGTAATGTATAAACGGCCATAATTGCCCCTATTTAAACGCGAGTGCCGCAAGGCCAACGGCCACGGCTACCGCCAAATATTTAACCTGAGTGGTTGAACCCTCAACCAATGAAGACGCGCCGCCCGTAGCGGTCGATTCCGCTAACGCTGCAACGGTTTCAAGCTGCAATGCATTGGCCTGATTACTGGCTGTAACCTGACTCCCCGCGTTGCTTATTGCGTTTCGCGTCACTTCCTCTAATGTTTCGCTGAACTCGTCCACATTGGCACTTAGCGCCGCCGCATAACTATCACTTTGGTTTTGCAATGCCGTGATACTGTCGCGGCCAAAACCTAACGATTCTTGCAAGCTGGCAAACATGGCATTAAGTGAATTACTTGCGGTTCTCTCTGTTGAAAGAATGCTTTCGTTTGCGGTGGTTGTGATCGCATCAGTGGCAACGCCTAGCGTATTCGCGGCGTTATCAGTAATCACATTGATTGCTTCTCGCGCCGTTGCATTGCCTTGCGCATTCACTTCACTAGCAAAATTAAACGCTTCCTCAACTGCGCCACCGTCTAAAATGCTGATGTTTCCATTCACCCCGGCAAAATCACCACTATTGGTAATTGAATTGTCAGATTCATCAATAAACGTCTGGCTGCGGTCGCTGTTGTCTTCGAAATACTGCGAGTTATCAACGCTGTTGTCGCTGTTGTCTTCGTAATATTGCGAGTTGTCAGATTCATCAATAAACGTCTGGCTGCGGTCGCTGTTGTCTTCGAAATACTGCGAGTTATCAACGCTGTTATCTATATTTCTGTTGTCTTCGAAATACTGCGAATTGTCAGATTCATCAATAAACGTCTGGCTTTGGTCGATTTCGCGGTTGTCTTCGAAATACTGCGAGTTATCAACGCTGTTGTCGCTGTTGTCTTCAAACTCATAGTTATTTGTGGTGTTGAAGCTATCGTCCACATTCATCGAATTGTCAGATTCATCTGTGTAGTTAAATGAATTGTCTGATTCATCGGTGTAGTTGTAGGTTTGGTTATAACTGTCCTCAATGCTCAGTTCATTGGTGGTGTTATAACTGTCCTTAATGGAATTGTCGCTTTCATCAATCGAGAAATCGTGCGCCCCTGCAAAATCACCGTCATTAACTTGTGAATACTGCGAGTTGCTCGTTTGCTGGTTCTGACTTGATTTTGACTTGCCGCCCATAACTTACCCTTAACGAATGCGTGTTTGCATGTCGTAGCTTCTGATTTTATTCATGCGAACAGCGGTGGGTCGCTCCACTTTTGATAAAGTCGAAACGGCCTGATTCGTTTTTGATGTTTTCGGCACACCACGGAACGCGCTCACTTTTGGCGCTATTACTGGCGGCGTGGAATATACAGGGTCAACCTTGCCGCCTTTGTTGCTAGGTAGGGTTAAGCGCTGTGGTTTCTTTTGGCTTTTCGGTGCTGACGTAAAAAACGAACCCGAACCCATAGGATTGCTTGTGAAGTTTGGCAAGCTTGCTGTTGCTGCTTTCTGCGGCTTATTGTAAGCGCTTCGGGTTTTGGCGCGGTCTGCGCTTTTTGCCTTTTGCGTGTTGCCATACAAGTTAAAAACGCCTTGCTGCGTCTGACTTGATTTATTGCGATTCAGAAAACTGAAATCACCCATGTAAAACCCCTTAAACCGTCATGCGGTATATGTATTCATTCCCGCGTTGCTCGATTAAGTGAAACGGCCATTGTTTTACGTGGCGGTGTAACCCTTTTCGGCGGGTATGAAATCGAATCGTTGAAAGCCCGTTCTCACGGGCAAATTTAAAAATTAGGCGTGTGGCGGGTAGAAGCCCCCGCCCAGCGGCGGCCACAACAACCAACTCGTTTCCCTCTACACGTAGCACAACGGCAAGCTTGCCCACTCTGGCTAAACCTGCATCACCCCGTTTAACTTGCCTTTTAATGAATTGTCGACTAGTACCGGGTAANGCGGGTTTTAATATCGCGCTTGCTTCGCTATCCCACNTTGTAAACGTTAGCGTTTGGTTATCATCCATACAGCTACAAGCCCCAAAACAGCAAACAGCACATAAGGTGGTTTGTCGTTGTAGTTAAACGCGCCAAAATTGACGCTTCCTGTGTCTTGGCCGCCTGTACCTGATGAAGCCTGACCGCCTGTAAAATTCATTGGTGGCGGTGGTAGCATCAGCGTTTACCCATGTGTGTGTAGATGAGATACCCGCCGCCGAACAATAAACCCAATCGGGTGAGTTTGCCGATTGCATCTGAAGTAAATAACCCCCCAGCAAAACCCACCGCTCCGGCTGCAATTGGAATTAGAAACGGCATGGCGTTATTTCCTTAACGCCAATACTGAAACTAACACGAGCACCACACCGCCACCGATTAACAAAGTGTTATTCGATACAGTGAAACCCTGTGAAGGCGGCACGACAATCGGCTGACCTTCAACGGTTTTACCCTTTACGGGCTCGGCTTCTTTTTGCACTTGCGGGTTTGCGTTCACATTCGCCCATTTTTGAGTTTGGTAATCGAGATAACCATCCGCGACCGTTCCCAGCTTTTCGCCAATAGACTCAAACGCTGATTCACCGAATGCTTGCATTCTTTCCCAAAACCCACCCATTACTGGCTGTGGTGAATTCATAACGCCCCCTTACTGCGGTTGTGGAATCGCCGCCACTTGGTCGTAACCCTCAACAAGCACCTCCATCGCTCCGGGTGAATCAACGGTTAACTTAAATTTCAAGCTGTCACGTTGTCCGGTGTTCATTGCGCCATGTGTACCAAAACCTGTAATGGTCGGGTCAAACACAAAGCGGTCTGCTAGTGGTGAGTAGTCGGCCAAACGCTGCATAGCAAATTCAACGTCTGCGCGTGTACCTTCAAAGATTCGAAGCGCACCACGATAAATTTCGATTTTTGAAATTTTGGCGTTGTTTTCGTTGAACATTAAACGCTGAATCCAGCGGTTCGGTGCTGCGTTTGGGAATACAAACTCATGTTCACCCGCTGCCGCAATGTTTTGCGTAATGCGATACATGCTCGGCATGAAATACTGACCAGTCTGGTTATTTAGCGCCCACGCTTTACCTTTCATGGTCGGTGTTGTCGGGTCTGCCGCATCTTTTGCGCCAAACTCAACAATTAGCGTTACATCGTCAGTCGGTAGCGTAACCAGTTCTTTTTGACGGATACCCGCGATTGAGCGGTATTCAAAACGGGCTAAATCAAGAATGACGCGGCCTGTTGCACGGTGCTTTTTCAAAACTTGGTCTACAAGGTCAAGTTCTACCGCTGACGCGTAAACAATTTCGTTGCCGTTCACATCGATAGCCACGCGTTTAATCGTTTCACGTTTTACGATATTCGTTTCGAGTTCAATCGTTGAATACGTGATACCCGATTGCAGTTTAATCGTTGCACGGCCTTCATAACCTACGCCCTCGGCGCGGTTAAGCTGGATTAGTGTTGGTTGATAACGCATTAATTTGCCCCTTAACCGATTAGGTCTTCGACAAAATCAACGTTGTTTGAAGCCCAAACAACTAACGCGGCTACTGCGGCGGCAATGCCAGCGGTTTTTAATTGTGCTTTACTCATTTTCAGTTTTTCCTTTCAGTTTAGATAATGCGAATTTCACAACAACAAACGCGGTTACTGTGGCTACTGCTCCAATGGCTAATGATTTTTTGTCCACGTATTACCCTTATGTCTCTTTGTTTCATCGCGGTTCGGGTATTCACTAAACGAAAGTGTTTCGGTTTACGGCAAGCACAAAAAAAGGGCGTTAACCTATTAGGTTAAAAACGCCCCTTTCTGGTGTGTTATTTTGGGTTTACCAGCGCAATTTTCCGCTTTTTACATTGTCGATACCCGGCGATTTATAGAAGTATTCAAGCGGCTGCAGCGCCTTAATTTCATCCTCATGCACTTCAATTTCTTTACTCATGCGCTCGGCATCTGCTCTGCTTGGCTGCATACCCACCCATTTGTAAGGCGATTGAGATAAAACCGTTTTACTCATTTCGGTACATCGCTGGCCTACGGTATGCACTACAAAGCCAAACTTACGCCCTACCGACAAAAGCCAACCAAATACGCTTTTTTCTTTTCCTATCGACTCCGTCACCTGTGGATTTTCCTCACAAACAAGGTGCAATAGCTTGGGGTGTTTACCGTTACCGAAACGTTTCATAATTTCGCAATAGGTAAGGAAGTTTTTGCGGTTTTCCGGCACGGTTAGCGCAATCTTAAACCCTTGTCTTGTCTTGCGGCCTGCGGCTATGGCGGCGGCAAACTTTGAAAAGGATGTATAGCGGCGCACTTTTCGCCCCTGAATTTCTTCATAGTCGATATGAGGATCCCACAATGCCACTTGGTCTGTGGGCTTGATATTGCCAAACTTCTTTACGGCGCTTGTTTTACCACTACCCGTTCCCCCTACATACAAGCAATGTAACGCTTTTAATTCGTTGTTTGCGTTAATTGGCTTCATGCTGCGGCCTGCTCCGGCTCTGCGTCATTAGCTTGCACCTTTTGACGCTGCTTGGCGCGTTTCGCATCTTCTGCGGCTTGCTTGTCTTGCGCTCGTAATTCTTTAACGCTGGCAACGGTTGACTTACTCAGCATGTAAAGCCCGATAATACCCATGATTTCGGCTTTATACTTGCCGAACAACGCGGAATGAATATCAAAACCATCCGGCAAATATTTCACCACGGCGGGTGCTAAATATTCAGCGGTGGTGTGCTTTTCGTCTTCTGACAATGTAAAGCGCTTATGTGCGCCCAACTGGATTCCAGTTTCATACATACCAAGCGCTTGTATAACCGTTTCTACGGCTTGCTGATGCCGTTTTTGCTCCCGCTCGGCTTCCGCTTCGGCTTCGCGCTCTCTTTCGGCTTCTGTTTGATACTGTGGCGCTGTATCGGGGTCGAAGTCCTCACCGTTTTCCGTGTCTTCGGCTTCAAGGTCTTTCAACACGTTAGTGAATCCGGTTTCATCGTATCCCGTTTCAAATTCGGTTTCTGTGTATAGTTCGGTTTGCTCAGTTTCGTTTTTCATTGTACTGCTCTCTCAATGCTAATTAGGTTTAAAGTGCAACGGCCAGCGCCGCACCCAATAGGCCGCCCACGACAACAAATAAGCTAATAGGTTTCGTTTCTGGCTCGTTTTCGGTTTCTTCTGGCGGCGTTTCGGTTTCGGGTTCGTTAACCGTAGAAACCGCGCTTTCATTGGTTTCCAGCACTTCGGCGGGTTCGCTTGTTTCGGCTTCGGTTATGGCTTCAACCGCTTTAGCGGGTTCTAGGTTTTCATATTTCACTTGATTAACCTGGGGGGCTAATTCTTCAATGGTCTGCACCATTTCAGCGCGGATTTTGGTTTGTCGGGTATCTCCGGCGCGTTGGTCTGTGCCGCACTCATCACACATTGTGTAATATCTGCCGGAACGTTTACCGCGTGGATTGTGAACGGTAGCAGGCAAGCCACAATCACAACGTATTACCCCAATGACAGGGTTTTTGCTGCTTCGGTTTGGGATAGTGCCAATTTGCACCCCCTTTGCGTCAAGAAAAGGAACATTAGCCATGAAGCGCCCCCACTAAAATTGTGTTTAAGGTGCTTTGTTTGGCGGCCATGCGTTTAATCACTCCGGCGGCCATTAGTGGGTTCATTTTTTCCGCTTTTTGGCGGTCTTGCTCAATTTCTCGCGCTAGTTGTTGCGCTTGCTCTTTTAAACTCATGTGTACTACTCCGCTCACATTTCGACTTTTAAAAAATTATTTTTCGGCTAACTTCTATCACTTCATCAACACACCAACCCTTTAGGGCTTTGTTTTCTGCTTCGCCACTGCAACCAGCGACAACAAATACAATTTCAGATTCAATCAACCCATTTTGCATCCGACTTCTTTTGACCTGAAAAAGCTTTTGCTCCACTTCCTCGCCAATAGGCGCGGTTATTCTTAGCGCATCCGCTAAGCGGCGTGTTTCGGCTGCTAAAAATTCGGCTGATTTTCTGATTTCACTATTCTGCATTGGCTTCTCTCACACTAAAATTATGTCGTGACTTTCTGGCGGCAAAGGATCACTTAACACCTGTTGCCAGTAACAATCTAAAGCGGCTTTTTGTTCGGCCACCTTGTTATAAATCGCTTGCCCTTTCGACTTTGCCCAATCTGATATTTTGCGGGTTTCGGTTCTAGCAAACTCTTTTGTATGTTCAAGAATGTCGGCTTTCCAACCCTGCTGGGTTACTGCGTTTTCAATAAACGCATTCATCTGCTTTAGGTTTCTAAAAGTGATTTTGTATTTATTCGCCCATGCATTGTTTTGCCTTGCCGCTTCGAGCTTTTCGCGTGTTGATTCAGCGCTTTGTATTTGCTTTTCCAATCTGGCTAAAAGCTGTTGCCTTTTTTGGGCTGGCACATTTTTGTAATTAAGCGTTCTAGCCCTTTGGTTTACTGCGTCTTTTTGCTTTTCTTTGACGTGCTTAATAGCGTTTTTAATGCTCTCTTGCTTCTGTTGAATCTGCTGTCCTACGTTAGCAACGAAACGGCTCATAATCGCCGCGTCATACTCTGCTATACATTCCCACTTTGGCGCACGTGCGCCGCTAGATATTCCGTATCTGTTGCCAATTATGCGCCCTTGGCTATTAGCAATTTCGCCCGTATTACGGTCTACGGTTTGCGCGCCTTTTGTCATGTAACCAAGCGCTTTCATCAGATAACCAGCGGCCTTTTGCTCACTTCTGATTTTTTCAAGCTTGGCGTAACCGTTACCCCATAGTTGTTCAATCTGTTGCGCCCAACCGCGAAAGAATAGCTTTTCAACTTTCCAGTCTAAAAGCATGTGAACGTGTGGGTTCGTGCCCGTTATGGTGCGTACTTCCTCACCTACACCATTTGTGATTACTTCAACTTTGTCGGGATTCTCGGCCACCCAAACGTAATTGATTTTCTTCGCTATTGGTTTAGCACCTACTTTCGAATGCTTAACGCCTACATAAGTAGGTTCGAAGCGTTTAGGCTCCCAAATATCAAGCATCCCTTTTTTTTCTTCGTCTGTCGGTTGCCAAGTCCAGCCCCTCTGGTACTTCTTTTGAAGTGCATCCATAAAACGAGAGACTTCTTTGCCTATGGTGCTTTCTGTTTTCCACTCAATACGGCAAAAATCACCATCAGCCTTTACGCCATTTGAACATTCGCCAGCAAAGGCTAGTTCTCCACCTTGGCACGTTAGTTTTGTGATAGCTTCGCGGCGCTCAGCATCAAATGTCAGTGTCAAGAAAGTGCTGTAACCACCTTTTTTCGCTGCCATAAATGCGCCGCTGTCAATGATGTTTCTTGCGGCGCGGTCTGTTAGCGCTTCGGTGGCTCTCTCTCCCGCCTGCGGCGGTGGTGCATCACCCTGACGGGTAAATGATTCGATACTAACCCGGTATTCTCCTGACCACTCACGTTCATAAAAACGCGCTACTGCGGGGCGCTTATTTAACGTTTTATCGTGTGTCGGACATTTGCGGGTATTGACTAGCCTATTGTCCTCAGCCCTTTGGGGCTGGCCTGCGGCGCAAATGCTGCGCAATTGGAGATCGGATAAATCACGCTTTTTGCGCTCACCCGCCAAGAATTGATTTTTGCGATTTTCATCCCACTGATTTTCGACACAAAAAAACCGACTGCTTAAAGTCGGGTGCGTGTCGATTGACATTCTGTCGAAATCTATAAACGGGGGCGGCTCCCAATGTTTCTTTTTGGGCTTGCTAACTGCACTCTTTGCTCTTTTGCTCTGCTCTTTTTTTTCAAGCTTACGCAAAAAGCCAGCCCCGAAAGAGCCAGCTTTGTTTGATGATTCGTATTTTAAGATAGGGTAGACAGACATAAGGCCACCCTAAAAGCTGAAACGCCAAAAAGCAGAAAACAGAACACAAGTACCGCAGCACCAAATAGAGAAACACCTCCATAATACTTGTGCTCTTCAACCGCAAGACTACCCGCAATAACTAGAAATACTGTCGAGCAAATAAAACAATCTACTGCACTCATGGAATGAGTACCTCTTGGATTTCACAACCACCCATTCTAAAGTAATCCCTACATGCCCAACCATGGCCAGTAACATACAAGTAGAAATTTCCTTTGTCGTGCTTCTCCCAGCACGACGAATACATAGGGTTATAGTGAGTTGCCCCCTCTGGCGGCGTTGGTATTTCTACGTAGTGTAATTTCTTCATCAGCTAACCACCGCCACATTCGACCGATTTGAAATCATATTCGGCTGGTATATTGTCGCTATCTTTTGAAAAGGCCATATAATAGAGAACACCTCTACCGTTCCGCACTCCTTGTAATTGTAATAACCCTCTTCAACCACTAGCGCTCCACCCTGAACCAACTCAAAAGCAATCCCTTCAACATCCTTGTCAGCATTTTCTTCAAGCATGTCTCTGAATGCCAATATCGCCTTTGCTTTCTTTTCGAATGTAATCGTCATCTAGGCCACCTCACCAAACAGCAAACCTCTAGCACGTTCACCCGCTTGTTTAGCTTCATCACCGACCATTTCAAACAAACGGCTTTTACGCTGAATGTCTTGCTTGCTCTGCTCTAGCGCCTGATTTTTTGTGTTTTTTGGTTGTGACAATCTGTCACGAATGGCGGCCAAATGTTTAAGTGCGCGGGGTCTGCTTTCGGGTTTTATGCGCATGTCGATGTGCGCCGTGTCTTCTGGGCGCATTCTTGGTCGTGGTGGTAATTGATTTTCCTGCAAAGGCATTCCAACTGCCTCGGCTGGAATGTCGTAATCTAAGCCAGCTACTAAACCACCCATTACGCCGCCTTACGCGCATTCGCGCTATCAATGGCTTTAAAGAAGTTTTTAGCGTGGGCTTTTTTGACAATACCAATGTAAACATCTTGGTTGTACAACTCGATACAACCTAGCTTTTCGTTTTGTTCGTAGCGTGTGAAATTGGTTTGTGTCTCTGCACCGTCGATGATGAAAATAGTTCGTTCACATGAGGTTAATTTATGAATGAGCATAATTGATTTTTCCTTTTCCCCGCCGCTTCCCTTGGGGGTTAGCGCTCGGCTGTACTGCTCAACTCAACCGAACACTAACAAGGAAAGAAGCTAAAATTAATTAGGTGCGCTTGGGTTACTGGCGGGTAAATACTGCTGATAGATAACCGGGTTCGCCGCAAGCGCATTTAAACCATAGTTAATTGCGCTTAACTGGTCAATAGCTCTTAACGTTGCTCACACTTGACTAATGAACTAATCTAATACTGCTGATAGATAACCGGAATTGTAAAAATGCTAACCACTGTGGAACTACTAAACCGCGTGAAAGCCGCGTATTCTCTAGACTCTGATTATGCCCTAGCAAAGAAGTTAGGCATTTCTAAGCAGTCCGTAAGTTATTACTACAATAAAGGCTCAACTTTGAATGATAAGACCGCTTTCGTTGTTGCCGAACTTTTAGACCTCAACCCCGCGTATGTCGTGGCGTGTAGCAATATGGAACGTGCAGAACGAAAGGAGGACAGTGTTGGCGTATCCTTTTGGATGCGCTACGCGTAGAACAATTTAAACCGTGACAATCTGTCACAACCCACTAAAGTGTAAATATTTGTAAATATTGGCGTTTTTCTGAATTTGAATGCGCCAATAATATACATTATGCGTAATTGAGTATATGGACGATTAGGGCGATGATGCCGCTCTATTCGGATGTTTTGTTGGCTGTGATTACTTACGAACTTTTATGCGTGGCTGCTTGTGTTTGCTTATTGTCGGTACTGGCGTTTGTGCGGTTACATCTCACATACGTCAGCACTTTTAATTCAAAACTGCTCAGTTAATTTGATTTGGACGTAATAAATTGAATCGTGCGCTACGTAAAATCTGCAGTACTATGCCCCTGATATTTTAATTTCATTCACGTAGCGCACGGTATGTTTTTGCGCCGTTTTGTTGATAAAAAAGTTAAACTATTTTGAGGCATTTATTATTAGGTTAAACAACTGAGCATTTTATAAAAGCTCATTGATTTCTTGATATTGATGTTTCTATCTTGCTTGTTGGTTTTTTACTGCGTTATTTAATATGTGATTTCATCTCTATTATCTATGCCGCAAATGACTATAAATGTTTTAAGCTCATAGCTTATTTAGATGCTCTTCTTAAACTAGAGGTATTTGATTACCTCATGTTTAAGTTAATCACCGCAATTACCATACACAGCTATTTAAGGCTTTTTTATAAACCTGCGTTCTCAATGCAGCACGTCTATCCATAACGGCTATGCAAAGAATGTAATTCAACTGTGGCAAATCACTAATGCGAAATCGCAGTCACAATCTTCATTACGTAGCTACTCCTTATTGTCTTGGTGGCAACGCAAACCAAATTACTAGAACGTGTGATCGTATATACGTTTCTGTGCATATAAAGCGTTAGCTACTAGTAAACGCATCGCTAAGGAAAGTTATGAAAATTCAAAGTTTTAAGGCTGAAGGTTTAGCGCAGTTGTCATATTTGGTTTCAAGTGGACAATTTGCGTTTGTAGTTGACCCACAATTAGATATATCCACGTATATCGATGCTGCAACAAGTCTTAATGTAAAAATAGACTGCATATTTGAGACCCACCGTAACGAAGATTTTATATCAGGCGCTGCAGCGTTGGCACAGCGTCTTGATATACCTGTTTATCACGGTCCGAACGCTGACGAAAATGTTGAATATGCATCTTGCACCAGTGATGGTGATAAATTCAACGTTGGAGATTTACTTGTATCCGTATTAGAAACGCCTGGTCATACTAAAGACAGTATCTGTCTAGCCGTATCTGATACTGCTATAAGCGACGAAGTTATTGCGGTGTTCACCGGCGATACATTATTTGTAAATGATGTAGGTAGAACTGACTTTTATCCTAATGAAGAACATGAAATGGCNGGACGCTTATTCGAAAGTCTTCAGAAGTTGTCACGCTTACCCGAATCGGCTGTTATTTATCCAGCGCATGGTGCAGGTTCAGTTTGTGGTGGAGGTATGGCAGACAGNGAGTTCTCGACTATCGGATATGAGCGTAGGAATAACCCCAAGTTCTCAATCAAAGACAAGCAACGCTTCATTGAAGAAAAGGTACANGAAACACATTACTATGCGCCCTACTTCGAAAAAATGGAAAAATGCAACGTTAAAGGTGAGCTTTGTACTATAGATATCACCTCTCCTGCTTTCATTGGTAATTTCGATCCTTTTGAGCTTTCAAATCAATGTTATAACGAAGAAATAAAGATAATAGATGTAAGGACTAAAGATGAGTTTTGTAGCACTCATATAGATGGCAGTTTGTTCTTTGGTGAAGGTTTGGTTTCATCATATGCAGGTTGGTTTCTAAAGGATAACGACAAAATCATTGTAGTCGCTAATAGTGGTGAACACGCCAGTTCAACGGTGTTGCAGCTACGTCGGATGGGCTTTAATAACGTTAAAGGCTATATTATCAATTTGCCTGTATTAACCGGCGACGCTAACGTCGATAAAGGATTGTGTTCCTTAAGTCTCACCAGTGCAAAAGCCGTTAAAGAACACTTTGATAGTAACAGCAGTGACTGGGTTTTATTGGACGTTCGAAAACAAGATGAACGTGACAGTGTGGCAATTAATGGGTCGACGCATGTTTATCTGGGTCATCTTAGTTCATCAATTGGAGATTTTGACAAAAACGTTAGGTATACGGTTTATTGTGGGTCGGGTGTCAGGGCTACGACAGCGGCCAGCGTTCTTAGACAAGCAGGCATAAAAACTGTGGATGTGATGGAAGGTTCGATGAAAGCATGGCAAAAGCTTAGCTAAACTTATCGATAAGTATATGTAACAAGCCTAGATCACCATTATTATTTAACTGTTCTTTAAATAGCCAGCTAAGTGAAGCGTACCATTTAGCTGGCTTTCGCATTTTACTGACCAGATATATCAGTCCTCTTTAAGGATTTGATGGAAGTGCTTTACTCGCTCTATATCATTGTCATAGTTCATCAATAACTTATTTCTCTCAAAACTGTGCTCTGCCATGCGTATCGCCTCTGATTTAAAATCATCGTTTAGGTTATTGAAGCATGTCTTTAGGGTGGTTAACGACTTTTGAATTCTTATAGCGACTTCTATATTGGCGCCACCATCTCGCGCTATAGATGTGTATGCGTCGTCGTATAGGTCGGCAACGTTCAACTCAGGAACAGAAATACGATCATACTTTGCAGTCTCGCTCTTTTTTTCCTTTTGTGTTTTCGGGCTGTCTTCGAATTGCTTTCGCCACATAAGCATTAATCGTGTAATGATGCTAATAGTATTTATTGCCGTACCGTGATCATTGACGGATGGCGACAACGCTCTTGATGCTATCTCAGCCAGTACGATAAAGCCGAAGCGAGGGTCTGCCTCAAAGGAGCGGGCTTCTCCAATAGTGAACGCGCTAATTACATCCTTGGTTTGTTCATCTTTATTAACGTAGGCTATGGGGCGCTCTGGTGTCACAAACTCACCCGGCAGCATGGCAACATTTATAAAACAGTCATTACTTTCAGCCCAGCGCTGTAGTTTTGCAATATCTATTAACTGAATGTAGCCTACTTGCTCGGTAAAAATAGCGTGAGCCCCCTGCTCTTTTACTTGTCCCTGTGGGACTGCGCCCAAGCAAGGCATATCAATTCTGTTTTTAATGGCACGAGTGGTTGCGTGCTCCACTTTCAGTAGTGTTGAGCCTACGCGCCCTAAGCGTGCTACGCTGTCTACCCAACGTATAAACGTTAAGATAACAATGATGAAAGCCACACAGGTCAGACAGAATAAAATGAACAATCCCGCTTCATCGAAGAACGCCTGAGTCATTGCAGTAAGTGCAACAGCACTATANATAAATGCGCCTATAAAAACTGAGAGCGCATTTTGNGAGACGTCGTCTGATATTATAAGGCTTAANGAACGAGGTGTAGATGATTGGCTCGCTGACGCGTAAGCATTGACCATAGTGCCTGCGGAAAACGTAGCNATAACCATCATACTTGATGCCATTATTGAGAGTAGCGTTTCAACAGAATCGGGCTTTATNTCAGGGATATGTTCGGCAAGTGATGTACCGTCAGCAACTTTAGCTATAAAAACCGCGAAGATAGAAAGCAAACAAAAGCCAAGAGGCTTCACCCAAAGCTTCTCTTTTAGACTGTATAAAAGAAAACGTAGCCTATCTACGGTTATCGGTGCTTCCACAACACACTCCTTGTATTTTCACTTTATTTCATACGCAACAGTAGCGGCGAATGATTAACTATAGTTTTTATTTAGCGGTAATGATGCCTTAGCGATCTATGTTTCTAGTTTTGCCCACACGCCATATCGCGCTTTACTCATCGGTAGCGCTTTTTCTATTTCCGGCGCAACGCTTGGAGCAATAACGTACATTTTCCCAATTCTTTTCCCATTTTTTACGCCACGTAAATGGCCGTTGGCAAACCGGACATATCTTTGTGGGTAAATCAGACTTCTTCATTTTTGGTTAGCTTTGATAGAAATATTGCAGCATCTTGCTTCATGGTCTCGATGTTTTCTTCCTTCATCCGTCCATAGGTTTTGTAAATCATGGCCATTCGATGATTGTTACTCAGTTTNTCTTTGTGCTTATCAATAAAGTGCCAATACAAATAGTTGAATGGGCAGGCTTTCGGCCCCGTTTTTTTCGAAACCTGGTATCCACAGTTCTTGCAATAGTTGCTCATTTTGTTGATATAACTACCGCTCGCGACATAAGGCTTACTCGCTAAATTGCCGCCATCGCTATACAGAATCATGCCTGCTACGTTAGGAAGCTCAACCCACTCGTAGGCATCGGCGTATACCAACAAATACCATGCTTGAACCTCTTCTGGGTTAAGTTCGGTCAA
>Ga0049099_1000112_pt1 | contig 16243 bp, 7 predicted proteins | sample WorMetimpBELIZE1_FD_55035 | JGI IMG/M metagenome (GOLD analysis project Ga0049099, IMG submission 55035) | Marine gutless worms symbiont microbial communities from Max Planck institute for Marine Microbiology, Germany - Olavius imperfectus... | ecosystem: Host-associated > Annelida > Digestive...
GATATTGCTGTGACACTTTAGAGTGATATAAACCAACATGTGCTGCGGTATGTCGATCACGATAATTTTCCTGTGGTCCACGGCCAAAGTAGGTAATATTGTTAAGCTCGGCAAATAATTCCAAGTTCATACCGACGCGAGGGATCATAGGCATATCTTGCATAGATGAACTGAACTTGTAATCGACCTTTACTTTGCCATCAGCTGTGATGATATAAATAATATTTAATTTTCCAGAAACATCTGGCACATCAAACTCAGTGGTAACAACAACTTGGTTTTCAGCTTCTACTAAAGTGAATTTTGTACGCTGTTGACGGTCTGAGGCGTATTTCCAAACCCTTAACTTATCTTGCCAATTTCCGCCGAAGTCATTATCAGTAGGAGCGCGCCAAAAGTTGGCTCTGGCAGGTGTTTTAATTAATTCAACCTCGTTAAAGCGATAGCCTGTTAACTCTGCTCGCGCGTGATTAAATCTTACTACAAAGTTATTACCAATAATCTCGCTATCGGTAACGGTTCGATAAACATTAAGTTTTCTTAAATCAGTTTGTTGTTCTTTCGCACGTGCTGTTTGTACTAAAAATTGCTCTTTTGCGATTTCAAAACTTTTTCCTATTAGTGGCTCATCAAGCCGCGTCACTACACTTACATTCAAAAATACTTCATCATTGATTTCTTTTGGAATTGAATAGTTAAGCGTGAAGTTAGCGGATTGCTGTGGTGGTATTTCAAGTTTATTGATGCGGCCTTCTTTAAACACCTTACCATTGCTCATCAATTGCCAATTTAAACGGTAATGGTTGAGGTTTTTGAAAAAGTTTTCATTAAATACAGTTAACTCTTTGTCATTGAAAGAAAACAAAACAGATTGATGAACTTTTTTAATTTCATATAGAGCAGGTTCCGGTGTGCGATCAGGTAAAACAATACCATTTAAAAGAAAATTACCATCTGAAGGAGTGCCTGGAACACCAAAATCCCCACCGTAAGCATAGATAGTTTTGCCTTCAGAGGTGGTGGTTTGTATACCTTGATCAACCCAGTCCCAGATAAAGCCACCTTGTAACTTGTCGTACTTACGTATTTGATGCCAAAAGTCAGCAAAGTTACCCACACTATTGCCCATAGCATGCGCATACTCACTCATGATCATACTGCGCTCAGGGTTTGACTCGGCGTATTCTTTTAGATATTGCGGAGTAGGGTATTGGGGGACATAGAGATCGGTATTCCATTCAAAAACAGCGCGTTCGTACTGGATAGGACGAGATGGGTCACGAGATCTTACCCAGTCATAACCATGATAAAAATTGTAGCCATTACCAGCTTCATTGCCAAGCGACCAAATAATTACTGAAGGATGGTTTTTTGAACGTTCGACCATGGCCGAAATTCGTGCAAGATGGGCTTTTTTCCAGTCGGGGTTATTTCCTAATGTGTGGCCCTTTGCCAAATTATAATACATGCCATGTGATTCAATATTGGCTTCATCAACCACATAAATGCCGTATTTATCGCATAATTCGTACCAGTAAGGATCGTTAGGATAGTGAGCGAGTCTCACGGCATTAATATTGAATTGCTTGAATAGTTTTATATCCAATTCCATGCTTTCTCGGGAAACGGCATGCCCTGTAATAGGGTCATGCTCATGCCGGTTGACCCCTTTGATCAAAATAGCTTGGCCGTTAATAAGCAGTTGGCCATTTTTAATTTCTGAGGTTCTAAAGCCAATCTTTTTCTTAACGTATTGACTTAACAGCTTCTTATTATCAAAAAGTGATATGCTTAATTCGTAAAGAGTGGGCGATTCAGCAGACCAGGCTTTTATATTTTTAAATTGTTTGTTGAATTGAACTGTTTGGCTGAGCTCTTTTTTGGCTAAAGTTTGCTGGGTTTCGAAAATGATTTCATGGTTAGGATTTTTGAGCTGAATTTGCAGTGTCTGCTCTTTATTTGATGGGCTTAAATCAACAGCAAGGTTTAGATTTCCATCTTTGTAGTTATTAACTAAGCCGGCATTTACAAACACATCTTCAATATAATCTTTAGGTGTATAGTACAGGTATACATCACGCTGAATGCCGGAGATCCGCCAAAAATCTTGAGCCTCTAAATAACTACCATCGCTCCAGCGAAACACCTGAACTGCCAGTGTATTTGACCCTGACTTTACATAATCAGAAATATCAAATTCTGCAGCGGTTTTACTTCCTTGGCTATAGCCTATCTTATGTCCATTTACCCAAAGGTAGAACGCTGATTTAACGGCGCCAAAATGTAGAATTACTCGCTTATCAGTCCACAGTTCATCTAAATTAAATGTTCTACGGTAATGGCCAATTGGGTTGTCGTGTTGTTGAATAAAAGGCGGGTTTTTCGCAAAAGCGTAGGGGTGGTTAACGTATATAGCACGATCATAACCTTGCAACTCCCAATTTCCTGGCACTTTGATTGTTGACCAATCACTATCATTAAAAGTAGGGCTCTCAAAGTCTTTCAATCTTGATGCGGGGTTCTTAGATAAATGAAAACGCCAGATACCATTTAAATTCAAATAGTTTTGCGCTTGATCTGGCGCTTGTAAATTTGCAACGGTGTAGGGAAAAAAGCTTGCCCTAGCGGGTAATTTATTTATTCCGACAACTTTTGGATTTTCCCAATCATTGCTAAGTGCTGCAAAGGCAAAGTTAGACCAAAGACAGACGATTAACATTCGTTTGATTAAACTAACACGGTTATTTATTAAGTTAATCATAAATTGATTCACCTTAATTTGTTTCATAATATTTCAAATTAGATTATCAGCCTTTCAAAATATTTCAAATTCACTTTGTTGTTTTATTTGTAAAAATTAAAAAGAATCATGTTGAAGTTGAAAGTCCAACTCTTGTCAGTCAAAAATGGCTGCTTCAGCTGATAATAGATTCAATTTTGTTACTTTATGCTTATCCTGCTTCTAGTGAGGTACCTTACTTACGTAGTTCCTTTTTCGAAGACTTTCGATTTAAGTCCAAATATTTTCCCTTTAGTTCCATATTGATTGAGTGTTGATTTTTAACTAGTTTTTTATCTAGCGATAAAAATGCGATCATTAAATTAAAAGAAAATGAAAGTTTTATTGTGTTTTCTATTGATTTTTTTCTTTCGAAAGGTGTAAATTAATTGTTATACATCTACAGATGTTCTTTCATGGAATAACTAATTCGGAGAAGTGCAATGGTAAATTACAATAAGAAGTACCTAAGCTTGCTCATAGGTTCGATACTTTCGACCTCCTCAGCAGTCGCATTAGCGGCAAATGAGCAAGACCCACAACTAAAAGAGACTGACGATGATGCTGTTGAGGTAATTGAAGTTCGCGGTATTCGTAACAGTTTGAAAGAATCTTTATTTATTAAGCAAAACTCAATACAGGTTGTTGATGCAATTGTTGCTGAAGATATCGGTAAGTTCCCTGACCAAAACGTAGCCGAAGCATTACAACGCATTTCGGGTATTACGATTACGCGTAATGCCGGAGAAGGGCAAAATGTCACAGTGCGTGGTTTAGGTGGGGACTATAACATTACAACCATAAATGGCCGACGTATGGCTTCAGAGCATAGCAGCCGTGACTTTAATTACGACTTGATTGCAGCTGAGCTGTTAGGTGGCGTTGAAGTATATAAGTCTCCCGTTGCACACACTCAAGAAGGTGGAATTGGATCTGTTATCAATATCAAAACACGTAGACCGATGGATTTTGATGGCTTCACGGCATCAGGTTCTATAAAAGGTATTTACGAAGATCGAACCGAAGATGTAACACCTCAAGCTTCATTTCTATTAAGCGACACGTTTTTCGACGACACATTTGGTGCCCTTTTCACTGCAGTTTATTCTGAGCGAACTTTAAGGATCGACAGTTATGAAGGTGAAGGCTTTTGGAATGAAACAACGGAGTCAGATATTACGGTTCGCCAAGATGTGAATGGTGATGGGGCATTTGATCCGTTAGTTGATAACGAGTGGGGCTCAATCATACCGGGCTATATGCGTTATGGTAACCAAGAAGATACTCGTGAGCGTATTGGCGGAAGTTTAGCATTACAATGGATCCCGAACTCTGACTTTGAAATGAATTTTGATAGCATTTATTCATCATATAAAACGGATGCAACAGAGTCGCAAATTTCGTTTGTTACATATGATGAAAGTTGGACCGAAGGCATACCTGGCGTTAAAGATGTTGGTTTTAATGATGAGGGTTTAGTTAATAAAATGACTTTATTTGGTACTGGAGCGATGGCTGAAATACTTAATGTATCGTCGCCTCGAGTTACCGAAACGTATCAAGTTGGNGTGAATGCAAAATGGTTTGTTGCTGATAACTTTAGTGTTGCATTCGATGTTGCGCACTCGAGTTCAGAAAATAAAAATGATGGTCACAATAGATACATTGTAGCACGTGGTTTTGTTGATGAAATTATGCTAGATAAATCAGGTAATAACCTTTTACCTGATGTATCAATTTCTCCTAACTTAACTGCGAACTCTCCTTTTGGCGCCCACTACAGTTATAACAGTGGAACAGGTGTTAAAGATGTCGTAAATGAACTTCGTATTGACGCACAGTGGATGCCAAATGTTGATTGGATCAAATCAATCGATTTTGGTTTAAATATTGGCGATCAAACGAAGACCACAAATGTTAATTCGTCAGAAAATGCCAGTGCATTTAGTAATGCTGGAGCGCAACTTGATTCTGAACGTTATGATCACTTCAGCGTAGATTACTCATCAGTTGAAAATATTAACGGCTTTGACCTATTTAGACTCCCTGAAAGTGTGTTAATTGATGGTGACTTTGAGAACTTCTTTAAAGGTGAACCCGGTCAGCACCCTAATCCGTGGCCTCGTTTTGACTACGATGAGTTATTCGCATTTTATGAATCTATTAGTCCGGAAGCTGCTAATCAGTTAATTAAAGCGCTTCCGCGCCCTAAAGACTCATATGAAGTAAATGAGCAAACCAATGCAATTTACGCATCCGTGAATATAGAAGACAAAGTTTTTGGCTTTCCTTATGCTTTAAATTTAGGTGTTCGGGCTATTGAAACAACTGTAGGTAGCCAAGGTTATTCACTTAATTTAGACAAAGTTGTATTTGTTCCTGATAAACAAGGTAATCCAAGCTACGAAGGTAAAGTTGAAGATTATCAGGATATTGTGGAATTTGAGGATACGTATACGGATGTATTACCAAGTTTAAATCTAAAACTAAATTTGACAGATACTTTATTACTTAGAACAACAGCTTCAAAAGCAATTACTCGCCCAAGTATCCAATCACTCAAGGCTTGGAGTTACATCAACTTCAATAAAATGGAATATCACGCCTCAAATCCTGGACTCGAACCGCTTCGTGCTAATCAAGCAGATTTAGCTCTTGAGTGGTATTTTTCTGAGAATGGTGCACTCACTGCTGTTTATTTTTATAAAGATATCGAGTCATTTGTCATAAATGGTGAAAATGGATCAATAGATATCAATGGAGAAACCTTCAAAGTACAGTCATCTATCAATGGTGACGGTGGAGGTACCATTGAAGGTTATGAGATTGCCTATCAGCATGCCTTTACGGAATTACTACCAGCGCCATTTAATAATTTAGGGGTGCAACTTAACTACACCTATGTTGACTCAGGGTATGATCAGGTTCCTCAAGATCATCCTGAATACGACTTTAGAAGCCTTGGCCTTCCTTATCAAGGAATGTCCGAGCATTCTTATAACGCAGTCGTGTACTACGAGACGGATGACTTTCAATTACGCTTTGCCTATAACTGGCGCGATGAATATGTTGCAAATGCAGATGCATGGGGCGGCCCGCAGTGGGTTGCAGACTATGGCCAGTTAGACTTCAGTGCTAGTTACGATATTACTGAATCAATCAATTTAAATGTTTCAGGTAATAACTTAACCAATGAACGTGGCTGGCATTATATCTCTCGCTCTGATCAGGTTCATAAACTTGATAGCGCTGGGCGCCTATTTACCTTTGGGGTTAATGTCAGGTTTTAATAGCAGTAGATAAATTCACGGCAATAGTTGTATTGCCTAATTTAAAAAGAATAAATATAAGTGAGTAAATTTATGAGCTTNACAAATAAATTATCTGTGCTCAGTATTGCGGTAATAACAGCAACACTGTTCGGTTGCGGGACCGAAGAGCCTGAAGGCTCAGTTGGATCTACAGGAAAGCAAGTTGTTGCAACCCCGGGATCGATTGATCGAGCCCCTTCAGTATGGTTGCGCTTTAATGATAACGCGGCTGGGGACATCATCATGCAAGATGTGTATATTCCGGCAAAAGGTTTAACACCATATACATACTATTCGGTTCTAAATTGGAACGCAGGTATGGAAGGGGGCGGTTATGCTGGCATACAAGATCATCCCGATGGCCGTAATTTTATATTTTCTTTGTGGGATCCTTCAAATGGTGAACTTATCACTGCACCATATCAAGGTGCAGGTACTAAAGTAGAGAACTTTGGTGGCGAAGGTACAGGGTTAAAATCATGGAATTTTGAACTTGGATGGCAGCCTGATCATTGGTATACGCTGGTGGCTAAAGTTTGGCAAAAAGATGGCCATACGCAATTTGGCTATTGGTCAATGGATAAAGAAACGGGTATTTGGACACATATAGTCACCATGGATTACCCAGTTGAAAATGTCTACTTTAATAGCAATACAGGCTCGTTTGTAGAGGATTGGCTGGGGACGGGCGATCAAACCCGCACTGCATTATTTACCGCTGGTCATAAACGTCAGTTGGATGGTTCTTGGGCTGGGTTTACTAAAGCAGATTTTAATGTCATTCAAGAGGAAGCAACTGCAGCATACAATGAAAGCTATGATGCGACATCAACGAGTGAATATTATCGTATGAGCTCTGGCGGCAGTATTTCTCCTGATGAAATTGAAGCAGCAGATGTTTTATCTCGTCCTTATTCTTCTTTCTCACCGCAAAATAGCCCTTTGGCAGCAACGATTGACTCTATTGATACTCAAAGTATTAGTTGGTCAATTCCGGCAACATCTACGCCTATGTACAAATACACGGTTATCGTCAATGGTGAGGTAGTTAGTAGCGGGCAAGATTTATCAGCGCGTGAAGCAAGTTTCAGCGCGATTGCGACAGATGCTGTCGTTGAGTTACAACTTGAAAACATTCTTGGCAAAGTTACTAGTTATACAGGCACTGTAGCGGCTGGACTTACAAATAATGATGATACAGTACTTTTTGATACTGAATCAGAGCCTTTAATTAGTGGTGAAGCTATGACAATTGACGCAATGAGTAAAGGAGAAACGCGTCTGTATGAGGTCATGGCTATAGATTCTGCAAATAAACTAACCGTAGAACTAAGTGGTAATGCTGGTGATGCAGATATTTATGTCACTGCAAAAGAAGCTGCTAACCCTGATAATGCAGAATGTATCGGCTATGGTGGCACGAGCAATGAAACTTGCATCGTTGCTGTAAATGTACGTAAAGAGACGCCTTATACAATCCTTGTTGTTGCACGCTCTGATGTTGAGGGTTTGAGTTTAACTGCTACACATGATGGCGAAGAAAATGGCATGCTAAATAGTGCTAATTTTGTAGTCACGGGCAACACACCTGCACAACCGGGTAATGACTTAAAATATGCCTTTGATGGCGATGATTCAACCATGTGGCACACCTCTTGGGGTGATGATATGCAAGAGTATCCTCATGAAGTTGTTATCGATTTAGGCGAAACAGTTGATGTAAATCGCTTTGAATACACGCCACGCCAAGACGGCGGACGCAACGGAACGATTGTTAGCTTTGAAATTTATGTTTCAGAGTCGTCAGTTGATTATGGTGAAAAGGTTCATTCAGGTAACTGGGCTGATAACACTAACTTGAAGCTAGAAGTTTTTGGCCCAGTAACAGGTCGATTTGTTAAATTTATCGCTTTAGAAGAGCGTGGTGGTGGTGCATGGGCTTCAGCTGCTGAACTGCGAGTAGGCATTGATGATGGCAACGTATATGAACCTATTGATGGCTCAGGCACAGGTGATGAAGATGAACCTGTTGAAGAGCCTGCTACTGAAGCGGTCGAAGTAAATAGTACGCTTTTAGATAATACGACATTTAGCTACTCATCAACATCTCCTGCACAACCAGGCAATGAGTTGGCGCTTGCTTTTGATGGCCAAGATGACACGCATTGGCATACCAATTGGGATGATACATCTGTTGTTTATCCACATGAGGTGGTCATTGACTTAGGTGAGAATTATGCTGTCAATCGCTTTGATTATGCGCCACGAGATGGTGGCGGTAATGGTACAGTGGTGCAGTATGAGTTATATGTAAGCGAAGATGAGCAGGCTTTTGCTGACGAACCTGTATCAAGTGGCAGCTTTGCTGATAATGGCGATGTTAAAACGGTGACGTTTAATGATGTAACAGGTCGTTTTGTTAAGTTTGTTGCACTCGCAGAACGCGGTGGTAACCCTTGGGCGGCAGCAAGAGAATTAAATGTGGGAGTTAATTTAACTCAAGCAATTGACATGAGCTCCGTTTCTGCAACATCAAGTTCTGCTGCTGAGGCTGGAAATGAACTTGAGCTTGCGTTCGATGGTGATATTGACACGCACTGGCACACCTCATGGAGTGACAGTTCAGTTACTTACCCACACGACGTTGTTATTGATTTAGGGCAGTCTTATGAGGTTGCTCAATTTGACTACACGCCTCGTCCAGGTGGCGGTAATGGTACTGTAGTTAAATATGAAGTGTACGTAAGTGAAACCGCAACTGAATTTGGTGAGCCTGTTGCACAAGGTGAATGGGCTTCAAATGGTGATGTAAAATCAGCCATTCTTCCAGCGACAAATGGGCGTTACGTTAAATTTGTTGCTCTTGAGGAGCAAGGTGGTGGTGCTTGGGCATCTGCGGCAGAGTTCTCTGTNCGTATAAATCCATAAACTGTTTTAAGGAGCACTATTCGTTATTACGGATAGTGCTTTTTTGTGGGAAAGAAAATGAACAATCACAGAATAAAAACGGCTGTTTTATCGCTTTTTTTGACCTCCTTGGTCGCATGTGGAAATCAGCAGTTACAGTTAGAAGATAAAAAGATAGAAACAACGNTCAGTATTCCAGTGGCAGGAAACAGTTGGATTGATAATAATGTTGAGCTGTCAGATAAGCTGATAGACAAGAGTGGTGTGACCCATTGGTTTGCTGAACAAGGCAGTTTAAGCACTTATTTTTACACATCTAAAACAGGTGAGTTAGCCGTTTCTTTGCAAACCTTTGTGAAAGACAAACCTGCAACAATTGAAGTTTCGATAGCTGGGCAAAGCAAAATTGTAACAGTAAAAAATAATCAACCAATGAGCGTACCTGTTGGTACATTTAACCTTGATGAATTAGGTTATCAAAAGTTAACCATCACGGGATTAGAGCAAGCAGAAACGCTTTTACCAGCCATAAGTGAGATTAAAATCGGCGGCGAAGTGGCTTTAGGTAAAGTTAGTTATGTTAAAGATGACTTTTACTGGGGACGTCGAGGCCCTTCGGTTCACCTGCAATACTCGTTGCCTTCTCAAACGATGAATTACCCGTGGTTTTATAGCGAAATAGAAGTGCCAAAAGGAGCCGATGCAATAGGCTCGTATTACATGGCGAATGGTTTTGATGGGGGCTATTTTGGTATACAAGTAAACTCTGATAGTGAGCGCAGAGTGTTATTCTCTATTTGGAGTCCATTTTCAACAGATGATCCTTCATTAATTCCACCTGAGTACCGAATACAGACCTTAAAGCATGGTAAAAATGTGCATGTAGGTAAATTTGGCAATGAAGGCTCTGGCGGACAAAGCTATATGCGATACGATTGGAAAGCTGACACGCGATATGGTTTTCTAACTCACATTAGGCCAGTTGAAGGAACTGAAAGTACTGATTTCACAGCATACTTTTATGATCCTATGGTTGAAAAATGGCAGTTAATTGCAAGTTTCAGGCGCCCAAAGACGAGTATATATCATCAAGGCACCTATTCATTTTTAGAGAACTTCATACCTGGGGCAGGGCAATTTGAACGTCGTGCAATTTATACAAACCAATGGGCTAAACCTGAGCGAGGGGAATGGCAAGAAGTGACCCAAGCTAAATTTACTTACGATGCCACAGCCAAAAAAAATGCGCGTTTTGACTATCAAGGCGGTACGACAGAGAAAGGGTTTTACCTAAAAAATACAGGCTTTTTTTCCGCTCCCACTCCTTATGGCAGCGAGTTTGAAAGAAGCCCTACAGACATTCCTAAAATAGATCTTAAGTCTTTACCTTAGTAATAAAAGAGCCTCCAGATAGGAGGCTCTATTTATCGAGTGAATGTATTTTTTATTTCTATAATTGCATCCAGCTGACCTATAAATAAGTCGACTAACTGTGGATCAAAGTGCTTACCAGATTCAGATTTGAGAAGTTCGACAGCTTGGTCAACAGACCATGCTTTTTTATATGGCCTTGTTGAGGTTAGTGCGTCGAACACGTCGGCAATACTCACTATCCGGCCTTCAATACTAATCTCTTCACCTTTTAGTCCATAAGGGTAGCCGCTTCCATCCCATTTTTCATGGTGCTCAAGTGCCAGCTTGTGTGCTAGCTGTAATAAAGGCGAACTAGAGTTTTCTAAAATCTTCGCCCCGATTGTTGCATGTTGCTTCATATGCTCGAATTCATTTTCATCCAAGCGCCCAGGCTTCAGAAGCACGGCGTCAGGAATACCGATTTTACCAACATCATGCATCGGTGCTGCTTGTCTTAGTTGCTCAGCTTGAAATTCAGTCATTCCGTAGGCAAGTGCAAGTACTTTACTGTAACGGCTCATACGCGCAATGTGTTCACCAGTATCTGTGTCTTTGTATTCTGCTGCACGTCCTAAACGGTTTATCAAATCAATATGAGCGAGCTGTAATTGCTGTGCTTGCACTAATGATAAATGAGTTTTAACACGTGCTCGGACAATTGCAGGGCTGATGGGTTTTGTAATGTAGTCTACCGCACCTAGCGCAAAGCCTTCTGATTCATCTTGTTCATGTGATAAAGCCGTCACAAAAATAATCGGAATATGAGCGGTTTCTGGTGTAGATTTCAGTATTTCACAGACTTCAAAGCCATTCATATCTGGCATCATAACATCTAATAGAATTAATCTTGGCGGCTCATTCTTAATAAGTTGCAATGCAAGTTCACCTGATTTCGCAAATGATAAGCGGTAGTCATTGCCTAATACTTCACGCATTACTTTAAGGTTAGCGGGTTCATCATCTACGATAAGAATTCTTTCGCGCTCAATAAGTTCGCTCATGATTTCTCCTCACTTGCAGTTATTTCACGTTGCAATTTTTCAATCGCTTCCTGTGCAGCATTAAAATCAAAATTGTCAAAATGTTCACAAATTTCATTTATTTGCGATTTAAAAGCAGGCTGGGTGTTCGACGCCACTTGAGCCAAAAAGTCATCGTCAATTTCGGCATGTTTTGCGTGCTCTAGCAGTGTGTCTAAGGCTTTATTTAGCTCACTCGTAGGCATCATAGTAACTGATGTTTGTTCATCTTGAGTTTTTGTTTCGGCTATTTTTGAGCGTAAAAAATGCCATTCATCTTCACATGCATGGATGAGTGAAATAAAACGAGTCCCTCTTAGTTCATTCTCTGCTTGAGAAAGTAAATGTAGCAGTTTTCCTAGCGCTAAATTCCCGGCAACGCCTTTTAAAGTGTGCAAAATTGTTTTCACCTCAGAACTATCAGTATTAAGCTCTTTTAAACGAATCATATTGGCATAATGATCAGATAAAAACGCTGCTATTTCTGAGTTTAGTTTTTCGCTACTTCCCCACATTTTCAGGCCTTTTGCATAGTTGATATGCTGCTTAGATTTATCTGGCTGTTGTTGAGATATTGTATTAACTTCTAACCCTAAAACCTTTGCTATTTCATGGTTAACTTGCTGAATATCAACGGGCTTATTAGCGAAGCCATTCATACCGGCTTGTTTTGCGGTTAATTTGTCTTGCTGTAAAACACTGGCAGTTAGGGCAATGATAGGGGTTTTTTTAAGTTGTTGTTGCTGCTCTTTTTCTCGAATCACTTTACACGCTGTAATCCCGTCGCACTCTGGCATGTGTATATCCATTAAAATTACATCAAAGCTATTTTTTTCGAAGGCGCTGATAGCCTCTAAGCCATTCTTCGCTTTTGTAACAACATGACCAGCTTGAGAAAGTAAAATATTCAGTAACTCGAGGTTTTGTTCTATATCGTCAACAACTAGAACTCTCAGAGGCGGCAGGTTTAAGATATTATTACTTAATTTATCAACTTTATTAATATCACCTTCTTTTAGAGGTAAAGAGAAAAAGAAACAACTTCCTTTGTTTTCTGTGCTCACAGCACTAATGCTGCCACCCATTAACTCTACCAGTTGCTTACTAATCGTTGTTCCTAACCCTGTGCCACCAAAACGGCGAGTCATAGTTCCATCAGCTTGCTCAAATGGCTGGAAAATTGCTTTTAGTCTATGTTTTGCGATACCAATGCCTGTATCTTGCACTTCAAAAAACAACTGGTTGTTTTGCGTTTTACTGATACTAATTGTCACAGAGCCTGTTTCAGTAAATTTAATCGCATTACCAATTAGGTTGTTTAATACTTGGCGAATACGCGAATCATCTCCAATGTATATTGGCGCAACATTTTCGGCTATTTTTAAATCGAGAAGTAAGTTTTTTCGTTTCGCTTCAAGCCAAAAGGTTGAAACGATATTATCTAGTAGAGCCTGCAAATTAAAGTGTTCAAGCGTGATATCTAATTTACCTTTTTCTAGCTTTGCGGAGTCGAGTACATCATTTAATAAATGCAATAATGACCTGGCCGAACTATTCACAGTAATTATATGCTTTTGTTGTTCTTTACTAAGCGGGCTATCCATCAAAATATCACTAAAGCCAATTATAGCGTTCATTGGTGTGCGGATTTCATGACTCATATTCGCCATAAATGCTTGTTTGGCTTGTGCAGCGGCTTCAGCTTCTTGCTTGGCTGTCTTTAATGACTCCTCATATTCATGACGTGAGGTTATGTCGACTAGCACGCCATCTATCCATTTGTCGTTGGAATCTGGATTATGGTTAACTGTGCCTTGATCTAGTACCCAAACTGTTTGGCCATTACGGTGTTTAATTCTATATTCAACAGCGTATTGGTTAGAATTTGAGATGGCGTCGTCTAGGGCATCTGCTATGTGCTGCTCATCCTTGGAATTTATGATATCTGCAAATGCTACTTCGTTTGATGTGAACTCCTGTGCTGTGTAACCGGTTAATTCAAAGACTCGTGGGCTAATAAACAGCATCGTCCAGTTTTTATCAAGTAAACAACGAAATACAGCACCGGGTGTATTATTCATCAAGGTACGATATTGTAGTTCTTTTTCTTCTAGACTCTGTTGCAGGGCGCGTTGCTGAGTTAAATCAGTAATAAACCCTACAAATAGAGTCTCTTCACCTGGTTGTTTCACTTCTCCAAGGCCAAGACGAATAGGAAATAAATGGCCATCTTTATGTTTTGCGCAAACATCTCTGTTGATGCCAATTACTTTTTTAAGCTCATGATTGCCACTATTTAATAAGTAATCATCATGATGTGCAGCAATTTCGTCATTCATTAAAATTTTAACGTTTTGTCCGAGAACTTCCTGTTGCTGCCAGCCAAAAATAGCTTCTGCAGATTTATTAAAGCTTAAAATTTTTCCTTTAATGTTAATAGTCACAATGCCATCAATAGCTGTACTTAAAATAGCATCTAAACGAGATTCTTCGGCAGATTTCTCCACCAACAGCATACGATAGCGAACCATTCCATTGATAATGCCTACGAGTGCAGTTAATAAAACGGTGGCAAACGCGACGCAAATAGCAATAAGTTCAATATGTGATGTATCAACGTTATCGGATAAGAGGGGCGAAGTCGCAACAAAGCGAGTCGCAGCCATTCCCATGTAATGCATACCGGCAACGGCAAAACCGAGAATAATGCTGCAAATTATTCTACTTTGAAAGTTAGATAAACGCTTAAAATGGTCACTCAAATGAAAGCGAGTGTATAAGCCTATGAATGACAGGCCAACAGCGACAACAATAGATGCAGCGAACCACCAAGGGTCATAACGTAACAATGGACTCATTTGCATCGCAGCCATGCCTGTATAATGCATGGTGCCAATACCTGCACCTAATAATACAGAACTGACTAGAAGCTTTAACGTTTTTGGGATCTGGGTATTACCCTTGCGCCGAAGAAAAGAAAATGCTGTTAAACACGCGAAAAATGCCGGTACAAACGAAAAGAATGTTAAAGTCGGATCGTAGTTAATTGTTGTGCATAGTGAAAATGCCAGCATGCCAATGAAGTGCATACTCCAAATACCACCAGATAAAACCAGTGCGCCAGTACCATTGGCGAGTTGACGGTAAGAATTAAAGTTAGTTTTATTTGCAAGATCAATAAGGTGTAAAGAAAAATAAGCGGCAAAGACGGCCGTGGTAATCGACAAAAGGACTAGAGTCGGGTCGTAGGTACCGTTTATTAATAAATCTGAACTTTGATCAGTAAGAAAAAATTCTGCTAGCATAGAATAAGTTAAAGGCTGCATATGCTTTCAGTCTAATACAATTTAAAATTTATTAAGAGTAAAAGATGTGAAATTAATGAATTTAATTATTTTATATTAGCTATAAATGCTTAGTTTTAAATTCATNTTTTTTATCCATCACTTTTTATCACTAGATACTGTTAACGCGTCATGCGTTTGACGAATACAACAACGAATAAAGCGAGTGAAAAGCTCCCACAAAATGCTTCAACTGCTGCAATAAATCGAGAGAAACCAATAGGTGTTATGTCACCGTAACCTAGAGTCGTAAAGGTAACAACACTAAAATAAATGCTATTTAGAAATGCAAATAAATTGTCTTCAATAGAGTTAGAAAAATCTAATCTTATTAGCGTATCTTGATAATTCACCCCAAATAAAAAATAACAGAGTGCACAACAAATAATAAGCGACAAACTAAAACGAATGACATTCTCAGGCTTTTCGCCATAGCCGCATAACATATCGATAAAGCTTGAAGTTATTTGTTTACTTGAACCTTTAGGGTATTGCGCATGACGCATGCGCAATTCTTTATAAGTAAAGTTACCGGCAAGCTCAAATAGTCCTTGATTTTCAGAAGCTTTTCTTAAATTACGGTATATTTCTTCAGATTGTTCGAATAAGTCTCGTGCTTCTGAGTTGTGCTTATTCTTGCGGGCTTTAATGGCCGCCGTTTCTTGCAGTAATTGGTCGCCTAGCTCGATATTATCAATTCTGCTGTCGTTGAGTTTGATACCTAATAAGTTGGTATTTCTTAAGTCACAGTAATGCAAACTAGCACTGTGAAGGTTAGCTTTCATTAGTGAGGCATTAGCAATCTTATTATTAAATAAATGAGCGCCCGTTAAATTTGCTCGATAGAAGTTGCAGTACGAAAGGTTATAGCCCTCTTCATCATCCTGTTTGATTAAGTTAAGCCCAGAAAGATTTGCTCGCTTTAATTGTAACCCTTCTAGTAAGCCTCCTTTTTTGGCATAGCGNTCTAATTTTTGGGTTAGATCTAGCCCTGATTTATCAAATTTACTATCATGCCAAAAGCAAAATCCAGAGCCCATATCTGTTTCTTGGCACTTGTTACCTGTTGGTGAGGTATAACTACAACATGGTTTGTCAGGCATAAGGATGAAAACTTATTTGTGAGTCATCTTTATAGATTAGCAGCTATTTAGCAGGGTAAAATGGAATCTCTCATTTTTTTATTAATTGAATTGGCTTACTTTTGTTGGATTACACCCTAAAGCGCAGTAAACGCAGAACAACCGTGGCAATTAAAGTTGCTGAGCAGAAACTCACTGTGTATGCGCCTTTTTATGTTCCACAAACTGAAATAGATGCCTGGCTAAACACTAAGCAAGATTGGGTCGCTGAACAAATAGCAAAGCAATCTATGCAAGCTGAGCGTCGCCAATTGCCATTAGTAAACGCCACTATTAAGTTGTTTGGGCAAAACGTCCCGATAGTATTCGGCAAAGGCCCGAAAAACAC
>Ga0049099_1000113_pt1 | contig 16196 bp, 9 predicted proteins | sample WorMetimpBELIZE1_FD_55035 | JGI IMG/M metagenome (GOLD analysis project Ga0049099, IMG submission 55035) | Marine gutless worms symbiont microbial communities from Max Planck institute for Marine Microbiology, Germany - Olavius imperfectus... | ecosystem: Host-associated > Annelida > Digestive...
AACAACCCAGAGAAGTCAATGAGTAAAGACTATCGTTACCAGCGTGATGAATGGGACTCGGTAGAAGAGGAAGATTTTCACGCTAAAAAGCCAAATTCCAAGCGTCAAAGTACTGTGAAGGAAAAGCAGAAGCGTGACTTGCAACGCCGTGACAAGCAGCGTCGCCTGCACCAAGAAGAGTATTAATTCAGCGAGTTGGTGAAATTTTGATAAAGCGTACCGTTTATGACGGTGCGCTTCTGTGCTTTTGTGTTTACATGCCGTATTATCTGTGTCAATTTAGTTTCACTTTGATTCGGTTTTATAACAAGCATGGATATACGCTTTCTCACCACATTTATAGAAGTGGCGAAAACTCGTCATTTTGGTAAAGCGGCAGAAAACCTTTACCTTACTCAATCAGCAGTCAGTGCTCGAATAAAGCTACTTGAAGAGTATTTTCATACCACGCTTTTTATTAGGCAACGAAATAGTATTCAGCTTACTCAATCAGGCGAGAAATTGTTGCCTTACGCTAAGCAATTGTGTGCAACACTGAATGAGGCTAAGCAAGAACTTCAAATTCAGTCCTCTGAGTACGTGGTATGCGGCGCCACACAGTTGGCCAGTGAACTTCTACTCCCTCAGATCTTGAGTCATTTACATAATACATTTCCCGATTGGTCAGTGAAGGCAGAAGTACTCACGTTAGATACACTATCAAGGCAACTTCATGAACGCGTGACCGACCTTTCTTTTTCTACCGAGCCGTTGAAATCTGAAGAAGTGAACAGCGATGTATTGCTTGAGCAAGACTTAGCCCTTTATCGCATTGGTGAGGTAACAGACGTCATTGATGCCGCTGATTTTGTAGCTATTGATTGGGGTACAAAAGCGAGAGATTGGCTACTGACAGCTTACCCTCAACTTCGCGACGCTAAATTAAGAACAAATTCGTTAAGTCTTGCACTGAATAATTTACAAGCTGAGGGAGGCATTGCTGTACTGCCTACCAATGTTGAGAGTCAGTTGCCAGAAAACGTAAAAGTGACAAAGATTGAATCGCTAGAAAACGTATCGTTTAAAGTATACGTACACAGCATGAAGCAAGTTAGGCGAGTTGGCCTAGCTGAGATAATTGAAAGCGTAATTAAAGCGTGTTAATCGCTAGCTAATGAGCTTACCTTCCGTGCTTTATTTAAATAGGCATGGTTACGACAGAATTTAAGAGGGAACCTTATGTCACAACTACATCCTTTATTGGAAAAAAACGCATTTCAACGCCTAGAAGCAAGCCTTGCGACAATCAAAGCTGAAGGAAAACTCTTCATTTTAAAGGACGAGCACGGTTGCGTTATGCTAACAACCGATGAAGAAGATGGGGTTCCTGTTTGGCCAGATGCAGAACTAGCACTGCTATGGGCGACAGAAGACTGGGCGCACTGTGAAGCAATGGAGCTAAGCACTCAAGAGTTCCTTACAAAATGGGTGCCTGGTATGACTCAAGACGAACTAATGGTTATTGTATGCCCAGTACCTGCTGAAGAAGGTGAGGTCATTACTCCAGAAGAGTTTGCCGAGTATCTGTAAGGTGTGATCTCAAGGGCTAATCAAAGGGTAAATATTCATTAAGCAGCATGGGACATGAGGCAACAATTTCAGATTGCTAGAAATTTTGTTTAATAGTGTTCCCGTAATTGATAACCCAAGGAGGCGTTATGTTTACTGAACAACCCACAATGAATAGTCTATTCAGCCAGCTCGGTTTAGGAAGTTCTGATGAGGAAATTGCTGAGTTTTTTGAAACACACCGAGGGCTGAATAAGAGCCAGCACCTTCACGAAGCTCCCTATTGGAATGAAAGTCAGTCTGCGTTTTTGAAAAACGCGATTATTGAAGATGCAGCCTGGGCTGAGGTAATAGATCAACTTAATGCTGAGCTTCACGAATAGAGGTACGGCCTCTATTCTCTTATCCATCCAGTTAACTTTCTCTGCGTTAAAATAAGGTAGTATCTGTTTTGTTGCACCCATCTGCTGACGATTTGTGGTTTGTTCCGCTAGGCGGAACTGGTGAAATTGGGATGAACCTCAATTTGTACGGCCACGATGGACAATGGCTGATGGTTGACTGTGGTGTATCTTTTGACGAGCCTCTCGTTCCCGCTTATAAAGCCAGCGGCCTTGGGGCTGATAAAAAAGCCTTTAACGGTGTGACGCATCGCGTTGTCGCACCAGACCCATCATTTATCGCTAAGCAGAAAGATGCACTGGCTGGCATTGTTATCACACACGCTCATGAAGATCATGTGGGCGCAATTCCTTATCTCTGGGATCGTTTTCAAAAGCCGATTTATACTACGCCTTTTACTGCTGAAGTGTTAAGGCGAAAGCTAGCAAGGAGCAAACTCGCAAATCGCATTTCCATTATTGAAGTGGATGGGGGAGATACAAAACAGATAGGGCCTTTCAGCGTTAATTGGCTTGCAATTACTCATTCTCTTCCAGAGCCCTTTGCGCTAAAAATCAACACACCGGTAGGCACAGTGCTGCATACCGCAGACTGGAAAATTGATGCAAACCCTATTACTGGGTTGCCGTTCGACGTTAACCTCTTCAAACACTTAGGTAATGAGAATATTCTTGCCATGGTGGGGGATTCTACTAATGCACCGAAGCCAGGTTTTTCAATTTCAGAAAGAAACTGCTATGACGGTTTGTTAAGCACGATCGCACCTTTGAAAGGCCGAGTAGTGGTAGGCTGTTTTGGTAGCAATATTGCTCGACTTATTTCGTTAGCTAAGGTGGCACAGAAAACCAACCGATACATGGCGCTATACGGGCGTTCACTCATGAATATGTACGGTATCGCTAAACAACAGGGAATTTGGCCAGATGACTTGCCGATTACCGACCCGTTTCACTTAGGTTATTTACCCCCGCAAGAAGTGTTAGCGGTAGCGACAGGTAGCCAAGGGGAAAAGAATACGGCACTTGCGCGCTTTGCAAAAGATAACCACCCCCACCTGAGCTTAGATAAGGGAGATACGGTGTTATTTTCCTCCATTGTTATTCCCGGTAACGAAGAGAGCGTGGGGCGATTGAGTGAAGCGTTAGAGGCAAAAGGCGTAAACGTTATTCACAGTGAGGATAGTACATTACCTATACATGCGAGCGGACATCCTTGTGAAGAAGAATTAAAGCTTATGTATCACTGGGTGAAACCTCACATTGCTATCCCTGTGCACGGCGAGCATCAACACCTACAAGCACACGCAAATATTGCCAAAGCGTGTGGTGTGAAAAAGCACTATGTAGGGCAAAACGGTGATTTGTACCGGCTCGCTCCCCAACCCAGTATTCGTCGTCAAGTGATACCGGTAGGGCGGATCCCAGTACAGCAAGACTAAAACGCCACCACCTAAAAAGGGATTTTTTCCACTTTGCTTGACGTGCTTCTCCGTTTCTCTCTTCTCACGGTTCTCATCGAATAGCTTTTAGATTTCAATGCGATAGTCAACGTTTTGAGGTTTGTAAAAACCTTGTTTTTCAAACTGCCCAAGATTCAAACATTCTGTTACACTTGGTTTCATAATAAAAATCTAAAACGTGCGACCCATTCTTGATGAGATGTTTCAACTATCTTTTACTGTTGGTTTTAGTTGTAAGCCTACAAGCGGTGGCTTCACCGCGATTGTCAAATCCTGTCTTTCAGTCTTTATCGACAAAGAATGGCCTTCCGCAAGATATTGTTAACGATATTGTTATAAATGAAGACGGTTTCGTTTGGATAGCGACAGAAGGCGGTTTAGTTCGTTGGGACGGCGTACGGACCAGGCGTGTCGCTGGACCCAATAATACGCTAATCGATTCCTCAATTTATAGATTGGCACTACAAGGCACCGAGGCGCTGTGGTTTAGTGTTTACGGCAGAGGTGTTTATTATCTTGATTTGGCCACGCAGGAAGTGGTTCAAATAGAGCCGACTTACTACCCTGATGTAGAAGGGTTTGTACAGCATGGTGAATCCTTCCACTGGCAAGACGATTCGCATCTCATTATTGCACTGGCAGAAGAAGTGCAAAGATTTAACACCCAGACTAAAACCCTGGAACGAGTAGCCAAACTACCAGAGCGGTTATTAGGCAACAATCAAAGTATTCGCGCCGCGATAACGATTGAAGATACCTTGCTCGTGGCTACGACATCGGGTGTATATGTTAAAGATATCACCGAAGTGGAACAGCCTTTACAACCACTTGAATACCTAGGCGATATTCCAGAGAATATTGACAACACCAACGCAAAGTTCTTGCTATTAGATCAGAACGACAGGGTATGGATTTCCACTGTTCTTGGTGTTTTTGTGGCGTCAAAGCAGGATTTTCTGAAGCAGGTACGTGGGCAGAAAGACAATGTATTTACACAAGTCGTATCTGACAGAAATGTATGGAAACTGGTGCAATACAAAGACGATGCGTTTTGGATGGGCACCAATAAAGGGCTCTACCAGCTCAGTAAAAAGGCCAGTGGCTGGGAGTACGAACATATCCTAGAACCGCACAATGGCTTTACTGAAATATCAGACAAAAAGATAGCGGCCATTGCAAAGGACGAGTCAGGAAACCTTTGGTTAAGCTCAGTTTATGCTGGAGCTCTATATTTTGGGATAAAAAGCGCTGACATTTTTGCCATTCAAAATGAACGTTCAGATGAAGAGAAAACGCTGACGAGTCACGTTGTATGGGCGCTCGCTGAAACAGAGCCCAACAAGCTTTGGATTGGTACGGAAAACGGTCTTAATCATTACGATTTTGCCACTAAATCGTCTAAGAAATATCTCTATTCAGAAAGCGATTTAGCGGTGGTCGGCGAAGGCGCTGTTGATAGAATTATTCCCACACCAGATGGGCGACTATTTTTATCAACTTACAATGGTATTCGACTGTTTGACCCAAGTACCGGTGATTCTCAGCGACCTGAAGTTTTAAGCGGTGGAGATGACAAGGAGTTTGATGCTTATGGTACAGGCGCAATGTTGTCTGATGACGGCATTCTCTACTTCATAGGGCATGAGGGGTTTCTCAAATATGATGTGAATGAGAAAGCCATTGCTCCGCTTGAACTCGATCCTCGCGTTTTTGATATTAACTTCTCAATAGGTTTTCTTGGGCAATCTAAATACCATAACAATAGATTGTTTTTTGCCACAGAAGGTGGCTTGTGGTTAATAGATCCTGAAACCTCTCAGCACGAACTAGTCTACCGGTTTTCAGAGATGCAACGAGGACGAGATCGTTCAATTTCCTCATGGGTCATCGACGATATGGGCGTTCTATGGCTTGCATATAACGGCGTAGGATTAGTCGGGGTAGACGCCGATACTTTCGAGCCTTTGTATAATCTCAACGATTCTAATATTTTACTTTCCAATATTGTCTACGGTTTGCAAAAAGATGAATCAGGCAACATATGGTTTAGCTCACACAAAGGGCTACACAAATACGACCCATCTACGGGGCAGATTAAGAACTTCATCTATGGGCGCGAGCTAAGCGTTTCTGAGTTTAACCAAGGTGCTTCACTTAAGCTGAAAGATGGTCGACTGGCGTACGGCTCTACCAGTGGCGCCGTTGTTTTCTCAGCATCTCAGTTAGAGAGTATGGAAGTTGGTAGGAGCTTACTAAGCAAACAGACCGCTATAACAGAAGTGGCGGTAGACAATAGACAGCTTAATCAACCGCTTAAAAATTTAAGTGGACATCATTTCGATTTAAATTATGAAGACTACGGATTAACCATTCATTTCTCTTCACTGGCGATGTCAGGCATTGGGAAAGTTAAGTACTACTACAAGCTGTTAAAGGGTGAGCGCATCGTGACAGAAGGTGTAACTGACGATGCTAAAATCACTTTCACCAACATTGAGCCGGGGGATTACGTATTTTCTGTTGCACCCACACCGGGAAGTTTTGACTTTAACGTACTGCCTGCTGAAATTACTCTACATATGCCCTACGCACCGCTGCGTTCTCCGCTCGCTTACGCAATATACGCAACACTCATTGTTGGCTTGTTTGTAGCGTATTTATTATCACGTCAACGCCAGTTATTTAGATTGCAGAAAGCGCAACAACAGGTGACGTTATTTAGTGATGCGTTCAGGCAAACCCGCGACTGGGTACTGATCTTCGATAAAGAAAAACGTCTGGTTGCCGCGAACCCTGCATTTGAGCATGTATTTGGCTTTAACAATAAAGAACCATTGCCTAAACAGTTGGCGCGACTTTATTTGCGCTACCCAAATCTGAACCGACACCTATCAGGCAAGCTACCTGAAATGCAAGGTGGAGATTTTTGGAAAGACGAAGCGGTAATTGATGGTGCTGACGGCAAGCGCTACGACGTATTGATTGATATTACTGCGGTAAGTGGTGAAAGTAATGCGGCCGAGCATTATCTCATTGTTATCTCTGACATCACTGAACAGAAAAATGCCGAACGTAAGCTGCTAAAAATAGCCACATATGACAGTTTAACCGGGCTGGTTAATAGAACATTGCTATTGGATAGACTCGAACACGCCATTGGGCTTGCGCGCCATCACGAACATCGCGTCGCGGTAATGTTTGTTGATTTGGATAGATTCAAGGGCATAAACGACTCGTTAGGGCATGATTACGGCGACAAACTACTGCGGATTGTTGCTAATAGAATGCGAAATCTTGTTGCAGAGTCGGGCACCGTGGCGCGATTGGGCGGTGATGAGTTTGTGATTGTTATAGAGGAAGTAACTGCTGACGACGATTTGAGCTCATTTGTAGCGCAAATTATTGAATCGGTAGAAACGCCTATTTCGTTAGCCGAAGAAGTGCTTCGTGTGTCCTGCAGCATTGGTGTCGCTTTTTACCCTGAAGACGCATCGGAACCTGCTGAGCTTATTAAGCAAGCTGATGTGGCCATGTACAGTGCTAAGAAAGACGCGTTAAGTGGGTTTACGTATTTTACTAGTGATATGAACGAGCGCGCGAAAACTCGACTACAGCTAGAAAACAAAGTGAAGCGCGCCTATTCCGATGACTGTTTCTTCAATCACTATCAACCAATTGTAGATGCCCGTACGAACACTACCATTGGGGTTGAGTTACTGCTTAGAGGACGACTTGAGAATGAGCCTCTTTACCCCGATCAGTTCATTCCGGTACTCGAAGAGTTGAAATACATTATTGAAGTGACCCGACAAGCCATGCGAAGAGCTGCCGAAGACTTATCTTCGTGGTATCGCCAAGGTTTTAACGGCTATGTATCGATTAACTTATCTGCACTTCATTTTAAGACGGAATTTGATTTAAGCGGTGTATTAAGCTTATTAAACGAGTTTGACTTACCCAAGGAAGCGTTCAGGTTTGAAATTACCGAAGGCGTACTGATGGATGACAGNGACAATGCGTTAAGNCAGATAAGNCGTTTTGTAAAAGAAGGGTTTGTTCTGGCGCTGGATGATTTCGGTACAGGATACTCGTCACTGAGCTACTTAAAACGCTACCCGTTATCTGTACTAAAAATAGATAAGAGCTTCGTAAACGAAATGGCTCCCGGTAACGCGAATGAAGCGTTAGTAACTACGACGATCACGCTTGCAGGTAATCTGAACATGAGTTGTGTGGCAGAAGGTGTAGAAACTAAAGCGCAGGCAGATGAATTGATAGGCAAGTCGTGTTATTTCCATCAGGGGTATTTCTACGCTAAACCGTGTACGGCAGAAGAAGTGATGCCTTTGTTGTTTAAAACGTGGTCGTAGTGTTATCTCGGCCGCGTTTTTTCAACAGATAAGACCATAAAGATTCAAAAGCCAAATCTATAAGAAAACTAAATTTAGCCGCTCAAGCCTTGTTATTCACCGCATGGAATGTAAACGCTTGTTTAAAAAGCTTGTTTTTCAATAAAAAATAAGGCTTATTAGAAGTCTGTGAAATCATTGTAAAAATGAGCTACATTATAACAACATATGAGTGACCTATGCCGCTAGACATGACAGCAAACGCAAATACCACGGAAGTAATAACATCGCCATTAAGTATGTTGTACCACTGGGAACAAAGCCGTGGAGACGACGTATTTCTTACGCAGCCAATAAACGGTGAATACCACGATTACACTTGGAAACAGGTCGCCCAGCAAGCTAGGCAAGTAGCGGCGCGTTTACGTGAATTCAATTTCCCAAAGGGCAGCAGAATTGGCATTTTTTCTAAAAACTGTGCTGAATGGTTTATTGCTGATTTAGGCATAATGATGGCGGGTCATGTGTCGGTGCCAATTTTTTCTACAGCTGGGCCAGACACGGTTCAATACGTGTTAAAACATGCCGACGTTCAACTACTTTTCGTGGGTAAGTTAGATAATACTGCAGAGCAGGTTGCATCTATTCCCTCGGAATATTTAACGGTTGCCTTTCCTTATCCAAACATTGCTACCAAACAGCAGTGGAAAGCGTTTATGGATATTGCACCTATTGCTGACTCTCCCGTTCCTGATATGGATGACCTGATGACCATCATCTATACCTCAGGCAGTACTGGTCAACCAAAAGGNGTGGTTCANAGTTTTAATACGGCTTGCTGGGCAGCGCGCAATTCGCTCGAACAATTAGGTATTAATCAAAACGACCGTACTATGAGTTATCTGCCATTAGCGCACATCACTGAGCGNGTTTTGGTNGAGCTTTCAAGTTACTACAGTGGTGGAAAAATACACTTCGTTGAAGATCTNTCAACGTTTCAGCGTGATGTCGGCCATTGTCAGCCAACATTATTTATATCTGTACCTCGTCTATGGACTAAGTTCCAAATGGGCGTGCTGGCAAAAATGCCGCAGAAAAAGCTAGATACGTTACTCAAAATTCCAATTTTGAACAAAATCGTGGCGAAGAAAATTCGCAATGGATTAGGTATTAACAATGCTCGCTTGTGGGCAAGCGGCTCAGCGCCACTCGCNCCNGCGGTAATTGANTGGTTTGCGAAAATCGGGATTTACATTTCTGAAGGNTGGGGAATGACCGAGAACAGTGCTTACGGCACCGGCAGCGTACCATTCCGTCATGATAAAATAGGTTGTATTGGTAAGCCTTACGCTGGTGTAGACATTCGCACGTCAGAAGAAGGTGAGATACAAGTTAAATCGCCATGCAATATGCTGGAGTATTACTTAGAACCTGAAAAGACAGCAGAAGTCTTTACTGAAGACGGTTATTTACGTACCGGTGACAAAGGCGTTATTGACGCCGATGGTTACGTTAAAATTACGGGTCGTTTGAAAGATATCTTTAAAACAGCGAAAGGAAAGTATGTTACACCAGCACCTATCGAAGCGAAGTTTATGGAAAACCCCATTGTGGAGCAGGTGTGTGTTACCGGTACTAACTTGCCTCAGCCGGTAGCTTTGCTTGTGCTNAGTGAAGAAGCGCGGAAAAAAGACAAAGCGGGCATTGAAGCAAGNCTTAAGAAAACATTCGATGCTATTAACGCAAACTTAGAAAGCCATCANGTNATGGANCGCGTGGTTATAATGAAAAATGAATGGAGTATTGAGAACGACTTGCTTACCCCGACGTTAAAGGTAAAACGTCACGTACTAGAAGACCGCTTCGTCGATATTATTCAAGGTAGCTATAGCGATAAATTGGTTTGGGTAGACGCGTAAGCTAAAGCAACGTATTCAACCAACGTATAGGAAAGCTCTGTCATTGACAGAGCTTTTTACTTTCAGCAGATTTAAACCAAGGTGTTTAAAAGGGAGACGTTACCCAGCGTTTTGCCAGTGTCTCTTAATGATCTCACAAAAGCGGCGATGGCGCTTAAGAAGGGTAGCGAGAGCGTAATCCCTCATACACTAAGTCGCTAAACTCAGGCTTAGTTAAATCAAGCGCGTCCATTACTTCTACTAGGTGCTCGTTGTCTTCACGACCTTCCCATACTTTTATGTACGTACCTTCTTTATAACCGTTGTCTTGACGGAAGAAGTTAAGCACATTTTTACCTACATACTGACGATACAATTCGTCAGCCGACATTTCGCATTGGCTAACGATGAACATAAATAGCGGCACGCTGAAACGCTTTGCGGCGCANAGGCCTGTCATTAGCTCTAAATTATCAAGAAGCGACTGATTTGATGCGTCGTACTCTTTCCCGTCGAACGTCACTGAAGTGTTGCCACTTGCTAATTCAGAAGCAATGNTTTTTGCAGACTCAGCGATATCGCCTTTGTATTCGATAATGCAGGCGCTAAGCGCGAAGTGCCAAATATCAACTAATTCCATTTGCAGTTGTGGTAGATCTTTTTGCTGCGCTTTCCACCATTTCCAGCCATGATGTTCAATTGCTTCAACCGACTCAACCATTGCTGCACGTAAGTATCCGTAACCTGCGTTTAGCCAGTCTGGGTTTACCTTGGCGTTCATTTTATCTTGAAGAGAAAGCATGGTGGCGAGTTGTTGCGCGGTTAACATTGTTGCTCCTGACCGTGAAATTGTATTGCGTTTTATAAAGGGGAAATTGTACTTGAATGACGCTTGAGGAGAAACTGCTAAATTGGCGCGGATGATAGTGACGTATATTCTTTACTATGTGCCTGCTTGTGGTGCACTTGCACCACGGTAAAACTGTGACCTAATGGTCATGTTTCTCTTTATTTTATAAGTGTTTGATTTTTATGGTTTTAAAAGTTGGCATCCAACCTGCAAAACATAAAGTGTTAACAGTGCTGCCCAGTAGCGTTAACGTGAATGAGTGCCAGGCAACGCTTATTCACGTTGTTACTGGGAAGACCGTAAACCTTACCCACACAGATTTTTCGTGTCCTGAGGTCTGTGTGGGTTTTTTTTAATTAAAAATGCCTCCATCCTTTTTCTCTCTGCTTGTCTACCATCTCACAAACATTCGCATACTGGTGCGCCGATTCACTTACGCAAAATTGTGCACAAGGCGAGCCATTTAATTTTTGATTTATCCCTTTTTGAACGTTATGTACGTGTAAGGTTTTCGCTTAGTTAAAAATTGGAGAAATAACTTAACTACTGAGCCCAATGCGATACACTAAATCATAAGGTCGACGATACATGAACAGTCTTTGTACAGTATCTAAAAGCTCGTTCTACAAAGGATTTTTCGATTGCTTGCGCTATATCCCTCTAATAAATTAGAACATTTAAGTTTTCTTCTTACCACGCTTCTACGTCAGCAGCCCTTAGGTGTATTTACGCCAGAAACTATCTTGGTTGAAAGCCCAGGTATGCAGCACTGGGTTAGTATGCAGCTTGCCACTGAACATGGCGTGGCGATGAATATTGATTATCCCTTACCAGTGCGTTTCATGTGGAATACGGCACGTGCGGTATTGGGGCAGGACACAGTACCTAAGCAGTCACCTTATCGCCGGGAAGTACTATCCTGGCGCATTGACAATATTCTCCAAGATGGCTCGCTGATGAGCGGTGATGCCTTTGAGCAAGTTAATCGATATTGGCAAAATGCCGGAAGTGAACAAGAGCAGGGGCTACAGCGCCTTCAGCTTGCAACTGCCCTTGCTGACGTGTATGAGCAGTACTTGTTGTATCGGCCAGACTGGTTGTTTAAGTGGGAAGCTAACGAACGTGCTGTGTTTGACGATATGGAAATATGGCAGAGTGAAATTTGGCGTATTCTAGCTAAAGAGCAGCCGTTACATCCAGCACGCTTGCACCAAATGACCCTTGAAGCATTAGACGAGGGTCATATACCGAATCAGCATCCAACGAGTAATCTACCTAAGCGTGTCATAGTGTTTGCCATCAATACTATGGCGCCGCAATTGATAGCATTTTTTGACGCCCTCGCGCAGCACATTGATATTCATATATTTCACCTGAACCCTAGCGTAAATTACTGGGGAGAGGCGAAGAGCAGCAGTGAACAAGCAAAGTTATTGCGTTTAGAAGGCCTTAAAAAATGGATGGAAGAAGATCAGTCCAACCCGTTGCTTGGCAACCTAGGTAAGCAAGGCAGAGAGCTTTTCAATTTACTGACCGAACTCGATACCTTTGAAATAAGTGCGTTTGATTCGCCAGATTTTGATGAGGGGGATAATAATGGTGAGAATAACCGCAGTCGCGGTTTGCTCGAGTATATTCACAACGACACTTTGCGGGCTGCTCCCCCTAAACCGCTAGGCTGCGGGTTAGAAGGCGGTGATGTAAATGCCTCCGCTCTAAAAGAAAAAGATGATAGCGTCACTATCATGTGTACCCATTCCGCGCTTCGCGAAGTGCAAGTGTTACACGACCACTTATTACACTGGTTATCTCAGGATAAAACGCGCACTCCATCAGATATTCTTGTGATGTGCCCCGCCATCGAAAACTACGCCCCGTTTGTTGATGCCGTATTTCACAGGGTAGGCACTAAATCCTTAGCTGGCACTGGGCAGGTCAGGCTTCCTTGTACCATTGCAGACAGAAGCCCTATGGACGCAGAGCCATTGATTGCAGCGTTTATGGCGCTGTTACAGCTGCCAGATAGCCGTTTTGGCGTGTCGGACATCATGGATTACCTGCAGCTAGATTCAGTTCAAAAGCGTTTCTCCGTGTCCCAAGACGATATAGAGCAAATGGTAGTCTGGCTAAAACAAGCGCATATTCACTGGGGTCTTAATAGCGCGCATAAAACTGCTGTCTCAGAAGGTGTTGATATAGACGAAACCTACAGCTGGTGGTGGGGAATTCGCCGCTTGCTGATGGGCATGCTCGCACCAGATAGTGAAGTCATTGTTAGTGACCTACTTACTATCCCCGACGTAGAGGGGCAAAGTGCGCTTACACTAGGCAAGCTTATTGATGTTGTGGCGCTACTCGGCGAGTTTGCCCAAGCGTTGACAGCCCCAAGGACGCCGTTGCAATGGTCTAAAGCCTTAATAGCGCTTAGAGATGCGTGTTTTATGCCGATAAAAGAGCAGCAGCAAAGTTGGGATCTTATTGCCAAAGTTGCAGCTGATCTTGCTGCTCGATGCGAAGAGGCAGGTTATGAACACGAACTCAGTCTTCGTCAGGTGCGCGACCTGCTACTCAATCGGTTTTCGTCGCCAGACGCCGGAAACCACTTTATGACCGGTCAGGTCACGGTTTGTTCTATGCTGCCAATGCGAAGCATACCGTTTAAAAAAGTGTGTATTTTAGGGCTGAACGACAGTGAGTTTCCTAGAAAATCAAGCCCACTAGGTCTCGATTTAATGGCGAACTCTGGCCGCCAGATTGGCGATCGCTCACGGCGCTTGGAAGACAGGTATTTATTTCTCGAAGCCATTATTTCCACCAGAGAGAGCTTATACTTAAGTTATCAAGGGAACGACGTAACTAATAACAGTGAGCGACAACCCAGTCTGGTATTAGCTGAGTTCATGGATATGTTAGAAAACAGCTATGAACTGGATTTATCCAAATACAGCGTTAATGCGCCGCTACATCCATTCAGCGAAGCGGGGTTTACTGGGCAAATTCCAAGCTACGAAACAGGATGGCTACGGCTCGCTGACGCGCTACAGCAAACGAAATCACATGGCGATAATGCAGAGGGTGAATCTGCTGATGAAGGCAATACAGCGGTGCTAGCGCCTTCAGCCGATACGCTCTCATCACAAACTCTTCGTTTATCAAGTAGCCAAATTGCGCGTGCCTTTAAAGACCCACTAGAGTATTTTTCCATCCAGCGGCTCGGCGTGAACCTGTCTCAATCGTTTACTTTACTCGAAAATAGCGAGCCGTTTGAAACCAATGCGCTGCTGCGTTATCAGGTGCTCGACGCTATCTTTTCTTCTCCAGAGCGCATTGCGCCAGAAAAAGATGATGTCACCCAGCTTTCATATAGTGAAAAAGTGATCACGTTTGCTTCGCTTAGGGGGGATATCCCTAATAATCCCGTTGCCAGAGACGAAGTTGACATGTGGAAAGAGGGGGCGTTGGCACTAAGTCAGGCAATGGGCCCTCACGACGCGGAACCTAAAAAAGCGCATTTCCAAGGTAAATATATTACCTTTACTTCATCGGCTTTATTAGGCAGTGAAGCTTTAGTCGAGCTTTGTGCAGGAAAGGTCGACGCACACCGAGCGTTGAGTTTTTTCATCTCCCAATTAGTTTTTTCAAGCAGCGATGAAGAAACTAGCTACAGCAATTATCCACTGGATATCTATTCTTGCGCTTGGGAAAAGGGCGAAACCATTTTGAAAAAGCAGCGCTTCCCCGCTTATGACAGGGAGACCGCAGTTCGTTTACTCTTGTTTATTGAGCAGCTTTACATGGCGGTTTATACGGCGCCGACGCCTGTGTATTTAAGCTTGTTCGGTACTTTTATGCCCGGCACTAGAAACTCAGACACTAAGGCTGTAGTGGAAAGCGTAAAGCCTGAAATGTTTACCGATATCCTGCGTGCGCTACTAGATAGTGCGGACGGTACTAATGAAACCGACAAAGCGATACTTCGCCAAGTTCAGCAGGCAGTAGATGAGCTGTGCCCATTCATTGATAAGGAAGACGATGTAGCCAGCGAAACGACAAGTGAAAAACACGAAAAAGCCAAACGAACATTGGATCAGGCCGTAGCGCTTTTTGACTCGATAGAATTACAGCGAGCGTTAACTGACTGGCAGCAAAGTAACGGGCAATTTAGTGCCGATATGGCAAACAACCCTTATCTTAACTGGCTGTTTCCACAGGGCGTTAGTTGGAACGATGTGCCGCATTTAAGTGCTTTTGTACTGCTTGCTATGGTAAATAATGCGTCTCAGGAGGAGAAGCTATGAGTTACAATTCAACATTCTCTGACAATCCAATGAGCAAGCATACTCAGCCGGAAACCGACGATCATAGCGGCACCGAAGCGCAATTACTCGATGTGGTCGCTATGCCGTTAAAAGGGCGGCACCTTATTGAGGCTAGCGCGGGCACGGGTAAAACTTTCAATATAACGCGTTTGTACCTGCGTTTGTTGCTTGAAAAAAAGCTCAACGTTAAAGAAATATTGGTGATGACCTTCACCAAAGCCGCTACCGAAGAAATAAAGGGGCGCATTGCTAAAACGCTAAGAGAAGCCCTTCTTATTTGGCAGCAGGCCAAAGATAATGGTAACGAAATAGACAGTAGCTGTGACCCTGTTTATCAGCATTTATTTAATAGTTGCGACACCGACGAGAGTTTGGCTCTTTTAAAAGCGGCGCAGCTAGAGCTAGATGAAGCCTCGGTGTTTACTATTCACGGCTTCTGTCAGCACGTTATTACCCAGTTAGCGTTTAACAGCGGCTTTGCTATGTCGCTCAACTTGGGCAATGACACCAGCGATTTATACCTTGAAGCTGCCGAAGACTTCATTCGAAAAATAAGCAAAAGCGAGGACGAGTTTAGACTACTGGCAGAGTCAGGCTGGCATATTCCTGAAAAGCTGTTGCGTGAGTTTAACGCCAGCATTAAAAGTACTCTGACCCCATTATTGCTTAGTGAAGAGGATATTGAGGCGGCGTGTAAAAAGCAGCTAGATGAAGCGCCGCACACGTCTTTAGCCTACGTGAAGTCTTTACTTCAAAGCGTAGAAGACAATGAAGGGCTATTGGTAGAACAGCTCATCAAAACACCGGCCCATAAAAAAGAGCGGCCGCAGGAGTTGGCTGCACTTAAAGCTTGGTTGCGTTCTTGCGTAGATGAACAAAGTTATTATCTTCCGCCGCCCGAAGCGGAAGCCTTTGTTAAAGGTAACCGATATGCGCGAAATTCATCTGGCGTAAAAGAGCTCTTAACGCCTATAAAAGATTTTGCAGGGGCGCTTAAAAAAGCATTTGGTGAGAAAGACAAAGCGCTTGGCAAAGTGCCGCACTTAAAGCTTGGTTGCGTTCTTGCGTGGATGAACAAAGTTATTATCTTCCGCCGCCCGAAGCGGAAGCCTTTGTTAAAGGTAACCGATATGCGCGAAATTCATCTGGTGTAAAAGAGATCTTAACGCCTGTAAAAGATTTTGCAGGGGCGCTTAAAAAAGCATTTAGTGAGAAAGACAAAGCGCTTGGTAAGGTGCCTGTATTCAAGCTGGTGGTTGAAGCCATTGCGTTCATCAAATCCCGCGTTGAAAAGCAGAAAAAGCAGCTTGGCGTTATCGACTTCGACGATCTTATTCGCATGCTCGCCGACGAAGTGGTGAAGCCGAACAA